>Ga0134128_10000032_pt1 | contig 187279 bp, 186 predicted proteins | sample KB31754_FD_96462 | JGI IMG/M metagenome (GOLD analysis project Ga0134128, IMG submission 96462) | Terrestrial soil microbial communities with excess Nitrogen fertilizer from Kellogg Biological Station, Michigan, USA - KB3-175-4 | ecosystem: Environmental > Terrestrial > Soil > Unclassified ...
CGATTGAACCGGGATTCTTGACGCCAACACTTCTCGAATTCGTTCCATCAACGTTGCTGGTGTGAACGGCTTGGCGAGAGCGGGGTAGCCCTTCTGTGCCGCCAGCGCCAGCGAGTCGGGGAAACCGGACATCACCAACACTGGCAATCCGGGACGTTCTGCGGAAAGACGTTCCGCCAACTCCACGCCATTCATGCTGCCTTCCATCTGCACGTCCGTTAGCAGGAGATCAAGTCTTTCATGATCTTCTGCGACTCGCAGGGCTTCATCGGCGTCGGACGCCGGAATGACGCTGAAGTGCTGTTGCTGAAGTGAAATCATGATGAGAGTCCTGATGCTCTCTTCGTCTTCAGCGACCAAAACAACCGTTTGGCCCATTTCCAGTCCTCACTTTCCCTCCACGGAACAACCGCACTATGCGGGGCAGCGGGCGCTACGGTTCAAATTGTAGCGCTTCAGGTGAGAGAAATAACAACATTCCTCTTGCAGAAAGGGACGAGTGGATTCGGTGTCGGCGGATTCGGTGTTCGGCGGCACATTGGTTAAATCAGGGGCAACGCAGGATCGTTCCCGACGTGGTATGCCGGAAGAGTACCTTCGCACTTGAACAATTGGAGGCCCAAAATGGCAGGTCGAGCAATGAAAATCGAGCCGAAACAGGCCGTTACCGGCGACCCGGACGTTCTGCCAAGTCGCATGGAGAGCGTGGATGAGACTGCAATCGCCGCTCGTGCATACGAGCTTTGGCACGCCCGTGGATGTCCCATCGGAAGCCCGGAAACGGACTGGCTGCAAGCCGAAGAAGAATTGAAGAAGCGGACGGCGACGGCGGTTCAAACGGCAGCGTAGCGGATGATGGCGATATGGTGACCGGCCCGCCACATTGAGTTCACAAGGACGCAAGCGCAGTTTCGCACGTACCGAAACTGACGGCGGAAAAACCACTGCGCTGTTACGATGAGCCATATCGTTGTGGTAACCGGTCAGTATTCGTCCGCCCGAAGTGCCGCACATGCCGAAGCGGTTGAGTCGTGCCTTGCCGAGTTGAATGCTCTTTTTGAATTGCTGGAGAGCATGAACTGGATACCACGAACACTTACCCAGAAGTCAGCCCTCGAAGCTCAGATGCGAAAATGGCAGACGGCTCGAAGAGCGGTTCACCAGACCAGTGTTGATGTGGACCGGAGACGCCGGTAATCGAGGGACCCTCCACGCCGCTTTCCGCAACCACAACCGTCGTGGCAGGTCAACGATCATTTGACCGAGCGGTGCTACACTCGCCGTCATGGTGGCTCTCGACAGTGATACGCCCAGTTTCTACTGGACCTTCGATGAGTTTGACGATCTGAAGTCCGAGAGAAACCGACAGGAGTTCGGTAATGCCGTCTGGAAACGCAACGACATCGCATCCTATTCAATAGGAGCATCCTATCTGACATTCGACGCACCGGCAGATTGGGGCGAAGGTTCACGCACGGTTCGTTTTATTCGCAGCGCTGAAGGGCTATACGAACATCACTTCGAGGGCACGTTCTATTCCGGTGTCCGGGCCGATACGCAACGCCATGTGATTGTGACCGGCAGGTGGATGGAACTGGATTATGGACGTGGTGTTTTTATTCTGGTGCTGCCAATCAAAAGAGCCGAGTACATCCCTATCACGAAGGCTGAAGCCGTGCCGGTTGGCAGCTATGCTTGACGCATCATGGCAGAAGTGGAGCGCCAAGAAACCGAATGGGAAGGATTGCGGCTGGTAATCGAACAACGCCCGCACCACTGGCAAGGGTTCGTCTACGATCCCGACGAGTGCGAAGTGCTTTATACGGCGGAACGGCCCGACGCTGCTACAGAGCGAGATTTGCCGTCCTCGATTTCGCTGCCATTCACATGTTCGGTCCCGCTCACGATTTGAACCTCGAAGTGCTGTTGGCAATGCTCGTGTGGGAGCCGTCCTGACGCTCTTCACCAAACCTGCGATTTCCAGCGTCACCCGAATTGATGTATAAGAATCTCGAAGGGGAAATGGTATGAAGTTCGCCATTGCGTTACTCGCCTGTATTTCTTTGGCACACGGCCAAGACATGGGCGTCCTGAAGAAGATGTCCGAAAACACGTTTGCAGCGATGCCGGGTTTACCGTCCTGCGCTACCGCCGCCGTTTCGAGCGGTGACCCGTCGAAAGGGCCGTCCGTGATTTTAGGCAAAGGTTCAGCCGGTTGCCTGATTCCGTGGCACTGGCACACGCCGACCGAGCACGTGATGATCGTGAGCGGTTCTGCCAAGGTCGAAATGAAGGACAGCGGCAAGACCGAAGTGCTTGGGCCGGGTGGTTATGCGATGATGCCAAGCAAGCACGTCCATCAATTCACCTGCACTTCGGCATGTTCGTTCTTCGTGAGTTCGGATGCGGCGTTTGACATTCATTACGTTGACGCCACCGGCACGGAGATTCCGCCTGAGAAAGCGCTGGCGAAGAAGAAATAGAGACACGGTGAATACGGGCGCAAAATGAGTTTCGCACTACTCGCTTGCCGGGAGTAGGGTCTTGAGCTTCGGCATCGAAACACCTCCATCTACATCATTTTCAGCATCGCTGGACCACCCGTCTTCAGGAACCGCCGCACGAGCCAAACGGCGATCACCAGAAAAATGATGTTGAGCACCGTAGTATAGTTCAAGGTGATGCTGGCTTCAACAATTTGCGCCTTCCGTTCAGCCGGGACCAAACCCGCCACTTGAAACAGGAACTCGATTCCGAGCGCTGCCAGCGCCATCGAAACGTAAAACGTGCCGAGAAGGAATGCGCTCATTCTGAGGCCGTAGTATTTGCGGTAGATGTCGAGAACCGATAGGACGATCAGATCCGCAAAGATGAAAGCGATCACACCGCCGAAACTGATGCCGCTGTTCCACAGGACCGCCGCAAGCGGTACGTTGCCAACCGAACACACGAAGGAAATGATGGCGATGAACGGGCCAACGACGGGTCCCCAGAATTTGGCGAATTCGGGGTGCGAACTCAGGAAGAAAGAGCGCCAGAAGTTCTCTGGAACCCACACGGCCAAAGCCCCGGCAATCAGCAGACCGCCAGCGATATCCTTCCACACAGAGAGCCAATCCATCACGAAGTAATGGCTGATCGCAGTCTTGCCCCGGTCGGACATAATGCGCTTCAGGATCGGTCCTTGTGTGACAGCCATGTCCATTTCGGCGTGTCCTTCCATTTTTCCGTGAAGGCCACGCTCTGCCTGCGTTCTGGCTTGATCCACCATCTTTGGTTTTAGAAAGAACCGAAAGAACACGACGAGAATCGCCACCATTAGCGGAGCACCGATGAATTCGGCGGCGGCGAATTGCCATCCCAACAGGACGACCATGATGATCGCAAGCTCCGCAACCAAATTCGTGGATGCCAACTCGAACGCCATCGAAGCGGTGAAGTTGGCCCCTTTGCGAAAGATGGACCGGGCGAGTGCCACGGCTGCATACGAGCATGAGGACGATGCGGCTCCGAGTCCGCACGCCTTGGCAATCGTCTTTGGAGAATCGTCTGGGAGCAACCGGACCATCTCCCGTTTGAATACGACCGCTTGCACAATTGCCGAAAGCAGAAACCCCACAGTCAACGCCCACAGAATTTCCCAAAACATCATCAGTGCCATGCGAAGAGCGGACCCAAGATTTGAAAGTACAACCGCCATGCTCTGAGTTTAAGGCCGTACTTCACTACGGACTTCAACCCTGTGAAACAACGCTACAGACCCCCAAGTGCGGAGATGGACACTCGGACGACACACGATGTACATGCCCAACCACTTGAACTCTGTACCACGGTACAGACTTAAACTGTCTGATATGGAAGAACTCACCACGGCCAAACTTGCCAAGGCAGGTGGAGTGAACGTGGAGACGATCCGCTATTACGAGCGACATGGGCTTCTTCCGAAGGTCCCCCGCACGGCGTCTGGGTATAGAAAGTTCTCTGCCGATCACGTGATTCGGCTCCGATTCATCCGGCACGCACAGGAGTTGGGCTTCACGTTGAAAGAAGTGAAGGAACTGCTGGCGATCCGTGTGAAGCCGGGTTCAAGCTGTGCGGACGTTCGCCGGAAGGCGGAAACGAAAATTGCTGATGTGGATGAGAAGATTCGTCATCTTCAAGCGATCCGGGAAGCCCTGTTGAGCATGACAGCGACTTGCACGGGGACCGGTCCCGTGACGACCTGTTCAATTATCGAAGCGCTCAACGGTCAAGGGGAATTCTGATGACCGGGGCAAGGTGGAGACAGGGCTTGCTTGCTGTGCCGGGGATCGGCGTAGCTCTTCTGCCGAAGCTGGCGTGCCCGCTCTGTTGGCCGCTGTACGCCGGGATAGTCTCTTCACTCGGTCTCGGATTCTTGATATCGACGGCGTACCTGTTGCCTTTCACGGTTGGCTTTCTCAGTCTGACGCTCGTCGTGTTGGGATTTCGAGCTAGACAGCGGCGGGGATACAGGCCGCTACTCTTGGGCGTAGCGGCTTCGGCGGCGGCGCTAACCGGCAAGTTCTTTATGGACTCGAACGCCGTCACGTACAGCGGAATCTGTCTTCTCGTAGCGGCGTCCGTCTGGAATGCGTGGCCCCGACGAGTCGTAGAGTCCTGTCCCTGCAAAACTCCGAAGGAAGGTGAATAGCGGATGGAAAACGAAAAGAGAAGAGTCGAAGTGTTCAGCGCCGGGTGTTCGTGTTGTGAAGACGTTATCAACACGATCAAGACGGCGGCGTGTCCGTCGTGTGAGATTACGGTACTGGACATGCGCCGACCGGAAGTGGCCGAACGTGCCAAGCGTCTTGGTGTTCGGAGCGTTCCCGCCGTGGCGATCAACGGCGAACTGGCGGGATGTTGTGCGGGGCGTGGCCCTGATATCGCCACCCTCAAGGCGGCTGGTCTAGGCGTCCCTCTGTCCTGATGAAAGTCGAACTCCTCTACTTCGATGGTTGCCCGAACGTCGGACCAACCGGAGAGCGGCTGAAGCGCATCCTTGCGGAAAGCGGTCTGGAGGATTCGGTCACGCTGACGAGAGTCGGTGACCGTGAGACAGCACAATCGGTCGGCTTTCTCGGCTCTCCGAGCATTCGGATCAACGGCGTCGATGTCGAGCCGTCAGCCCGGTCCAGAACCGATTTTGGAATGATGTGCCGCACCTATGACGGTGGCGGCATACCACCAGAAGCAATGATCCGACGTGCGATTGCGGAAGCAACCCGTTAGATCCCGGTGTTCACCTCAAAGCCCACTTCGGTAAGCCGACGAAGATCTTCCGGCGTATCGACATCGAACCATTCCGGGCCGATGGCGTGCGATAGGCCGCACCGCTCCACAGCCCGAACCGTGTCCTGTCGGGCATCGTTCGTGGACCAGTTCACGCCGTCAAACATCCGCTCGTGCAGCTTGCGACAGCCGATGCCATAATAGCCGCCGTCCAGCGTCGGACCAAGCGACACATCGGCTGCGGAATTCATCAACCATTGAATGTGTACCACCGGAAGCGTCGGTGAATCGCTTCCAAGGATCACCACGTTCGGGTGTCCCGCCGATAGACCACGCTGGAGCGTTGCATACAACCTGACGCCCAGATCGCCTTCCGGCTGGATCGTTCTTTCAATCGAGAATTCCGCCCAGTTGGTGCAGGCCACGTCCAGCGACAATTCGAGTCCTGCGTGCTCACGTAGGGAAAGAACAGTCTCCAGCGTTCGGCGCACGAACTCGCAATGGAGCGCTGCCGCCGCCGTTGGGCCGAGTCCCAACCTCGTCTTCACGAATCCGGGGCGTGGTGCCTTGGCGAAGACCACGATGAGCGGCAGCAAGCGCCTATGCCTTCCGGGATCGAAGCTGGTGCCATGCGGCACGAGCTTCAGGCAGCGCCAACAGAAATACCGCCACGCTGCTAATAGCGCCGACGATACAGTAGGGACACCATTTCTTGCCCTTCCGCATTTCGTTGAAGTACCAAAGCGAAGTGGCGGCGTCGATTCCTGCCTTGCCAGCCGCAATCACCGGGACCAGCGGTTTTGTCCTTGCCCGATCAGCACCACCAAATGCAGCGATGGGAATGTTCGCACCGAAGCTGGCAACCGCCATTGCGCCGTCTGGTACTCCAAATTTGTAAGCGATCAATGACGAATTGGCGGCGTCGGAATGGAAGCCCTTGATCGGAGGGTCTGGTAGGTGGTGAACGATGCCGGTTTGAAGCATCGTCACCGGCACCATCGAAGCCATGCCCACCACGGACGTACCGATGACCGCCCGCCGCAGGTTTAGGTGGGTCGTGTTGCCCCTTTGCAAATCTCGCCGCAGTTCTCTTGCTTCGGCAACGCCGGTCATTGCGATTCGAGTTTACCACCCGTTTTCCATTCAGCAAACGTAAGATGGTCGTATGGTCACAAGACCGCTTCCGCCGTGGGTCGCAGCCGTGGTCGGTGCGGGGACGCTACTTCTCTTGCGGTGGCTTGAAAGTCGAAGACCACTGCGCCGGTCGGTTGAACCGAAGCTCCGTCGTGAAGCACGGAATCTCAGCGTGGCTGGCGTGAGCGCAATCGCCGTGGTGCTGGCAGAACGCCCGATTGTGATGCCTTTGTCAGCCGTGGTCGAAGAGCGGGGATGGGGTCTCCTGCGGCTTGTAGGACTTCCCGTATGGCTGGAGATCGCCGCCGCTCTCGTGCTGATGGATTATACGTTCTACCTTTGGCACATTCTTATGCACCGGGTTCCGTTGCTTTGGCGCTTTCATTTGGTTCACCACGTGGATCTCGACCTTGATGCTTCAACAGCCCTGCGCTTCCATTTCACGGAAATGCTGGCGTCCATCCCTTGGCGGGCAGGACAGGTGGCCTTGATCGGTTTGACGCCCCTTACCTTCTCGGTATGGCAGTGCTTCTTCCTGATCTCGATTCTCTTTCATCACTCCAACGTAAGCCTGCCATTTCGTTGGGAGCGGTTGCTGAACAAGTTCATCGTGACACCCCGGATGCACGGAATTCATCACTCCATCGTAGAGCGAGAGACGAATTCCAACTGGTCAAGCGGCCTGACCATTTGGGATTGGCTGCACGGGACACTTCGATTAAACGTGCCGCAAGGCGAAGTGACGATTGGAATCCCGGCGTTTCAGGAGCCGAAGGCGGTAACGTTGCCACGGGTTCTCGCCATGCCCTTCGAGCATCTGCCGCCCAGTTGGACGCTCCCGACTGGTAGCGGCCCAGAGCCTCATTCTTCACAAGCTCCGGAAACCACTCTGCTGCCGTGACGCCTAACGGATGTGCCGATAGAGACGGGCCAAGTGCTTTGGAGGAACACCGGCATAGTACAACGATTGAATGAAGAACCAACTCGCCATTGTCGCCAGCAACCCGTTGGTGCGCCATCGCCTGTCCGAAACCCATATCGGTTCAGTCAAATAGGCCAACTTCCCGACTCGTCGCAACCGGCGTGCGAATTCGTAATCCTCAAGAATCGGCCACGAGACGAACCCACCGAGTGAATCGAACACGGAACGGCGGCAGAAGATTCCAGAATCGCCGTAGAAAATTCCGCACCGCCGTCGCCAGCGGTTGATTTGGGTGAATGCCGTCGCAGCCCAGTCCTTTCCGTCATAGCGAATGTCGAAATTGCCCCCAACGAAGCTGCCATCGGCCATGACCTTACGGACGACATCCAAGGCGGCAGCGCCCAGACGGACGTCGGCGTGTAGGAAGAGCAAAACGTCGCCAGTTGCAGACTGGGCGGCGGCATTCATCTGGACCGCACGTCCCGTGCTGGTACGAACGACACGGGCGTGGCATGAGGCGATCTCGACCGTGCGGTCCACGGACCCACCATCGGCCACGAGTAGTTCGTCGGCCCCAGAATCGTCCAAGGCTCCGAGGAGCGAACCAATGGTCGTCTCTTCGTTGAGAACCGGAATGATGATTGAAATCCGCACGGCTTGGAAGAGATCAGCTTATCAGCATGGGTTCGAGTGCTGGTACGATCAGGGCAATGCACCCAGAAGGACTGGATCTGTTCGACCGTAACGGGAACGAGCGTGGTTTCGTTGACCCGAAGTACGATGGCGACCGGCGTGTCCTCGAAGACCTGTGGGTGATGCAAGGTTCGATTTGCGACCTGCGCTGCAAGCACTGTTATACGGCATCGTCACCCACGAACAATCGCCTACAGCAGATTACCAGTTCGGAACTGCGGCCACACCTCGAAGCCGCCGCCGCCTTTGGGGTTCACAAGATCTACTTCACGGGCGGTGAAGTGTTCGTGAACGAGGATGTGTTGCAGGGTCGGGCGGAACGAAATGAGGAGTTCCTTGCCAGCCTTCGAGTGGCGCTCGAAATCGCCCCGGTCGAGATTTTGACGAATGGGCGACGATACATCCGCAACCACTATGCCGCACTTCGAGAACTTCAAGAGCGTTTTCCCGGTCGTCTGACGCTGCGGATCACGCTGGAAAGCCCGCACGAAGCGGAGCATGACACTATCCGTGGTCGAACGACGTTTGCCCAGACGGTGGAGACAATTCGAGAGCTTGGTGGCATGGGCTTCGTGCCGGTGATTACCGCCGAAAGGCCACTCCTGCACGAGCAACATGGAGATGAGATCCGGGGCGCATACACGACTCTGTTCCCCGGCATGAGTATCAAAGTCAACCTCATCGAAAACATGCTGGAAATGGGCCACCAGCTTGTCAGGATGGCGTCTGACGGCCACCGGCCTGCCCCCGAAGTTTTCGTGACCACGAAGTGTTTTGGAATTCTTGGCAAATCGCCGGAATCGCTGATGTGCCACTTCAGCCGGTGCATACAGAAAATCGACGGAGCATTGCGTTATTACCCGTGCCCCGTCATCTATGATGATGAGCGCTTCGAGTTGGGCCGCACGCTGGAAGATTCCCTCCGTCGAATCTACGTAGGCCACAAGAATTGCTACGACTACTGCCTCAAGGGAAGTGGGGCGTCTTGTCGGACGCAGGCGATTTGACTGTGAGACAGAGTGACGACGTAAACTCAATGTAGGCAGAAAGGATTGTTATGCTGCCCTTTCGTAGAATCGTTTGTCCGCTCGATTTCAGCGAACCATCACAGAAGGCACTGCAAGCCGGAATCGAGATCGCAGTTCAATTCCGAGCCGAACTCGTATTTGTTCACGTCATTGCGCCAGCCGCTCCGGGGATACCCGCTGATCCGGCGTATGCGTTCGCCGGATCGGAGGAGTACGAAAAGGCAGTCCGCACCAAGGCGGAAGAACAGCTTACACTGGCGGCGCACGACCTTCCTGAAGGACTTCAGTGTCGAAAGGTGATCGCAACGGGCGATGCCGCCGATGAGATCGTGCGGGTTGCGAAAGACGAAGCGGCGGATCTGGTCGTTATTGCCACGCACGGGCTTACAGGTTGGCGTCATCTCGTCTTCGGATCGGTTGCGGAAAAGATTATTCGGCTGTCGGAACGCCCGGTGCTGGTCGTACCAGTCCACGAACCGAAAGAATAGTGTGGTGCAACCGTGACCGGACCAATCGTAAACGAACCTCTTGAGAATTGATCGGATCGAATGGCGCTGCGCTTCATCGTCGTGAATCTGACGAACGTGCTCCGAGCCTGTACCGCCGCCGTAACGCAGGCCGGGTTCCGGTCGGCCATCGCAGAAAACCGAGCGCCTGACGGGTGCGAAGTGGTCTACATCCGCATATTCGTTGCGCTACAATCAGAGGCCCGGAGCAACAAACTTGGACGACCCCAAGGATCTGCGCCCGCCACGAGACGATCAGCACGTGGTCCTCTTGGCCGAAGATGAACCCGTTGTTCGCAACATCATCCGCATTGCACTAGCCTCTGGCGGCTACTTCGTGTTGGCCGCTTGCGACGGCAAAGAGGCATTGCAAATTTCCCGCCAGTACCCCGGCACAATTCACGCCGTATTGACGGACATAGAAATGCCCAAGATGGACGGACTACAACTGCGGGAGAAGATTCTGAAGGAACGTCCCGGAATAAAGGTGATGCTGATGTCGGGACGGGTCGAATCTCCCGACGACGATGTTCCTTTTCTTCAGAAGCCATTCAAGCCAGCGGACCTGAAGAAACAGATGCGGGAGCTTTTGCGTTGAGCGACACGGAAGTGCGGAGAGCAAGACGCTGGCCTTTCGTGACGGTGAGTTCTACCATCGCCCGAATCTGATGCGCCCCGAATCGACTATAATCTGGATAATGGTCGGAGGGCGGCTCACAAGACGGGCGCTGTTGCTGTTCGTATTGTGTGCGTTCGCCCTATCCCAAGCCTCCGCAGCATTCGGACCAGAACACTCGGAACTACATTCCAACCATTGCTGTCCTGCGTGCCACGTTGGACATTCCCTCGTGTTGCCAAAAGCAGTGGGGCTGTTGGTCGCCCGACCTGACGTAGTATCTGACCGGCACGTATGCTTTGAGCCGTCCACATCCGTCACAGAACCGCTGGTCACAAGTAGCGGTTCCCGTGCGCCACCTGCATAACCACCACCGCTGATGTTGGCACGAGTCGGGACGATGTTCCCGGCCCGTATACATTTCTTCATCAACAACAGGAGATAGCTATGCAGGTTTGCAGAATTGCTCTTTACGTCATAAGTGTATTCAGCGTGGGCGGTTTCAGTTTCGCTTCGGCTCAATCATTGGGCGGCGCAGGAACCGTAGAAGGCACCGTAGTAGATCCGTCCGGTGCAGCGGTGGCAAACGCACAGGTGGAAATCAGCAACACGATCACCGGCTATAAACAGCAGATCAAGACCGATACGACAGGCGGGTTCAAATTCTCCAACGTCCCTCCGAATCCATACCACCTTGCGGTGACCGCTGCGGGCTTTTCGGCGTTCTCACAGGATCTCGCAGTCCGCACATCGGTTCCGATCACAGTGAAGGTACCGCTTGCCCTTGCAGGCGAGAACACCACAGTCACCGTCGAAGCTGCCGGTGAACACATGCTGGAAAACGTGCCCTACGCCCACAGCGACATCGACCGGGCGGCGTTTGCCAAATTGCCGACGCTCTCTCCCGGATCGTCTCTCAGTGATGCGATCATTTTGAGTAGCCCCGGCGTGGCGGCGGATTCCAACGGATTCTTCCACCCCCTTGGCGATCACGCCCAGACCACCTATTCAATCGACGGACAGCCGATCAGCGATCAGCAGAGCAAACAGTTTTCAACCCAGATCCCATTGAACGCCCTACAGTCTATGGAACTGATTACGGGTGCGCCGAGTGCCGAGTACGGAGACAAGACCAGTCTCGTGGTGAATGCCCAGACCCGATCCGGGATCGGGCAGAAGCCCTTCGGCAGCTTCACCGCACAGTACGGTACGTTCGGAACGGTCTCAGAAGAAGCGAGTCTTGGGTTTGGCGGCTCGAAGGTAGGAAACTTCTTGGTGTTGAACAGCGTCCGCTCCGGGCGCTTTCTTGACACACCGGAATTCCAGCCCATTCATGCTATCGGCAACAATGGCACCATCTTTGATCGCTTCGATTACCAGCCGACCGGCAACGATTCGTTTCACCTGAACCTGTTCGGCGCTCGAAATTGGTTTCAGGTGCCGAATACGTATGACCAACCCGACCAAGATCAGAGGCAGCGAGTTCTCACGTACAACATCGCACCGGGCTATCAGCACACGTTCAACGCTCACACGCTTTTCAGCGTGAATGCGTTCCTCAGACGAGACCGGGTGAACTACTATCCAAGCGCCGATCCGTTTGCAGATACGCCTGCAACGCTGTCGCAGGACCGGCGTCTGACGAACTTTGGGGTGAAGTCGGACGTGTCGTATTCAGCCGGGAAGCACAACCTGAAGATTGGCACACAACTGATGCAGACACGGTTGGCAGAGAGCTTCGGTCTCGGCATTACCGATCCGACATTCAATGCGGTTTGCGTCGGTGCGAATGGCGACCCGGCAGGGTTGCCCAACATCACCGACCCGAACCGATGTGCTGGAGTCGGCTTGACGCCGAACCCTGATCTGAATCCCGGCCTAATTCCGTATGACCTGACTCGTGGAGGAAGGCTGTTTCAGTTCAACGGGAAAGCGAACATCAACGAGTTCGCCGTCTACGTGCAGGATTCAGTCACGATTGGGAATCTGATTCTGAGCGGTGGCTTGAGAATAGACCGTTACGATGGCCTCACGTCGGCCACGGGAGTTCAACCACGGGTCGGATTCTCCTATCACGTCAAGCCGACCGGGACTGTCATCCGAGCTTCATACTCTCGCACGTTCGAGACTCCGTACAACGAGAACTTGGTGTTATCGAGTTCTACGGGAGAAGGTGGGCTTGCCACGAACGTGTTTGGTGCATTCGGAAGTCAACCGATTCAGCCCGGACACCGAAATCAATACAACACGGGGGTGGAACAAAGCATCGGCAAGTTTCTAGTCGTTGACGCCGACTACTTCTGGAAGTTCACGGATAACGCTTTCGACTTCGGGACGCTCTTGAACACGCCGATCCAGTTCCCAATCTCGTGGCGGAAGTCGAAGATTGACGGCGTGTCCGTTCGACTGAGCACTCCGAACATCCACGGCGTTCAGGTCGTGACGACGATGGGTCACACCCGGTCCCGATACTTTGGCCCGTCCAACGGCGGGCTGATCTTCAACTCTCCACTCGATACGGGGGTCTTCCGAATCGACCACGATCAAGCGTTCCAGCAGACTACGCAAATGCGGTACGAGATGAAGAAGAACGGGCCGTGGTTTGGGTTCACGTGGCGATACGACAGCGGACTCGTGGCCGGGTCCGTTCCCGATCTCGATTCCGCAGTCGCTCTGACGCCCGCACAACAAGCGGCAATCGGATTTTTTTGCGGCGGGCAGAGAGCGACGGTGAGTACCGGGATCAGCGAATGCACGTCCCCGAATTTCGGGGCTACTCGGCTCATCATCCCGGCTCCCGGCAGTTTCGACCCGGATCATAATCCGCCCCGGATTGCCGCACGTCATTTGTTCGATCTGGCGGTCGGCACCGAGAACCTGTTGAAAACGGATCGCACTCGAATGACGCTGCGGTTCACGGTTGTCAACCTGACGAACAACGTGGCGCTCTACAACTTCCTGTCCACGTTTAGCGGCACACACTTCGTGGCTCCGAGGACGTATCAGGCCGCAGTGGGCGTCGTTTTCTAGACCTGTGGAAAATCGGAATGACGGTTCCGGTATCCCGGAGCCGTCATCCGACCCACATCGGCTCCCACACGAGCATCGCTGCTACCGATGTCCGGTTCCAGATCATGTCGTGGTCCGAAGCGATGAGCGGCGGCGAATTCGACGGCCCGCTTCCAGCCGGTGGCCGTCACCCATGTTCGCCAGTATCGGTCGGAGCACCTTGCTCCGCAAGTCGGCCTATTCACGGACTTGGGGTTGCAGAGTGAATCGGTTACGATCTTGTTCGATCAAGGAAACTCCGTTTATCGGGCCATGTCTGAGTGGATCTGCCTTTTGGTGGACGACGAACCATCTATACGCACGTACATCCGAGCCACTTTCAACGAGAACGTTCCACGATCTGGGGCGCTCATTAAGCCCGGACCCGAAAACCCGCATCGCTGCTATCCCCTGTGCTCGTGTGTGCAGATTCCGCCTGCCATGCCAATCGTCGCTGTTCAACGCCAATACCTGACATCTCGGCTCCGTCAACCAACGTTTCGCTGTTTTTAGTTGACACTGAGTTGCAACTTGAGTTGAAATCATCGTAAACAAGCGTGTAGTTGGTGCAACTTGCTGTCAATAACAACGGGGAATGGTAAATGAAAATCGCAGAGTGCGATAGCGGTACATTTGTTCCACGACGGATCGTCAAGCGATGGCGAATTGCGTGGCGGTCACTTTTGATCGTCATGGCGTTCGCCACTGCCTCTTCCGCATGGGGTGGTGAAGGACCATTCTTCGTCACGTACACCCACCAAATGGAAGAACCCGGCAATTTGGAGTTCGGGACGAAGAATGTGGTCGGCAGACCGACTGGCGGATACCGTTTTGTCGGCACGACCGCCGAACTCGAATACGGCGTGAAAGGGTGGTGGACCACCGAGCTTTACCTTGACGGCCAAACCACTCGTGGTCAGGGCACGCTGTTCACGGGCTACCGTTGGGAGAACCGGTTCCGTCTGTTGCCACGTGAGCACTGGATCAACCCAATGTTGTACATCGAATTCGAGAACATCAATGGTGCCGATAAGAGTTTGCTCGAAGTCGTTAACCACGATGGCAACGATGACCTGACGGAACCGAACGCCGACGCTCGGTTCGAGAAGAAGCGGGAGATCGAAGCGAAACTCATTCTCGGCAGCTATTACAAGGGCTGGACAATTGCCGAAAACTTTATTGCGGAAAAGAACGTGAAGCACGAGCCGTTCGAGTTCGGCTACGCAGTGGGCGTCAGCCGTCCGCTTGCGCTGGCGGCGAGACCGGAACGATGCAACCTGTGTGCCGAGAACTTTCAAGTCGGCGTGGAGATGTACGGCGGCTTGGGAACCCACGAGCACTTCGGCATTCGGGGAACATCCCATTACATTGCGCCCACCGTCGCATGGACTCTGGCGAACGGAACGACAACGTTCAAAATCTCGCCGGGATTTGGCGTCACTGAAAACAGCACAGGGTATTTACTTCGGTTTGGCGTGAGCTACGAAGTCGCCCAATTCGGACGATTGGCCCGGAACCTCTTTGGAGGTCGGAGATGAAAAGACTTTCTGTTGCGGTCTTCGTCGCCGGTCTCACGTGGGCAACTTCTCTTGCCGGGAACCTGATTCAGAGCGCACCAGCCAAAGCTGCCCGTCGCAAGAATCCGTTTGAGACCGACGTGAGCGCTCAACGTGCCGGGGCGAAGCTGTATGACCGTGAATGCGCTTCATGTCACGGCGACAAGCGGGAAGGCAGGCGTAATGCTCCACCGCTCAACCGACCAGACGTGCGTAGCGCCGCTCCGGGGAGCCTCTTCTGGGTCCTTACGAACGGCTCTCTCGGTCGGGGGATGCCATCTTTCGCCCATCTGCCCGAAGCGCAACGGTGGCAGATCATCGAATTCCTCAAGAATTCATGCCCGCCGACGCCATGATCCGAAAATCATAGGCGTACCCGGTTCCGGTGAATCATTGCACAAAAACGTGAGCGGGCCTGCGATCAGCGATGCCTTGGCACCGGAAATGCAAGTTCCACAAGATGGCTGGCGCTGGTAACTCCGAACCAGTCGGAAGGTGGTTGTATGCGTAGACATGGCGTCAAATTCCTCGGACACCCCATCCATCCAATGTTGGTGGTGTTTCCGTTGGGGCTTCTGATTACATCGCTGATCTTCGACTTCATTAGGCTTGGGACCGGCAACGGCACGTGGAGCTTGGCTGCCGAGTATATGATCGGAGCCGGGGTCATCGGCGGTCTTCTCGCCGCCGTCTTTGGGTTGGTCGATTGGCTGGCGATACCGAGTGGCACCCGTGCGAAGGCGATTGGAGCGTGGCACGGTATCGGCAATGTGGTCGTTGTCCTTCTGTTCATCGGCAGTTGGTTTGTCCGACTGCCTGCGCCAGCAGACCCCGGATCGGGAGCTATTGCGCTGTCGGTTCTCGGAGTCTTGCTCGGAGCCGTCACCGGGTGGCTTGGCGGGGAACTTGTAGACCGTCTCGGCATTGGCGTGGACGAAGGAGCAAATCCGAATGCACCGAGTTCGATGTCCCATCAGCCCGCTAGTCGCCGTGTTGCGTGATCTTTACGGAAAGCACGTATTTCCGGCGAAGCTATCTCCCACAGCCACACAAAGCGAAGTGGACGTAAGGACGTGCCTGCATACGCACGCCGATGAGGTTGCTCATCTCGTCCGTTTTTTGGAATAGTGGTATGGAGCAAAGCCATCTCGTTGATCCCGACATGCGACGGCTCCGCACCGATTACGTGTGGCTCAAAATCGAAAGCTGCCTGACATTCGCCAGCGTTGCGGAAGCAAGGTACGAGCTTCGGATGCCCGATGCCGAACGATTTCTTGCCGATGGGGAGCTAGAGTATTTGAGTTTGGTTAGGTTGTTTTCTGAAGCGGACCTGTCCAGCGAATCGCAGCGCACGCTTCAGTCGGAAATTGAAGGCGTTCGACAGCGCTTAAATGAAGTCAAACATCTTCAGGGGCGGCGGCTTACGCTGGATCTCGCATCGTAATCAACTTCCCGCCGACGCTCGTTTCGCCGCACGAGCCGCCCGTGCCTTCGCCAGATTCGCCGCCAACTCCGCTCGTGCTTCGGGCGATACCTTCCGTTTGCCGGTGGCCTTCTTTGCAGCCTTGCCGGTCTGGGCGTGGTACGCTTGCCGTGCGCCGGTACCTAGTATCGGCACGGGTTAGGATGTAGCACAGTCGGCTTCGGGTGAGGTTCAGGCGTGAGCTTCGAGACGAATCACGACGATGCACACTGCCGGTGGAGGACAGTTTGCACGCTGGTCGTACATGAAAGAGAAAACCCTAACAATCCCCGAACTCGTTTTACTCGTCGGAACCCGTGTGGCTCTTGGCATTGGCATCGGGCTACTCGTGTCCGACCGGCTCAATAAGGATCAAAGAAAAGCTGCGGGATGGACGTTTTTCGGTCTCGGTGCGCTGACCACAATTCCTCTTGTCTTGGAGATTGCCGGAAAGCCTTCTCCCAGTGAGAAACCAGTTCCAATAGCCGCATGAAGGATACAGGGGTCTATTTCGTCGCTGAATTCGATTTCTGAGCTTCCGTTGCCGCCGTCTTCTGCTGGACCGTCGTAGCGAGAAGCTTCAGCACCTCCGTTTGCTTATCCGCCAGCGAAGTCAGCCCTTGTGACAGGCGATCCCGTTCACGGTCAAGCCCGACGAAGGCGAAATAGATGACCAACAGGGCGAGAAGCACAGGAAGCACGAGGGACGTGTTGGACACGATCCACGCCCAGTTCAGCGACTCCAGCTTCTTCGGCGTGGACGCAGGAGCGGCGGTCAGCGTATGCGACGGATTCCCGGCTGCGGTCGCATCGTTGAACGCCGTCGCCAATTCGGGCGGGAACTTGAGCTTGCATCCGAGACCGTCTATCCCCCCACCGCCGTTGCCGCTAACAGCCATCGCCAAGGCGGTCGGGGCATACTGGCATAGCACAACTTGGAATAATTCGACATTCTTGTCGAAGAACTCGCTCAAGCCTTTAAGACCGGCAACGTCGATATCGAGCGTGAGGCTACCGTATCGGAACCCGGCGACCTGAAAAGCAAATGCTGGTGCTGTCGTTGCTCCCCCCCGTTCGACGTAGAACTCCACCGGAAACGGGGGACGACGGCGATATTGATACTCAGTACCGCTTCTAAAAGCCGTTATCAGCACGTCTCGAAGATAACGCCCGAATCGCTGCTCGACTCGTTGCTCAAGCGCCCGGATGTTCTCGTTATCGAAACCGCCGTTCCTACCGTGCCGCCGCACGTATTCCCAAAATGCTTGGGGCGCATCACTGCGGGAGAACGGCTCTTCTTCATCACCCGGCAAGAATGTCATCCCAATCCGAACCGAGTTCGGTATGGGGTTTCCAGTCGTATCTGGCATAGTTTCAAAGAGCGTACCACTAAGCAACCGAAAATGGTGACATCGAAACCGGCGCTCTCGCACGGATGCCCGGATCGGCTGTCCTGTCGGACAATATGGCTGATGCCCAAGGCCAAGGCACCATCGCCAATATACGAACTCAAGGTCACGCTCATGGACATTGCTCCTCCGATTTGGCGGCGCTTTCGAGTTCCCGGCGATATGAAACTCTGCTGTTTGCACAGCGCCCTACAAGTCGTGATGGGCTGGACCGACAGCCACCTGCACATGTTCCAGAAAGATGACGTGAACTGGGGCGTGCCTGAATGGGACGAGTTTGGGGATCTGGAACTAAACGAGGAAGGTGACGTTCGGGTTTGCGACGTGCTGAAGGCCATTGGCGAGTCCTTCCGATACACGTATGATTTCGGAGACGACTGGACCCATGAGGTGGTCTTGGAGAATGTGCAGCCCGTCGCCTCGGACTCCAAGCGCCCGGTCTGCATCGCTGGTGAACGCCGATGTCCCCCGGAAGACGTGGGTGGGCCGCACGGGTATCAGGAGTTCTTGGATGCTGTGTTCGATCCGAAACACGAGGAATTCGAGCACTACCGGCAGTGGGCGGGGAAAGCTGTCCATGCGGAGGAGTTCGACATGGCGGCGGTGAACCGGAAGCTATCACGGATGCGGTGGCCTGTGCGCCATCGGCGGTAGGTTCAGTCTACGACGGCAGCAAACGAATCGAGAAATTCCTGTGTAGCACGGGCGGGAACCCTGATTGGCGGATCGCAGGCACTACCCTTTACGGCTGTTCTCCGATTCGGCTCCCGTCCACAAAAAGAATATTTGACGGCTTCCAGATAACCTTCATGTCCGAAAGCTCCGTCACCCGCAGGCTCTTCTGAGAGTCGATGAATTGGTTGTACCTGATGTTTCCCCGCCAGATTTTCTTTTCACTCCCTTTGATTGGATCTGAGATCGTCAGGCCGGATTCGTAAATCTCTTTGCCAAACAGGTCCGTAAACTGAACCTTACCCTCGAACGCTCTGATATCTTTCCCGGACGTATTTTCGTAGGCAACTTTAATCGTAATGTAGTCTTCATAATCAACATGCACGAAGCCCTTCTCTATGACGGTCAAGTTGATGGCCTTCCGTAATTCAGCCGAACGTGCATCTTCCTTCGCCTTAGCTTCGGCGGCAAGGCGTTCCTGTTTCTTTGCTTCGTGCTCCTGTTCGGCGGCGTCCTTTTTCAAGTCAATGAGAAGATCGCCTACGGTCTTTCCAATGATCTGTCGCTCTTCTCCACCGAATGACTTCTTCATGCCATCGGATACTTGTTGTGCTACGAGAAGGCGCACCTCTTCGACGGTCAATCCCTTCATGTCTTTGATGTCTTGCATGAAGGTGTGCCGATTCTTCTCCGTTATTTGGACCTTCCGGGGGTCTTGGCCGCATCCGCCCAAGATGAAGGTCATTACAACGATTGCGGTCAGGCGTTTCACGGTGGGTTCTCCTATGCAACTGAAATCGACGGATTGACGGCGAATCCGCACCTGCCCGATTTGGCGGCGGGCAGGTTAGTGTAAGAGCGACTGCTTATTGTAAATCACTGATTGGCAACGATGGGGCTTCAGCGTGCTTGGGGTGCGTGCACGCAATGGTGAAGGCAGCACTGGCACGACGACAGAGGTCTCCCCAGTCCCGCTGCCTGACGCAGAGACCAGCTACCGACCTTGACAGAACCTAGCGATCCGTTATACTTCACTTGCCCTGCAACACCTCATTCGGATTTTCAAGCGGCCCTTCATCACTGATGGAGTTCCGCTAAACCATCCGAAAGGGGAGAACCATGAAGATCACTCTTGAACTCGACGCATGGATCGCAAGATTCCTGTTTGCGGCGATATTCTTCTCATTGAGATTTCGCTGATGACCGAGGACCCGGTAAAGAGCTACCGGGTCTTCTCACGTCCCTAGTGTCTCGCTTATCCAGCAGTTTGAGCCGTAGATGCCGCCGCAGCCGGGGCCTTCTTTGCCGCTTTCCTGCCAGCCTTCTTCCGAACCGGTGCGGACTTCTTTGCGGCGGGGGATTGCGCCTTTTTAGCTTCGGCCCAACGCTTCTTCGCCGCCTCACTAATCGCTTTCCGACCAGCGGCAGAGAGCTTCCTTTTCCGCTTTGCTGGTACCGATGTAGCGGAGGGCACTGCCGCTTCGCCCTTGACCTTACCCCATCTCCGCTGTTGTGCCGCCCTCATGCGTTCGATTGCTTCAGGTGAGAAGTGGCGCTTCTTCGGTGCGGCTCCGGTGATAGTGGAACCGGCTGTCTTGCTACCGGGGAGCATGGCCCGCAGCTCTTCGATCTGGTCAGTTATCTTGTCCCGGCGTGCAGCTAGGCCGTCAATGGCGGCTAGGATGATCTCTTCGGTGAGAACCTGTTTAGGCATTTGCCTCTTCGTGCCTCAATTCGTCAGACGTTGAATACTTCCACCATGCTACACCTGTGTTGGCTCCGAGAGCACATGGAAACCCCTACCGAATTGCGGTGACAGTTCTCCTGATTTCAGCGCTGAGAGAACCCCAACTGAAAGCCGGTGGCAGAAACATCCGATCATCGTTGGCGTTTCTCGCTCAATGCCACTAGGAAATGGCGGTAGTCTGTGGCTTGCGTGGATTCTTGTCGCTTCGCCAGCAGTACGAATTTCTGCCCTTGTCGGAACACAGACAGTTGCTTCAACCGGAAAGGCATCCGTGATCCGACAACCAAGTTGAATCTGATCCCGCAGATGTCAATCCAGTGAAGATAATGCGTCGGCCACTTCGATGAAGCTGGCGTGCCTACCACCGCTATCAGGCGGTTGGTTTCATCTGAAACTTCTACAATCATTGCGGCATGTTCGGGGAACGGTCCTGTCGCTAACAAAAACCGACGCACCTGTTCCTGATAGGGCAATCCCAAACTGATTGATGGCAGTGTGCCGTCTCCGTCCTTCCAAGCGTGTGCCGCCGACTTCCAGAGGACACTGAGACCCATGTAGGCGGTTTCTTCAACGGCGGCGCATTCGCTCGTTGGCACAGCGTAGACGGCGAACTGTTCATCCTCCAGCAATGGTTTCTGTTGCCGAAGGACTTTCAAAAGCCGAAACTTCCCAACACCCCTATAACAATTGCGAAAGAACGTATTCTCGCCGTTCTTGTGCAACCGCTGTTCACACTGATGGCAGAGAAGATGTGCCCTCACTTGATCGGATGTCTGGATTACCTTTTCGTCCGAAACCACGAGGGGGTGTGGGTTCTTGCCCTTACCTCGAAGGAGTTTGTAAGCCGCCTGCGGGATGAAGTGGCTGTCCCGCAGCGGCCCGTCTTTCAAGCACAGGCGACATTGACCGGTGCGCTCCATCAATCCGTTCGTCGGGAACCCTTGCGCTGTGCGCCTTCACGCATGAGAACTTCGCTTCCGATCAGCGAAGACGAAATCCGTGGGCGTGGGATTTCAATCACGATCCCCGGCGCAAGCTCGACCCGATCTGGGATCTCCCGCCAATCCTCTTCTTCTCCAAACCGGTCTTCCAGCCACCGCTTGAGCGCTGTGAAGTCTCGAAGACGAAGAAACCGAGCGTTGCGCTCCTTTTGAGCGGTCGAGACGGCATCGTGCGTGAAGCTCGTGTTCGTCACCAACAGGCCGACGCCAAAGTAGGAATCCTTCCACGAAAGCAAACGATCAACTGCATCTCGGCCCGTCTTCTGATCGCCCCGATGATGCTTCACCTGACCAGCGATCACGACTGAGCCAACGTTTGGCGTCTTCGGGACGGCAATGAGATCAACCCCGCCGTCCTTGCGATTCGATGCGCCGGTTAGCGTCACATTGTAGCCCATGCGGTCAAGACGCTGCGCTGTGAATCGCTCGAATTCATCCGGCGTGAGTGAGCGCAGCCGATTGGGATCTTCCTGAAGGAACCGCAGAAGTTCAGGCGAGACATCGACAACACGAACGAGAGCCGTTCTCGGCGGGCAGACGAGACCGAGAGCTTGGCACCATTTGTACATTGCCGGGATGCCGGGTGCTTGAGCGCCGGATTCCCACTTCCAGACGGTGAATCGGCTTGTGCTCATGCTAGATGCTACGTCATCTTGTGACAGCTTTAATGAGCCTCTAAGGTCTCTTAGACTTTCCCCAATATGATGGGCCAACAGCAAGCGGTCTCTAGAAAGGCAATAGACCACAACAGCCGCAATCAGTTCAACCCGCTCATATTCATGCTGGTCGAGTTGCCGGTTGGCGGCAATCTCGACGTACCCAATGCCCTGTTTCTCCAATCGGACTCCATACGATCCGGTACCTTGGGTCTTCTGCGGCATTTGGTATGGCAGTTCATCGAATTCGCCCGCCCAATGGAGTTCAAGAACAATATCGGATCTCTCTACCAAGCGGCGGTCCCGCAAGATTAGATCATCTAGGAAGGTCCGAATCGGAAAGTTAGTTCGTCCCTGTCTCATTTCCCTGTCTGCACCTTGGCCTTCGCTTCGGCGGGACCAATCACATGGGATTCAAGTGACGCCAAAAGCGAATCCTGATCTTGGTAAACGTGCGGCGGAAGCACCCACGGATACCGCTTGAAGTGCTCGAACATGCCGTATTCCCGCTGCGATGCCAACAGGAGCGGCTGGACTGGAACAGAGGGAAGCGCCGGAACGATTGCCATCAACTCCTGTGGGATGCTCTTCGCATCGGTGATGTCAGCGATCACGAACTTTGCCATGTGCGCCAACGTCGAGACCGTTTCGGTGATGTCCCGATTCGATGGCTTCTCGAAATCGAAGAGGACAGGTAGGTAGTCCCGCCTTCGGAGTGCGTCCAAAATGGTCTTCCGTTCCGGCGTGAAGCGGCCAAGGATCAGGACCACCTTTGAGGTGATGGTGTCAATCACGTGCCGAACCTTTTGGTTGTTCAACAGAAGATAGATGAATTGGGCGACTTCGAGATTATCCACTCGGATGGCGGGAGCATCCTCCGGGGCGATATTGAGATCATGTTGGATGGTGCCGACTAAGCTAACATCCCACACTGCAATTCCATACACACAGGACGTCGTGAGGTCGGCCCGATCAAGAATTGTGTCAACCAAGTGGCAGTGACTGAGGTTGGCCCCTCGAAGATTGGCGGCAGTAAAATCAGTTCCCGAAAGGTCGCCATCGTAAAGATTGACGGATCTAAAATCTGCGCTACGGCAAAGTGCTCCTTCAAGACCAGCCCCGACAAATTCAGCGCCTACCAGCGACGAGTTTGTAAAAGTGGTCATGAAGCATGAGGCATTGTTTAAGTTAGCTTGTGTAGCCTCTACGCCTTGGAACGAGGCGGATGTCAACACGGCATTTTCGAGGTTTGCCCAAGACAGAACGGCTCCGTCCAGTTTCGCATTGTTCAGGTGGGCATTGCTGAGATTAAAGTGGGCTAACCGAATACCAGTGAGATCCGCTCCATTCAGGTCAAGATTGACTTCAGCGTTACCGTCTCGCCACTTCTCCCACTGTCCTGCGTTCAGATGCTTCAATTTGTGAATTAGTTGCTTGTCTGCCATATCCGAACTTCCCCGACGCTGTTTATGCCTTAGTTTCCATCTTTATAGGCATTGCCGGTGCCCACCGTTCCAGTGAAGGATCGGGAGCGCTCGGAATGGAACACTCTGCTCATCTGCCAAGTCCGCTTGTTTTCGGCGGCGGAAGTGCTTCTTATATGGCAGCAATAGCTATAGTAAGGCCAACAACTGTCGGAATGCTACTGCTGTGGATTCTACCGCTTGAGTCCTCTGAAAAGAAACGGGCAATGAAAGTTCCGGTCTTGAGGCGGCGAAGCGACATTGATGCAGCGTTCACGAACTTTGCTGCGGTTCCGGGGCCGCAAGGCTGGTGATGATCTCTTCCAGCATGGTCCGAATATTCGTTGGAAACTCGAAGCCGCCACAGTACTCGGTGAACAGAATCGCCCAGATCTCATCGTTTTCAGCGTCCACACCCGGCCCGGAATGGTCCAGACCGTAGAATTGGCCGTTCAGCTTCAGGTAGGTTCCCTTGGGTAGACGGACTGGTCGCATTGTATTGGGATCAAGCGCCTCTGGTACGTCGTCGCTCGAAACGACTGGGTATCGTTGCTTTGCCGCTGCCGACAGCCGGGAGACCTTCTCCTTATCTATTCTTGGAAACACGAGGTGGCCGAGTTCATGGAACCACGTCGGGATCGCCGCCTTCCCGCCAATGAAAGCCGTCGAGAGTAGGGCATAAGCCTTGCCCCGCTCCTGCGGAAGCTGGTCCTTGATCGTTCCGGTGGGCCGACGCCAATGCAAATTTGAGATGCCGAACCGATCAACCCACTTCTGAACTGCTGGTGGACACTGAAGCTCCTCGAAAGTCTCGAAGTACGCCAGAAATGCTTCTGCGGTGAGGCTGTCTTCATCGGCAAGGATGTATCCTTGGGACCGGAGCGCCCGAACGGTCGTCGGATTCCGTTTCCCGGTCTGCACGTGGTCTTCGCCGGGGTGAGCAAGAGCTTCACGCACGAAAACGAACAGGAGTTTGCGTTCAGACGGGTCCATATTAGTTCATGAATGAATGGAGTGCCGCCGCTCAGTAATTCGTGGCGGTCGATAACATTTTCGCTCATTGAGACCGCCTGCCGCTCTCTTCCGAAAGACCGATAATGGCGCTATATGCCGCTACGCCCGGAAGACCTTCGGCCCGAAGAACGCCAATCCGCCGAGATCTTGCAGAAATGGCTGGAGCGTGTCGGTCTCAAGGCTACTTGGGAGCCGGTCGAACACGATCCGCCCGACCTGAAGTTCACGATCACCCCCGACGATGCCACAACAGAACATTGGGGCGTGGAAGTGACGGGCCTTTTCCAGTATGTGGATTGGGATGGCAAAGAGGCAAACAGGAAAGATATCGAAATTCCGCTGGACCGCCTTTGCGAACGCCTGAAGGCTCATGTGCCAGCGAACGTCATTACCGGTTACGTGATCTTCGGGTCGGGACCGCATGACGCCGAGATGAGGAAGATTGAAGAGCGGGCAGTGGAATACATCCGCAGTGGACGAACTGGGCGTGAATTGCTGGACCTGCCTGAAGCTATGGAAAAGGTAAAGCACATTTTGAATGCCAGCCCGAATGATCCCCGGCTGATTGCGCTGGTCAAGAAAACAGCGGAAGCCAATGCACACTTTTCAATCAGCGCCATCACGAAGCCCGTTCGGGTTCAGTGGGGAGCCATGCTTCAGGGCGGTGCCAGAATACCTGAAACGGACACGATGGTGGCGGATGTCTCTGCGACGTTGCAATACGCTATCGGTCGGATCTTGGATGCCAAGCTCCCACGGCTGAAGAAGGTTACCGGCTACACTCGAAAATTGCTGTTGATCTGGAGCGGCTACTTTTTCGCTGACGGCGAGAGACTAAAAGAAATCTTGGACGCTCGGAAGCTGACGGCCCAAGATGTCGATACCATTCTCCTCATTGATGGCGACTCCGAACTCCATTGGGTTGCGGACCCGGCTGGACTCTTTGGCCCATGCCGCCGACCATCCAAGGACGAAATCTCGATTTGTGCGTATGACTTGTGGGAACGCCGTGGCCGTCCATTCGGATCGCCGGAAGTGGACTGGCTTGAGGCTGAACGGCAATTGAACGCAGGGCGGTGGCGAATCACCTGATCTGCGAACCACGAGGATGGCGGCACTTAACGTGGTGCGCCGGGATCGAAGTTGTTCTTCATCCACTCATCCACGTCAATCTCGAAAGCGCTCTTCATAACGCCCCGCCAAACCTCATTGAGCCTGTCAAGTTCACTTGTGAAGCCGACCATGAGGCCACAGTCCACCGATGCCAGTAAAGCGATGAACATGGGGAACGGCGGCGCAACAGCTTGAAACGTGAACACGTCCATGCTCTTCGCAAACGGCACGGGCTGGATACCGGTATCGTCAAGATTGTATGCCAGCAACGCTAGAAGGCTGTCGCCGTGAACGAGCTTTGAGGCTATGGTGTACTGGCTTCTAACGATCTGCTGGTCGTAATACTTCTCCATACCGACAGCCTTCCCAAGATCTTCAATCGTCATGCCGTGCCATGACAACAGATTGCCGCCCCGGAGCTTCCTCTTCTCCAGAAAATGTTTCCGAAGGGCCTTATGGTCCGGTACGAGTTGGTTCAGAGTTTTGCCTTGGAGCTTTTGGTTCTGACCAATCTCGTAGTACATCAACCGGCCAAAGCTCAAGAAATCGGCCAACTCGCCCTTGTTCTCTGCAAGGTACATCGTGGAACAGACGATCTCGTAATATGTGCGGAACAGCGATACGGCGATTGGAGGGTAGCCGTCGATTCCAAGCATGTGAATGTACTGCAAATATCGGAGAGCAACCCTGCAATTGCTCATGACGAATTGAGCGTGAATGTCGGGATTGGACAGCCTGACCTTCGCCCATGCTGACCTGAAGGCGACGGCGCATTCGTTATTCAGGAGCTTGCCCTGTTCCGCCGTGAACATCCGATAATTGTAGCCGGTCTGATGTCAGTTATGGCATGAGTCGGATGGTGCTCAGTCCCGCCCATCGTAATATGCGACTTCGAGGTGTTCGGTCGGTCTGCCAATCACTCCTGCCGGTATCACCAGCCGGGTTCGGGCTTCATTTTCCCGTAGTTCCCAGTACGCCTTCGAGACGACGGCAATCGTCCGAACAAAGCCTTCGATGATTGGCGACCCGGAGAATGACGGCGATTTATCCATTTCGCCTCTAAACGGAACGACACCTCGTGCGCCGCCCCAAAGGGGGTAGTACACCGGCTGAACGACAGCGTAGTGGTACGCCGGGTTCGGAAAGAAAACGACGGCGAGTAGAAGGTCCCGGAACGACAGGCCGATCTTGTAGCTGTCCTTTTGATCTTCAGATTGCAGCGGGAAGCCGTCTTCGGGAGCGCCCCAATTGTCGCCTTGGAAGAAGTCGAATGGCCGGTCGCACGTGCTTCCGCCAGCGAGTACCGCAACATCGTCGGGAATGCCACCGTCTTTGAGGACCCGTAGATGACGATCTGGAACCGGATGCGACGGTGCGATCTCCGGGTTCCCGTAGCTGGAGGAGCGATTAAAGATGGCGGCAGTCTTGAACGTCCACCGTGCGACGATCCTCCGTTCCGCCTTCTTCAACGTGGAGAGCCGGTGCGGATCAGCGATCAGTGCTTCGAGTATCGGTTTGGCTTGGCTCTCAAGTTCCGACATCCACCCGCTATTGCAGTCTCGGCACACGCTACCTCCGACGAAGTTGTTCAGCGTGTGGTGCCGGGTCTGGATTGTCTCACCCGATCTGACGTTCAGGTGGCCGGGAGTGATGGTCGTTGCCCCAATTTCAAGATGCTCAAGGAGCCATCGGGCGACGATATGCTCGTCGCTCTTGCCGCCAACTTTGACTCGTTTGGGTGGTAGGATTCGACCGCAGAAGAGGCAGTTTTTCATGGCGACTGTCCCTAACCGATCACGGTCGAATAATCAACCCTGAGTTCCCGTAATTCTCGGTCAGGCTCCATCTCGCCTTCGAGACGATGAAGGCGTTAGCGAGAAATCCTTCGACCACTGGGCAGTTTGCCACGATGGGAACCTCACCGATATCATCAAACGGGCGCACCACACCACGGCGATTGCACCACACCACGAGATGCGTTCGTTCAGGTAGTCCGTAAACGTATTCTCGATTCGGGTAGTATGCGACTCCGAGAAGAAGGCTTCGGAACGACATCCCGACCTTGTAACTTCTGTCTTGTTCTTCCTTCACAAGCGGGACGCTGTACTTGGGCACTGCCCAACTCGCATTTTGGATGAAATCAGCTATTCGGTTATTCGGGCATCCACCAGCGAACACCACAACTTCATCGGGAAAAGATCCCGATACGAGCGGCTTCAGGTGTGCTCTGGGGATTGGACGGTCCAGAGGATTGCCGGGATTGCCAAACGAAGCGGCGTTCAGAGCGGCAGCGGTCTTGAGGGTCCAGCGGGCAAGTAGAAAGCGCTCGTATTCCGTCAGTAGGGAAAGTTCGTGCGGATCAGCGATGAGGCGGATGAGAAGCGGTTTCGTCTCTGTCTCAAGTTTAGACATCCATCCGCCATTACATCCGGCGCAAACCCCGCCGCTAACGAATTTCCGAATGGCGTGCTGTTTCAGTTCGAGCACCTGTCGTGAGGGAACATCCCACCGCATTCCCGTGACCGGCATCGTCCGCAGGCCGAGATGATCCATCAGCCATTGCGGAATAATGTGCTCGTCGCTCTTGCCGTTCTTGATCCTCTTTGGCGGCAGTACCCGGCCACAGAAGAGGCACGTCTTGGTGGCGCTCATCCCCGTACCTCTTTTCAGGATATCAGGGGATCGGCAGCGGCTCGAAGAGGAGCTATCATTGACGACGTGCTATGCGGCAAATGCGGAAGTGTAGTTCAGGCTGCCGAGTCTCGCTGCACCAGTTGTGGTACGGTTCTGGAGGCCGGGGCTTCCAACTGCATCGTGCCGGAAATCGGCGGGACAGGCACCGAGACACTGAAACAACGCATCCATCGGATCAGGCGTGAAGTGCGGCGGAAGATCCACGGCCACGACCGCAATATCAACTAAGACGCCGGTTCAGTCGGAGCACCTGCCCCGTCACCGCAATACAAAACCAATAGCAACAGGAAGCCCAAGGCAAGACTCTGGCGAGAAAGCCGTCGTTCATTCCACGTGGATTTTGGATCGCCGTTTGTCAAGTGGTAACAATCCGTCAACGTGTTGACCAGCGGCTCCACGAGTTCATGAAGTGGGGGGACGATTCCCTTGCGGATTTCAGTCGCCAGATCGGATGGCAATAGCGTTGATAACGCCAGTTGGGTCAAAATGTCGCTCTTCATTTCCGGCCCTCCGCAATTTTGAGGTTCATCAGGCGGCGGGCATCCATTGTTGCGTTGAAGATGTGCGCTTGGCGGGCACCTTCGGAACGAAGCTCGGAGATTCCGAGAGCGCCAAGAACGAACCGGGTATGGTCGAGGACTTCGTTCTTAATGCTCCAATCTGGGGGAGCATCGGTCAGGATGTCATCTACAGCGGTGCTCACGTCTTCGATGATTTCGGCTTCGAGCCGCTGGCGTTCACTCTGAGCTTCGGCTTTCGACTTTGGGGTGTGGAACATGGGTCTCCTGTGGTGTCGCCCGTGGGTGCAGTCGGGCAGTTCCGCAAGAGTATTTAGTCCACGAGCATCCCTGCCCCAGTCGGAACGCTCGACGTTGACGTGTCAATTCCCCTTCATCAGTTTCGCCATGTGCGGTTCACATCGGGCCTTCGCCAACTCGACCGTCTTGTACGTTCCCGGCCTGTAGTTCATCTTTGGGTTCGCATTAGCCCGTAAGACCGCAAGGTGGAAACCATCAGGCTTCTCGAAGATGAGCACGTGACCTTGGCCGAACCGGTAGATGAGGCTTCCACTTCCCGTCTTTCGCCAGTGGATCGGCAGGTTCTCCCCGATGGATTCACTGAACTGGGACAGAAATTCGTGGTACGTCCACGATTGCGCCTTTCCTCGTCCCTCCGCATCCATCGAAGTAATCCGCCAAAGGTAATTGCCAAAATCGAGGTAAAGCGGCTTTTTGCTGCCTGCCCAACTCTTCCGAAACCACTTCCAACGGAACGGGGCTTCGACCGTGGCGCTTCCGTTCGTCATGATTTCTCTACCGAACTCGAAGTTGTCTTTGAATCCGACGCCATCAATCACCCAGACCATCTCGCCGTAGAAGTTCTCCCGCTCTTCAATCTCTGCGAAGTCGATAGGGCTGTGCTGTAGCTCGATCACGCAAGGCAAGGATGAGTATCGGTTGAGGGCGAAGATGTCGGCCCGGTGCTCACCAATGACCTTTTCACGACAGTCCGGGTTGAATTGCTTCTTCCACCCGGTATGCCACGGCGTTTCCGGTTCGTGCCACGGGTCGCATTCGCTCCCACTCTTGTGTGCCCAATGGTTGACGTAGATCTTGCCACACTTGGCGATGACAGGCTGGTGGCAACCGGGACAGAACGCTTGCAGGTCAGGTCCCGCTTCGATTCGTGTGCCGTCTTCCGTGATGGCGTACATCATGTGTTCTTTCGGGTCGCTGTTTCCATTCTCGCTCGTAATGCTGGTGTCTTCCGTTGCCCTAACCGCTTCCGGCCCGATAATCTGGCGTAGCTCTTGCCCGGTTAAGCCAGTTCGGATGGGACATCGCCGTCTACAGATCCAGTGTGTTTACCACGTTATCCCGGAACAGAGAGCCTTCACGAATGTAGCGCCGTACTTGAGTCACCGACCGATGACCGGTCTGATTCATGATTTGCCGTTCGCTTGCACCCTTCATCGCCGCCGACGTCGCCAGCCCGGATCGTAGGCTGTGACCAGAGAACTCAGTGGCATCCAAGCCGACATCCTTGGCCCGTCGCTTTACCGTAGTGGCGACGGCATGACTGGATAACCGCTGCGGTAGTACCTTCCCATGCTTCGTGATAGGTCGAAAGATCGGCCCCTTCGTGATCTCGCTGGCTTCGAGCCATCGCTGGAACGAGCGTACCGGGCAGGTGTTAGGCGAAGTTGTGTACGGGATGCCAACCCGCCGTCCGCACCCGAATTGATCGGTCTTCGAGCGCCGAAGTGTGATGGTCAAGCCCTGCGCCGTAGTCTCGACATCTTCCCAGTCCAGCGCAACCAGTTCAGAGCGGCGAAAACCGCCACAAAACCCGATCAGTATCAATGCCCGGTCCCGAATCGCAAGCAAGCCTTCTTTGGGCAGGTTGCCTGCCACCCGCTTCAGATCGTCCACCAGCAATGCCCGCTTCGATCCCCGTGCCAACCCGTGTTGCCGCCGAATCCCCGACATGACAAGTCGAACCTTGATGTCCCTCGTTGGAGATTCCAGTCCCCGATTCACATGCTCCTGACAGATCGCCGCCATGTGTCGGGAAATGGTCGGCGGCTTGAGAGTTCCAGAAATATCGGAGGCGTACAGGGCGACTGCATCCGGTGTCGCCGGAAGTGATGAGTGCCCAGACGACCGGCACCACTTCTCGAAATGATTCCAGTCGGTCTTGTAGATCTTGAGTGTGGAACTCGCCTTCGCCCGCTGAATATAGTCCGAGACCCGGCTGGTGACAGCCGCAAGATGGGCCGGGGCATTCCCTCCTAATCTGGACGGCTTGGGATCGTCGGTACTGGGCGTCGAATTCATACCGTCGAGAACGTATTCACTTCTCGCAGCCTAACTCGACAAGTCCCACGCAGTCAACACCTGATTGCTACCGTCTTAACCCCGGCTTTGAAGAAGCCAGCCACAGGATGTGTGGCTCATCAGCACCCAAAATTGCCCAACACTCCACTCACTTCAGATGCACTTCGGCATCTCAACTAGATGCACCTCCATCTCAGTGGCCTTTATAGATCCTGATCGCTTCAAAGTCGTGAAATAAATAAATAGCTTCCGTTGTGTCGAAACGATTGACCACGGAAACATTCATTGCCAAGTCAGAGTTGGTCCACAAGGGTCGCTACGACTACTCGCTTATTGAGTACGTCAACTACTCGACGCCTGTCACGATTGTCTGCCGAATCCACGGCCCTTTTTCCCAGACCCCCTCGAACCACCTCCGGGGTAAGGGATGTCGAAAGTGCGCCAGAAACGAACCCCGCAGCATTGAAGAGTTGATCCAAGAACTTGTGCAAATTCACGGTGGCCGGTACCAATACGACCCCGCAACCTTCACCAAGAAAGGAAAGATCCGGGTAATCTGCCCACAACATGGCCCCTTTACCGTGAGGTACTCCAAACACCGCAAAGGTGCCGGTTGCCCGAATTGTACCGGCAACTATCAGCACAACGCCAAGCATCACTTCGAGAGACGAGCGAGAGACGTTCATGGCGACAAGTATGCCTACGGCGAATACCGAGGAGCGGCCCAAAAGATGGAGATAGTGTGTCCCGCACACGGTTTCTTCTTCCAGACGCCCGCCAGTCATCTTCAAGGCCACGGGTGCCCGCAGTGTGCCAATGACCGGAAGCGGCTTCTCGCAAAGGGCGGATATTCGGAAGACTTCTTTATCCTGCACCCGGAGATGAAACAGCATTCCGCCACGTTTTATGTGGTGGAGTTCGTCCGGTCGGGCGAATGCTTCTTGAAGGTTGGGGTGACCCGAACAAGTGTCAAGGCCCGCTTTAAGAGCGGATACCGTGAATATCAGATCCGATCCATTTGGGAACTAAAGGTCACGCTATTCGCCGCCTTCACGATGGAACAGGCTGTTCTCGGAGAGTTTCGGCCCAAGTTCCAGCAGTTCCCCAAGCGACCGAGGTTCACCGGCAGGACTGAATGCCTGTCCGTTTCATGCCTAAATGCCATACTCACATTCTTGGGTTGTCAGGCGAAAGCTGCATAAAACACATCCCCGCCTCCGTTGCCCCATACCGGAGCTTCTGGACCCACCCGAAGATCTCGCCGTAGAAGATGTAGTCGGGGTGCGACCGGCACAGATCTTCAATCCACGGGTTCTGCTTTACCGCCAGCCAATAGACGCACTTCTCCACTCGCAGTTTCCCGTAGCGGCCACCAGACGCCCACCTGACCAACCGGCGATACCACGGGTCCCTTTCGTCCGTGCGGCGGCGGTAATGGTTCCGGCTCCCGGCGTACATCTTGCCGTTCTGGAACGTGAACCGGGCGTTCGTGCCGGTTGGAAATCGGAGATGCGGAAAATGCGGTCCACGACTTCTGAACAGGTCACGAATGGTAGCAGGCTATCGTCCCCTGCGATGGGCCTGAGTCGTGATCCGGTCAGGCGGGTTCATTTTGTCTTCGGGCACCTTCCGGGCTGGTGCGCCTCTGAATTCGTTCTCATGTTCCACCTTCCGCCATCGGTCGTTCTTCGTCAGCGCCGGATACACAATCCCCAACCACATGACCTTTCGAGCCAAGGCATCGTAAGCGACCCGGAATGGCATTCGCCGGTCTAGGTAATGCTTCCGACGCATGGGGGACCGGCAACATCGAAAGGCGGTCAGGTCTGCCGACGCTCATTTTCGGTCGGTAGGCGTTCATCTCGACATCGCCATTCGTAACCATTTTTAGGCTGTTGATGAAGGGACGAAAAGCCGCTTCATCCGTAATCTGGCGCTTTCGCTCAAGGGCAACACGCTCGTGCTCTTCCAGTACGTCGAGAAGCACGGCAAAGTGCTCCACGAAATGATCGGCTCGAAGATTGCCGATGGCCGGAAGCTCTTCTACGTCCACGGCAAGACGGAAGTGGAGGACCGGGATGCGGTTCGACACATCCGTTTTGGGACGATTTGAGTCTCCGTTGTTCAATAGCTGGATCTCGTACCGACGATCAGAGCCATCGTGACTACGCAGACCACATTAAACAACTCCGGGCGTCGGGACATTGATGTGGTTACAAGTTCTATAGATATACTCTAGGTATTATATAGATAACAATATAAAGGATCTATAACCACACGACTGTCCCGCTTGACAGATCGCCCGTCAATGGTATGATCGCAGTGGCTCTACTCAACTCAGGAATCCAATCACCGCCACCGTCCTGAACCGCTCTCTTCGTCTATATAATGAGTGGCACGATCTATGTACACAAAGAGTCACGATCACTACTCTCACTGCACCATAAAGACCCCGTGGCGGTCTGCCGTCACTTCCTACAGACCCGGCGACGAAGGGACGTGGAACTTGTCAGACCATGAAACCTACACCGAGTTCATGCGAGATCTCGACGCAGAGATTCTGACTATCCACAGAAAACTCGTTCATTGGCTCATCTACAAGCAACAAATCCAGTTCCGCTATGGCACGCTCTCAACCCGACTTCAATAGACTCCGAACGAGAGTTCGCCAAAAAGACAACCGAGAACTCTACGAGAAGGCTTCCGTCGAGTATGCCGACTACTTTGGACGTATTCGCTCGTTTGGCCCGGTCCACACGAAGAAGATTTACCGTCTATGGCTCAACCGCAGGTTCCAGCGGCTTTGGCTGGACCCCATCCCGGCCTTCACTTCTGAGAGTGCCCGTGAGGAGCGGGAGTTCCGAATTCTTGTGCTGGCGTTTGGCAAAGGGTTCACCCACAAGGATGGAGAATGCCTAATTAAAGCGTGGTGGCAGTATCACGGGATTGTGCCCGACCAGATGCCGTACATGGTCTTCCGTCAGACGATCTTTATGAAGGCTTGGCTCTTCACCGAACCGGCTCGAAGCCGCTACGAGGAAAGGCAAAGAGCGAAGCGGGAAGCGGCGGAACGGAAGCGAAGCGATCCCTCCAAAACGGCCAACCGTATCAAAGGCATCCTGTCCAACGGCCCTGTCAGCGTGGATGGAGTGACTGAGCAATTGGGCGATGTTAACCGGGCAGCGATCAAGAAACAACTTCAGCGGATGCACCAAAGAGGGGAAGCCGAGAAGATGTCGTCCGGGCAATACCGCCTCAATCCGACCGAGACTCGTAACCCCGTCATCCTCGACGCCAAGCCTGCACCCGATCCTCTGTCGGAAGAGGAGAACCGCCTTCTTCGTCTGATCCAGATCGAATATCCAGTGGACGCAGCGAAATTCCGGGATTGGCAGGCGAAGGACTTCTTCCGAGATCTAATAGACCGGCTCAAGCTCTACTACGATTCGAGTGAGCCATCACCACCAGTAGCGGAATCGCAACTAGGCGAATCACCCAAGGCCCGACTGCCATTCTGATTCCGATGCCCACGAGCCAAGCATCACATATAATCGTCACGAGTCAAGTCCGTTATCCTCGGTAAACCCGCACGGTTTACCATTTGTGTTGCCGTTGACAGATCGCCAAATCAAGGTATCTTGGCCTTGTAGACAGCAGTTCGGCAATTGGTCAGGTGAGCGGAACAGTCTTCGACTCACCGGCTAATAGCTACTCCGGGCGGTGTAGTCAAAGACTACCTCCGCATCCACAACTGGTTTGACGAGTCGAAGAAGATCACCGCCGCTTTCCGCCACCGGGCGCTGCGGCACAATGCCGAGGGGATCTTCATGGCCGAGACCGTATTCGGCCCGCCCATTACGATTTCGACCGGACGGTTGGTGCCGTTCAGGTGGATCGCTGAACAGCACGGTCTGGAAGATCTCGGCTTCATTCCGTCCTTTGCGGATTGGGTGAAGGCGGTTCGGCCCGAAGCGTGGATGGGCCGATCCCAAAAACTTTCCGACAGCGCCGGTACACCCGACCCACCGATGGCTCCGGGCCTGTAGAAATTCTCCGAAGAAAAACACTAACAGCGGGCGGCATGGCTTCGGCTGTGCCGCCACACAAAACTTACATGGCAAAATACACAATCCCATTTGAAGAAAGATACACAGAGACGTTCGCTGTCGAAATCGAAGCGGACTCGTTAGCCGAAGCGCAGAAGGCGTTCGACTACATCATGGAAGAGCAAGACAACGGGCTGTACATTCGTGAAGCGTTGTGCAACGAGAACATGCGGAACCGTCGCCACACGCCATCGGGAGACCCGGAAGTAGTTCGGGTTGAGCCGGTGGAAGGCGAAAGATACTACCCCATCGCCAGCTTTGTGAAAGAGGAAGCGGAAGAAGGCTTTCCTGAGTGTTGGGTTGAGGCTTGACAACATCACAACAGGCGGCATGGTTCACAAAGCTGTGCCTCCTCAACCAAATTATGAGCAAGAAAAGACTGTGGGCGAATCGCAAAGCTGTGTGGCAGAAATGGCTCGTTGCGAATAAGGAAACACGAAACAAGCGCAAGCGTGCCAGTTAACAGGTGGCGAAGCTGAATGCGTTGCCGCCAGCGGAATTGCTCAACGTGCTCTCTGGCAGCGTGACTCCGGTTGCGCCGCCCACACAACTTTGGTGAGCAACATGGCACGGCCATGACCGTCAGCACCGTATCAATAGGACCGACGAAAACGGCGTGGCCGTGGGACGGCACGCAGCAACCCGGAGCTTGCGGCGCTGACGGCGTTGCGGGAAATTCTACGGGTGGTCAGGATGGGATCGTGGCACGAGAGCGGTGGGCGGGCACGGGTCAGCGTGAACCATCCGGCCCTTGGCTGACGGGATGCTGGCGACGGCGATCAACGCACCGCTGTCTTCGCCAGTTTCCACGGGGTTCAAGCCGGTTCCAGACAGCGAATTGATGCTTCTCCGCACGGAACTCAGAAACCCGAATCCCTATGAGTTCAAGCTGAAACCGAAGCGCAAACGGCACGATAGCCGGTAACGTTTTCAAGACCGTCACGAGTTCCCTCCTCGAAGCCGTTGCCAGTATCGAACTCATCGTCAGGACCGATCTCAACCACATACATCTCCCATCTCAGATTGATACATCTGGAGATGACTATTAGTTTCCATATTCCTAAAGCATTCTCCGAATTCAGTCTTCTCGCAAGGTGCGGGCAGGTGAGATTGTTGATCTAGTGGGCCGAGTGGTCTGTGGTGCCGATCACCAATACTCGATTTGCTGGACTCTCAATCGGATTGGGCAAAGAAGATGTCGGGAAGATAGATTGTATTTGACCAGAAAAATATTCCGGTGAGAAGGTGGGAGTAGATGTAGAGTTTGACAATACATCGGAGAATCGAGGGCAGCACAGGGATGCTACGGCGTGCAGATCAACTTCAACGAAAACCTATAGCAGAGGCACCGTCCGCTCTGTCTACGCCAGAGCTTTTCGAGGATGTGGTGCTCGGAGCTTTAGCCCGTATTCAGGATTCACTTGCTCAGATAACAGCGATGTTGTCCCACCTGAACAGGCCCACTATCGAGCAACGATACTTCAAAATCGAAGAGGCAGCAATCTATTCAGGGTATAGCGTTGATGCGCTGCAAAAGCACATACAACGTGGGCATCTGCCGGTGAGCAAGGAAGGCACGTCCAGACGCATTGATAAGCTCGAAATCGACAAGTGGATGGCTCGGAATCGGCAATAACGAAAGCCGGGGTCCGAAAACAGGCTTTCGGTCACCGTCCTTCACGCTCCGATTTTTGGCGGCTCCACACTCTCCACTGCCCCGGTCATCCATTTCTCGATATCTTCCCCGATTGATGTGACATCTTCGGGGTCCACTATGTTGTAGCGCTCAAACATCGAATCGGTCAGGTGGCCGGAAATCAGCTTCGCTTGCGCTCGTGGGATTTTCGCCTTCTGGACCATATTCCGACACGCCGTTCGCCTCATGTCGTGCAGGAGCAAAGCCGGTTCGCCCGCCCGCTTCACTGCCGATTTCCACGATTTGCGAATCGAGACAACCGGGTTTCCGGGAACGGCCCGGTTGCTGTCGGTGCTGTCGTGGTGGAAGATGACGTGTTCGCACCACGGGAAGTGTTTGTCCCGAATCGCCAATTGCCACTTCAGCCATTTGTGCATGTCGAAGTAGATTGGCGCTCTTCGGTCCTTGCCGTTTTTGGTCTTCTGAAGGTCGATAAAGCCCTTTGAAGGGTATTGATCGTTCAGATGGACTTGTGCCCATTTCAGCTTGAACAGTTCACCTGCACGACACCCAAGGTGGAATGCCAGCACGAATACCAGCTTGGCGAAATTTGGCAGTTCGATCAGGATCGTCTTGTACCCGGCATCGTCCAGAAATCCTTCCCGCCGATTGTCAATCCGATCCATCGGGAATTTAGGCACTTCTTTCAACAGCGGCGGTGTCCGCTCGTCCTTGGCCCGGTAGAGCGCCGCACGAAGGTTCTCCAACTCGTGCTTGATGGTCGCCGGTTTCACTCCTTCATTTTTCCGGCGTTCCTTGTACGACTCAAGATCCGCCGTGGTGAGCTTCGCCGCCTTCAGATTCCAGATGGCAACTTTGGCGGGTTCAGGCTTGTCGGGATCGGGCTTCATGTTGGCGTAGAACATCTGCTTAACACTGTGTGCAGCTTTCAAATTGCGTTCGGCGTAAGCAATGTACATCTCGCAGATGTCACCGACCGTCACATTTTCGATGGTCCGGGGCGTGTCTTCCTGACGTTCGATTTTGCCGAAGATCTTCCGCTTCTCAATGACGGCGTTCTTTTGGGCGACTTTCTTCTTTTTCGTGTGGAGCGATTTGACGTACTTCTCTCCGTGGTGGACCACCTGATAGAACCAATAGCCGTCTTTTCGCTGGAAGACACTGCCTTCGCCCTTCGTGTTGCGGGCCTTCTTCTGGTTTTCCTCTTGGCCGGGTTCACGAGCGGGCGGAATCGGAACTACATTGCTTGCCATGAGCCGAATTGTAGCACGGGAATTGTAGCTTATTGTAGCTTATCCTTGTCCAGAACTGTCCTTGATGTGTCCGCACCTGTCCACTGTAATGTTGAAATTAAAGGTGTTGTCTTTACATGACCACCACCGTCAGTGACCGGAAACGGGTTCGAGCCCCGTCGTCCCCGCCATTTCACTTCGCCAGTTTCAAAATCCCATTTGTAAAAACAAAAACTTGCGCAATAGCGTTTTGGATCCCGGGGAACTCTTACGTGCGCGTTAGAACGCCCACGTGCGCGTTTTGGACCCCGTTGGACCCCGCGGGATGTCCGCCCTCGCAGAGACGCTCTTCGTGTGCTCGCCACTCAGCACCTTGCGGCTGGGATTCATGTTGATCCTCATCGTCGCCTTCTACCATCGATGAGCTACCCGCCCGAATCAAGTGGATCACCTGGGAATCTGATCGTTGCGGACCGCGATCAGCGGCGCCCAATTCCGCCGAGATGTTAAGTTGGCGCGAAAGCGCGGCAAGGACATGGCGAAATTACGCGAGCTCATCCTGTTGCTGGTGGAGGAAAGCCGCTACCGGCGCGCTACAAGGATCACCCGCTAAGCGGCGAGTGGTCCCACTTTCGAGACTGCCATATCGAGCCTTGGACGGCGAGGACCTGCACCTCGTCCGCACCGGCGCGCATTCCGATCTGTTCTAACCATTCCCGCCCCTGACGGGCCATCGCATGTTTATGCGGCTTACCGGGAAATCGATGACGCCCTATACTCGCTAGTAACTCGTGTGAAGACACGGAGGAGCAATGCGAGGGCGACTTGGCAAAGTAGTGCTTTTGAGCAGTCTGGCATTGGCCAACGCGGCATTCGCGGATGTGATCCAGTTCAACGGCATCATCACGCAATCGACAGCGGACGGCACTGGACCGGCCGTGAATAATCCACTGCTCAATGCAATTCTGGATGGCGATCCGTTCGCGGTCGCACTTACTTTTCCCGTCTCGATCACGGCGCCTTCGCCGGCCGCGCACGATCTTACCGGCGCGACGCTCGTGTTCACCGATCAGTCGCAGCCAGGAACCGAAAGCAGCTTCGGATCCATTAGCCTGACCGTTTCTGCAAACGGCGTCTTCGATACCGTGAGCCTGCTCGCCTGCCTCACGACCGGCAGCGGGTGCGCCGTAGGCAATCAGTTGACCGCAAGTTTCCAGATTCCCGCCGCGATGTTGAATTCCCAGAATGTCGCGGCTGCCGGCCTGGACCAGCCGCATCCGCTCGACCTGTTGGAGGACGACGGGACCACCGACATCCACGGTTCCATCGACCAGTATTCCTACCGCGGCGCGAGTGCGGTCCCCGAGCCTTCGCAGTTCGCCTATGTCGGCTGCGTTGTGGCCGCGATTGGATTTATCAGAAAACAAAATCGGAGGAGAAATAAATGATGAAAAGCGTCTTGCTTGCCGCACTCGCGCTGCTTCCGGCGACCGCATTCGCCGTAGATGGAGTCGTGCTGATCAACCAGGCGTCGGTGACGGGCGCCGGCGGATTTCCATTTACGATCTCGCAGCCCGGCAGCTATAAGCTGTCAGGAAACCTGGTCGTGCCGGCGGGAGCAAACGGCATAATTATCGTAGCCAGCAATGTCACTCTCGACCTGGCGGGTTTCAGCATCACGACTCCGGGAACCGGTGGAGCGCCGGACACCCTGGGAATCACTACAGGTGCTGCTTTGTCAACCGCAGTAACCATCAAGGGCGGGGCCATACGGGGATTTACCAACCCCATCGAACCTCTTGCCGATACGCAGTTCTGGCAAGTGGAAGAACTTGTCCTCGAGGGGGCTTTGGCAGGCGGCAGCGCCAGTATGGACATGGGAACATACACTCGCATCTGGCACGTGACTGGAAGGAGCGTCAACTTCAATGTCGGTTGCCCGTCGGTGGTCGCCGAATCCATCGCCGTTGCAATCTCAATTTCCCCCGGCAACCCGGGCTCCGGTGGTTGCGCGTTTACGGGCAACGCTACTCTGCACTGATTCGCTCCAGCGCGCGTTTGTTTTTGGAAAGAAAGGATTCACTATGAGCACACCCTATTTACCCCCGTACTTCGGCTCGTACGAAGACCTCGTGCGCGCACTCTTACATGACCCATTTCTCGGTTCGGGACAATCCGGGCCCCACCGGCCGCACATGACACATGCCGAGGAACTCAATCCGCAGCCGCTGCCGCCCCACAGTTCCGAAGGTCCCGTGCCGGACCCGTGGCGCAATCTCGTCGTGCGCTACCTGGCCACCCTCGTGAACATCCAGGAGTTGGGCAAGGCTCTGGCGGACACGCATCTCGGCCAGCAATACTCTGCTCATGCCGAGGCCGCGATTCAGGCGTTCCTCGATGATTTCTGCGGTACACCTCCGCGGCGAATCCCGTGGCCCTGGCCCGGCCCGCCTCCCTGGGTAAACCCTCTCGCCGCCGCGTTACTCAGCGTTGCCAACACTCAATCCGGATCTTTCCGAGAAGGGCTGATGAACATCGCCGGACGCGTTGCCGCCATGGGTACTTCGCAAACCCGGTCCGCGGACGCACGCGGCTAAGCGGATCGCAACGTCGAGTTCAATGTTTACGCCCTGTTCCGGCTCCGAATGCAGGCGCCGATCGCCGCGCGTCTCTTCCGCGCGATGACGCAAGTCCGGCTACGTCCAGGGTCGAGTTGCAAACTGCTGTGAATTCGGAAGATCGAGTGCGAGACGCGGTAAATGCAATGGGGTTGTGGTTGGTGAATAGACGAATTTCATTACATATTACCCGTTGGTGACCGGTTGTCTATCTCCCAGATCGTCCCGTAGGGCGGAATGTCCCCCTGCGAACGGGCCGCGGGTGGACAGTAGCTACTTGGGCTTGAGTGTCTGGACGTACTGGACGCTGATTTCGAAGTAGCGCTTGAGTTCGGCAGTTTTCCTCAGGAGCGCGTCGGGGACCTCGACGTATTCCTTTTGTACGATGCCGTAGGACTCGAAGAGTTTTGCATCGTACTTACTCAAGAACTTCCCGCGCTCATCGGGAGGCAAGCGGAGCGCCAGCTTGCCGGAAGGATCGAGACGACTGGTCATGTGTCCATTGATCGAAGTGTAGGGATTGGCGGCCCCTTTCAGTTCGACCGCGGAAATGCCGGCGATGAGTTTCTCATATAAGGCAAGTTTCTCCGGAGGGCCGGTGTATTTGGATTTCATCTATAGATGGCTCCGATGGCCAACCCTACCACAGTCCACTCCGCCAGGTACGCTATCGACTGCATGAGATACTCATGTAGTTCGTGCGAGCTCCTTGCAGCGCATTAACAACGTTTCCAGTTTCGCGAAAGAGTCCGCGGTCCCGCGCGAGACGTTGTCGAAGACGACCGGGTTATCGAGACCTTCGTGCGAGAGCGTCACACGGATCCCCGCGACGGTCTCGGTAAACTCGACCACGACTCGTAATGTTCAAAAGCGAAGCTCCGCCCCGTAGACAATGCGCTCGGGTACGACGATCTCCTCGTAGCGGCCGTGGCGCAGCAGGAAAAGGCCTCCGGACGCGGAGCGGCGAATTCCCGAAAGGATCCGCAATTGTCCTGATCCGTTCATGCCTTGGTTTCCGTTCTGTGCTCATTTCCGAGAAACCTGTCAAGCGCGTCAAAGCTGTGATTCCACCCGACTTCGCATTGGACGAGCCATCGGCGGGCGAGTACGAGTCCCGACTGATTGGGCCGGATGAGGTGGTTTCTGCCTTTATGGCGTCTGTGGATCAGGCGGGCGCGTTCGAGGATTCGCGGGCGGCGCGAAATGGCGGGGAGGAGATACTGAAAGGTCTGGCCAGCTCGGCTACGGAGCGCGCGTCGGCAAAGAGTGAGGGATGCGGCGGCGCGTGCATCGGCGAGGGCGGCGAAGACGGCGGAGGTCTCTGTGGACTCGTTAACCCAGTGGCTAAGCGCATCATAGAATCGGCTTGATCTGCAAGCGCGTTTCGGCGTCTATAATTTAAGAAAGTGCTGCGTGCGCTCGCCAGTTCGTTTCTTTCGCTGCTGCTTGTGACCACTCTGGTCTGGGGCGGCTGCGTTTCTTGCGAACAGTACTTCATGTTCGGGCAGTCGCGGGGATGCTGCAATCCGGATGGACATTGCAATAGGAAACTTCCCCACTCGAACAACTCTCGCGACTGCAAGCAAATTGCGTTCGATCACCAAAAAGGCATCGATCTTCACTTCGACTTGCCGGCAATCGCGATCGAGCGGATCACGTTCTGCGTTCACGATCCCGAATGCTTTTCTCCTTCGCGCGATGTTCTCCACATCGATGCATCGCCGCCCGATTTGCAGGTTCTGAATTCCACCTTCCTGATTTAGTCCTCCTTGTCCTCGCGGAAAGCTGGTGCGCGTGTGTTTGCACTCTGCCGTCGCACCGCCGGCGGAGCGATGGCGATTCCAGGGAGGAGATATGCTGCATCGATACGGGCGGCAGTTCATCATGGCGATGACTGCGCTACTGGCGGCCGCGCCACTATTGAGCGGCGCCGATCATGGGCCGGTATTTGGCCTGGCAACGCCGACCAATCCGAAAGGGGGATGGAGTTTCGATCTGGGCGTTAACGGGCGCGGCGGTACCGGCGGCGTCAGTTCGGCGCTCGAGGCCGAGCTGGGCTACGGTGTCACGCAGAATCTTAAGGTGACGGTATCGGGGCCGGTGGTCCTGGAGCCGGACCCGTATGCGCGCTCAACGATCACAACTAACACTCCGATCAGCGGCGATTTCAGCGGGCTTGCCTGGTGGCGGTTTCAGAAGAAAGACTCAGCCGGAAAGCGGTTCGAGAGTACCGCCGTGGGCGGAATTCTGCTGCCCGGCCCGCAACAAGAAGCCGGACCTTATCGGGGACTGCACAGTGGAGCTGGGTATATGGCCGGGGCCGTAACGGGAGTGGCATCGCGCAGCCAGTACGTATGGGCCGGCGCAACCTATCAGCGATACACGGAATCGCAAGGCGACCGGCGTCCCGATTTGGTGACTTACACGGCTGTTTATGGCTACCGTCCGCTTTCCTGGCGTACCGACTACCCGCGTTGGGATTGGCGCATCTTCGGAGAGTTCACGGGCGAACGGGCCGGCACTCTTCGACGCCAGATGCTCGACCTGCCCGGCAGTGGAACGAACCAGATGTTTCTCGGGCCGAGCGTGCTGGGCGTCTACCGCGCGATCGGGGTTGAGGCAGGGATTCAGTTTCCGCTCTATCGCGACGCGGGACCGCTCTTTCCAAAAGAGCGCTACCGTTTCGCAATCAACTTTGCTTATTTCTTTTGAAAGGATTGAATCATGAGAAAGACGTTTTCGGTTCTCGCGTGCGCCACGGTGCTCGCGGTTCTGCCCGGCCGGGCAGAATTGCTGCAAGTGGATTTGTCGATCTTCGGTATGGATTGAATGACGTGCGCCCACATCGTGGATGTGGCATTGAAGAAAGTGCCCGGAGTAGAAACAGTCGACGTGAGCCTGAATCAGGGTCTGGCCACGGTGAAGCTGAAGCCGGGGAACACGGTGTCCGTGCCGCGCTTTTGGGAGTTGCTGCACGAAAAAGGCTACACGCCGAAAGCCACTGCGATCTCCGTGCGCGGCGAGCTATCAGGTACGCCGGGAAGGTTGCAACTGAAGGTTTCCGGCACCAACGACATCTTGGATCTTGTTCCCGACCCAAAGAATGCCGCAGGGTTCAATGAGGCTGCCGGAAAGCTCGGGCAGTCTGTCGTGATTCAGGGTGTCATGACGCCGGGAAAGGACCTGAAGGCACTGGCGCCGCTTCAGGTAAAGCAAGTGAAGTAGGAGGAAAATGCAGTCAAAAGCCACCACTGCGCCGGGGCGTTCCCGTTCCGGCGCACTCAGCTATCTCTCTCTTTTTTCATCTGTAGGGACGCTACTCTGCTGTGCCCTGCCCTCGTTGCTGGTGCTCTTTGGGCTGGGGGCAACCGTCGCTTCCGTGCTCTCGGAGGTCCCCTGGCTGGTCGCGATGTCGCGTCATAAGAATGTAGTATTCCTCATCGCGGGTTTGTTGATATCCGGCAATTTCGTGTATGTGTATGCGATCGCGCCGCGGCTACAAGCGCGAAGGGGTGCTTGCGACCCGAGTGAGCCGAGCGCGTGCCAGACGGCGTCTCGTGTCAGCCGTTTTGTGCTTTGGTGCTCCGCAGTTTTGTTCCTGATCGGCTGTTTCACGGCGTACTTATTGGGTCCTATCCTGGTGCGCTTCGATTAGCGGCGAATCGTCTCATCTTTGCTGGGTCGACTGACTCCGCAACGATCATTTCGCCAGAGCTTTTACCAGCTTGTCTCCCGCATGGACGTCGACGGTTTCGGCCGGATCCTCCGAATCCGCGTCGCCCACGACCAGCTTGTATTTGCCGGGCGGCACGGCTTTGAAGCTGTAGTTGCCATCGGGCCCGGACATGGCGGCTCGATACCCCTGAGTTCCCGCCGGACCGCGGTCCGACAGCATTGTTATGCGGACACCTGCCGCCGGTCCGCTGGGATCGCTAACCACTCCCGAAACTTCGCCGGTGACCGAGGCCAACGTTACGGTGACGGGTCCGGCCGGTCCGTTGCGCAAGTCTAGAGTATCGCCCTCCGTCTCGACGGTGCCGATGGTCACCGACTTGACGTACGGTCCCCAGGTGGCCGTGACGTGGTAGCGCGCCGGTAGAAGCTTTTCGACCGTGATGGAATCATCGGCGCCGACTTCCATAGGTTGGAAGATCGACGGTCCGAAGTTGACGAATGACTGTCCTTCGGGGCGCAGCATGATGCGCCGGGGCGCCGGCGGGCGCGGCGTGGCTTGGGCGGCAGCTTGCTGTCCACGGCCCTGCGGGGACTGCATTGCGGGTGCTTCGCGTGCCTTAGCATCGTCAAACGCGAGGCGGGCGGTCAGGTCGAAGGGCTGGATCATGCGGAGCTCAACGCGTTCGATATCCTTGCCTGCCACCTCAATCTCCACTTGCGTCGATTGCAAGCCGCGCGACGGTCCCGGCGCTGACGCGGTGTTGGTCGCGACCAGCGTGTACGTTCCCGGATCGAGCTGCCAAATCTGAAACGAGCCATCGGGCTTGACGTTGGCGGTCGCCTGCACGCCGTTGCCGACCGTGCCGTTCAAAAGAGCGCGGACCAGAGTTTTTCCGCCAGCGGGTATGTCGGAAACTCTGCCGCTGACGGTGACGATCGGAGTGCGGACGAGGCGGATGTCCATGCCCATGGCATCGATTCCCGCTCCAACTTCGATGCGCTGGGCGGCCTTGGAAGTGAGGACATCGGGATAATATGTGCGGGCGTAGTGGACCTCGCGCGTACCGTCCGTGCGGATCTCCGGCGGGAACGGCATCACCGCCGGGTTGGCAACGACGCGATAATGGCCGGGCGGCAGACCGCTGATTCGAAACTGCCCTTTCTCATCGGTGGTTGCCGGATTCAATCCAAATGGACCGCCCTCGATGGAGACGATGGCTCCGGGCACGGCGAGACCATCGGCGTTGAGCACCCGCCCGGAAATCGCACCCGTGGGCGCGAGCGCCAACTTCACGTTTTCTCTTTTCTCGCCGGGCCGCAATTGCGTATCCGAGAGCCGGTTGCCGGAGGCGGGCACGACAAAGCCGGCGCGGTCGACGGTAAGGATGAATCGGCCCGCGGGCAATCCTTCGACGCTGAATTTGCCATCGGCGTCGGTCACGGCTCCAAAGAATTGCGCGCCTGTGTTCCCGAGAATGACGACTGTCACGTGCGCGCGCGGCAGGGGGGCGGTGGTGACGGAGTTGGTGACCACGCCGGAGATGGAAGCCGCTCCCGCAACTGGAGCGGTGGGTTGCGGCTGCGCGACGGCGGATAAGGCAGCCACACTCAACGGCAGAAAACGCATGAGCCACTTACAGCTTCGGCTGGACATGAATATCCTCCTTGCCGGCTACTTTCAAATCCTTAACGATTCGGGCGCCTTCGGGGATCTCGATTTCTTCGGCGGCGGTCCGCAGGGCTTTGGCGAACTCGTCGGGATCACTCGCCCCGGCGAGATTGGTGAAATCGAAAGCATCCACTGCAATCACGCGATACTTTCCGGGCCTTAGGCCCTTCAGGGCATACTGGCCGTCGGCTACGGGGTTGTGATCGGGCCGGACCTGCGCGGCGTCTCTCCAGACCAGCACGGCGGCGAGCGGGCTGGTCAGCGGCGCGCCGTTGCGATCCAGCACCTTGCCGGAAAGTTGAGCGGCATTACTGCTGAGGACGATCTTGAGGCGGGCGCCGGGACCGCCGTGCGATAAGTCGAACGCCGCATCGTCAACGGCGGCTCCGTCCAGCGTCACGGAACGGATGAAGGCGCCCTCCGGCAGCGGCTCGACGTGCAGGCGATAGTATGCCGGGAAGACGCCGGGGATGCGAAATGCGCCGTCCTTTCCGACTTCCGCGGGAGCAGTTTCGGCGAGACCGGGGCCGCCGGGCTCGACGGCTTCGAGTTTGACGGCGAGCTTGCGTCCGGGCGGAACAGCCGCGCCCGCGCCGGCGAAGGTCAAAGAGCCTCCAAGATCCTCGCCCGGTGCGAGGTTCAGTTGCAGACTGGTGGAATCGCCGCCGGCGACTTGGACTTGAACTTCCTGACTCTGCAGCCGGACGTTGCCTGCCGCGGCTTGGGCGAACACTCTGTAACTACCCGGGGCCAGGCCGCGGAGCAGGAACTTGCCCTCCGGATCGACACCGGCGCCTCGCACGAGCGGCATGGTTGCGGTGTTCTGTGCAGAGCGCGCCGTGACAGAGGGGCGCACTCCATTGGGCACCCCGGTGACGATGCCGCTAATGGTTCCGGGCTGCATCGCGCCGGCACCCGAGGGTCTTGCGTGCGTCAAGCGGATCTCAAGCGAGGTTACATCCTGGCCGGGCTTGACCCGGATGGCAGACGCTTCGGCGGTACTAAAGGCGCTGGGGAAGTAGGTCGGCACGTAGGGCGCGGCCGCCGGTGCGACGTTACGCGGCATCGCTTGGAGATAGTAAGAGCCGGGAGCGATGACGATGTGGAATTCGCCGCGATCGTCGGTGAAGTGGGGGAGGGGGACGGCGAACGGATTGACGAAATCGGTATCGGGCGGCGCGGCTCGAAGCTGAAGAGCGGCTCCGGGAACGGGATCGCCGAAGTCGTCGGTGACGCGGCCGGAGAGGAAACCGCAGGGCGCCATTTCCACCTTTTCGTCCGTGATGTGCTGGCCGGGTTTGAGGGCCAACACCTGGGCCGGGATCGGGCTCGGCGGCCGAACGAAGGTGAAGCCGGGGCGCTCCGGCACGATCAGGTAGAGCCCTGGCTTCATCGGCGAGATGGAGAAATGGCCGGCACGGTCCGTGACGGCTCCGTAGACGCGCTCGACGATGAGGCTGGCCACGTCGCCGGTCAGCACGCGGACATGTACGTCGCTGAGCGGCTGACCGGTCGCCTGGTTGACGACGACGCCTTCCACCGCGGCCGTTTGCGCAGGGAGCGGTGCGGCAACGAAGAACAATAAAAGCGCAGTCCTCACAAAGCCTCCTAGAGGTGTGACGGGTACCTCTACAAACTATAAGCGAAACGCGCGGGCGAAGCGTGGTTCGACCGGCCGGGATTACTATATCCAGCTAGGGGAAACGGACCATCGACGGAGATGCGGGAAGTGGGAGGGAGCGCTTCTCCTGGAGAGTGTGCTCGTCTGCGATAATTAGCGCGCCCGCGGCAGTCATCACGAGGCCGCCGCTGTCCGGCAGGGAGGCGATACTGCTGAACGGATGCGAGACCTTGATTTGCCGAATCGGGCTGAGGCTGTTGGCGTCCACCTCGCAGATGTATTGGCCGAGGCCGCTGTAATCGTTCAGCGGACTACAGCCGAAAAAGAGGCTTCGCCGATCTTCAGAAATTGCGCCGCTTCCGTACGACGTCCACAGGAAGGCGAGCGGCTGCGTACCCTCATTGACCACAGACCCGGTGCGGGTGTCTGCATGGATCACCCGGCCGTCGAGGCGGACGAGGTACACATCCGTACCCGGCCCCCAGATAACGCTGCGGATGTCACCAGCGGCGTGGGCCTGTCCATTCAGGAGAAGCGCGGGAGGAGGGGGAAGCGCGAAGTGAGTTGCCGATTCCAGTGTGCCGCTATCGCCGATGGAAGCAACGTAGATCGTGTTCCTGCCGCCGCACACCACATCCAACTGGGAAGGACTACGCAGCTTGAGGGCAGCGCCGGCGCAACGATCTCCGAGACTGACCCTTGCTGAGTCGAAGCTGCCTTTTTCGACGTTGAATGACATAAGCCACGTGCTGTCTTTGCCGCCTCGAGTCTCCCGCTTGATCAGGTAAAGGCGGCTGCCATCGGCCGAAGCGGTCATTTGGGAGACTGATAACGGCAGCTTGTAAATTGGCGCATCGGGATTCGGAGCGCTGGATAAAATCTTCCCCGACTCCGCATCGACGGACGTTATCGTTCTATCGGCGATGAAGAGCCTTTTGCCGTTCTGCGAGATGGCGAAATCCGGATAGTTACCCGCCGCAAATTGGGCTACGACATCGCCTCGGGATAGATCGAGAGCGAGGACGCTTGACGGCGTCAGCACCCAAGCTGTCGATTGCGCGGAAGCAGTGCCTGCCAGTAACGAGAGGGCAATCAAAGTCCGAATGACAAGCATTTTTGGCCTCTTCGGAGTGGCGCAGTTTTTATTATCCCCCGGGACGGCCTATCGCCGCAGCCGGCTACTTCAACCTGACGGCGTACGCAATTCTCAACTCCTTCGTTCGCGCTCGCGTCATCGCTTCCAAGCAGGCCAGGTAGGCGGGGCGCGCTGCCGTGCCGCCGTCGTACAGGTCGCGTTCGGCGGTACAATTCGCGTCTCGATACTGAATCCAGAGACGCTGCGCGGCCACAAGCCGCCGGCCATCCGCCGCGTCGAGCTTTTCCCGAATCTGTTTGTAAATGCTGTTCAACTGCGCGTCCGCCGCATCTCTCGCCTTCGCAAGGCACTCTGCCAGATCGACAGTAACGGTGACGGCGGCGCATGGTGAGTCCTTTTCATTCATGTGCTGCGCTCGGGCAGGCAGATTCGCAGCCAATACGACGGGGATGAGCGTAAGGAGGAGTCTCGGCACTTTCTTATTTTGAGCCAACCGTAACTGCGCAATAACCACACGGCTGCTAGAACTTTGAAACCAGGAACACGCCGGCGAGCAATAGCGCACATCCGACCGAGCGTCCAAGGTTGATGCGATGCATCTCGAAGCCAACCCACCCGAAGTGATCTAACAGGACTCCGCAGATCAGCGAGGACGTAACCGCTGTAGCCGTAAAAGATAACGACCCCATTTTCTTCGCGAGGAGCAATGCGGCCATCGTTGACATAATACTGAGCGGGCCGCCCAACCAGGCCCACCACGGAGCCTGGGCAGCTTTCTCCGGTGTAAATCCGCTGAGGCGGGTGAATGGAACGGCAATGAGCAACGGTATGAAAGCCGCTGCATAGACACAGAGCGCTGCGATCAGCGGTTGATCGAGCGATTTTCGCAGCTCCGAGTTAGCCCCAGCCTGCACTGCGCTGAAGGAACCGGCAGCTACGACGAACAGGTACATGTGGACGCCATTCCATTGAGTCATCGGAAGAGTTTTCATTTCGTGGGATAGGACTTTGGTAACTCGCGAATCAGGGCGACGAGGCTCCAGATGCGATCGTCAGGGAAATCCCAGGCCGGCATACCGGTAAAGCGCACGCCATTCTTGATGATGTAGAACAGTTCGCCGTCGGTCAGCTTCTGAATATGATCGGCGTGAAGATCCGGCACTTCGGGCGACATCCCTCGAGCAGTTTCCGTCTTGCCACTGCCGTCCTCAGCATGGCAAACGGCACAGTGATCCACGAATTCCTTCTTCGCCCCGGTCAGTATATCCGATGTTTGTTGTAGCGGATTCTGAGCGGTCTTTGCGTTCGAAGGAATCGATATCGCCAGTGCCCGGTTTGCAATCGCATACTCGAAATTACTTGGCTTGTTGCGCGCGCTTAGTCCTTGCGAGAGCAGGAATCCGGATGTGGTGATGAGGACTAGAACGATTAACACTACCACCGTGAGAAAGACGGCCGTCGACAATCTCATCTGATTTGTCGATGCAAGCAATCGCTCTGCCATTGGGCGAGTCCTCCCGGAACAAACACCATGTGTCTCAACAGGGACGCGATATCCTGGGTATAGGCGATGGACTACTTTTTGGAACAGCAGGTTCGCGACGCGGTAGGGAAAGCGGCTACGCAGGAAGGCGATGCGGCCGTTGCTACGCTTCGCTCCGCTTTGGCGCCGATCGACAGCGCTCTGGCGCTCGATAGCCGGAATCAGACGGCTCTTCGGTTGCGAGAGGAAGTGCTGGCGGCCATCGAGGCTCACACGCCGGTAACCGTCGAATCGGTGGCGGCTCGGGAGGAGACTCCGGTGCGCGGTCTGCAGCAGCCTACGTTTCGGATGCTGCGGGAGGGCGATGTTCCGAATTTTGAGTATGTGCCGGCGGCGGAGCGTTTCGCGGACCGCGGCGGCCGGGATTTCGGAATTGACCCCGATTTGCAGAGCATCCTCGATCCGACTCCGCGGCCGCAGCCTCGCAATTATCCGGCGTTCGTGGCGGCGATCCTCGCGGTGCTCTTTGTGGCGGTTGGGATTCGCGTGGCTTGGTATTATCTGACTCCACACAACCAGGTGGATCGTGCGTCCTTAGAGGCTCGCGCGAAGTACACGCCTGTGCCTCCGGGCGGCGCGTCGGATGCGCCAGTGCCGGCGCTTGCGGACGACACCATTTACATGGCTCCGTCGGGTGTGACGCTTCCGGTGCTGCTGGAAAAGGTGCAGCCCGCGCATGTGAATGCTCAGGGCAGAGTGGTGCTTCTGATTACGATCGATGGTACGGGCCATCCGGCCGGCGCGAAGATCTGGCAAGGGTTGAATACGGCTGCGAACATCGCTGCGTTCCAAGCGGCAGAGAAGTGGCGGTTCCGGCCGGGTATGAAGGACGGCAAGCCGATTCCCGTAGTCGCTCAAATCATCTTCAACTTCGAATAGGACGCGGAAGGTTTGACGTGCCGACAGGAATCCTTCCTGTCGGGCCGCGCGCAGCGCGGCTGTTCTCGTCGCGCTCCCTTCGCCTTTCGATGCACCTTTTACCGCTTCCTAACGGTCGCGGCTCCGTTAGCAGCATCAACTGCAAACGGAGCCGTGACCGTTAGGGAGCGGTAAAAGGTGCCGGGGATCGGAGTGAGTTTGAATGCGGCAAAAAAGCAATTTAATATTTCTTCACAACCCCGTAAGGGAGCGGTAAAAGGTGCCGGCGATTCGAGTGCGTTTTGAAGTCGGCGTAAGAGCACTTCTGTTTTACTTTGCGAAGAGGGAGCGCGGGAGCGGATCCGGATCTCCGGAGAGGATGACGGGCGCCCACTCCAGAAAGCCGGCGGTCCGCGGATTGCGGAGCAGTTGCAGTTGGGCCTGGCGAAGCGCTTCGGCGCGGCCTTTGCCGGCGTTCAGCTCGCGATAAAACCGATCCATCAATTGCTGTTGCGCGGAGTCCTGGACTTTCCATAGCGGCGCCACAAATGTCTTGACTCCGGCAATCGCGGCAGATCGACGCATTCCAAAGACGCCTTCGCCGGACGTGGGCACTCCGTCCGCCATGCGGCATTGCGAAAGCACCAACATCTCGGCGCCTTGAAGGTCGAGCGATTGCAGTTCCAACGCGGTGAGGAGGCCATCCTGCGATGATGCCCCTCCGCGCCCGTAGGCCTCTTCCAGCACGATGGCCGAAAGGCTCATGACTCGCGTGGCGGGATCGATCGACGCGAGGCGGCAGGCCGGACTTTCGGGAGCCGAGCGGCAATCCTCATTCCCTCGCACAATCCCATGACCTACGATGTGCAGCACTGCCGGCCGATGAAGTTGCTTGATGCGCTGCTCGGTGGCCTCCCCTTCCCCCAGCAACTGCGCTTTAGGAAACCATGCTTGCACGCCGCGCGCTTCGGCTTCGGCATCTTCGAGTCGCTCTAGCCCATCCGCCCGCAGCACCCCGGCGGTGCGTGGCTTACTTTTCGCGCTTACTCCCGGACTCACGGCGATGACGACTGAAGTCGCCGATGGACTGCCCTCCGGCTGCGGGGGCGCGATCTCGCGGCCGGCCGAGATCTCGCTCGTGGTCACGCGTTCAATCAAAAAACGGCCGGGCGCAACGGAAAGCGCATTGAACGGCACGAGATTGAGCATGCCATCAGGCGCGATGCGCAAGCGATGGATGCCGGCATTTCGCCACACCGGCAAAAGTACCGGGGCGAGTTTGGCCGAAAGAGTTTCCATGGCGCCGGAGGCGGTCTGCGCTGCCGAATCCGCGCTGCGCTTCTCGCCGAGCGAGCGGGCGACACTCCAATCGCCGGCAGCGCCGAACAGATCCTGCACTGCGAGATCGATCGGCGCGGCGGGCCCTAAATCAGTCCATTGCAAATCCGTGCGGCCGAGCACGAACGCGCCGTAACGATTCTGATACTGGACGAACTCGATGAGCCGTTCATCGGGATGAAGGCGCGAGCGCATGTCTTCGACTCGCGCCGGCCGCAACACTTCCGCGAACTGAGGAAGATCCCGGCTCAACGAACTTTCAAGTTGATCGACATGCTGCCGCAGCACGGCAATCGCCTGCAGGGCTTCCTTCCCGCGCGCGTCCGTCCAACTCGTGCGAAGTTGATGCAGCAAGCGCTCATAGCGGCCTTCGAGTTCCGTACCGGAAAGGGCGCAGGTGCCAACCACAGCCGGCTTCAAATCGCGGTAACCGAGCGCCAGAGTGAGCGACGCTTCGCACGCGAGCATCGCTTCGTGCTGATTGAAGGAGCGGCGGATACTGGGGTCGGCGCTGTCGCGCAGCGATTTGCCCCAGTCGTGGACGGCGTCGAGAATGCGGCCTTTCCGGCGGGCTACGGCTTCAAATGCAAGCTCGCGCGCTTCCGCGGAGCCGGCCTTTTTTTGAAACGCGATTAATCTTGGAACGGGGTCGTCGAAATTGGCAAGCACGAAGCCCTTGCTGCGCTCCGAGCCGATGGTCAGCATATCCGCCAGCGCGCGGTCCGAAATGTCCAGACTGCGGCGGTAGAGAGGTTCGGCTTTCGCGTACTCCCCGGCATCCTCGTACACGCCGGCGAGCCGGTCGAGATACTGCGCCAAATCGGGGTGGCTCGCGCCGTGCGTTTCTTCGACGATCGCGATCGCCTGGCTCAGGCTCTTTTCGGCTTGCGGAAATTCTCGCGCCGATTGATGAACCAGACCGAGGTCGCGGAGCACAGCGGCATACAGCGGATGCTTTGTCCCTAAATTCCTGGAGACAATTCCCGATGCCTGTTCGAGCGTGGCGCGGGCGGCTGCAAGGTCGCTTCGATTGCGCTGCGCCTCGGCCAGTCCCAGGAGCGCGCTCGCATAGTCGAAGGCCGGCGGCTTGGCATTGCGCGCATACAGGTCCACGTCCTCCTGGAATAACTTCTCGCCCTCTTCATGATTTCGGGCGTAGACCAGGCGCGCGAGATTACGAAGCGTAGCCCCGGTGGTGAGGGCATACGGTCCATTCTGCTTGCGCTTGAGCTCGAGCGACTTGCGATAGTCCGCCTCGGCCATCGCGACGTTGCCGATCTGCGCATACAGAGCGGCGCGATTGTTCAAGTAGGCCGCGTAAACCGGATGCTGCTCACCCAATTGCTCTCGAAGCAGCTTGCCCGCTTCGTCATAGAGTTTTTCGGCTGCCGCGTAGTGTCCCAGATCGGCTTGCAGGTACGCGTAGCCCACCAGGCTGGCGGAATACGCGGGATGATTCACGCCCGGGCTGACGCGTAAAACCTTCAGCCCTTTATCGAACATCGCTTCGGCTTTGGCGTATCTTCCGGTGCGCTGATACGTGCCCGCGAGGTTGATGCAGAGCGTGCCGAATTCCTCGTTGAGCCGGGGCGGCGATTGCGATTCGTGGATGGCGAGGGCTTCTTCCATGCTGGCGATCGACTGATCGTAATCGCCAAGGAAGACGAGAACTCCTCCGAGCGTATTCAGGCTCTCCGCCACGAGGGGATCGCGGCGCCCCAGCAGCTTCGACCGGATGGCGACGGATTCTTCGGCGAGTTTCCGGCCTTCCGGATAGCGCTCGGTATCGCGGCACAGCAGCGCGAGATCGTTGGCGCTCTCCGCGTAATCGAGTGTGTCTGCGCCGATCTGTGTTTTGCGAATGTCCAGAGCCTGGCGCAAGGAGGCTTCGCCGGTTTTCAGGTCGCCGGCGGTGTACTGGAAAAAGCCGAGGCGATCCAGGCTATGCGCGGATTCCTTCAGACCGGACGCGGCCGCGACGGCCAGTTTCGCGATTCGAACAGCTCCCGTGAGGTCGCCGTTGGTATAAGACGCCTCCGCCTGCGCGTCCAGCGTGGACCAGGGTTGCGCGCAGGCCAGTGTCGCGAAACAGAGTGTAAGGGTAAGCCGCGCCAGCACCGGCTACTCACCCTTCAGTCTGGCGAGATTCCTCTCGATGGCCTGGCGATCCGCGGTGGAGGGGTCGGTTTGTAATGCCCGGCGGTAGAGGCCGGCGGCCATGTTGCGATCCCCGTGGAGTTCGGCGATGACGCCGGCGTTATTCAGATCCTTGCCGCCGGTCAACTGCGCATCGAGCGGATCGGCGGAAGCCTGTCGCGCGATGCTCATCGCTTTGTCGGTTTCGCCTCGCGCGAGCGCCGCGGCAATGCGATCCAGAGTCGCCCGTAATTGCGCGGCAGGCGGTACGCGAACCTGATCGTTGGGGGCGATGGACGCTCCGTCGGTGGCTTCGCCGCGGGCATGATCGCGAAAGATTGTCGTGAGCTTGAGATGGCCGGCGGAGCGTCCGTTTCGAAACACCTCCACGACAGAGTCCTTCGACAAGCCGTCGACGGTACCGAGATCCACGGCCGCCGTGCCATCCGCAATTGACAAGATGGATCCCGTCGTCCGAGGCTCGCGGCTCACTGCGTCAGTGCCTCGAAACGTGTCGCGTCCCGCAGCGCCGGCGGCGGCAAGCAGAGTTGGAGCCCCTGTGGACACCGACGGTGTAACCGGCTGAGGAACCCGTTTCGGCGCGAGCAACGCCACAACTGCGATTGCGGCTGCCGCTGCCGCGAGCCCGGCGATGCGCGGCCAGCGGACGAGTGTTCCGGGGCGATCCGCAGTATTCCGTCCTGCGACGGCAGCCTCGGTCAACTCATCGAAGAGGTCCCGATCGGAAAGCGCCTGTTGCGCAAGTTCTCGCTGTTCGGCGGGCGATAGTTTTCCACGGGCAAAACGGTCGAGCGGTTTGTCATTCATGACGCCCATCCGTCCGCCTGCGAATGCGGCGGCCCAATTCGCGGACGCCGCGGCTCACCCAGGTAGCGACGGTATTCTCGTTGAGTCCCATGCGCCGCGCGATCTCGTCATACTTCAGGCCATCCATGCGCAAGGCCAGCACGTTGCGGTGGCCGGGTTCGAGAGTCGCAAAACAATCCGCCATGATCGCTCTCTTCTCGCGTTGAAGCATGCGGTCCAGCACGCCCGGAGAAGCGTCCGCCGGTTCGGATGCGCGGACGGCCGGTACTTCCCGTTGAAACCCGGCGCGGCTCCGCTCCTCCCGAACAACGAATTGCAGTACCCCATTGAGCCATGCGAGCAATTGATCGAGCCGCCAGTCCGGCGCGCCGCCGTCCGGCGTCTGTTCGCCGAAATAATAGGCGATGGCTGGCCTGGACTTGGCATTTTCCAAAGAGCGCCGGAGCGCTTCCTGTGCCGCGGCCTCGGGGTCTCGCGAGCCCAGGTGGGCGGCTCTGTATGCCAGCGCGGAAGTCAGGCGGCGGTACTCCGCGATCAGATCACGCGCCATCGGAGTTCCTGCGTGGGCGGCCATGGGATTGATTATCCTCCGCCCCAGGGATTACCCACCATCAGAAGCGTTCGTTTTCGTACGTCTGCGGGGCCGTCGAATTCAGGTTCGGCGAGGGCCGCGACAGGTACTATAAGTCCATGCGAATACCGGTGCTTCTGGCTCTGGCTGCCTTCGTCCAGCAGAGCGAGTCCCCTCTTACGGTGTTGCCGCCCGACGTCCCCAAAGACGCGACGATGCGGACGATTCTCCTGGACGGAACGCCATCCGGCCAGGACGCCGTCTGGAAGGGGGCCGACGGCGCGCTCCACGAATTTTTCCAATTCAACGATCGCGGACGAGGGCCCAAGCTGTACTTGACTTACTCGCTCGATTCGGGCGGCTCAATTCTCAAAGAGGAGTCCAAAGGCGTCGACTACATGAAGCAGCCGGTGGACGAGAAATTCTCGGAAGCAAAGCCGGACGGGTTCTATGTCGCATTGAATGGCGCAATCGAGGGCGATGCGATTATGGCTCGCGCTCTATTGGCCAAGGGCGGGAAACTCGCCCTTCTTCCTTCCGGAGAGGCGCGGATTCGAAGGTTACAGCCTGTGACAGTGACCGCCGGCGGTAAGACGCGCACGGCGATTCTCTACGAGATCTCCGGCATGGCATTTACACCGAGCTACTTGTGGCTGACTGAAGACCGGCAATTTTTCGCTGCGATTTCCGAGTCGTTCGCGACGGTGCAGAACGGGTTTGAGCGCACCGTGCCCACGCTGCGGGATGCCCAGCGCGCCGCGGAGGCGAACTATTCGGCGGAACTGGCGAAGAATCTGACACACAAGCCTGACGGGCCCCTGGTGATCTCAGGCGCCACGGTGTTCGACTCCGAATTCGCGACGGAGCGGCCGAATCTGCGGGTCACGATTCGCGGGGAGCGAATCGAATCTGTTGAGCCGGAGCGCGGACAAGCGCTGCCCGCGGGGGCGCAGGCGATTGACGCCAAAGGCAAGATGCTGATGCCCGGTTTGTGGGACATGCACAACCATCTGGATGGCGACCTGGCGTTTCTGGACATTGCGACGGGAATCACTTCCGCGCGCGATTTAGGCAACTCCATCGAGGAACTTACTCATCTGCGACAGGCGATCGCGGACGGGAACCAGATTGGTCCGCGAATTGTGCCCGCGGGGTTCATCGACGGTCCGGGACCGTTTCAGGCGCCGATCAAGGTGCTGGCGGCCACCGCGGAAGAAGCGCGGCAGTGGGTGGACCGATATGCCGATCTGGGGTATGTGCAGATCAAGATCTACAGTTCTGTGAAACCGGAACTGGTGCCGGTCATCGTGCAGGAGGCGCACAAACGCGGATTGCGGGTCAGCGGGCACGTGCCGGCCGGCATGATTGCCGAGCAATTCGTGCGCGACGGCGCGGACGAGATTCAGCACATGAATTTCATTTTTCTGAATTTCATGCCGGATGTGAAGGAGACGCGTACGCCGGCGCGTTTTGTGGAGCCCGGGAAGCGCGGCGGCGATCTGGACGTGAACTCGCCGGCGGTTGAGAAGTTTATTCAACTGTTGAAGGAGAGACACACGGTGGTGGACCCGACAATGGGCGCTTGGGAAGGAATGTATATCGATCGTCCGGGCAAGCCATCACACATCGACGCGCCGATGTTCGATCGTTTGCCGGTGCAGGTGCGGCGCGCGGCAATGACTGGGAGCGGAGCCCCCGGGGCGGAAGACCCGGCGACGGACGCACAGTACCGGCGGGCGTATGCCAACATGCTGCGGATGCTCAAGAAGCTCTACGACAGCGGTGTGACGATTGTCGCAGGCACAGACGCCGGTAGCGGCTATGCGTTCGATCGCGAGCTCGAAATCTATACGGAGGCGGGCATCCCGGCGGCGAAAGTTCTGCAGATCGCGACGCTTGGTGCGGCGCGGGTGATGCATCTGGATAGGAATCTGGGATCGATTGCGCCGGGGAAGCTGGCAGATTTGATTCTGGTGGATGGCGACCCGGCGGCACGGATTTCCGATATACGGAAGGTGGAAACGGTGGTCAAGGGCGGAATGGTTTACCGGCCAGCGGAGCTGGATCGGGCGTTTGGGATTCGCCCTTAGCAGCGGGGGCAGTTACGGTGGGGGTGATTGTGTCCGTGAGGACGGAGCCTGTAATCAGGCGGGCACCGCGGCTGAATGTGATGTACTCCATGCCCCATTGCACAAATACCAGGATCCTGCTTTGAAACTGCACCAGGTACATCAAGTGGACGAAAAGCCAGACCAGCCACGCTAACAGACCGGAGAGCCGCATCCCGAAGATTTCGGCGACGGCCCGGCCCCTGCCGATCACGGCGAGTTCGCCTTTGTCGAAGTAATGGAAGGGCTTCAGTTCTTTGGGTGCATCGAGCCGGGCCACAATCGCTTTCGCCGCGTACGCTCCGCCTTGCATGGCCACCTGTGCGACTCCCGGCAGGTGCTTGCCGTCCGGCGTTCTGATCGTGGCCAGGTCGCCGACCACGTAGATGTTGGGAAAGCCGGGCACGGTGAGATCGGCGTTCACCTGAATGTGGCCGTGTTTGTCGGTGGGGGCGCCGGTGCGCTGCGCGAGCGTGCGGCCGAAGGTGGTCACGGTAACCCCACCTGCCCAGAGAATGGTCTTCGCAGCAATGTGTTTCGGAGTTCCGCCGGGCTCTTCGTAGCTGACTCCGTTTTCGTCCATCGCCACGACCTTCACGCCGGTGTGCACCGCCACTCCCAGATCCGCGAGAGATCCCTTGGCGTGAGCGGAGAGACTTTCGGGGTAGCTCGAAAGCACGCGCGAGCCGCCATCGAGAATCAGAATCTGCGCGTCGGCGGGGTGAATGGAGCGAAAGTCGTGGCGCAATGTGTTGCGCGCGATTTCGCCGAGTGCTCCCGCGAGTTCGACGCCGGTGGCGCCGCCTCCGACGATGATGAACGTGAGCCACGCCTTGCGCTCGGCGGGATCTGTGACGCGCTCAGCAGCCTCGAACGCGTAGAGAATTTTGTGGCGGATGGCCGTGGCTTCTTCAACGGTCTTCAGACTCGGCGCCCAGGTGCTCCATTGGTCCTGACCGTAGTAGCTGGTTTTGGAGCCCGTTGCTACAAGCAGCGAATCGTACTCGAAGGAACCGCCGTCGACGAGGGTGAGGCGGCGGGCGTGCGGGTCGATATCTTTGGCTTCGCCGAGCAGCACGCGCGTGTTCTTCTGGCGGCTGAGAATGCTCCGCAGCGGCGCGCAAATCTCGCCGGGCGAGAGCGAGCCGGTCGCGACCTGGTACAGCAAAGGCTGAAAGAGGTGAAAGTTGCGGCGATCGATGAGCGTGACCTCGACCGGCGCACGGCCGAGCGCACGCGCGGCATAGAGTCCGCCGAACCCGCCTCCGAGAATGATGACTCGATGACCGATGCTTCGATTTTACGCCTCAGGCGCGAACGAGTCCGAGTCCGGGGCGGTCCGGAAGTATCAGTTTGCCCTTTTCGACACGGACGCCGTGGAACGGATCGTTGGAAATGAGCAGGTTGCCATCGAGGTCGGCGAAATCGACGAGCGGCGAGAGCATCGCCGCGGCCGTTACGCTCACGGAGCTGGAAACCATGCAGCCGAGCATGGTTTTCATGCCGAGGCTCTTGGCGATGGAGATCATACGATACGCTTCCAGAATTCCGCCGCTCTTATCGAGCTTCACGTTGACGCCGTCGTAGGCTTCTTTGAGCTTGGGAATGTCGCTGGCTCGCTGGCACGCCTCGTCGGCAATGATCGGCATGTGAACGCGGCTGCGTACCCACTTGATTTCGTCGAACATTTCGGCGGGCATGGGCTGCTCGATGAATTCGACGCCCTGTTTTTCCAGCCAGTTGATTTTGCGGACAGCCTCTTCTTTGTCCTTCCAGCCTTCGTTGGCATCCACCCGCAGCGGCTTCTTGGTTACGCTGCGGACAGCTTCAATGGTGGGCTCGTCTGTCGCGAGACCGACTTTCACCTTGAGGATCGGGAAGGCTTCGGCTTCGCGGGTCTTCTGCTTCGTAATCTCGGGCGTATCGATGCCGATAGAAAAGGTGGTGATGGGCGCGTCTTTAGGGTCGAGTCCGAAATAGCTGTACAGCGGAATGCCGAGCTTTTGACCGACCCAGTCCATGAGCGCGATATCGATGGCGGCTTTGCCGGCCCACTCGCCTTTCACGCGGCGGAACACTTCGGACATGGTCTTGTTGAACTGCATCGGGTTGGCCGACAGCAGCAGCGGGCGGACGCTCTCGACGGCTTTGCGCGCTCCTTCGGCATCTTCGTGATAGCGGACAATCGGTGCGCCTTCGCCATGGCCGGTAATGCCGTCGCGGGTATAGGCGGTGTGCAGCGTATCGCGGTATGCGCTGGAACTCATCGTGGTGGTCCACGTGTGCTGCAGGTTGAGGCGCACGGTTTTCGCTTCCAGCGTGGCGGTGCTGCTCCCGGCCGCTTCCGCGGGCCCGAGCGCGCCCGCCGCAGGCACAACGGCCGTGGTCTTCATAAAGTTCCTCCGGTTCATTTCACTCTCCTCTGCGCCACCAGCAGACGCGTCCAAAACGGCTCATTCAAATCGTCAATGCGCACCATGGGGGTCACGTGAGTGGTTGCGTCGATAAACTTGCCCTCGCCCAGATACATGCCGGTGTGTGTGATGTGTTTGGGCGAACTGCCGAAGTACAGAAGGTCGCCGGGTTCGAGATTCGTTTTTTCCACCGGCTCGACGCCGCTCCAATCAGCTTGCGGCTGCGCATCGCGCGGCATCATCACGCCGCGGCGCCGTTCCAGCATCTGCATGAAGCCGGAACAATCGTACCCGAAGCTGCTTGTGCCACCCCAGGTGTAGGGCCGCCCGAGAAACTTTTTGCTGAGCGCCAGCATATCGGCGGTGCTGATGGGCTTGCCATCGAATACGACGTCGCCCGCTTGAATCCAACCGGGGCGGCCATCGGGGAGGCGGACCTCGATCCAGTTGCCGTGCTCGGAGGCGACTTCCAGCTTCGTTTCGAACGGGACGGTGAGGAGCGGAGCGTGTTTGGTGACGCTGTTTTCGCGATAGATGTGCGCGGCGAGGCTCTGCACTTCGGCGACGTGTCCGGCGGCGGCGTAGGGGGCGGCTTGCTTCAGCGCGGTGAGCGGCGCCCAGCCGGTGTAGTCGTCAAAGGTGCGTATGTGGGCCCAGCCGTCCTTCATTTCGAGGATGGCGACGTTGGAGGCATAGATTGCCTGCGAGACCACGTCGGCATCTTCCGTTGGTTTGGAGTACATGTTGGCCACCGGCTGGAGCACGACGGCGTTGGGCAGGGCGGCCGCGAAGAACGCAAGCGCAAATCCGATCATGAGGTTCTATGATTCAGCGTACCAAAGGAGGTTGCATGATTTCGATCGCGCGTGGTGGCACTTGGGGCTCGTGAAAGAATTCCGGCTGTTGTTCTCGTCGCGATTCATTCGCCTTTCGATGCACCTTTTACCGCTTCCTCACGGTCGCGGCTCCGTTAGTAGAGTCAACTACATACGGAGCCGTGACCGCGAGGGGTTGTGAAAAAATATCGAATCGCTTTTTTGCCGCGTTCAAACGCACTCGCATTCCCGGCACCTTTACCGCTCCCTTATGGTCACGGCTCTGTATGTAGTTGATTCTGCTAACGGAGCCGCGACCGTGAGGGTAATGCCACATAGTTTTTGAGAAGATACGTCAGGGCTTCTTACGGCTCGGGTAGCGTGAGCCTTTTGACCAGTCTGTTCGGGGTGTGGAAGGGCGTTTGCGTTGGCGGCGAGGTAGCTTGGACTGCTGAATGAATGTCATGACTTGGTTCATGATTCTTTGTCTGCTTTCTGGGTCTGGCGCGTTCGCAAGAAGCGGTCCAAACGTTTCCAGGATGAGGCGCACCTTGGTGAAGCTGTAGCCCCGCGGCGGAATGCCGCTCCGCTCAGAGGCAAAGCCAATGAAGGCGCGTACCAGGTTGTAGGCGACATATCCCAGATCAATTTCTTTGGCCACCATATCGGGAGTTGCACAAACCAGTTGGTCCAGGCTGAGTGTGCTTTTTAGCGTACGCAGGTCCGTCTCGATGCTCCAGCGTTGTCCATAAATTTGGAAAGCGTCATCCGCTGGGGATGTCGTCGTGAACAAAGCCAAGAGAAAGGGCGCGCCGTCGTTGGGTTGCACCTTGCGCACCTGCAAGCGTCCGGCGATGCTGGCGGTGGCGGGGAGTTCCGGGTGCTTTTTGCGATCCGCTGGGGTGGGCTTCCACAGTAGCGCGCGATCGATCCCATCGCGCACCGCTTCACCCGCCATGGACCGCGCCCGCTCTGCGGTTAACCGTAGCACGACGGGATGCTGGCGTTGCGTTGCGGCATGCGCCACTGAGAAGACCCCGAAGTTGGCGTGCCCACCACCACGGCGCGCGCTGGCAACCGGTCGATCGCGCGTTCCAATAAGGCCTGCTCGCTGACAGCCTGGGGGCCGTTCACCGGGCCCCACTCCGGCCGCATGGCCAAGCCCGTATGCAAATCGTGGGCCACCAGCACGCGCAACAAGGGCCAGTGGCTCTCCCCATATTGGTTGGGAGTCGGAGGATACGCGCGGCACAATTCCGGGGTGTGGGGCGCGCGCATGGTCGAACCATCCAACACGAAAGTGGGAGTGGCAGCGGGGGTCGCCGCTGATTGCGGCAGTTGGACGACCAGTTGTTGAAAGATGTGATCGGAGCTTTTTTGCACGACGGAAAGCGGCAGCGCCTGCCGTGCCTGATTATAGGCTCCTGTATGGCTGGACGGGGCCTTGCCCTGTTCGCGCCACTCGCGGATGCGTTTGCACGGGTGGGGCCAGAAACTGGTCGGCAGGCCGCGGAGCAACTCGACCACAGCCGCTTCCATAGACGTGCCGCATTGTAGCCGCTGCGCCACCAACAGCCACAACACCACAAGCGGCGAATAGACGCCGTTGTTGGACTTCACACGGGCTTCAGAGAGCGCTTGAGTGAGAAACTCGGCGGAGAGAAGTTGCTGAAAACAGGAAGCCAAACCCGAGGGCTCAATGCGACTAGACGAAAGGGTAGCGAGAGGGTGGCGTGAGCTTTTGTTTCGTCATCTAGAGTTAGGGTACCCTGGCGAATTGACAAACACAAGTTCTTTTCGTTTTCAATGACTTTGCACTTGTCCTCCAAAAACTATGTGGCATTAACCGTGAGGGAGCGGTAAAAGGTGCATCGAAAGGCGAACGGAGCGCAACGAGAACGAGAGCCGGATTTTTTCACAACCCCGTGAGTGAGCGGTAAAAGGTGCCGGGGATGCGAGTGCGTTTGAATGCGGCAAAAAGCAATTCGCTGTTTTTTTCACAGCCCCTGAGGAAGCGCCCTACTGGTGCGGATCGACGTAGTTCTTGATTGCAGGGACAGTCCGCAGGTATGTGTAGATCGCGCTCAGGTCGTCTTGCGTCATTAACGAGAAGTGGAGCCACGGCATTAGGGTGAACGCCTTTGGGCCCGAGGCGGGCGGCGGACCGTTCAGCGCATAGTCCTTGTAGTCGTTGAACTTCTTGAGGAAGTACGGCTCGCTCCATTTTCCGATGCCGGTGTCGAGTTCGGGCGTGATGTTGGAGCTGGTAACTTTGCCTGCCGTGGTCTCGAAGACCTGGCCGCCGGAGAATGCTTTGGACATAATCGGCTGGCCGTGACTGACCGGCGTGTGGCAATCGGCGCAGCCACCGATATCGACGAGGTACTTTCCGTATTTCAGTTTGTCGGCCGGGTTCGCAGCGGGAACGCTGCCCGCGGGTTGCGGCGCGCTCTTGATCATCAGGTTCACGGGGAAGTTGATGTGCGTTACCGGCAGCGGATTTTTGATGGCTGGGAGCGAATCGAGATACGCGACGAGCGCCTGCACGTCATTGTCGCTCATGTTCCGAAAGCTGGTGTACGGCATGATCGGGAAGAGGGCGCGTCCACTTTTGTCAACGCCATCGCGGATGGCGCGAATCTTCTCGCCGTCGCTCCACAGGCCTATGCCGGTGTCGGGGTCGGGGGTGAGGTTCGGCGCCACGACAGTGCCGGGGAGTCCCAGCATCATGTTGGAGAGGATCGTTCCCTGCCCTCGCTTACCTGCGATATCGGGGCCGGCGACGCGGGTGAAGTCGCGGGGCGTGTGGCAGTCGCCGCAATCGCCGATGGTTTCGAAGAGGTACTTGCCGCGTGCGATCCGGTCAGGGGACATGGAGACTTTGATTTCGAGAGGCTGGCGCTGCGCCGGGTGGCGCAAATACAAATAAGCGAAACCACCGGCTGCAATTACCACCACCAGCGCCAGGAATGCGAGGAGAGTCTTCTTAACCATGCCGTCACAGAGTATAAACTACCCTCGTGATAAATTTGTTGCTGAAGCATGGCGAAAGGAGACTGGTATGTCGCAAGTGACGGCCAAGCCGGACGTGATCTTCGCAGGTGGGGGCGGCAGCGTGGCGGCGCTCGACCGCGGTACAGGTCAGGAAGTCTGGCGCACGAACCTTAAGGGCTCTAGCTTCGTCAACGTGGTGGTGGATGGCGACCGTCTCTACGCCACGGCGTCCGGCGAGATCTTCGCGCTCGACGCGGCCACCGGATCGGTGCTGTGGCACAATCCGCTGAGGGGCATGGGATTCGGACCGATCGCTATCGGCGCGCCGGACGGCCAACAGGGACTCATCAACTGCGCCGTAGAGCAGCAGCGAGAGACCGAATCGGCGGCGGTGACCTCCGTAATCATCAGCCAGGCATAGCCGGTCGCGCGGTTTCGAGCATACGAACGGTCCACGCGGCATGCGGTTGGCCGCTCTCGAGCACGGCTCGAATCTCGCGCTGAAGATCGTAAGCTACGCGGCGCACAAGGGCCACCCCATCGTCCACCAGCAGATACGAAGCTCGCTGGTCGCCATCGTAAGACAGGCTCACGCTTCCCGAGTTCGCGACCGTCAGACCATCCATAACACGCACGAAGCTGCGATGAACATGGCCAAAGACGGCCAGCGGCGCGAGCGCTGTATACACGTCTCGCAACTCAGCGTCGGTGGACTCCGGCCCCGGCGACCGCCATGTCGACTCCGGCGTCGCGTGCACGATTGCGATGCCGTCGCCCTGAAGCACGCGCGGTAAGGAACGAAGCCAATTGATGCGCTCCAGGCCGACGGCGTCGCGATTCCATGCTGCGATCTCCTGGATCGGAGCCGAAAGAGCACCGAGGTTCGGCGCGGACCCCGGATCGAATAGAATTTCGTCGGTATTGCCCAGGACGCCTGGCCAACCGAGGTCGCGGATGCGGTCGATCACTTCGGCGGGTGCGCTGCCGCCAATTGGCAGGTCGCCGCCGTGGAGGATGAGGTCGGGGACAGAGTCCCGCAGGTCGGCGAGGACCGCTTCGAGGGCAATGAGGTTGCCATGGATATCGCTGACGATCGCGATCCGCACAATGTGGTACACCGTATCACATGAGGAAGACGTCCATTCGAACGCTGCACATACGCACTTCCGAACTGGTGCGGGAGGCGGCAGCAGGGGAGACGATCATTATCGAGAATCGCGGGCATGCGGTCGCCGAATTGCGACCGTTGTCCAAGGAGGCGAAGCGGGCACCCTTACCCGACATGAGCCGCTTCTGGAACGAGTTTCCTAAATTGACCGGCGATACCGGCGCCTTAATTTCCGAAGATCGCGACCGCTTCTGATGTACCTGGATTCGGCGATTCATCGCTACGCCGGCGTGCTGGAAGCGCCTCAAATCATGGAATTAATTGGCGCCTTCGAAGAACATGTCAATTCCGGGTTTTGGGAGTTGCACCCGGTCACGGCCGCGCGATTGTGGCAAGTGGGGAAAATGTTGAAAACGGCGCCTGGCGGCCTGTTCTTACGATCGGGCGTCGCGTTGAACATTGCGACAGCCATTGCTATCGGGGAAACGGAGATCTGGTCCAACGACCGTCATCTGCTTGCGGCTGCACCGCATTTCGGACTCAAAGGTCTATCAATTACTTGAAGCTCAATTTGCCCCCCGCCGCCAGATTGTAGTAAACTCAATGTTTACTCCCAGTGGTTCGGACACACTTCGTGTGTTCCGGCTCCCAAACAAGAGGATTGCATGCACGCGATAATTGAAACCGGCGGAAAGCAGTACCGGGTTGCACCCGGCGACGTAATCCGCGTGGAAAAGCTCTCCGGCGAAGCCGGCTCTGAAGTGGAACTCACCGCGAAGGCGGCGTTTAAAGACGGCGGCGAACTGGTCAACAATGCGACCGTGAAGGCCACCATCGTGGGCGAAGGCCGCGGCGAGAAGATCATCGTCTTCAAGTTCAAGCGCAAGAAGCAGTACAAGAAGACCATTGGGCACCGCCAGTCCTACACGCAAGTGAAGGTCGGCGACATTCTGGTTTAGGTGGCGTTATGGCTCATAAAAAAGGATTAGGCAGTTCTAAAAACGGCCGCGACTCCAATGCACAGCGGCTGGGCGTGAAGGTGTTTGGCGGGCAGCTTGTTCCCGGCGGTTCGATCATCGTGCGGCAGCGCGGCACGAAGTTGAAGCCTGGCCTCAACGTGGGTTGGGGCAAGGACGACACGTTGTTTGCGAAAGTCACCGGCGTGGTCGAATTCAAGGATCGCGGACGGATGGGCAAGTTCGTCAGCGTCAACGCAGTAGAGTAACTTTCCTCAAGTAGTTCATGATGCCGCCGGTCCGCTCGGTCCGGCGGCGTTTCTATGTTATTCCTAGACGAAGCTCGGATTTTGGTGAAGGCCGGCGATGGCGGGAACGGCTGTCTTGCGTTCCGGCGGGAGAAGTTCGTCCCGCGCGGCGGACCGAGCGGCGGCGATGGCGGCCGCGGCGGCGACGTTGTCCTGGTTTCCAGCGAACATCAGAACACGCTGCTGCAGTTCAGCTATAACCCCGAGCATAAGGCGGAACGCGGACGCCACGGCGAAGGCAGCAATCGAACGGGCCACGATGGCGAGTCGATCGAGGTTTCGGTTCCAGTGGGAACCGTGGTGTACGACGACGCCACGGGCGAGCGGCTGTTCGATTTCAACGAGCCGGACCAGCGGTTCCTGGTGGCGAAAGGCGGTCGCGGCGGTCGCGGTAATGCGCGGTTTGCGACGAGCACGCATCAGGCGCCCACCGAGCATGAACCCGGAAAGCCGGGCGAGGAACGCAAGCTTCGACTCGAACTGAAGTTGCTTGCGGACGTTGGACTAGTCGGATTTCCCAACGCGGGCAAGAGCACGCTGATCTCGCGCATCTCGGCGGCGAAACCGAAGATCGCGGACTATCCGTTCACGACTCTGGAGCCGAACCTGGGCGTGGTGCAATTGCCGAACTACCGCAGCTTCGTGGTGGCCGATATTCCGGGTTTGATTGAAGGCGCGCACATGGGGGCTGGCCTGGGAATACAGTTTCTGCGGCACGTGGAGCGCACGAAGCTGCTGGCGCACCTTGTGGACGTATCGGAAGCGTCGGGCAAAGATCCCGTGGAGGCTTTCGAGATCGTCAACCGGGAGTTGGCGAGCTTTAGCGCGGACCTTGCGGCCAAGCCGATGATCGTAGTGGCAACCAAGCTCGATGCGGCACAGGATGCCGAGCGCGTGGCGGCGCTGCGCGAACACGCGAAGAAGCTCGGGCTGGAGTTTCACGAAATCTCCAGCGCTACCGGACAGGGAATCGAGCAGTTGAAGTTCGCGCTTGCCGAACGGGTATTGGTGTAGCGGGCATCCTTACTTACTCCACAGTCAAAAAAGGTCCGGCGGTTTTGGGATACGGGATCAGCTTCGGCGGGACCGCATCCGGTTCGCAGAGCCAGACTTTGCGATTCTTAAAGTAATCCTGCAACTCAGCGTTCTCCGCGGGACTGCGTTCCAGCGCCCAGACCACTCGCTCGGAATCGATGTCCGCGCCGTTGTGCACCCACTCGTGATAACCGTGGTTCGGAAAATAACGGACCAGGACGAGTTGCCTGCCTGGCGCGGCGGCGAGTTTCGCGTTGACGGCAACGCGGCCTTCGGGGTCGTCAAAGTTGATGCCGGCATCGCTCTCCTGCGGCACAAGCGTTTCCAGCGTGTGAAGATCGCCGAATGCATGGACGGCATACCAGAAGATGAAATGCGCGGCGCACAGCAGCAGCACGAAGGCCGCGGCGCTGCGATTCCATTGCGCCATGCGGCGAACCGCGCCAATCGCCGCGAGCACGAAAAGTCCGGTAAGCGCCGCGATGTACTGCGGGAAAAAGTACGGATAGAAGTTGCAGCCGAGCGCGAAGAGGGCGATCACGCCGAGCATCCACGCCCAGCGGAAGCGGCGCAGCAACATTATGAAGAACGGCAGCGCGAGCAATAGCGGCGCGGGCCAGAAGAAAAGATAGTAGTGCGCGCGAGAAGCGAGCCGGGCTGCGTAGCGGCTGACCGATTCGCCATCTCCATGCGCGGCGGACTGGCCTGCGAAGTACGACTCCTGTTCCACCGTCAACGTGCGATGCGGTTCGGGCAGCGGCTGACAGGTGAAGGTGGTCGGGATGCCGTATTCCCAGCGGCTGAGCGCGTAGGGCAGAGTGGTCCACCGGCCGGTCACAGCGTGATTGTGCGCGGCGAGCAATACGACGCAGGGCAGAATTCCCGCGGCTGCATACGCGATCGCGTGGAGAAGGCGCCGGCGATCCAATTTGACGGCAGCGTAAACGGCCGCGGCGGCGATGAGGAAGAGAGACTCGTAGGGTCGCGAGATCATCTGCAATCCGGTTCCGAAGCCGAGGAGGACGGCGAATTCGTCGCGCCCGCACGCGAGTCTCGGTAGCGCTCCGAATACCAGCGCGCCCGCGACGGCGGAGACGGCTCCGCCCCAATAAATGTTGGTCCAGGCGTTGAGCGGACCGAAGTCGATGGCGCAGACGATTCCGCCGATGAGCGCCCATCCGGGAGGCAGCCAGGCGCGCAGCATCCAATAGACGATGCTGCTGAGGAGCGCCATCGAAAGCAGCACTCCGATCCATGGCTGACGGAAGATAAGGGATCCGAGAGCGAGCACGATTCCCTGCCCCGGCGGATAGATCGAGCTGTAATGCGGCTCTTGCAGCACGTAGTTCGTCTCGAAAAACTTGTGCATCGGGTGGGTGGCGTTCGCAAGCCGTCCGTGCGCGAAGGTGTCGCCGAGGAGGAGATAGCCGAAGTCGTCGGCGCCGGCAGGTGTGGGGACCGGATGCAGAGGCAGGAGGGCGAGCCGCAGAAGGATGACCGCGATAGCGAGCGCCGCGGCACAGAGTCGCGGATGCGGGGCTGCTTTTCGAATCCAGGGCTCTATGCGGCGGCGCTGCGTCCAGAGCGCAACGGCAATGGCTAGTTCTACAAGGTCGATTTCAGTGAATGCCACCCGTTTCATTCTGCCAGATCGTCCCCCGCTTACGCATCGCGAGGACTGAGGCGAGCGCCAGGAGGAGTACCGGCGCGAGAGCGGGCTCCGGCGTGGCGGCATTGTTCCAGCCGTCACTCGTCACGATGCTATAGCCGGGATTATCGGCAAGGAACGCGGGGTCGATGACGACGGTGGGATCGGTAAGAGCTTCGAAGAGGCCGGGGCCGTCTGCTTCGACAGTTGCGTCAATTCCAATGCTATGGACCGAGTTGCTGCTGACGATCACGTGCTGAATGCCGCCGAAGCTGTTGCTGGTGCAGTAGGTGGGTGTGCCGGCGGGGACGCAGGCGATGTCCGGATTGGCTGTTGTCTGGCCGAGCACCGTGCCATCGAGAAGGACGGAAGATCCCCCGTGTCCATTGCCATTAATTGTGACGGAGCCGGAGGATATGACCAGCACCGGAATCATGATGCTGGGGCTGGACGTAGGGGACAGGATCTCAAAGAATCCCTCAGCGTCAGCGGTCATGAGGTAGGATGCTCCGCGAGTGTTGTTCTCGGAGTCAACTTGAACGCTCGTCTGGAATGAACCGGCAAATCCCTGGAGCGTGACCAGATTGTTATCGTCAGTAAACTCACAGCTCGCGGGGTTGGCGGTCACGCGGACGACGGGCTTATCATAGGCTTCGCAGAAGACGGACGCACTGAATCCCGAGATGACTGACGCAGCATGAGCGCTTAGCAACGCAAATCCAAATGCAAGAAGAAATCGAATGCGTCGAATGTAGGGCTTAGCGGCGCGCGGCTGCCACGCGCGAAGGCTGAAAACTTCTTAGAGTTTCTTAATATCGGTACGGCATCGTACAAACACGCCGCACGACGCGCCATATATAATGATTCGCTAAGGGCATGGAGCAGACCGAGGCCAAAGATTGTAACTACCGGTTCGGCCCTTTCCGGGTGGATAGTCTGCGCCGCATCCTCTCCCGCGACGGCGAGCCCATCACCCTTTCACCCCGGTCCTTTGATGTACTTCTCTGTTTGATCGCCCGAGCCCCCGGGTTAGTCACCAAAGAGGACATCCTCGCGGAGGTCTGGCCGAATCAAACCATCGAAGAGAATAACCTGACGCATCACATCTCGGTGGTGCGGCGGGCACTGGGGGAATCCCCATCCCACCGGGAATATATCGTGACCCTTCCCGGGCGGGGGTACCGGTTCATTGCCCGTTTGGAGCCGGACGAAGAAATCCAGACGGAGGCTGTGGCGGTTGACCCGGTTGCTCCGGCGGTGCGTCCGTCGCGCGCGCGGTGGTTCGTTGCGGGGGCCATCGCGCTGGTTGCGGCGATGGCCTCGGCAGCATGGCTGTTCCGGGCGCCTTCGATTGCAGCATCGGAAGCGGTTCAGGTGACCCATTTCGGGCTCGCGGAAAACGTGCTCACCGATGGGCGGACGCTGTACATTACCCAACGAAAAGGGAGCCGCTATTCGATTCTGAAAATGCCGGCGAGCGGCGGCCCACTCTCGGACGTGATCACACCCTTCCGCAACAGCGGCGCCCTTGATTTTTCACCCGACGGCAAGAGTCTGCTGGTGGATGCGTTCGAGAATCAGAGTGGCGAGCATTCTCTGTGGCTGCTGCCGTTAAGCGGCGGGGCGCCCCGCCAGATGCCTGTTTCGGCGAGGGGCGCCGTATTTTCCCCGGATGGGAAGACGATCGCGTTTTCCCATGACTTCGTCGTGGAGACCATCGGTATCGATGGCGGCCATCGAAGAGTGATCGCGAATGTGGCTCCGTACACGCGCATGCCCGGGAATCTGGTGTGGTCGCCGGACGGGCGGCGTATTCGATTCTCGGCGGGCGATCCGGTGAACGGCGGGAGCGCCACCTTCGAAGCCACAGTTGCCGGCGCGAAAGTGCATCCGATTTTCGAGCGGCCGGAATTACGGTCCGCTCGATGGGGTGAAGGTGTGGTGGTGGACGCATGGACGCCCGGCGGCACTTACTTTCTATACACGCAGGTTTTCTTTCCCGATATCGGCGTGTGGGCGGTTCGTGAGCGTTCTCTGCTGGGCCGATTCACCGGGAACCGCGCGATGCGCGTTTTTTCGAGCGGCCTGCAGTTCGGCAGCGTGGCGCTGAGTCCCGACGGGTCTAAGTTCTACGCGGTCGGGCGGCAGGAAGAAACTCGCGAACTGGCGCGCTATGATGCGGAGTCGCACCAGTTCGTTCCCTACCCCTCTCCGGCGAATGCATCGCGGGTTTGCGTGTCGCCGGATGGCCGGTGGATCGCCTATCTGGTCCAGCCCGACGGTACGCTGTGGATCGCAAAAAGGGACGGCAGCGGCGCGCGGCAGATCACCGCGAAGCCTGTTCAGGCATTCGAGCCGGAGTGGGCGCCGGATAGCAGCCGCATCGCTTTCCACTTACTACGTCCGGGTCAACCTGGTAAGGTGGCGATTGCCGCTGTGAGCGATGGAGTTACTCGCGAGTTCCTCGATAACTCGACTACGGCGGAGGATGTGCCTAGCTGGTCGCCCGACGGCAAATCGCTGATGTTCTCGCAGACGGGGTGGTCGCCGGAAGGGCGGAAGAGCCGCATCGTAACAATGGATCTGCATACGGGCGCGTTGACGCAATTGCCGGGGTCGGAGGAAATGGGATCGCCGAAGTGGTCGCCCGACGGCCGGTATGTGGCCGTGCAGTCAAAAGATTCCCACGCGCTGCTGCTGGTGGAATTGAAGACGGGGCAGTGGAGCGAGATCGCTCACGCCGACGTCGTGCACAATCCGCAGTGGACGCGCGATAGCCAGACAATCTTCTTTCAGGATCCCTCGGACGGCGAGTTGATGCCGATTTATCGCGTGAACGTTCGGACGCGGAAAGTGGAAACGTTCACGGACCGGCGTGCCTTCCTGCGCACCGATATCTCGCGATGGTCGCTGAGCTCGCTAAGTCCGGACGGCCTGCCGGTAGTCGCGATCGCACATGCAAGGAACGATGTATATGCGGTCGATTTGACTTACCGGTGAGGCCGCGCGGATTTGGTGGTTACAGCCTGTTTTCTCCAGACGAGGACGGCAAGAGCGGAGATGTTACCGTCCACGGATTGGGCACGATCGTCGGAGAGTGAGTCGGGGTCGGGTCGCCGAGAACGACGGCTGCTCCGGAGGCCGCGCTTCCAGCCGCTGGCTGCAGCACTTTCCGATTCCGGTCATCGACCAGTGGGACGCACTGCAGATCGACGGCACCGCGCAGGGAACCGTCTGTTCGCCTCAAGCGCCTTGCACAACCATAGGACAGCCGGATTTCGGCGAATCTATTCCGTTCAGCATGGACGTGGACATCGCGCCGGGCTACGGTCAGGGGCCGTGGCTGATTTTTGTGGAACTCGGGGCATCGTCATTTGCCACCGCACGCGGGGATGCCACCAGCGATTTCAGCCACACGCTCCACCTGCAGTTCTCGATTCCTGACGACGTCACCGTAGTCACATCTCAGAGCGGATTGCTGCCGGTCACGATTCAGCAGGACACGACGGATACTCCTGAGCCCTCGCCGCTGGTTCTGTTTACGGCGCCGGCGTATTCATAGGGGCGGCGCGCCGCGGGCGGAGATTGTCTCGTATGATTGTCTGATGCGAATTCTTGCCCTTCTGCTCTTCGCCGCTTCTGCTTTCGCGCAACCTGAAATCCGGTTTGACGCCAGCACGGACTTCCTGAAGCTCCCCGCGGATATGCATCTCGGGGAAGTCTCGGGCGTGGCAGTGAATGCTCAACACCACATCTTCGTATTCAATCGCGGGAACACGATGGGACCGGCGTATGGAGCCGCCGCCGCACAGTTGCTGGAGTTCGGAGCGGACGGCAAATTTTTGCGCGAGATCGGCCACAACTTGTATGCCTGGTCCTACGCGCATGCCGTGCGCATCGATCCCGCGGGGAACATTTGGGCCATCGACAAGGGGTCCGACATGATCGTGCGGTTCAACCCCGCGGGCCGGGTGACCATGGTGTTCGGCCGGAAAAAAGAAGCGTCGGACGAAGCCGGTCCCTGGACGCGAGTGACTCCGCCGCGGCCCGCGGTAGATGGGCAATTCCGGCAGCCTACCGACGTGACCTGGGACACGCAGGGCAATATCTTCATCAGCGATGGTTACATCAATTCGCGCGTGGCCAAATACGATAAGAATGGCGACTGGGTGAAGCAATGGGGGGATCGCGGCACCGAGCCGGGCCAGTTCAATACGCCGCATTCGATTGCCGCGGATTCAAAGGGTAACATCTATGTCGCGGATCGCGGCAACCGGCGAATTCAGGTATTCGATCCGGACGGGAAGTTCCTGCGGCAGATCACGATTGATGTTCCGATTCCGCCGAATGCGCATCCGTGGTTCGGAAATCAGCCGAGCGCGCGTCAAGCGGAAGCGCAGAACGGGGCTCCTTGGGCGATCTGCATTACTCCAGGAGCGACCCAGTATTTGTATGCGTCAGACGCGTTTCCCGGGCGGATTTACAAACTGTCGCTCGAGGGGAAAGTGCTCGGGTATTTGGGCGGAAGCGGGAGGCAGGCGAAGCAGTTCGGTTGGATTCACGAACTGGCCTGCCCCAGCGAGAACGAAGTGTACGCAGCGGAGTTGTTGAATTGGCGGGTGCAGAGATTGACCCTGCACCCGTAAACGGTCAGCCTTACCAAAGCACCTTGAAGCCCAACTGAATCTCGCGAGGCTGGCCCGCCTGTTGGGTATTCAACGAACTCGGGATAATCGACCCGAAGTTTGGATTGGTAGCGCTCGTATTGATGTTAGCCAGCATGTAGTTCAGGTGGTTCATCGCGTTGAACGCTTCCAGCCGGAACTGCGTCCGGAAACGCTCATGAAACCGCGTTTCCTTGATCAGAGAAGCATCCATCGAGTAAGTGCCCTGGACGCGTATGTTCGGACTCCGATACGAGTTGGTCTGATTCGGCCGGTAGTTCGGCGGCAGCACAAGCCATGCGTAATTCGACAAATCGGTCGCGGAGCAGCCATTCTGGATGCTTGCCTGTACGGGCGTGACGTTGCCGTTATCGTCCTCGGTAAGTACGCAGTTGTTCCAGATCTGCACCTTCTGGGCGCCCCAATGAATGGGCGTCGAGAGGGCGGGATTCTTCAACGGGAGCACGCCATTCGGCATGTTTGCGGGTTCGCCGAGTGGTGCATCGGTGAAGAACGACGTCAGTTGCCAGCCTTCGATCAGTTTGCCGAGCACACCGTGAGTTCCGCTGCCGAACGCTCGTCCCGGTCCGAACGGCAGGTCATATACGCCCGTCACCTTAATGAAGTGAGGGCGATCGGCATAATACAGGCCCTGCTGGTACTGAATCGGATTCGTGTAATAGTCGAGATATCCCCACCGCTCAATCTGTTTGGAGAGGGTGTAATTGGCAATGATATTCAGCCCTTGCCGGAGGCGGTGATTGTAATTCACCTGCATGGAGTTATACCAGACATGGCCGTCATTCAGACCGTATTCCGTCCCGCCGGTAAACTGCGGGTACGGACGCTCTAACTGGTTCAGCGAAATCGTAGAAGCTGTGTAATAACTGGTGCCGGCGAAGGCGGCCAGGCCCTGGAAGGGGTTCGGCAGGCTCTGGTTACAATACGCCGCGGGGTTCGCGAATCCGGCCGGCGTAGGAGCGCCGTACATGACGCTGCACTGGTGGTAATTCGGATTCAGGTCCCATCCTATGTTAGACTGCTCATGCGCCACGCGGTTGCCGACGTAGGAAACTTCAAGCGTACTCTGTTTGGTTACTTGCCCTTCGAAGCCGACGGAGAACTGATTCGCCACAGGGTACTTGAAGTTGGGATTAAACCAGTTGAACCCGCGGCCCACCTGCGTCAGCGCCCCGAGGGACGAACCCGGAGGCGTTGCGATTCCGTTGGGGAACGGGGTCCCAATGGCGTTGTCGATGGGGGTGCGGCCGCCATCGTTGCTGTTCACCAGGGGAGTGTTGTTACTGAAACCCGTGCCGATAAGCCAGTCATTGCTTGGATTGACAATGTACATACCGTAACCGCCGCGGACTACCAACCGGTTATTGAGTTTATACGCGAACCCGATGCGAGGCTGAATGCCGAGCCAATCCGTCCTGGCCGCATGTTCGGGATAGCCGTTCTTTCCGGCGAACTCCATACTGCCCTTCAGGTTCGCCAAATTCGCATATAGCGATGCATACTGTGCCGGAACATTCAGGTTCAGCGACTGAATATTCGCGGTAACCAGCGGACCCAGCGGGCTGGGCGCATCGGGATTAAAGGCCTCATCCAGACGATTGTATTTTTCGGTGACCGGCATATTCACGTCATAGCGCAGCCCGAGATTCAGCGTAAGACGGCTGCTTACCTGCCAGTTATCCTGCGCAAACAACGCGGCATACCACTGCTTATAGAACGGGTAGGCGGGGTAGTTGGATTGCCCGCCCGAAGGGTAACCCAACAGGAAGCTGGCAAAACCGTCTCCGGTTAACCCGCTGGTGTTCTGGTTATAGATGGCTTGTGTCCACCCGCCGTTGAAGTCCTCCTGCAGGATGCTGCCGGTATCGTCGATCAGGTACTGGATATTCCGCAAATCAAAACCGGCCTTCAACGTGTGGGAGCCCCAAACCTTGGTAATCGTTCCCGTCAGACCGTAGCTGTTGGTAATGTTGACGCTCTGATACCGGCCCAGGGTCTGGTAATTGCCGCCGGTGGGATTGGAAAACGTCCATACACCGAAGAAGCGCGGCTGCGGCAACTGGTTTACCAGCGACGCCGGAAGTCCGAGGCTGGTGAGGTCAAAGCCGGTATTGGCGGCGCCCAGCCCTTTCTCGATGAACCGGGTGTTGGACGCACGCAGATCCGTGACGACGGTCGGCGTGAGAGTTGCGGTCCAATCGAGCACGTAGCGGTCATTGATGCGCTGGAAGGGCAACTGCCCATCCTCGGCGACGCCGACGATGCCATTGACGGGCCGGTTCTCCGTCCGGTCGTTCGATGCTTCTTCGACAAACACGCGATGCTTATCGCCGAAATTCCAATCGAACTTCATCTGCATGTTATAGAAACGATCTTTGTCCTCCACGTTGGCAAGGATATAATCCTGGATTCCGTAGCGCTGACCGGCAGTGCTTCCATTCGGCAGCGGCATATACTTGGTAATCGCGGCGGAGATGGGGTTGATCCTGTTCGAAGGAATTATGTTTCCCGCGAAGGGTTGCCGGTTGACCAGGATGTTGCCGCTGGCGTCGTACTTGGCAGTCAGGGGATCGTAAATCGTGATGGGGTTACCTTTAGCGTCTACCAGTTTGCTGAAATCGCCGGTGCGCATTTCAGGAGTCGGATAACTGTCGAACAGCGGGTCCGGCGTACCTTCGCGGTAGTTCTCGAACGTGCCCATGTAGAATAACTTTACCCAGCCGTCGCGCCGCAGGAGTTTCGGCACGATCACCTGGCCGGAAACGAGGCCGCCATATTGGTCCAGATAGTGTTGGGTCTTGACGCCGGAGTTCGGCTGATAGGAAGGGATCGCGTTATTGAGGAAGTTCGTATCATCCAGCCAGGTACGCCGCAGGAACTCCCAGGCGCTCCCGTGGAACTTACTCCCGCCGCTCTTCGTGACGGTATTTAGAATACCGCCCATGGTATGCCCGTACTGTGCGTCATACGTGTTCTGCATCATGGTGAACTCCTGTACGGCATCCACCACGGGAACATAGGCGATGTTATTTGTGCCCATCTGCGCGTTGTTGGGCGCGCCGTCCATCAAAAACTCATTATTCGACTGCAAGCTTCCGTTGACCACCCAATCGGCGATGGCTCCGTTATCGAACGGCCGCTGCCAGATGGGCGCGCCGCGGAAGGTGACGCCGGACGCGGTCAGCCCGAGCATGAACGGATTTCGCGCGTTGAGCGGCAACTCGGCTACCTGCTGAGAATCCACCAATCCAGCGCGATTGGCCGTTTGCGTTTCCAGCAGTGCTGCCTGGCCGTTCACTTCAACAGTCTGGGTTACATCGCCAAGTTCCAACGTCGGGTCTATTCCCGCCGCCTGGCCTATCTGCAGGGTGATGTTAGTACGCAGAAATACTTTGAAGCCCGAGGCCGTAACTGTCAACTTATATTGGCCGGGAGGCAGCAGGGGGATGCTGTAACTCCCCGAGGCATCGCTCAGAGCGCTGAAGTGCTCCTGCGTTGCCATGTTCTGCATCTCGACTTTCGCCTGTGGAATGCGCGCGCCGGACGAATCGAGTACATGTCCGGAGATACTCGCGCGAAATTCCTGGGCAGGAAGCAGGACGGCGACCGAGAGTACGGCGGCTAATAACGGAACGACGTTCTTCATGAACCCTCCGAGCCAATGCTGGGTTCCATTTTTATCACCGCTACCAGGAGCCTGTCAGTGTGGTTACACACGTTAACTCATCCGGCCAGAGGCTGCGTGCCGCAGGCCGCAGAGTTCAGTATCGAATCGCGCCTGTCCACACGTCCATCGCTGCCGGGTGCATCGGGGAGTCGCGCTGAACTGCCGCGCCGCTTTGTAGAGATCCGCAGGAGCAGTCCGGCCACCACGCTAGAATAAGGAATATTACGATGTTGCGTCTCATAGCGGCAGCGATTTGCGCCGCAGTTACTCTTTCCGCATCCGAGGATCTCGACAGCGTCATGAAACGATTCATCGACGCCTACTCCGCTGTGGAGCAAAACTCCGCAGAGCCCTTCGATTCGCAGCAGGTTTTTTATGCGGGCGCGATTCCCGCCATGCTGCGGCGGCTGGACCCCCATTCCGTTTTCTTCGATCCCGGACAATTCGAACAGCTCAAGAAGATGGAAGAGAGCACGCAGAAGGGGTTCGGCAGTGTGGTTTCGCTGCTCCCGGGCCGCGTGATCGTGCTGCAAACGCTGCCCGGGACGCCCTCGGCGAAAGCCGGACTCTCGCCGGGCGATGACATCGTCAGCATCAACGGTTACATTATCGGCCGCCTCGACACGGAACAGCTCACAGAACTGCTTTCGGCGTCGCGGCAACGACCCGCACAGCTCGAAGTGCGGCGCGGCGGATCCGTCAGGCTCCTGCACTTCACTTTGGTGCCGGAGGAGATGCAGGCTCCGAGCGTGGATCGCACGTATTATCTGGCGGCGGGCATCGGATACATTCGCGTTTCCAGCTTCGACGCGAAGACCGGCGACGAAGTGAAAGAAGCCATCGAGAAACTCGGCGGCGACCGGCTGGTCGGGCTGGTGCTGGACTTGCGCAACAATCCCGGAGGTCTCGTCACAGCGGCGCTGCAAACGGCATCTCTGTTTTTGAAGCCGGGCCAGAAGATTGTGACGGTGCGCGGACGGGCCAGCGCGGAGAAGACGGAGACTGTGCCGCCCGCGGCGCAGCCGTACGGCTTTAAACTCGCCATTCTGGTGAATGCGAAGACCGCCAGCGCGGCGGAGATCGTTACCGGCGCGATGCAGGATCACGACCGCGCCACGGTGATCGGCGAACCCAGTTTCGGCAAGGGTCTTGTGCAGAATGTGTTCCCCATGAGCGAAGGCACCGGCCTCGCGCTGACAGTGGCGCTCTATTACACTCCGAGCGGCAGATGCATTCAAAAGCCGCTGGATACGCAGCAGTTCGAATTGGGGGCGGCCACCGCGTCCACCAATGGAACAGCCGAATTCCACACCGACAGCGGCCGCAAGGTCACCGGAGGCGGCGGCATTCAACCGGACTTCGTGGTGTACCCGCCGGCCATGACGCGATTTCGCGCCGTGCTGGATGTGAGCGCGTCCTTCACGAACTTCGCGACCGAGTACCTCCGCAGCCACAAGATTGACGCGGACTTCGAAGTGACGCCGCAGCTTGTCGACGAATTCCACTTGTACCTGGCACAGCGCAACATTTCGCCGAGCCTGCAGGAATGGCTGCGAGAGAGCGAGTTCGTCAAGAATCGTCTGAAGACCGAGTTATTCAACCAGGCGTTCGGTGTGGAGAAGGGCGACGAGATTGAAGCGCAGCGCGACCCTGTGATTCAGAAGGCTGTCGAGGTGGTGGGCAGCTAACAGTCCAAGCGGGCGGCGAAGCGCTATGCTGGAAATTCGCCATGAACCTAGACCTCATCCAGCAACAATTGCGCGACCAGCAGCTCGACGGCTGGCTTTTCTTCGATCATCACCATCGCGATCCGCTCGGATATCGCATCCTGGGGCTGCCGCCGAAGTCGCCCACGCGCCGGTGGTATTACATGATCCCGGCGAACGGCGAGCCTCGCGGCCTGGTGCATCGCATCGAGACGGGGGCATTGAGCGGGCTGCCAGGCTCGATGACGCAGTATTCCAGTTGGCCCGAACAACTCGACGGCATCCGCCAACTCACCGCCGGGCTGAAACGGGTGGCGATGCAGTACTCGCCGATGTGCGCGATTCCGTATGTCTCTATGGTGGATGGGGGAACCATCGAGCTGGTGCGCAGCGTCGGGGTCGAAATCGTGAGCAGCGCGGAACTGGTGCAGTTCTTTGAGGCTCGCTGGACTCCGGAAGCTCTCGAGATGCACCTGGAAGCGGGGCGCCGCGTGGATCGCGTGCGCGCAGGGGCGTTCGCGCTTATTAAGGAGCGCACGCGCAACAACGTGCCGGTAACCGAATTCGATGTGAAGCAGTTCGTCCGCAGCGAATTCACCAAGGCCGGGTTGTTCACCGACCATGGCCCGATTGTCGGCTGCAACGCCAACGCCTCCGATCCGCACTATGAGCCGATGGAGGAGAATCACGCGCCGATCAAGCCGGGCGACTGGGTGCTGCTCGATATGTGGGCCAAGCTGGATCAGCCCGGCAGCGTGTACTACGACATCACCTGGACCGCGTTTTGCGGCGACAACCCGACCGACGAAATGCGCAAAGTGTTTGGAGTGGTGACAGGCGCTCGCGACGCCGCCATTGCGAAGGTGAAGCAGGCTTCGTCAAGCGGCCAGGCCCTACACGGTTTCGAAGTGGACGATGCGTGCCGTGGAGTCATCAAAGCGGCAGGTTATGCGCAGTACTTTACCCATCGCACCGGACACTCCATCGGTCAGGAAGTGCACGGGAACGGCGCGAACATGGACAACCTGGAAACGCACGACGTCCGCCTGGTATCGCCATGGACGTGTTTCTCCGTGGAGCCCGGCGTATATCTGCCGAAATTCGGAGTGCGCAGCGAAATCAACATGTTTGTCGGTGAAGGCGAAGCGCGCGTCACCGGGGACATTCAGCGGGAGATGGCGCTGCTCTAATGCCCGCCCAGGCTCTTGCCGCACTGGCCACGCTACTTTCGGTATCGCAGCACGGGAACCGGACGGAGATGCGCGTGGACCGCGGCGCGGCGGAGATGGTGTGGGTGAGCCCATCGAGCTTTCGGTTCCGAAGGTCGCTGGATGGCACTTTGCCTCCAGCGGCCACGCCCGATCCGAAGGAGCCGCTGACGATTGACGTGGAAGACGCGGGCGGCGCGGTGCACGTTCGCTCGAACCTGATTTCCGTCACGATCAACAAGCACGGGCTGCTCATTTCGGTGCACAAGCGCGATGGCTCCGTGCTGATGGAGGATGCATCCGAGCCGTCGGCCGACGGCGGCGCCGTTTCGTGGAAGCGCCGTATGCCGGCTGGAGTCCGATATTACGGTCTGGGTCCGCGCGCCGCAGTGGACTTCGATCTGCGGGGACAGATCGTCGCGACCGAGTATCCGTTTCTGGTGACCAGCGCCGGGTACGGCGAGTATCTGCCGGGTACGGGTCCGTTTCGTTTCGATTTCAGCTCGCCGGATTCCTATCGTGTGCAAGCGCCGCGCGTCGATTACTACTTCTATTACGGTGCGCGCCCCAAGGACATCTTTGAGGCGCACAAACCGGCGGGCGGGTTTACGGCGCTGTGGCGAGCGCCCGCGGGTTCGGCGCGCGATACTCTTCTGAACCTGGTGCAATCCGCGATGAGCGGAATTCTGAATCCGTGGGTGGACCTTTCGGCATTCGATTCCGCGCCACCGGCCATACGGCAACGGGCCAGGCAGGTGTTTTCCCTGGCTCATCACGTCAAGCCGGGCGCGGAGGGTCTGAGCGGCTTCCGCCAGCAGCTCAACACCTTTTACGGCGCCTACGATCCGGAAGTGGATTACAAAGGTTTCCCTGTCTGGCATGCTCTGCCGTTCGAATTTCCCGCCGACGCCGAATGCGCGCACCATGCCGACGAGTTCATGCTCGGCGACGAGATGCTGATCGCGCCCATTCTGGAAGGAAACTCGCGGAGCGTCTATTTGCCGCAAGGGATTTGGACGAATCTGGAGACCGACGCCGTCGTCAACGGACGGCAGACCATTACAGTGGAGACTCCGGCGCTTCCGGTATTCGCGCGCAACGGCACGATTGTGCCTCTGGATTCGCCCGCGGGAATCGCGCTGCATTATTTTCCGGAACTCGGGGCCGAGTTCTTTATCGAAGAACCGGCAGTGAACGATTACTCGCAGGTGCATGCCGCGCCTGCCGGCGATGAGATGCGGCTGGAGATCGAATCCAAGGTGGCGCGCGATTACCAGTGGGTCGTGCATCATGTGGATCGTCCATCGAGCGTGGGGTTCGGCGGCGTGGCGTATCGCGAAGCACGAGCGTCGAACGCACTCGAGGACAAGACGTGGTATTACGACGCCCGGCAGCGTGGTCTGATGGTCCGCGTGCACGTGGAGGCGAAGCAGGATTCGATCGTCAACTTGACGTTCCCCTCACAGGTAGCACGGTACTGAGCTGCCGCCTTGGCACGCATCGCGATTCGAAACACCTATTACCGTTAGTGAAGGAATCCGGCTGCTGTTCTCGTCGCACTCCATTCGTCTTTCGATACACTTTTTACCGCTTCCTCACGGTCGCGGCTCCGTATCTGAATCATGTACATGCGGAGCCGTGACCGTAAGGGAGCGGTAAAAGGTGCCGGGAATGCGAGTGCATTTGAATGGGGAAATCCGCATCGGCGCATGGCGTGCACCGCGTTTACTGTACGGAGATGCCGCCGACGTCGACTCGCAGATGCAAGTGTTGTCTTGCCGTAACGGCATCACTCGCAAACTTCTGGCCGATCCATCGCGATTGCCGCAGCTTGCCTGGAGCATCCGCGTAGATGTCGCCCACTTTCACCTTGGCATCGACGATGCACTGCCCGGGATTCGGAACCTCCACGACAATATCGCCGCTACGCACCGACGCATCGATATCGCCTGCAATGCCATCGACCACGACGTCGCCCACATGCTGGCGGATATCGAGTTTCGCGCCGGCGGGCGCTTTGATGCGGTAATTGAGGTTGAAGTCGCCGAGCCCGTGAAACGTACGCGCGAACCAGTTACGGCCCGGAAACGTGGTGCCGATGCGCATGCCGTCATTTGTCTTTTCGGTCTTCACCTGGATGCGCTCCAGATACTTTTTATCGTGAGTGAAGCTGGTGCGGCTGACGGTCACTTCAACGCGAGGCTCGTCCCAGGCTTCGACGTTTACTTGCCCGTACAGGGTGTCGATGTGAATGGTGCCGCCGGTGAAATCGAGCGTGTCGTGCGTGGTGACATCGACCGTCTTTTCGGGCCCGCCCGCAAGCAGCGGGGCGGCGCTGAGCAGCAACGCGAGTGCGAGTTTCATTTGCTCTCCGTGGCGAAGCGTTTGAAAAAGCTGTCGCTGTTCCAATGCGGGCGCGCGGGGTCGTCGGCAACCCGTTCCAGCAGGCTCAGGATGACGCGATCGAACTTGGCAGCCGCGGCTTTATCGACGGGCTGGGTGAGGTCGTCGGACGGGCGGTGATAGCGTTCCTTCACCCAATCTTTGCGGGTCTTCTCATCGGGCGACCCAAACTCGTAGCCGAACTTGAAGGCCAATGCCGGAATGCCATACTTGATGAAGCTGTACTGGTCGCTGCGCGTGAAGCGATTCTGCTCCGGTTCGCGATCGGTCTGCACGTCCACGCCGTATTCCCTGGCAGCGACGCGCACGGTTTCGCCGAGAGTCGATTCGGCGATGCCTTGCACCTCGATCACCTTCAGCGGATAGAGCGGCAGAAACATATCCAGGTTGATATCGGCCACAATCTGCTTCGCCGGAACAGTAGGATGCGCGGCGAAATACTGGCTGCCGAGTTCGCCCTTCTCCTCAGCAGTGACGGTCAGGAAAATGATGCTGCGTTTCGGCTTCGCATCGGTTGCCTTCATTAAGCGCGCTATTTCCAGCACGGAAGCGACGCCGGAAGCATCGTCCATCGCGCCGTTGTTGATGCTGTCGCCATTCACCGGGCGTCCGACGCCAATGTGATCGAGATGCGCGGACATGACCACGTATTCGTTTTTCAGCTTCGCGTCGCTACCCGGAAGCATGCCGGCTACGTTGGCGGCTTCCATTTCGGAGGTCTTGACGGCGGTTTTGGCGCGCAGCGTGACCGGAAGCGCGAATCTCGGCAGCGGCTGATTCTCCTGCGCCAGTTTGATGATTTCGTCGAAAGAGTGTTCCGCACCTTCGAAGAGCTTGGCTGCGCCGCGTCGCGTGAAAGTCACAGCGATCTGTTCGCCGGCGGCTTCGCTGAGAGATTTATCGGCCAGTACGACAGCCGGCTGCGGGGGCCGATTGCCGCGTCCGCCGCCTCCACCGGCAGCGCCACGCCCGCCTGCGCCCGCGGTATCGCGCCGGCCGCCCATATCGCCGCGTCCTGCCGCCGCATCTTCGGCAGCCGTTCCCAACGTTCCGGCGGTGCGCGGATTGGCGATGGTCGCGATGCCGATGGCGCCCGCTTTGCGCAGCGCCGCCCAACGTCCGCCGGCGGACGACGCATGGGACTTCAGGTTCGGCGGAGCCTCGACGGGTCCGGCGGCGCTGACGTACACGGCAACCTTGCCGCGCAGGTCCATGCCCGCAAGATCGTCATAGTGCGACTCCGGAAGAGACATTCCGTAGCCGATGAACACCATGGGCGCTTCGATGGAGGGAGCCAGATCGGCGCGAGCGCTGATGTTGGCGTCGGCGCTTAACTCGAGCGGCTGCGCCTCGCCATTGCGCACCAGCGCCAGGCTGGATTCCTGGGGAACGAGCGTGCGCGTCTCGAAGCGCACGGGCTGCTGATAGCCGTTCGTGCCGGCGGGCTTGAGGCCGGCCTTTTCGAATTGCGCCGTGACGTAGTCGACCGCCTTGCGATACTCATCGGTGCCGATGTTGCGCCCCTGCATTTCGTCCGATGCGAGCGCCTCGACGTGGCTCCACCAGAGCTTTCCTTCGGAAGCGTAGTCGATGGCGGTATCGGCGGCAAAGAGGGTGAAGGCCGCCGCAAAGAGGAATGCTGGTTTGCGCATAAAGGCTTTTCCTTAGTTTACAGTGGAGCGTTGGCCGGGTTTAGATGAGCTGCCGCATGAGGGAGATCAGGTAATCTTCGTCGAACGGTCCGGACCGGTATGTGCGGGCGTCGAAGAAGCGCCACATTCCGTTTTGCTTCTCCAGCGTGTAAAAGATGAGCTGCTCTTCGATAAGATCTTTATCGAGCAGTTCCTGGTTAAACGCTCGGACAAATCCTTGAAGGATATACGGAATCCGGAAGTCCTCCGTGGAGATGAGTTCCTGGGTGGAGGTGTATTCCACTTGCAAAATTCTTCCGCGGATGTGCAGTTGCAGGAGGTTGGCGGCGTCGTCGTCGAAGTGCTCGTCCTGGAATTCGGGCGGATCCAGGAGAAGCTCTCCGTTTTTCAGCAGCGGGTTGATATCGCGTAAAAAGTCGGAGCAGATGGTGTGGAGCTCGCGAGCGGCGGCGTGACGAAGCTCGGCGATTTCCCGGATCCGGCGTAACTGCGACTCATCTTTGGCGCTGAGGGCGTCGATCTCCACGGCCAGGTGCTTCAACCGGGCCTCCCGCTCCTGCTTTTCATTTCTCGCCAACCGGTAACCTCCCGTTCCATTGCAACATAAGTTTACTGGCGCCGCCGCCATTCCAGTAGTTCGGCGGGGTCGAGCAGGTCGAAGATGTCCATCCGGAGTTCCCGCAGGATGGAATCGGCCATATGCATGGAAAACGACCGTTTCCCCTTCAAGACATTATGCATGTGGGGCTGCGAGACTCGCGTCATTCTCGCAAGGCTGCGTTCGGTGAGTTCACCGCTTTTAACGCGAACGATGAGGTGCAACACCAGTCGCCGCTGCAGCTCTTCGAAGCTCATATCGGCGGGGGGAGGGCTATTTCTCCGGGAAATAGGGCGGTACTACATTTCTTATGCGCGGCTAAGAATTTCCCCGAACCGCGTAAGCAATTCAAATATCTTTCTATCCCCGCAAGTGATTGCACTACCAACACATATTGCCACAAATCCGGGACTCCACCTATACCATTAGCAGATAATAAGGTATGAAACACTTGACGGAATTTCTTCCGGTAGTAGAGTTGAGAAAGTTTCGGACGTGGTTCAGCTTCCTTTAAATAGCTGGACCCGGGAGGACTTTAGTCAAAATGCAGTGGAACCGATCGAACGCGATAGGCCTCGCCAGGGCCGCTTGCAGTTTCTGCAATGGACAAGGGACGCGTATCGTGCGCGGCAAGGAAGACCCTTGCGATTGCGTATTCCGGGCCGTTTTTCGAGCCTGTTTCAATCGTTTTCGCGAATGCGCTGCCCTCGGGAGCCATGCGAACACGGTCAGTTATGACCCGTCATCCGGGCCTGACGGGCGCCGCGTGTATTCGCGAAAGCGCGAAGAGTATATGGCCGATTTCGACCTCATCAGCAAGCGTGTTCTCAGCGGCCGGGAATATAAAATATTTCGTTATCATTACCTCCTGGGCGCGGATTGTAACCTGTGCTCGCGGCAACTGAAGATAACCCGGGGAGAGTTCTTTCACCTGGTGTATAAGATCCAGGAACGCCTTGGCCGTGCGTTCGCCGAAACACAGCCTTACGGTCTTTACCCGCTGCGGGAGTACTTCGGCGGTGTCGTGGAGCGATACCGGCCCGCGCTCGCTACAGCCCCGGAAGAGCCGCGAATCAGCCGCCGGCGCATACGGCCCGAAGTGGCCATGGGCTCGATGCGGGAGTTACAGCGGATCGCGTGACTGTTCCCCCGCAGCACGGGGACGCTATCCTCGCGTCCCCTCTCCACAGATTTCGTGAGAGGCGGCTACAATGAAATCCGCGCATGGACAATCTCACGCACACGGCTGTCGGCCTGTTCCTCAGCCGCGCCGGATGGAACAGCCGGACCCCGCGCGCCACTGCCATCCTATTGCTCGCCGCCAACGCTCCCGATATCGATATTGTGACGCTGGCCGGCGGTCCCGTAAACTACCTGCATTACCACCGGCACCTGACGCATTCCCTTCTGGCCATGCCCGTGATGGCGATACTCTCCGTTTTACTGGTACGCTTCGCGGGACGAAAGCCGGTGAACTGGGCGCCCGCGTTTCTGGCGGCGCTTACCGGAGTAGCGTCCCACCTGCTGCTGGATTTGACCAATGTCTATCGCGTTCGCTTGCTGCTTCCCTTCTCCGGCGAATGGCTCGGCCTGGACACCACTGGCGTGGTGGACTACTGCATCTGGACAATTCTGCTGCTCGGAATCGCAGCGCCCTTTGTGGGCCGGCTGGTCACGGGGGAGATTACGTCGAAGGCATCCCGCCCGAAGTACTACGGACGCGGCGGAGCGATTTTCGCGCTGCTGTTCGTTGCGCTCTATGACTGTGGACGCCTGGCGATGCATAGCCGCGCAGTCGCCGAATTGCAGTCGAGGCTGTACCGCGATACCGCGCCGGTCCGCGTAATCGCCATGCCTGTCAGCGAAAACCCGCTGCGCTGGCGAGGACTGGTGGAGACCGCGACCTTCTACGCGGTTCCGGAGGTCGATCTCTCCTCGACTTTCGATCCTACCCGCGCTCCGATTTACGAAAAGGCCGAGGACAGTCCGGCGATCGAAGCGATTCGCGCGACTTATGACTTCCGTGAGTTTCTGCGGTTCTCGCAGGCGCCGCTCTGGCGCGTGACGCCGACGCCGGACGTCGACAACGCAAAACTGGTGGAGGTGTTGGATCTTCGTTTCGGGCGTCCGGGCATGCACGGCGCAGAGGCCATCGGCACGGTGGACGCACAGAATCGCGTAATTGAAACGGCGGTGCAGTGGGGCGCCGCACGCACGCGTAAGACAATTTTCCGCGCCAAGTAAGGTGGTCCGCCGATGGTTCGGCGGAAGCGAGGCACGGAAAATGAAGTCGTGCAGATACCCGAAACGGCGGTTCTGGATCGCGAACAACTTCGCGAAGTGACCATGGATGACGAAGAACTGATGCGGGAGATTCTGATTGCGCTGGTGGACGATACGTCACGGCAGCTCGGTCTTCTCGCAGGCGCCATTGAGGAACAGGATGCGCAGAAAACCGCGCGGCTGGCGCACTACTCAAAGGGAGCATGCGCCAACGTAGGTGCAAATCGCGCAGCGGCCGTGTTGAAAGAGATAGAAAATCAAGCTGCGGCCCGCAGTTTCTCCGATTGCGCGGTCACACTACAGACATTGACGCGCGAAGTCGAACTATTGAGAGTGGAAGCGAGATAGGCAAATAATTCTTTCTTATCGGCGTTCATCGGCGGCTATTAATCTTCTTCCTACTTACACGCCGGGGGCGCTACCGGCGCTGCCGGCGCCGGACTTAGCCCCGCTTTTGTAAGTTCCGCGTTCAGCGCCGGCAGGTCTGTCTTTAACAGCTCATTCCAGCTTTGCGCGGCCGTCGCCAGTTCTTTGCAGTAACCCTCGTACGCCGACTGCATCGCGGGAGTCGGCTCGGCATCCTGTCCATCGACCACGCTCGCCAGTGAGCCGAGGCTGCGATTCAGCGCGGCAAACGCGGGAGTCTGGCGTCCGCCGCGTCCTCCTCCTCCGCCGGGGCCCGCATCCGAACCTTGAATGCGATTTGCTTTGGCGTCGAAGTCAGAGAGCGTCTTCATCGCCGCTCCCTCCGCGCCGCTGCGCTTTTCGATCTCTTTCCGGTAATCGGCCACCGTCTCGCGCAGCTTCAAGGCCTTGCGGTAATCCTCGTAGGTTTGCGCCACCAGATCGATGACGTTGGTCTCGAGCTGCAACTGACGCGCAAGCGCATCACGAGAGACATCGACTCGCGGATCCATCGCTACGGTCAGGGTTTGCTCCAGCGTTTTCCCATTCGCGGTCAACTTCACGCGATAAGTTCCCGGCGTTACGATGGCGCCGAGAGGCAATCCCGGCGTGTTGCCATAGAGCGCCGAAATCGGGTATTCATGCCGCAGCACCGGCGGCGCGGAATAACGCAGATCCCAGACGAAGCGGTTGTGGCCCCGGGATTTCGTGAGTTGCTCCGGATGCCCCACCCAATAATCAGGGACGTTCAGCGGAGGCTCCGGCGGGCCGTCCGCCTGCGGCTTGGTAGAGAACTCACGAACCAGCTTACCGGCGGAATCGTAAATGGCGAGTTCGACGTCCTTGGAAGGCGCGGCGTTCAAGTAATAGTCAATGATTGCGCCCGCGGGTGGATTCTGCCCGGCGGGCATTTCGGGCGGCAGCGGCGTGTCCTGATTGAGATCGAGACGCACGCGGAGCGCCTTCTCCGGCTTGAAGAGGAAAGCGGCGGAACTGGTGAGCGTAGGCTCCACCTGGCGCAGAGGCGTAAGGTCGTCGAGAATCCAGAAGGCGCGCCCATAGGTGCCGGCCACGAGATCGTCGCCGTGCACCACCATGTCGCGCACGCTGCATGCCGGAAGATTGAGTTGCAGGCTCTTCCAATGCGCGCCATCGTCAAAAGAGACGAAAGCGCCCTTTTCCGTGCCCGCATAGAGCAAACCCTTGCGGACGGGATCTTCGCGAACCACGCGCACGAAGTTGCCCTCGGGAATGCCGGTGACCGTCTCCTGCCACGTCTTGCCGAGATCGTGTGTGCGATAGATGTGGGCGGCGAAATCGTTCTCCTCATGACGATCGACCGCAAGGTAAGCAGTGTTTGCATCGAAGTGCGAGGCCTCCACGATGCTGATCTGAGTCAGAGCGCCGAGTCCTTCCGGGGAGACGTTCTGCCATGTGGTGCCGTTGTCTTTTGTGACCTGCACGATACCGTTATTGGTGCCGGCCCAGATCTCGCCTGCCGCAACCGGCGAAGGCGCAAACGAATTGATGGCCGCCCGGTTCTGGGGAGCGATGGTCTCCTGCTGCTCTTGAGCGCGAGGACGCGCTGCGGCCACTCCCGGCGAACTTTCGGCGGTGGCTGCGCTATCGGTCGCGGCGGGGGCGGCGGCGCGAATCGTGAGGTCCGGACCCAGTTGCTTCCAATGCACACCGCCGTCGCGCGTTTCCAGCAGATATTGCGCGCCCATATAGAAGATGTGTGGGTCCTGCGGGGAGAAGCCTAGCGGCGGATTGGTCGCCATGCGGTAATCGTTGTTGCGGGTGACGTTCGGGGAAACAGTCGCGACCTGGCGATTCGTTCGGTCAATGCGCACCACGCCGCGGCTCGGTCCGCCGGCATAGACAAGGTTCGGATTGAGCGGATCGGGGACGATGTAGCCGAACTCGTAGCCGCCCACCGGGTCCCAATCCATGAACGTGATCTCGCCGTAATCGCCGCGGCTGAGCGTCCCGACAGAGCCGCTATCCTGCTGCGTTCCGTAGACCCAGTACGGGTATTTTGTATCGGTGGAGAGATGGTAGATTTGCCCGGTGGGCTGGTTATACCAGGAGCTCCAACTCTTGCCGCCATCCATGCTTATGGTGCCGCCCTGATCGCTCGCCATCATCATGCGCGTGGAATTCGTGGGGTCGATCCATAGAGCGTGATTGTCGTCGCCGCCGGGCGCCCCTTTGTAACTGCTGAAGGTCTTGCCCCCATCGTCGCTGCGATACAGCGACGTCTGGGCAACGTAGACGGTATCGTGATGCTGCGGATCGATGAACACACGGCTGAAGTAGCCGCTACCCTGAATGCGCGAATCGTGCGTCGATTTGGCCCAGTGGGCGCCGCCATCGTCTGACCTGTACAAGCCGCCGGCCGAATCTGCGCCGCGTCCGCCACCGCCACCGCCTCCGCCGCCGGCCGCCACGATCGCGAAGACGAGCTGGCCGTTTCCCGCGGTGGCCACGCCGATGCGTCCCAGACGTCCGGTGGGCAAGCCTTCGGTGAGCTGGGTCCAGGTGCTGCCCGCGTCGGTGGTCTTATAGATGCCCGCAAAACCGGAAGATTCAATCGCGCCGCGTGCGCCGGGGCGCGTGTAGTGCTCCCATAACGCGGCGTAGCCGACGTTGGGATTGTCCAGCGCGAAGGAGAGGTCCACCGCGCCTACCGTGTCGTCTTTGAACAGTACGCGCTTCCACGTCGCGCCGCCGTCGGTAGTTTTGAAAATGCCGCGCTGCTCGCTTTTCGAGTACGTTTTTCCGAGCGCCGCGACCACAACCACGTTCGGGTCGCGCGGATCGATCCAGAGATTTCCTATGTGTTCGCTATCGTCGAGTCCGGCGTGCAGCCACGTCTTGCCGGCGTCGGTGCTCTTCCAAACGCCGTTGCCGAAATTGACGGAGCCGCCGACCATGCTTACGTCACCCGTACCCACGTAGATGATGTTGGGATTCGATGGCGCGACCGAAACGGCGCCGATGGAATCCACATGAGTTTCGTCGAAGATCGGCGTCCAGACCACCCCGCTGTTGACTGTTTTCCACAGACCGCCGCCAGGAGTTCCCATGTAATATATGGCGGCGTTTCCCGCAATGCCTGCGACTGCGGTCGCCCGGCCTGCGCGGAAGGGGCCAATCTGGCGCCAGCGCATAGCCTGGTAAAGAGTGGGCGATACAGTCTGCGCAAGAAGCGGCAGGGAAACACCAAGCACGGCAAGAAGGCGACGCCCCATGGGGCGATTATACAGTCCGTGAACCCGCGGGACGAATCAGTACTCAAAACTCTGTTGCAAACAGCCGGATTCGCGGCGATAATTCGCCCAGGAGTGTGAGGGGAAATGTCTGGAACTGCGATAACGCCTCAATCGAGCTTCGACCACGCCAGGCAGGACGCGTTTGTCGGAAAGATCATGAGCGACACCAGTGCGGCCATGACGACGGTTCTCGCGAGCATCGGAGATCGTCTCGGCCTGTTCAAAGACCTGTCGGAAAACGGCGCCGCCACGAGCTCTGACCTTGCCAGGCGGACCGGGATTCAGGAACGCTATGCGCGAGAATGGCTCGGCGGTATGGCGACCGCGGGATACGTCGAGTACGATCCTCTAAGCGGCCAATTCCGGCTTCCGCCCGAGCACGCAGCGGCTCTGGCGCAGGAAGGCGGTCCGTTCTTTTTTGGCGGTATCTACCAGATGCTTCCGCCGATGGTCGGGGTAATGGATCAACTGGTCGAAGCTTTTCGCGGAGGCGGCGGCGTGCCGCAGTCTGCGTATGCTCCGTCGTTTTGGGACGGGCTGGAGCGGTTTACGGCAGGCTGGTTTGAGAATCTGTTGTTGCAACAGTGGATTCCCGCAATGCCCGATGTGGAAGTCAAGCTCAGGCGGGGAGCTACCGTCGCCGATATCGGTTGCGGCCGCGGCCGGGCGCTGATCAAACTCGCTCAGGCCTTCCCTGCATCGACTTACGTGGGGTTCGATGTGTTCGCCCCAGCAATCGAACAGGCTCGCGAACGGGCCGCCGAAGCCGGGGTGGCCGACCGGGTGCAATTCCGGCAGATGGATGCAGCCAAGGGATTACCGGAACGCTACGACGTCATTTCAACCTTCGATGTGGTGCATGATGCCGTTGATCCGCTGGGCCTCTTGCGCGCTATTCACGCCGCGCTTCAGCCGGACGGCAGGTATATCTGTCTGGACATCAACTGTTCGGAGAAGCTGGAGGGAAACGCCGGTCCGCTCGGCGCGATGTTCCATGGCGTCAGCATTCTGTATTGCATGACGACGTCGCTTTCCGGCGGAGGCGCGGGGCTGGGCACGCTGGGCTTTCACGAACGCAAGGCGACGGAAATGTGCACCGCGGCTGGATTCAGTTCGATCCGGCGCCTTCCACTCGAAAACCCGTTCAACAACATTTATGAGGTGAAGCCGTAGCTCATACGCCCATGAAACTGCCTGCTGCCCTGTTGTTACTGCTTCTCGCGCACGGGCAGGCGCAAACGCCGTCGAAGCTTACCTTCGAGGTGGCCTCCATCAAACCGAATACGTCCGGCGGCCAAGCCAGTTCGAACTTTCCCCTGGGCAACGGGAATGTCTTCCGGCCAACCGGCGGCGTGTTTTCGGCGATCAATCAGCCATTCACTATTTACTTACAGTTCGCGTTTAAGATTCCCGCTACGGAGCTTGCGCGAATTACGGCGAAGCTACCGCACTGGGCCATCACGGATCGGTTCGACATACAAGCGCGGGCGAACGTCAACGCAACCAAGGACCAGATGCGAGAGATGATGCAGAGCCTGTTGGAAGAGCGCTTCAAGCTGGCCATTCATTACGAGGAACAGCAAGTTCCCGGTTACGCGCTGGTGCTGGTGAAGGCGGGGCAGACCGGACCCAATCTGCGGCCGAACCCAAACGGAGCCGGTTGTAACAGCGAAGCCGGACCACCAGACGAACTGTTTCCCGCGGCGTGTGGCGGGATTATGCCGATGCCTTATAGCGAGCGGGCTACGGACCGGCGGGCGGCTCGCAATGTGCCCATCGCGCTCCTGGCGAGTTCTCTTCCGGGAATCACACACGAGCTTGATAAACCGGTGGTCGATCGCACCGGCCTCACGGGAAACTACGATTTCAGCCTCGAATGGGCGTCGTCGCAGGACGATACGAACCTGGGCCAGGCGATGCGGCTGCAACTTGGGCTGAAGTTGGAATCGCAGAAGATCCCGATGCGGCTCCTGATTATTGACCGGGTGGAACGCCCGTCGGCGAATTAAAGGATCGCAGGATCTCTTTGACCGCGTCGGCGCAGATCACCGCGGCATGCTTGGATTCGGCCGCCAGACCATCCACCAGCAATTCGATGTCGGCAGGACGAAGAGCAGCCAGTTCGTCACGGGTCCGATCGATCAGCCATTCCGCGGTCGCGGACCCTGCCGCGATGGAAGCCGTGCAGCCGCGGACCTTGTAGCGGGCATCGCGGACCTTCCCGGCGGCGAATAACACGGACAGCCGCATTTCATCGCCGCACGCCGGATTCGCGACCTGAACGGTGATCGCAGGCGGAGGCAATTCGCCAACGTTGCGAGGGTTTTGGAAGTGGTCGAGGAGCTTAGGAGAGTACATGGTTCGAGAAGGAGTTCACCGGAAAGAGTTCACCGCAGAGACGCTGAGGGCACAGAGTTTCGCAGAGAAAACCGAAGCGTTCACCTGATCCGTTTTCTCTGTGACCTCTCTGCGTCCTCTGCGTCTCAGTGGTGAATAGCGATGCCTCTCTGTTCCCATCGTGTTTCAATGTTGGCATGATTCAAGTGGTCGCGGCGATTATAGAGCGGGAGGGCCGCATTCTGGTCGGTCAGCGCACTGCGGAACAGTCGCACCCTCTCAAGTGGGAGTTTCCCGGCGGTAAATTGGAAGCGGGCGAATCGCCGGGGCAGGCGCTGGCTCGTGAATTGAAAGAGGAGCTCGATATCGATGGCGCCGCGGGCGAAGAGTTGACCCGGTACGAGTTCACCTATCCCGGCAAGCAGCAGCCGATTGGGCTGATTTTCTATCGCGTGCGTGCGTTCGGCGGCGAGCCGCGCAACTTGATCTACCGGGAGATGCGCTGGGCGCACCCGCACGAACTCATCGAAATGGATTTTGTGGAAGGCGACCGCGACTTCCTATACTGGTTCCATGGCATCAGCGATCAAGATGGTAGATCCCGCCGAGAATGAGTTTCTCGCGAATCTGGAGGCGCGCGGCAAACAGGCGAATCCGTTTTTCCGCGCAATGGCGAACCGGCCTGAAGTTCTCAAAAACTTCGTGCCGCTCTACTCGGCGGTGGCGGGCCCCGGGTCCGTGGACCGCCGCATCAAAAGCCTGGTTTATCTGACATGCTCTTACGCGAACGAGTGCGCGTTTTGCATCGCCGCGAACATGCCCGGAGCGCGCAAGGCCGGCGTGAGCGAAGAAGAGATTCAGGCGATCCAGACCGAGCAGGATCAGATTTTTTCCGAGCCCGAGCGCGCCGCAATCCGCTACGCGCGCGAACTGACGCAGACTGCGGCGGCCGATGAAGCTCGCGCCGGCCTGTTCGAGCATTTCACCAGCGAGCAGATTGTGGAAATTACGCTGGTGATCTGCATTTCGAATTTCACCAACCGCTTCAATAATGGCTTGAACATTCAACCGGAGGCTTAGTGCCGATTCTCAGCGGGATTCATCCCATCGCGGAGGCGCTCCGCTCCGGTCATGCCCTGGATCGTGTGGTGGTGGCGCAGGGGGCAGGCGGCCCGCGGCTGCAGGAGATTATCGATCTGGCGCGGCGCGCGCACGTTCCCGTTCGCTTTGAGCCGCGCGCGTCGCTGGATCGCCTGGCCGGCACCAGCGCGCATCAGGGCGTGGTGGCGCTCGGGGCCGCCAAGAAGTATGCCGATCTCGAAGATGCCGTAGCCTCCGATATGGTGGTGGTGCTGGACGGGGTGGAAGACCCGCACAATCTCGGCGCGATCGTGCGCACTGCGCATGCGGCGGGCGCCGGGAGCATCATCATTCCCGAGCGCCGGGCCGTGGGTATTACGGATGTGGTGGCCAAGGCCGCGGCGGGCGCGCTGGAGCATCTTCCGGTAGTCCGCGTCACGAACGTGAATCGCGCGCTCGAAGAGTTGAAGGAGCGCGGCTATTGGATCTACGGCTTGGACGAGCGCGGCACGGAAGATTACAGCAAGGTGGAGTATCAATCGCCCACCGCGATCGTGCTCGGCGGCGAAGGTAAGGGTCTGCACGATCTGGTGCGCAAGCATTGCGACGTGCTGGTGCGCATACCCATGGCCGGAAAAATATCGTCGCTCAATGTGTCCGTAGCCGCCGGCGTGGTGTTGTTCGAGTGCCGGCGGCGCAAAAGAGCAGGCTAACCGGCGGCGGCGAAACTCGTCTCACCACTGAAGTGAGGTTTCCGTGCATCGCTCTCTCCGCGCCTCTCTCATTCTCGCTTTCAGCGCCCTGCCCTGCCTGGCGCAAACGCCGGCTGCACCGGCCTTCGAAGTAGCGTCTGTGAAAGCCGCGCCTCCGCCCGCCGCCGGGCCGGTGTTTCCTTCCGCCCGCGGAGGTCCGGGCACCACCGACCCCACGCAAATCACCTACACCAATGTGCTGATGAGGACCCTGCTGTTGAATGCCTACGGAGTGAAGCCGTACCAACTGGCGGGTCCGGAGTGGATCCAGAGCGAACGGTATCACGTAGCGGCCAAGCTGCCGCCCGGATCATCGAAGGAAGCGCTCGCACAGATGCTGCAGAATCTGCTGCGTGAGCGCTTCCATGCTGAAGTGCACCGGGAAAATCGCGAGTTGCCCGCATACGTGCTGACACTCGCGAACGGTGGGCCGAAATTGAACCATTCCGCCGCGCAACCGCCGGATGCCGCGACCGCTCCATTGCCGGTCACCGATCTTCCGAAGGCCTCCGCGCCGGCGCCGATTGCGTCGGTCGCCAGCGGAACCGGCGATCTGCCGCCGATGGCGCCCGCGATGGAGAAGCGCGACCCGATCGTTCTCTACCTGAACGGCAAGGCAAGGCTCGAAGGGCACGGCACCATGCAGCAGCTCGCCGACCTATTGAGCAGTGTGCTCGGCCGTCCGGTGCTCGACCGCACGTCCGATTCCGGCGACTATGTGTTCGACATACACTGGGCGGCGGACCTCACGAATTCCGCGGCAGTGGAACCAAGCTCCGAGCCCGACATCTTCCGGGCTTTGCAGGCGCAGGGCGGAATGAAATTAGAGAGCCGCAAAGAACGCATCGGCATGTTGGTGGTAGACCGGCTCGCCAGGGTTCCGGCTGAGAACTAGACTGTTCAGGGCTCCTCCAGCGAATCACATTCAGCACCGATAGCCGCCGGACACCGTGGCGGCGGCGTCGCACCATAGTAGAATCTATCTGTATGCGCCGCACCCTAGTTGCCCTCCTCATTGCGGCTGCCCTGCCCGCTGCCTGGTCCGCACAACCGGTGCGTGCGCGCCGCGGGATGGTAGTTACGCGCGAACCTCACGCAACGGAAGCCGGACTGAAGATACTCGAATCGGGAGGTAACGCCGTCGATGCCGCCGTCGCGGTGGGCTTCGCGCTCGCCGTCACACACTCCAGCGCCGGAAATATCGGCGGCGGCGGCTTCATGCTGGTGCGCATGGCCGATGGCCGCACCACGTTCATCGATTTCCGCGAGCGAGCTCCCCTCGCGGCTTCGCGCAACATGTATGTGGAAGCGAAGGACAAAACCGCGGAGAACTCGACGAGCGGTTACTGGGCGTCCGGCGTGCCCGGCACGGTACGCGGGCTGGAGTACGCATCGAAGAAATTCGGCAGCAAACCGTGGGCGGACGTTGTGGCTCCGGCCGTCGAACTCGCGTCGCACGGCTTCCATCTTTCCTACTCGCAGGCGAACGGACTGAAGAACGCTGCGCGTGGCCTGAGTCCGTTCCCGGAATCGAAGCGCATCTTCCTGCGTGACGGCCGGTATTATGAGCCCGGCGAACTGTTCGTGCAGGCCGATCTCGGACGCACACTGGAACGCATCGCGAAACTTGGGGCGGCCGATTTTTACGAAGGCGAAACCGCGCGTATGCTGGCTGCCGATATGAAGGAGCACGGCGGCATCATCACGCTGGAAGATCTGAAGCAGTATAAAGCCATTGAGCGGCAACCGCTGACGGGCAAGTATCACGGCTACGACATCATTACTTCGCCGCCGCCCAGTTCCGGCGGCATCGGCATTTTGCAAATGCTCGGTATCCTGGACGGCACCGGTTACGAAAAGGGCGGCGCAGGGTCCGCCATGGTGGTGCATTACATGACCGAGGCGATGCGCCGCTATTTCGCCGATCGCGCGGTCCACCTGGGCGACTCAGATTTTGTAAAAGTGCCCACGCAGGCGCTGCTGAATCCGAAGTACATCGAGAAACTGCGCGCCTCCATCGATCCGGAACGCGCCACTCCTTCCAGCGAAGTGCACGCGGCTGTGCTGACGGGCCACGAATCCAGCGAGACGACGCATTACACGGTGGCCGATGGCGATGGCAATATCGTCAGCGTCACGTATACGCTGAATGGCGGCTATGGCAGCAAGGTCACGGCCAAGGGACTCGGGTTTCTGCTGAACAATGAGATGGACGATTTCGCGGCGAACCCCGGCAAACCGAATATGTTCGGGTTGTTGCAGGGCGAAGCCAATGCCATTGCGCCGCGCAAAACGCCGCTTTCGAGTATGGTGCCCACCATCGTGCTGAAGGATGGGAAGCCGTATCTGGCGCTCGGTTCGCCCGGTGGACCCACGATCATCAACACCGTTCTGGAGGTGATGGTCAACGTGATGGATTTCCACATGAACGTGCAGGACGCCGTCAACTGGCCGCGCTTCCACCACCAGTGGATGCCGGACCAGCTCAGCGTGGAGCCGGGCTATTCACCCGACACCGTGGCGCTCCTCGAAAAGCGCGGCTACACCATTCGCCGCGTCAACGCGCAGGGCGAATGCGCCGCGATTCTCTTCGACAATGGCTGGCTGCAGGGCGCGGCCGATCCGCGGACCGAAGGCACCGCGAAGGGATACTGACCCCAACGATGAACCACTACCTTTCGACGCACGTCTTCGTCAATCACCGCTTGACGACGGCGCTGCTCAGCAGGATTCAGCAGGCGGGGTTCGCCGCCGTCGAGATCTTTTGCGCGCGCCAGCACCTGGACTATCGCGACAAAGCGCAAATCGCCGAACTCGGCCACTGGTTCCGCGATTCCGATCTGAAGCTGCACTCCCTGCACGCGCCGATGTACAACGACGAAATCTGGGGGCGCAGCGGACCGCAGTCAATCATCACCATTACGTCGACCGTCAAGAGCGCGCGGCTGCAGATGGTGGACGAAATCAAGCGCGCGATCGAGATCGCCGAGATGGTGCCGTTCAAATACATCATTCAGCACATGGGAGTCGGCGGCGAAGAGTTCGATATGCGGAAGGTGGACGCGGCGTTTTCGGCCCTCGAAGAACTCAGCATCTTCGCCCGCCAGCGCGGCGTAGAGATTCTGCTGGAGAACACCCCGAACGAGTTTTCCAGCGCCGAGCGTTTGTTGCAGTTCGAGGAACTCACTCACATCGGTTTGAACTACTGCTTCGACACGGGTCATGCGAACATGCACCTTGGAATCGAGAATGAGTTCCACCTGATGAAGCCGCGCATCCGCTCAACGCACGTGCACGACAACAACGGCAAAGACGATCAGCACCTGTTTCCGTTCGCCGAGGCGGGCACGATTGACTGGGGAAAAACGATGGGGCTCCTGAAGAGCGGCGGCGACCAGTGGCCGCTCCTCCTCGAATTGCGCGAACGCCCGGAGCTGACCAGTCCGCTCGACGCCATCCAGGAAGTATTCGAGGGGCTGGAATATCTTCCCCGGGAAGAGTAGAACGCGAGCAGCGGGTATATCGAACGGCGCGCTCCATACCACGCCGTTTTTCACGTTCGCAGCAACGCGGCTAGAATAGTTCTTTACCTGCGTCCCGACATTACTATGAACAGAATCACAATTGCAGACGCGTCTCACCATGTGGGCGAGACCGTCGAAATAGCCGGCTGGCTGTACAACATGCGACGCTCCGGCAAGATCGCGTTCCCGATTCTCCGCGACGGCACCGGGCTGATGCAGTGCGTCGCCGTGAAGAGCGCGCTCCCCGAAGAACTGTTCGAGACCATCAAGGGTCTCACGCAGGAATCGTCCATCATCGTGACGGGCAAGCTCCGCGCCGAGCAGCGGGCGCAGGGCGGATATGAAATGGACGTGGAGAACGTGGAGGTGATCCAGCGGGTTCCGGAGACCGATCCGTACCCCATTACGCCGAAAGAGCACGGCATCGATTTCCTGATGGAGCAGCGGCATCTCTGGCTGCGCAGCCAGCGGCAGCACGCGATTATCCGCGTTCGCCATGAAATCATCAAAGCGGTCCGCGACTACTTCGATTCGCACGGCTTCACGCTGGTGGATACGCCGATCTTCACGCCCGCCGCTTGCGAGGGCACCACCACACTCTTCGAAGTGAATTACTTCGATGACGACAAGGCTTATCTCGCGCAATCCGGCCAGCTTTATAACGAAGCTACGGCGATGGCATTCGGGAAGACATATTGTTTCGGCCCAACCTTTCGCGCGGAAAAATCCAAGACCCGCCGCCACCTCACTGAGTTCTGGATGGTGGAGCCTGAGATGGCCTACGCAACCATCGAAGACGTGAAGCGGGTGTCCGAAGAGCTACTGGTCTTTATCGCGGGACGTGTGCTGGAAAACCGCCAGGAGGAGTTGAAGCGCCTGGAGCGCGATGTCACGAAGCTCGAAAACATCAAAGCTCCCTTCCCGCGCATGAGCTATGACGATGCGGTGAAGATTCTGCAGGCGAAGGGCAGCGAAATTCAGTGGGGCGGCGATTTCGGCGGCACCGACGAAACCCTCCTCACGCAAGATCAGGACCGGCCGGTGATGGTGGAGGGCTTTCCCGCCGTTTTCAAGGCGTTCTACTTCCAGCCCTCGCCGGATCGCGATGACACGGTGCTCGGCGTGGACGTGCTGGCGCCTGAAGGATACGGCGAAATCATTGGCGGCGGCCAACGTATTCACGATCCCGAACTGCTGCTCAAGCGCATCGAAGAGCACAAGCTTCCCAAGGAAGCCTTCGACTGGTATATCGACCTGCGCAAGTACGGCACGGTACCGCACGCCGGTTTCGGCATGGGCATCGAACGCTGCGTCGCGTGGATTTGCGGGCTGGAACACATTCGCGAAACCATCGCGTTTCCGCGCATGCTCTATCGCTTGAGGCCGTAACATGCGCCCCTCTGCGCTGACTATTATCGGAGCTCCGCTGGACCTCGGGCAGGGCCGCCGCGGCGTCGATATGGGACCTTCCGCCGTGCGCGTGGCGAATCTGAACGCGCGGCTGGCGTCGCTCGGCTACGACGTTGAAGACATCGGCAACATCGCGGTGGAGCAGGCCGAAGCATGGCCGGAAGGCGATGCCAACGCCAAGTATCTTCCGCAAATTGCGGCGGCGTGCGACCTGCTTTCCCTGCAAGTGGCGGCCGCGCTTTCGCGCAACCGGCTGCCCCTGGTGCTGGGCGGCGACCACTCGGTCGCGGTCGGCAGCATCAGCGGGGCCTCGCGATTCTTCCACGAAAAAGGCCTCGGCATCGGCGTGATCTGGTTGGACGCGCACGCCGACATGAACACGCCCGAGACGAGCCCGAGCGGCAACGTGCACGGCATGCCGCTGGCTTGTGTCGCCGGGATGGGGCCGCCGGAACTGGTGGACCTCGGCGGCTTCCGCCCCAAGGCATTCGCCAAGAACATCGTGATTGTGGGGCTTCGCGACGTGGATCAAATGGAGCGGCCGCATGTCGCCGAATCGGGCGTCCGCGCATTCACCATGCGCGATATCGATGAGCGCGGCATGCGCAGCGTGATGGCGGAAGCGATTCAACTGGCCAGTGACGGGACCGCGGGATTCCATCTCTCGCTCGATATGGATTTCGTGGACCCGAAGGATGCGCCAGGCGTCGGCACGCCGGTCCGCGGCGGCGTGACTTATCGGGAAGCGCATTTGGCAATGGAAATGATCTGTGATTCCGGGCGCACAGTCTCGATGGAGGTGGTGGAGGTGAATCCGGTGATCGATGAAGTGAACCGGACCGCCGACCTTGCCGTCGAACTGATCATGTCCGGATTGGGAAAGCAAATTTTATGAGATTACGCGTTGCCGTGATTTACGGCGGCCGCAGCGGCGAGCACGAAATCAGCGTCCGTTCGGCAAAGGCTATTCTGGCGGGCCTGGATCCGGCAAAATACGAAGCCGTTGAGTACTTTATCGACCGCGACGGCAAGTGGAGCCCGCACGCGATTCAGCCTGAGCCCGGCGCGCATCCGAATATCGATGTGGTCTTCCCGGTGCTGCACGGCACGTTCGGCGAGGACGGAACGGTGCAGGGGCTACTGGAACTCGCGGATCTGCCGTACGTCGGCGCCGGCGTGCTCGCTTCGAGCGTCTCCATGGATAAGGAGATGATGAAGCGTGTCTGTAAGGAACGTTCGCTGCCGGTTGTTGACTACGTGACACAATCGCGCGGCGAGTTGAACGCGGACGCGTGCGCGGAACTGGGACTGCCGGTGTTTGTGAAGCCCGCCAATCTGGGTTCCAGCGTCGGCATTTCGAAGGCGCATGATCGCGCCGAACTGGAAGCGGCGCTGGCGCTGGCTGCGCAGTTCGACCGCAAAGTGATCGTGGAGCGCGCGATCGCCGGACGCGAACTGGAGTGCGCGGTGCTCGGCAACGAAGCGCCGGAAGCTTCCCTGCCCTGCGAAATTCTGCCATCGCGCGAGTTCTACGATTACGACGATAAGTACTTATTGGATCGCGCCGAGACGCGTTTGCCGGCTGATCTTCCGCCCGCGACGATGGATGAACTAAGGCGGCTGGCCGTAGCGTGCTATCGCGCCGTGGAGTGCGAAGGCATGGGCCGCGTCGATTTTCTGCTCGAAAACGCGACCGGCAAGCTGTACATCAACGAGATCAACACCATCCCCGGCTTCACCAGCATCAGCATGTATCCCAAGATGTGGGAGCACAGCGGGATTTCCTTTTCGGCTCTGCTGGACCAGTTGATCGAACTGGCTCTGGACCGCTCGAAACGCAAGAAAGAACTGAAGTTTACACGGTAGCGACCGGTCTCCAGACCGGTCGCAGGCGCGCTTTGCGCGCCTAAGTCGCGCTGCGCGCGACCCGACAGGAAGGATTCCTGTCGGCACGTGGCAACAGGAATCTTTCCTGTTGCGGCGAGCGGAGCTCGCCAGAGGTGCGCTTTGCGCGCCTCAAAGGCCGCCCTACTTGAGGTGGCCTCAAATGGGACGGAGTCCTGCCGCAGCCGCCCGGCGCTCGCATGGAATTCGATTCAGGCCCAAAAGACGCGCTCCGCGCGCCTGCAACCGGTCTGGAGACCGGTCGCTACCGGAGGGCTTTCATTTTAGCGAGGCCGCGCCTGGCAGTTTCGAGCGGATCGCCTGTCCAGTAATTCGGGTTGAAGAGCTCGAGCGAAAGCACGACGTTCGGATTGATGCGGTACAAGTCGCCGAGGATCTGCCGTAGTGGCGCCACTCCGTCCCCCGGAAACACCCGGTCGCGATCGCCGATACTCTCCCGCGGCGGCGTAGCCGGGTAATCGTTGATGTGGATGACTTGCAGAGTCTGCGCGCTCAGCATCCCAATACTATGCAGCGGCGAGCCACCTTTATATAGGTGGAACACGTCGGCGAGCACACAGGCCTTCGCATGATCGGCGAGCATGGCCGCGTGCACCGCCTCGGGCAGCGACCTGAGATTGCGCGACCCGCCCCAGAACTCGAGCTCCGGTGTGACGCCGACGCGATCGCCGATTTCCAGCACAGCCCGGTAGCGTTCGCCGATGCGCTCCAACGGGATTGCCGGTGCGTTATTCGCGCCGGCAGGAGGAGCGGCGATGCGCGTCCCCCCGATCTGCGCGACGATGTCCATCTCGCGCTTCATCTGTTCGAGGGCCGCGGAGCGCTTCGCGTCGTCATCCACAATCCATTGCGGAAATGCGATCGCGCTTTCCACCTTGAGGCCGGCGTCTTGAATCCGCTTGCGGATTTCCGGCGTGGAAACATCGGTCAGTTGATTGAGCCACGGTTCGATGGCAGTGAATCCCGCACGCGCCGTGATATCGATGAGCTGCGCGATGGGGAGCTTGTATCCTTGCAGAGTCGCGGTATTCAAACAGTAGGTTGGGTGGCGTTCGGTCGCGCTCTGAAGCGGACTCGCCAGCAGGGCTGTGGCTTGTAGCAGGTTGCGGCGCGAGGGCGGATGCACGGCTTTATCATAGCCGCTTCCCATGCCTGCCAAAGTTGCCGCTACGCGCGGATGTCGGGACGGCGAATGTAGTTGGCGTCGAGAGCCGCGGGGTCGCTGCTCGCCGCGCCTTTCGCGGCGATGCGAGCGACCGCGGCGGCTAACGCTCGCGGCGCTTTCGTCACGGGAACGGCGATCTCATCCGCGCTGACCAGTTCGGTGTGCGCGGGTATGGTCGCCAGGAAAGCATCCAGGGGCATCACCACCTCCGGCAACAGCAGTTCACCTTCAGCGCTGTAAATCGCGCCGAAGATCTCTCCGCGGCGAGCATCCACAACCGGCGCTCGCACCGCCCTGGAACCAAAGCTCGCGATCGCGGCCAGATTCGAAACGCCCACTGCCGGACGCCCGGCGGCTTCGGCGAGTCCCTTAACGGCGGCGAGCCCCACGCGCACTCCGGTAAACGACCCCGGCCCGTTTGCCGCCGCGAAGCAGTCTATCTGCCGCAGCTCTACCAGGTTCCGCGCCAGGAGCAGACTTAGTTCCGGAAAGAGTAAGTGCGCGAAGCCATTGGGCGCGTGCAGAGTAACTTCCTCCAGAAGTTGCCCATCGTGTAACAACGCCAGGCTTCCCCACTCGTGCGTGGTATCGATTGCCAGAATCACGGGGTGAGGTCGTATCCTTTACTCACCATATATACCTTGCCATACGAGTTCATCGCGTAGACGCGCAACAGCATGGTTGCCGGATAGTTTGTCGCCAGGCGCGCGGGCGCGGTGAACGTGCCCTGTTGGCCGGTCGCAAGCACGCGATAGCCCTGCGCATCCTGACTCACTTCACCCGTCCACATCCACATCACGCTTCGCAGCGCCCGCTTCTCTGCCTTCAGCCTGGCTTCGTACGGAGAAGGTTTGCTGATAGAAATGGGCCCATCCGGCTTCACGACGTCGAAAGGCACCTTCTCCGGATTGAGCTCCACTTCCTGCATTTCTATGTCCCGCGATTCGAAATAGTAACTCTTGTTCATGCCCGCGACGGTGCCTTCACGGACCACGTGCAGCACCCAATCGTGATACTTATCGGGCGGTTCGGATACGAAATGCTCGCTATTGATTTTTCGCCGGACGGTCGCGCCGTCGCTCGGGTCGATCCAAATCGCGTCGTAGGAGTGTTTCTCAACGGTAAGCTCTATCGGTCCGGGCTTCTCCATGTAGACGATGTATTCAACGCCCTCCAGCGCCACGGCGCGCCCGCCATCGACATCGAAGTACGGCTCCAGCTCCCAATGACGCGTGGTCGATATCAGGTTCCACCACACCGTCATCGCCTTCGCGCCCGGCGTTTCCAGATACTTCATGCCGCCGCCCGTATTCCCGTACGTGACGTACTGTCCATCCATCGTCGCGTTCCAGAGGTGGTGGCGGAAGCTGGCGGCGTCGCCGTCGCCGGGCTCGGCTTTCCCTGCTCCGGTGTCTTCGCGGCCAGGTTCCAGATTCACGAATGGCACAGCATAAAGTTGATGCTCGATCGAGCCTACGGCATCGTTGGGCGATCCGTACGAGGCGAAGTTCTCCCAACCATCGTCGAGCAGCGGAGCTGACGTGGTGTGCGCTCCGGTTGTGCGCGGATGCTGCATCCCATCCAGCCGCTTCAGAGTCAACCCGACCTCCTTCATCAGTGCGCGCGCATCGGGATAGTCTTCGAAGTATTGCACCACCTGCCAGGTGACATTCATGCCGCCGTAGCGCGCCACCACGAAGTGCACGAAGCGCGCCCGCTGCTCGCGCGTTTCGAAGGTGCGGGTTAGCGCACGGTCGCCGCCCGCCAGGATGAGGTCCGCGGTGATGCCTTTTTGGTTGAGATAGCGGATGCGATCGTCGAGGCGCTGAAAATACGCGAGATTGGGCGAATCCGGATTGTCATATGCTCCGGGCTCCAGCACCAGGAATCGCAGGTGATTGAACTTCTGCGCGCCGCGCGCGTCCGCCACAGCCCTGGCGTCATCGTCGCTCAAGGTCGCGAATCCGAGCTCGGTGGCCCCCATCCAGAGGTGCGGGATGTTGCGCTCCGTGTACGCGAAATGGTGGACGTTGGCGATGCGCACGAAGCCTGGAGCATCGCTCGCCGCCGCCGTGAACGTCCCCTCCTTCGCATCCAGCGATGGGATGTTCGCCGTCACGCGATAATTCCACTCGCCACCCTCGGTCGGCGAGAAGCGCACCACCATGCGATTGCCCCCGTTCCAGTAGCCCGGCAGTTCGTACGTCTTATTGCGCGGAGAGCGGAACTCCACCTTGAGATCCACGTCGGCGTATGGATGCGGATGCGCAGCGGCGTCCTGCGCCGCCAAATCGAAGGTCATCTCGCAGGGACTGTAAGCCGGAGTGTTGTTGCAGGGGTTATCCTGCGCGGCCAGCGCGATGGGCAGCGCCAGGAGCAAGAACGCGCGGATCATCTATTTTTGTTGTAGCACGCGGCGGCTATCCGCCCAGAGAGTCGTGGACGCCCGTCCCCGCTATGTCTTCCGGTTTGACGCCCGAGTCATCCGGATGTTCGGGTACCTCCGCCGCCATGTTGACCTGGTCTTCAGTGGCCCCCACGCTCGGATCGGTGACGGTTGAGGTAGTCTGCTCCGGACCGGAGCCGGCGGGTGCCGGAGCGTTTCGTTCCACCACGATGGTGAACTTCGCGACCATGGTGGCGATCGCAGCGGCGGCGGCCAGAATTGGAGCCGCGATCACGCCGACCGCCGCGACGGTGACCGGTATTTCCATGAACGTGTGCCCGCGCTCATCTTTGACGATGATGCGGCGCACGTTCCCTTCGTGGATCAGTTCCTTGATGCGGTCGACGAGATCCTGTCCGGTGACTTTGATCTGCTCGAATACCTGATCGAACTTATCCATGGCCTCATTGTGGCACACGCTCGATCTGGCCTTCGATGGTCGGGATGCGCGGCGTTCGCAGGTAGTGCGCGGCAGCACTTTCCACGGCTTCTCGCGGCGCAAGGCCGATGATTTCGCTTTCCAGGATGGCTACTCCAAGCCGCGCCGCCTCGGCACGTACCGCGTCATACGCCACGTGCAGCGGTGTGACTTCGAAATCGGTGAGATTCATCGATACCTGCGCGATGTTCCGGCTGCGCAACAGTACGCCCATAGCCTTCACGTGCGGAAGTCCGCCGCTGGTGGCGCGAACCTTTCGAGCGATCGTGCGCGCTGCTGTCAGGTCGGCCGAATCCAGATTCACATTGAACGCGATCAGGATTTTCCGCGCGCCCACGGCGCTCGCCCCCGCTGTGGGGTGCAGCGTCTCGCCGAAATCAGGGCGCCGCAGAGGATCGGTGACTGCGAGATCCCTCAGCGCTTCGAACTCGCCGCGGCGGATGTCGGCGAGGCTGCGATTTTCGGGCCGGCGTGCCGCGCGATCGTACAGATACACCGGGATGCCGAGTTCCGTGGCGATGCGCTCGCCCGCAGATTCGGCAATGCGCACGCAATCGTCCATCGTGACTCCGGCCAACGGCACGAAGGGCACCACATCGGCTCCGCCGATCCTGGGATGAACTCCGCGATGGTCGCGCAGATCGATCAACTCGGCGGCTCGTCCGACTCCGCGAAGCGCCGCTTCCGCGATCCGGTCCGGGTGGCCGATGAAGGTGATGACCGCCCGGTTGTGGTCGGGGTCGAGCGTCCGGTGCAAGACCGTGCCGCCGCCCGCTGCGATTGCATCGGCGATGGCGTCAATCTTCGCCGCGTCGCGGCCTTCCGAAAAATTCGGTACGCACTCGACCAGCGGCGAGACCACTATTGGCGGTCGCCTCCGCCCTGTCCGCCGGTCGCCGGCCGCTGCTGCTGTTGTTGCTGCTGCGTGTCTGTGCGCGGCGCCGGAAGATCGTATGCAGCCACGAGGCTCGGGTTTCCGTCTTTATCGATTGCTTTGACGCCAATCACGATGTCATCGATCGAGAGGTCCGGAATGAGGTATTCCGTCACGTTGCCGACGTAGATTTCCTTCTGCCAGACCGGTGATGTGGTGTCTCGAATGACCACTGCGTATCCCGTCAGATCCGGCTCGGGATTCGGCATGGCCCAGCGAAGTTGCGCGTCATAGCCGGAAGGTCCGCGCGTGAGTCCGGGGCCGGCCGGTCCGCGACCGCGACCGCCGCCTTGTCCTCCACCCTGGCCGGCGCCACGACCGCCGCCCTGAGCCTGTTGTTGGCCCTGCGCCTGTTGCTGACCCTGTGCCTGGCCCTGCCCGCGGCCTTGCCCCTGTCCCTGGCCTTGACCTTGTCCGAAGCCACCCTGCGGGCGCGCACGCATCACCACTGGGGCTTTCGGAGCCAGCGCCAGGCTGGCCAGCACTGCCGCATTAATTTTCGCTACCCGGGTGGTGTACGGTACGCTGGCGTTGGCAAACGTATCGGTGGCGGTGTGCTGGTTCGCGTAGTTCTCGCTCGGGGTGGTCAGGCGGACCGCCGTGAAACCTTCCCGATTGAAGGACGTGTGATCGCCTCCGCGGCCAAAGCGGTCCCGGCGGAGAATCAAGTCCACAGTCATCGACGGATTATAGCGTTCGCCGATCTCCTTGGTGTAGCGCGCCAGCGACCGAGAACTGGAATCCTCAGGACCTTCAGAGAACACGCGCAGGTGATTGTTAGCGCTACGGCCGTCGCCGGAGATATCGCTGCCGATGAGGTCGTTATTGAGCATCGCCTCAATGTCCATCTTCTTTTCTTTGGCTTCCTGCGCGAACGCGCGGCTGCCGTTGAGCCCGATCTCTTCGGCGGCGAAGGTCACGAACACGATGGATTTATCGAACTCGAACTGCGAAAGCACGCGCGCCAGTTCCATCACCGCCGCGGTACCGCTGGCATCGTCGGCGACCCCGGGAGCGATCGATTCCTGGTCCGCGGCAGTGCTGTTGGCGCCCTCGGTGGCCTGCGCGGCCTGGCCGATGGTGCGCCGCAGCGCGATGGAATCGTAATGCCCGCCGATGATGACGTACTTATCTTTGTCCACGCCGCCTGGTAGGACGGCAACTACGTTCACCAGGTCCGTATCGTTCGGCAGGCGCTGGCTCTTCTTTACACTGAACTTCTCGAAGCTGACCTGAAGTTTCGGACTGTAGCTGGCGAACTGATCGCGAATCCAGCGCGAAGCTCCGCCGATGCCGTGCGTGTCGCTATCCTGCTCGCTACCCACATACCGGGTGCCGAAGCTCTCCAATTTCTTCATGATGGCGCCGATCCGCTCTTCGGACACCTGATCCACAATCTGTTTCACTGTGGGATTCAAGCGGGTGAGGGGCGGCTGCGCGAGCGCCGTGAACGGGCTGATCGCGAGCACGGCCACGGCGGCGGCAGACACACGAATACTGGGCATACTTTCGGTTTCTCCTAAATTAGAAAGGCTAGTTTAGCACCCGCGAAGTTACCACGAGACCCGCACAATTTCAGGATTCAACGGCTCCACGGGACCCTGCTGGCTAATGAACTCGCCGCCCTTCATCGTGAGGGCGACCAGGTTGGCGCCGAAATGCGAGGCGAGGTCGCGATAGTCGCCTATGTTCAGCACCAGCAGATCGGCGGCGCGGCCGGGTTCCAGGGTGCCGAGCGTACTGCCCAGGCCGAGCGCATGCGCGCCATTCACGGTGGCGGCGGAGATCGCTTCCTCGATCGTCATGCCCATGAGGCGAACGGCTAACCCCACCACCATCTGCATGCTGATCGAGCGCTGCATGTGCGGCGCGAAATCGGTGGCCAGCGCAATGGGTGCGTTCGCGTCGATCAGTTGACGCACCGGCGGCAGTTCGCCGCCTTCCAGCCACGCCGCGGGCGATGCGATCACCATGGTTCCGGCGCCGGCCATGCACGCGATGTCCGCGGCTGTTGCCCCTTCGCAATGCGCGACGCTGACGGCCAGGTTCGCCACGCCGTGCCGGATCGCCGCGCCGGCCATTCCGGGGCTCGCGTCGATGCGGCACGGAATGCCCAGATTCCGGGCAGCGCTTAGGAAGCGGACGAAATTCCCGGCGTCTTTCGCCTCGGGATCCCAAAAAATCTCGGCGAATCGCGCCAGGCGCCGGCGTTTCACTGCGGGTAGAAACTCATCGATAGACCAATCGATGGCCGTGGCCGCGCCCGTCCGCGGCGCCTTTAGCCGAAAGATAGGCACTACCCCGAGAGGGTAGCCATCAAGCGAAGTGGCCACGCGCAGCAATTTCGTTTCGGCGCTCTCATCCGCGCCGCTGCCGGTGCCCGCTTCTACCGTGGTGGCGCCGTGACGCGCCATCGCGGCGATCCAGGGCCGGAGACGAGACGCGATCCGCTGGCCGGTCAGCGTCCGCACCGAGTTGCCGTCGGCATCCTCACCGCGCGCGCCGGCCGGTGGAAACAGCAGATGCGTATGGCTGTCGACGAAGCCCGGCATCACCACGCGCCCGGAGGCGCTGATTTCGATTGCTCCGCGCGAAACGGCAAGATTCTCCACTCGCCGCGAAGGTCCCGCCTCCAGCACGACTCCGTCGCGCACCAGAAGCGCGCCATCGGCAATGACGCTAAGGTCGCGAAGGCTATCCCCGCACCGGTACCCGCGCGAGCCGCGCAACGTCAACAGTTGGCGCGCTCCGCGTATTAGTATGGTTATAGCCTCACCCCCTGACTCACTGTAACAACAAGATGAAGCCTAAGTCGTCCGGCAAAGAAAGGCCGCTCAAAACACTGGAACGGGTATTTTCCAAGGCCGGTGCAGGCTCCCGGACCGACGCCCGGAGCTGGATTGGCGCGGGTCGCGTGCGTGTCAACGGCAAAGTGATCCAGAATCCCGATCACTGGGTAGATCTGGAGCGCGACCGGGTAACTCTGGACGGAAAGCCGCTTCGTCCCGCCAGGAAATCCTATCTGCTGCTCTACAAGCCGAAGGGATATATCACGAGCAATGGCGACCCTGAAGGGCGTCCGACTGTATACGACTTAGTCGCCTCGGCCGGTAAGTGGCTCTCGCCGGTAGGGCGGCTGGACCTGGACACCAGCGGCCTTCTCATCATGACGAACGACACCGATTTCGCCGAGCGCATCATGAACCCGGATGGCAAGGTCCCCAAAACATATCAGGTGAAAGCCTCCGAACTTCTGACCGGCGATCAGTTGGAGCAACTCCGGCGCGGGATCGTGCTGAGTGATGGTCCCACTCGCCCCGCCACAGTCACCCGGCTCCGCGACTCCGCCCGCTTCACATTTCTGCAGATCACCATCACCGAAGGTCGCAACCGGCAGGTGCGCCGTATGATCGAAGCATTGGACGCAAAGGTGCTGAAACTGGTGCGCACCGCCATCGGGCCGATCCGAATCGGCGACCTGCCGATCGGCAGATGGCGCGAGCTCACAGATGACGAAGTTCGAGCCTTGCGACAATAAATTCCAGGAATTCTCGCCCCGGATTTGCTTTTTGCGCACGTTTCAGGCATCCTGATAGGTTTTCCTCTACTTTTCATGCTGGAACGCGTGCTGTACCACGATCACTGCTTTGACGGCGCGGCCTCTGCTGCATTTTTCAGCCGTTTCATCGCTGGGGCGATCCACCCCGGCGCGGAGTTCCGTTATACCGGAATGGCGCATAGCGCGTCGCAACAGTTCACTCCCGACCTGTTCGATGGCGATGAGAACGCGATTGTCGATTTCAAATATTGCAGCGATCCCCGCCTGACCTGGTGGTTCGACCATCATCAGAGCGCCTTTTTGAACGCCGCGGATGCCGAACACTTCCGGCTGGATACCAGCGGCCGGAAGCTCTACGACGCCAGCTACAAATCCTGCACGTCTTTCATCTGCGCCGTCGCGCGCCAAAAATACGGTTTTGACGCGCCCGATCTGAAAGACCTGGTCCACTGGTCCGTAATCATCGACGGAGCGCAGTATCCGGATGCCAAAACGGCTGTCGAACTGGGCGCCCCTGCGATGAAGCTGACGCTGGTAATCGAAGCGGCCAAGGGATCGGATATCGTGCAGAAGGTGATCCGGTGGATGCAAACCCGGCAGCTTGCGGAGATTGTCGCGGAACCCGAAATTCAGTCGCTGTATGCTCCTCTGTACGAGAAGCACCTGGAGAACAAGAAGATCATCGCCGCCCGCGCGAGCGAGGACCGGGGAGTGGTTTACTTCGATCTATCCGGCTACGAAGTGGAAGGGTATAACAAGTTCATCCCGTATTACCTCTTTCCAAACTCCACTTACACGGTGAGTGTAAGTCCCTCGAGCTTCCGGACAAAGATCTCGGTGGGGTCCAACCCCTGGTCGAACGGAGAACCGGCCCACAACCTGGCAACCATCTGCGAGCGCTACGGCGGAGGAGGCCACGCCAGAGTAGGGGCAATCAGCTTGCCGCCGGGAGAGTTGGATAGGGCGCGGGAAGTGGCAGCAGAGATCGTGGCTGAGCTGAAAACGTAGTCAGTGGCATCGCGGCCTCACCACAGAGACACAGAGAAAAACCAAGAGGACACAGAGAAGATTACTTAGTTTTTTGTTTTCCTCTGTGAACCTCTGCGTTCCTCTGTGTCTCTGTGGTGAGATCGCGATGCCCGACCCTCAGAAACCATTCTCTCGTAAGCCCTCGACAGTAAGTCCCTTCTTGATATCCAATTTACGAAGTAACTTCTCGACGTGTTTCGCGAGAACGTCGCACTCCAGGTTCACTCTTGCTCCGGGGCGATAGCCTCCGAGCGTCGTGTGCTTGTATGTGTGAGGGATGATGGTCACGCTCAGCACATCGTTTTCCAGCGCCGCGATCGTCAAACTGATTCCGTCTATCGCGATCGACCCTTTGTACACCAGGAACGGATCGAGTTCCACGGGCACCCGAATTCGCAGCCACCAGTTCTCGTCTCCCAGCGCTTCCATGGCGAGAAACTCTCCCGTTCCATCCACGTGGCCTTGTACGATGTGCCCGCTCAGGCGCCCCGACGGCGAAAGGGGCCGCTCCAGATTCACGCGCGACGAGGCGCGCAGATCTCCCAGATTGCTGCGGCGCAGAGTTTCCGGAGCAAGATCCGCCGCAAAGCTGTCCGGGCGGATGTCCACCGCCGTGAGGCACACTCCGTTGACCGCGATGCTCGCGCCTTCCGTCGTGTCCTTGAGCACCTCTGCGCAGCGCACCTTGATACGCGCTCCCGCGGTTCGCGGCTGCACGGACTCGACGGTCCCCAGCTCTTCAATAATTCCGGTGAACATAAGCTTCCACGGCAAATTCGTCGGGAGGTATCGGGTGGATCTTCACGTTGTGAAATTGAATCGCGTCGGAACGCCGCCGGCGCCCGATTCCACCGGCCAGCGGCAGCGCTTCCAAGCCGCCCAAAATTTTCGGCGCGTAATAAAAGAAAATCTTGTCGACGCAGCCGCTTTCGAAGGCAGCCCAATTCACTTTGCTGCCCGCCTCGATCATCAGCGACAAATACCGCTGCTTGCCGAGCCACCCCACTACCGAATCGATGCCCACGCGCCCGCCGGGGCCATCCATCACCAGGACCTGAATGCCGCGATCTTCCAAATGATGCCGCCGCTCCGCCGACGATGCCGAGGTTGTGATTACCACCAGATCGTTCGCCGCGCTCCGTGCCATCTTGCCATCCAGCGGAAGCCGCAGTTGCGAATCCAGCACGAGCCGGAGCAGCGGCCGGCAACGTGGCAATCCGCTGCGGTCGTTCAGCAGCGGATCGTCGGCCAAGACTGTGCCGATTCCGGTGAGAATCGCGTCATGGTCGTGCCGCAGTTGCTGCACGTGCGTGCGCGCCCGTTCGCTGGTGATCCAGCCACGATTGTCGTCCGGCGCTGAGATGCGGCCATCCAAGGTGATCGCCGTCTTCAACGTCACCAGCGGCCGGCCCGTTCGCATGTAATGCAGAAACGGCTCGTTGATCTGCGCGGCTTCCGCGGCGAACTCTTCGGCAATTTCCACGTCAATTCCGGCATCGCGCAGTTTTCGAAAACCTTCACCGGCCACCAGCGGATTCGGGTCCTGAATCGGAGCGATCACCTTCGCCACGCCGGCCTGGATCAGCGCGTCCACGCAAGGCGGCGTACGCCCGTGGTGCGAACAAGGCTCCAGCGTCACGTAAACAGTAGCGCCGCGCGCGCGTCCCGCCGCCTGCGCGAGCGCGATCACCTCGGCGTGATGCAGCCCCGCATACGTGTGAAATCCGCGTCCCACCACCTCATCGCCGTGCACGATGACGGCGCCCACCATGGGATTCGGACTCGCCAGAGACCTTCCCTGGAGCGCCAGGTCAAGCGCTTCGCGCATGAAAGCGGCGTTCATTTTTCGAAAATCGACTGGATGAATTTCTCCGGATCGAAGGGCAGCAGGTCTTGCGCCTTTTCGCCGATCCCGATATAGCGGATCGGCAAATTCAACTCCCGCGCAATTGCCACTACGATGCCGCCCTTTGCGGTGCCATCGAGTTTCGTCAGCACGATTCCCGTGACTCCGCTGGTCTCGGTAAACTTGCGCGCCTGCTCCAGGCCGTTCTGCCCGGTGGTCGCGTCCAGCACCAGCAACACTTCATGCGGCGCGTCGGGCACCACCTTCTTCGCCGTGCGGCTCATTTTCTGCAGTTCCAACATGAGGTTTTCTTTGGTCTGCAGCCGTCCGGCCGTGTCCACGATGACGTAGTCGGATTTTCGGGCGCGCGCCGCATTCAGCGCGTCGAAGAGCACCGCACTCGGGTCGCTACCCGGCCCTTGACGAATCACCGGAGTATCCGTGCGCTCTCCCCAAATCTCCAGTTGATCGATGGCCGCGGCACGGAACGTATCGGCCGCGCAGAGTAGCACGGAGCGATTCTCGGCCTTGTAACGGCTCGCCAGCTTGCCGATGGTGGTCGTCTTGCCCGATCCGTTCACGCCCACCACCAGCACTACCGCCGGAGGCTCCATCACGTGCATAGGCGCGCGCTGGCTGGCTTCCAGAATCTCCAGCAGGTGTTCGCTGATGAGCCCCTTCAACTCCGCGGCATCGTTCAGTTGGTGGCGCTCCACCCGTTCCCGGATGCGGTCGAGAATCTCTTCGGTGGTGCGTACGCCGATATCGGCCGAGATCAGAGTGTATTCGAGCTCGTCGAGGAGGTCGGCATCGATCTCCTTTTTGCCCTGCAGGGCATCCTCGAGGGCCGATACGAGCCCGGCGCGCGTCTTCTGTACGCCGGACTTCAGCCGGTCGAGAAGCGAGGGCTCCTGTTCGACGGTCCCGAATAGCGTTTGAATTGCCATGTTTGAGACTATTTTAGCGCTTGCGCCACTCGTTCCAGCAGATCGACGCGCAGAGAGGGCTTACTGCTTCGGAAATCTAAAGCTTCACCGCGTCGTGCGCCTTGCGGATGATACCGTAACAGGGGCACGAGAAGCTCTCCAGTAGCTTTCGATCGACAATGGCGATTCTGCGGTAGACGTAATCGATGGCTCCGGCGCGCCGGAATTGTGCGAGCGCCACGTTCACGGCTGCGCGGCGCGTTCCCATCATTTCCGCGAGAAAATCCTGCGTCAGTGAGAACTCGTCCTTACCGGCGCGATCCTGCGTCATCAATAACCAGCGCGCGCACCGCTCCTCAGGGGAATGCAGGCGGTTGCAGGCTCCTGCCTGCATCACCTGGCGCAGAAAAGCATACAAGTATAAATCGAAGAGAATGGAGCAGCGATCGTCCTTCTTAATGGCATGCCGCACGGTTGCGGCCGGAGCGGCGATCGCTTCCACCGGAATCTGTATCAGCATCTTCCCAAGCGCACGAGGCGACCCGAGCAGTGCGGCGATTCCGACCACGCCTTCATTGCCGACCGTCGCCATCTCCACTTCCGCGTCTTCGCCAGTCCCCACCAGCACGGAGACCACGCCGGTCAGAGGAAAGTAGACGGTCTGCACCGGAGCGTCCTGACGGTACAATCGCCGCCCTCTCTGCAGCGTCATCACTTCGGCGCCATCCAGCAGGGGCTTCAGGGCGTCATGCGCCAGGCACTTCAACACCCGGTTTCGCGCGGCCGACTCCAATACAGGGCTCACCCACCCGATAGCTGCAAAGCTCGGACCTTTGCTTCCCCCGATACACGTTTTAGGGCGCTTCCGTGTGTTTGCGCCCGCTTGCGATAGAATCGCTGCATCATGCGATTTGCGATTCTTCTGCTCGCGGGCATAGCGGCGCACGCTGCCGATTACCAACTGAAGGCGACACCGGCTACGGTCGCCTGGGGCTATTATTGGTCGGCGGCAAAGCCCGTGCTGCACATCAAAAGCGGCGACACGGTGGAAATTCAAACGCTCACCACCAGCAGCCCGACTTCGCTCGCGCGCGCCGGAGTGAAGGACCAGGATATTCAGCCGGAGTTGAAGCAGATCTACGCCGAAGTGAAAGATAAAGGACCCGGAGGCCACATTCTCACCGGACCCATTTTCATCGAAGGCGCCGAACCCGGCGACGTGCTGGAAATCCGCATCCAAAAGATCGAGCTTTCCACGCCCTATGCCTCGAACGGCTTCAGTCCGCGGTCCGGCGTTTTGCCGCCCAGCGATTTCCCGAGCGGCCGCACCAAAATCATTCCGCTGGACATGAAGCGGAACGTTGCCAGGTTCGCGGACAACATCGAAATTCCGCTGCATCCGTTTTTCGGCAGCATGGGCGTCGCGCCCGCGGAAGCCAAAGGCAGGGTCAACAGCGCGCCGCCGGCCGAGTACGCGGGCAACCTGGATAATCGCGAGCTGGTTGCCGGAACAAAGCTATTCATTCCGGTCTTTGCGCCCGGAGCGCTCTTTGAGGTGGGCGACGGCCACGCCGGCCAGGGCAACGGCGAGGTCGATATTACGGCGATGGAGACGTCGCTTGTAGGAACGTTCCAGTTCGTGGTGCGCAAAGACATGCACCTGAAAGGTCCGCGTGCCGAGACCCCGACGCACTGGATCGCCATGGGGCTCGATCCCGACCTGAATCAGGCTCTCATCTTCGCAGTGCGCGATGCCATCGATTTTCTCGTCACCGAAAAACACATGTCGCGGGAAGACGCCTATGCGTTGTGCAGCGTCGGCGTGGATTTCGATATTACGCAAGCCGTGGACCAGACGAAGGGCGTACACGCCTTGATCCCCAAGAGCATTTTCAAGTGAAGCAGAGTTGACTTACTGTTGCTTGTGATAGTTCGGCAACGCCGACTTCTTGAATTCCGGCGGAGGAGATTTGGCTAGCTCCTCCATCACCACCTGAACGGCCTTCTCGAGCTGCGGATCGTGCCCCTGGCGCACTGCCGCGGGGTCCATGTCCACTTCGATATCGGGAGCGACGCCCTTGTTCTCGACGTCCATTGTGCCGTTCGGATTCCAGACCGCCGCGTTGGGGGCGGTCACCACTCCACCGTCCATCAGATCCGGAAAGCCCATCATGCCGACCAGACCGCCCCAGGTCCGCATACCGACCAGTTTGCCGGTTCCGGCGCGGCGGAAGTACCAGGGCATCGCATCTCCGCCGGATCCTGCGAATTCGTTGACGATCATCACCTTCGGCCCGTAGATCGCGCCAAGCGGCTGCATGACGTCGGCGCCGTCGCGTGTGCTCACAAAGCTCATCGGCTTGCGATTGAGCACTTCCACCACGTCGGTGGCAAGTTGGCCGCCGTGATTGAACCGGTCATCGATAATCACCGCCTGCTTGTCCAGTTGCGCGAAAAAGTAGCGGGTAAATGACGTAAAGCCGCCGCGAGCGGTGTCCGGCATATGTACATACGCCACCTTACCGCCGCTGAGCTTATCCACGATCCGGCGATTCTCCTCCACCCAAGCCAGATGCCGGAGGTTGTCCTCATCGGCAATCGGCACCACCGTAATCAGGTGAGTGAAGGAGCCGGCGGAATTCGATCCCACTTTGATGACGGTCGCCTTACCCGCTGTAGTTTCGAAGTAACTGTAGATATCTTCGTTGGGACTTACTTCGCGGCCGTTCACTTCGAAAATGTAATCGCCTTCTTTGACGTTCACGCCCGGTTGTGTCAGCGGCGCCTTCAGATCGGGGTTGAAGTTCTCGCCGTTGTAAATGCGCGCGATCCGATAATGCCCGTTCTCGATATTGAAGTCCGCGCCCAGGAGCCCGGTAGGAATGTGCTTGACCTCCGGTTGGTCGCCGCCACCGATGAACTCGTGCCCGACCGAAAGTTCGCCGAGCATCTCCGTAAAGAGGTAATTCAAATCCGCGCGGCTGGCGATTCCGTCCAGATAATTGGCATAGCGTTCTTCGGCTGCCTGCAAGTCCAGGCCGTGATAGTGCGGGTCGTAGAAGAAGTCGCGGATGATGCGCCACGCCTCGTGATACATCTGCCGCCACTCGGCTCGCGGCTCCACTCGCAATTCGATATCGCCGACCTTCAGTTCCTTCGGGTCGCCGTTATCGGCGGCGTTGGCGACGGTCCACTTTTCGCCCTGCTGATAAAGCACCTTCTCGCCGTTGCCGGAGACGGCATAACTTCCCACGCCCCGGGTGACGGTATCTTCCTTTCGCTTGGAGAGGTCAAAGCGGTGCAGCACCGGGCCGGGGTCGTTGGGCGTATCGGGAGCGTTTGCCGAGGTATAGAACAGCGTTCCCGCTTTACCGGCGCGCAGATTGGCGTAGCGGCGGGGCGGAACGGGTATGGCGACGATTCGCTGTCCGATATTTTCGAAGTCAATCTTCACCTCCGGCGTATCGTCCTTCTTCGCTTCGTCCTTTTTCGCTTCGTCCTTCTTCCCATCGCCCTTCTTATCGTCAGCGGGCTTGGCATCGTCCTTCTTCGGCTCGTCTTTCTTTGCTGCGGCCGCGTCTTCTTTCTTCTTCTCTTCGTCGCTTTCCGGCGCGAACGGAGAGGGCTCGCTCCTGGACAGCACGGCCAGGTACAGGCTGTAGTTCACCGGGCGGCTGAATGCGCCGATGTCCGCTTCCATGCCCGGTCCGGAATTCGTGCTCGCTCGAAAGTAAAAATATTTGCCGTCCTTATCGAACTCCGGCGACAGCGCGTCGCCGAGCCCGTCCGTCACTTGTGTCGCTTTCGCATCGGCCAGCGAGTAGATATAGACGGCGCTCAGATGATTTCTGGCCTGTTTGGAATAAGTCAGCCACTTACTATCCGGCGACCACGACGGCGTCAGATCTCCTCCTGCGTAAGTGTCCGTATCCACTAAGATGGGCTTCTTCCCACCCAGTTCCAGGTACCACACATGAAGATGGTTGTCGAGATATGCGATTTTCTTGCCGTCGGGCGACCACGTGGGCGAGGTATAAAACGCAGGCTTATCGCCAAGCTTAATCTTCGTGGCTTCGCCCATGCCGTCCTGCGGTTTCAGATGCAGCATGTATTCGCCGCCTTCATCGGAGAGGTAAGCGATCGTCTGCCCATCGGGCGACCACGCCGGATCATGCTCGTTGGCTCCCGGACTGTTGCTGAGGTTGCGCCAATCGCCCTTTTCCGCGGGCACAGTCACAATTTCGCCGCGCGCTTCGAACACCGCTCGCGCTCCACCGGGCGACAGCGCCGCCGATTTCAGCCGCTTGCCGGCATTCACGTAATGGGTGCGCAACTCGGGAAAATCGCCCGCGAGTTTCACCGGCACTTCTTTCGTTTTTCCGCTCGCCAGGTCGTAGAGATGCAGCCCGCCGAACTGCTCATAAACGATTGCTCCCGGCCCCGCCGATGCGGACTTGAAATCCAGACCCTTATTCTCGATGCACTGCTTTACCTGCTTACTCTTAGTGTCATAGACAAACAGCGTCACAGGGCCGTTGCGGTCGGAAAGAAAGTAGACCTTATCGCCTACCCACATCGGATTAAAATCGTTGGAGTTCTCCCGCGGAATCGCCGCCACCGAGGAATCCGCCAGGTTCGCCAGCCAGATCTTGCGGGTTTGCCCGCCGCGATAACGCTTCCACGCCGACTGCCACTGAAACAGAGGCACGTACGCGAGGTGCGTGCCGTCGGGCGCGTAAGAACCCTCCACCGCCAGCGGCAGCGGCACCATTTCCGCGAAGCCGCCTTCCGCCGGCACGGTGTAGAAGTGCACCGCGTCGGTGCCGGTATTGCGTTTGGAAACGAAGAGCACGCGCTTGCCGTCGGGCGTCCAACCGGCCGCGTAGTCGTCACTGGGATGGAAGGTCAAACGCTTCGGCATGCCGCCTTCGGCAGGGATCGTGAAGACATCGATGTTGCCGTCGTATTCGCCCGTGAACGCAATCTGGCTACCATCCGGTGAAAAATACGGAGCGAATTCACGCCCCGTTCCCGTAGTCAGGCGGCGCGCTTCGCCACCTTCGCGGGGCACGCTCCACAGGTCGCCGGCGAAGCTGAATACGATGCTCGTACGGCTGAGGGCGGGCTGCCGAAGGAGTAAGTGGCCGGTTTGGCCGTAAGCGGCCGCCGAAAGCAGCGCGAAAGCAAGTGCGTGGCGAAACATAGTGATAGCGTATCCGAAAAAACGCGAAAAGAGAGTAACGCGTTCCTCCGCCCATGCATCTCCCTTACCGAAGTGCCTGTACCGAAATCTCACAACCCCCTTTCGCGGCGAGACCTGCTCTCTGCCCTCGCGCTTTTCCCGGCTGCACGGATTCTAAGCGGGCAGCAGACCCAGGTATCGCAAGAAGCGCCCCCAGCGGAACATCAGCCGCAGAGCAGCTTTTCGACTGACGTCAAAGTGGTGAACGTGCTTGCGACGGTGCGCAACAAATCCGGCAAGATTCTGAATGATCTTCAACAGACGGACTTCTCGATCGACGAATCAGGCCGGCCGCAGACCATCAAGTACTTCTCGCGGGAGACCAATCTTCCGCTGACGCTCGGACTTTTGGTGGACACCAGCGGCAGCCAGCGCCGCGTGCTCGGCGATGAGCGGACGGCCAGTTACAAGTTCATCGACCAGGTGCTTCGCGAGGATCGCGACCTGGCTTTCGTGCTGCACTTCGATTTCGAAGTCGAATTGCTCGAAGATCTCACCAACCAGCGCGGCAAACTGCAGCAGGCTCTCGATCTGCTTCAGGTGGGCGATCGGTCGAATCAACAGCAGCAAGGCGGCACTGGCGGCAATGGCGGAGGTGGGTACCCCGGCGGTGGCGGAGGCTATCCCGGCGGTGGATATCCCGGTGGAGGCTATCCAGGTGGAGGACGGCGCGGCGGCGGATACCCGGGCGGAGGACGGCGCGCGGGCGGCGGCACGAAACTCTACGATGCGGTGCTCCTCGCATCGGATGAAGTGCTGCACAAGCAGCAGGGCCGCAAGGCCATCATCCTGCTCACCGACGGCGTGGATCAAGGCAGCAAAGTGACCATCTTTCAGGCGATCGCCGCTGCGCAAAAAGCGGACACGCTGATTTATCCCGTGCTCTTTTCCGATTCGAGCGCCTATTCACCGGTAAGTTTCGGCGGACCGATGGGCGGCCGCAGGCGCGGCTATCCCGGCGGCGGGTACCCCGGTGGCGGCGGCGAACGCGCTGACGGCAAGAAGGTACTGCAACAGATGGCGCAGGAAACCGGAGGCCGCTTCTTCCAGGTGTCTCACTCCCATCCGCTCGATAAAATCTATGCGGAGATCGAAGAGGACCTCCGCAATCAGTACAGCATCGGCTTCACCCCGGACCAGCCCGGCAGCCCCGGAGTTTACCACCAGATCCATCTCGCAACCAAAGCGAAAAACGCGATCGTCTACGCCCGCGAAGGCTACTGGAGTTAGCACATACCGGCTGGGAGCCCGATACGGTACCGGCCGCCGATACCTATCCTTCCCTGACCCGAGCGGCGCGGCTGACGTCACCGCCTTCCAACTTCACGCTGTTCCCCCCGCCCTCCACCCTCAGAAAAACCGCCGCCGACTCCAGCAGGCGCGGAGACGAGATCAGCACATCCGTGCCTTCCACCACCCGCAGCACACTCTTCGCCGCAGCGTTGCCTTGCGCAGTGATTCCGGAAATAGCCGCATCGCTGACGTGATCCAGCACCACCGCCGGCCGAAGGTCGGGCTTCTCGACATCGAACCGCACATTGTTCAATTGCAAGCCCCGCACATTGCGCGCGAACAGACCGTACGCGGGAGGAGTCCCGATTTCGAAGTATTCACCGGCAACCTCCGGCGGCTCCACGGCCGCCTCTTCCGCCGTGCCTCCGCCGCCATACGTGACACGCACATCGTCGAAGACAATGTCATTCATGAACGCGTCCCCGATGCCGTTCAGCACAATGCACTGCCGCGTCTCGCCCGGCCGGTAATTCTGTTTGAAAGGAATGTCTTCGAACTGCCGGCCTTCGCTCACCACGCTTGCCCGGATTCCGCGGAACGCGATGTTGCGCACATACCCGCGCTGGGCCGCATCGCCGGCCGGCGTGTTGCGGCGCGCGCGATTGCTCAGATTTATGGAAATCGGGCCGGTAACATCCTGCAGCACTAAATTGGAGAACACCAGGTTCTGCACTCTCGATTCCAAACCGAACTGCATCTTGATGGGGCAGCCATAAGTCTGATAGATGACACAGTTGGAAACCGTCACGTTTTCCGGATGCCCGCCGCCAAAACGGAAGACGCTCCAGCGCGTACTGAACGTGCTGTTCGTAATGGTTACAAACTTACAGCTTCCGAACAACGCGCAGGCGTCGTCCTGCGTTTGTATATCGCAGTTCGTTACATGCGTGTACTCGCAACTAATAAAGTGGAAGCCATCGTTATTGCCGTTCACGCGATTGTATATGTGCAGTCCATCCATCCACACATACTTACTTTGAATCACGCGGACGGAGTGGAATGCGCTGGCCAAAAGAAACATGTCGCGAACCCGTAGATTATTGCAGCGATAGAAGAGTAAGTGGTACGGCCGTGCCGCGCCTCCGCGGCCGGATGGAGGCGGCACACCGCGCTCCGGACTGCGGAACTGCAAACCTTGGCCGTCAATCGTACCCGGACCCTCGATGGTCACATTTTCGGCATTGACGCCGAAGATCAGCCCGACGTTGCCGTCGCCCAGCGTGCTGTCTCCCGTGAGTGGAATGGCGTCGGCCGCATGATACTGCGTGCCGTCGGCGGTGCCCAGCAGTTTGCCCCCGGCCGCGATGCGCAGGGTCACGTTACTCTTGATCTCGACCGTGCCGATCGCGAAAACTCCGGCGGGCACCAGCACAGTGCCGCCTTGTTCCCGCGTGCAGGCGTCGATGGCCGCCTGCAGCGCCTTCGTGCATAACGTCTTGCCGTCGGGCTTGGCTCCGAAATCGAGAATGTCATAAGTTCGCACACCGGCGGGAGCGCGGCCCGGCGTACCGGATTGGGCCGCGGCGGCAGGCACAGCAGCGAGCGGCGCGGCAGTCAACAACCTCCTGCGGGTCGGAAAATCGGCCATAATCGCCAAGTATAGCGGTAACGTGGCGCAATGGAAAGACCGCCGCCTCAATTTGGCGATGGCTTTTCCGAGCGGTCAATCACTACCACTTCCGTCGGCGCCTTTCTTGCCACAAGTTTCAGCCCGGTCTGTTCCTCGATGATGCGGAGCAACGCGGTCGTATCCCCGTCCCGGGCTACGGCCGGAGCGCCTTTCAGCACGATGTCGTACGCCCCTCCGAGCCGCGTCCGGTCAATAACAGGAACTTCGATGCCGCGCAACTGGCTGAGCATCTGCCCGAACTCCGCGAGAGTTACTCCGGCAAAAACGAATGCTCCGCCGTCGACTCTCGGCAGCGACTCGGAAGCATGCGCCGGCACGTCCTCGAGCCGGTCCGGCAGTCTTGGCCCGCCCTTCGCCACTTCCAACTCGTACACCGGCAGCCTACGCGTCTCGCGATGCACAGCGAGTTGGAACCGCCGCTTCAGCAGATCCAGCAGCATTGCGCGTAACTGCGACACCGTCGCAGGAGCGCCCGTGCCGGCGAGAATGTCGTAGGTATCCGGCCGCGCATGCGCTCCATCGATCTGAAATTGCGGCAAATCGTAAGCCCACTGGACGCAATCGGTGACGGACACGTTGAATAGCGACACGCTTACCGGCGTGTGCTGAATTCGCGACCGGTTTCCGCCCTCGCGTCCCACGGGGACGGAAGCGGGTTTGATGGACTCGACCGCAAACGACACGGAAGGGCGTTCCGCCTGAGGCGGGAACGCGAAGAGAGGCGCAACCGCAACGAAAGCGAAAACGCGGAACATAGAGCCAGTCTACCCCGTAACAAAATCCTGCCCGGAACGTCCTAAGCTAAAGCTTATGCTCTGGAAGGACGTTCAGTATGCGGCGCGTACCCTGCGGAAAGCGCCCGTCTTCACTCTCACCGCGGGCATCACCATCGCCCTCGGAATTGGCGCGGGAACGGCGATTTTCAGCGTTACCAACGCAGTGCTGCTCCGTCCCCTGCCCTACAAGGACCCTTCCCAGCTCGTGATCGCCTGCGGCGACATGTTGAAGCGCAGCGTGAAGGACTTTCCGCATTCCAACGTCGATTACCTGGATCTCAAGCGACAGGCCCGTACGGCCTTTCAGGACTTCGCCGCCGTGCAGACCTTCCGCGGCACCCTGCCTCGCGCCGACGGCCAGGCTGAAAAAACTATCGGCGCCGTGGTCAGTCCGAATTTTTTCCGCGTGATGGGTGAACCGATCGCCGCCGGCCGCGACTTCACCGAGGAGGACGGCATCGCGCCCCCTCCGCCCGATGCGAACGCTCCGGCAGCAGCGGCGATAGCCAATCCGCCCGGGCTCCCCAATTACATCATGCTCAGCAACGAATACTGGCATCGCCGGTTCGGCGGCGACCCCGGTATTTTCGGCCGGCCGCTTCCCGGGGGCGCCCTCGTGGGAGCCAACGCTCTCATTCCGGTGGGAGCCACCGCTCCGCAGTTTGCGCTGCTTTTCCCCGCCGATGCCTCCATCGAACCGAATCCAGACTATTACATCTGCGGGCGCATTCCGTACGATGTCGCCAACCGCAACAACGTGCAATGGCGCGTCATCGGGCGCATGAAGCCCGGCGTTTCTCTGGAGCGCGCGCAGTCCGAAGCCGACGCCGTCTCCGCGGAGATCAATAAAGGAAACACCATCAAGCAGACAGCCGGTTTTCATATCCGGCTGGATCCCATGCACGCCCATCTGGTCGCCGGCGTCCGGCCAGCGATCCTCGCCCTGATGGGCGCTGCCGTATTCCTGATGCTCATCGCCTGCGCCAACGTTGCGAACCTGCTGCTGGTGCGCGCTTCGCTGCGCGCCCGCGAACTGGCCGTGCGCACCGCGCTGGGCGCGACGTGGTGGGGACTCGCACGCCAGATTCTGGCCGAAGCACTGCTGCTCGCCCTCGCCGGCGGAGCGGCCGGTGCAGGACTCGCCTGGTTCGGCATCCATGAACTGCGCAATATCGCGCCCGGCGACCTGCCGCGTCTCAACGACATCGCCATCGACCCCGCCGTCCTCGCGTTTACATTGCTGGCCGCCTTGGGCTCGGCCGTGCTTTTCGGAATGGCGCCGGTATACAGCGCAGCCGGCGCGGGACTAATCGGCAAGCTGCGCTCATCCGGCCGCAATTCCGGACTCAGCGGCGGCGGCGCGCTCCGCAACTTTGTCGCTGTGGCGCAAGTAGCGCTGGCTTTCGTGCTGCTCATCGGCTCCGGCCTCATGTTCCGCAGTTTCCTCGAACTGCAGCGCGTCAACACCGGCTTCGACCCGCACAACGTGCTCACCTTTGAGCTGCAAAACGGCGGACCCGGCAGGAACGTGGATCAGCGCGCCGCCGCGCAACAGAATATTCACGCCAAGCTCGCCGCAATTCCCGGCGTGCAAAGTGCAGCCGCGAGCTTTCCGCTGCCTCTGAACGGCGGCTTCAGCCCAATCCGCTGGGGCAAGGAAGACGCCCTCACCGACCGCACCAAATTCCAGGCCGCCGACCTGCAGTTCGTGCTCCCGGGCTACTTCGAAACCATGAAGGTGCCCGTGCTTGCCGGCCGCACGTTCACCGACGCCGATAACATGCCGAAGCGCTACATCATGGTGATCGACGATCAACTCGCGGCCAAGGCGTTCCCTGGTCAGAACGCCGTCGGCAAACGCCTGCTGGTCCGCGTCAACACACCCGAGGCGCAGTGGACGGAGATCATCGGCGTGGTGGCGCATCAGCGCGAAAGCTCGCTCGCCGAGGCAGGGCGCGAACAGGTCTACGTCACCGATGGCTTCATCGGCAACTTCGCCAACCAGTGGGTAGTGCGCACGAACGGCTCGCCGGAAGGTTACGCCTCGCAAGTGCGCGCCGCCATCAACGCCGCCGGACCACAATTGCTCATCGACAACATCAAGCCCATGGACGCGCTGGTGCACGCGGCTCAGGGGAGCACTCGCTTCTCCCTGCTGCTGATCGGCGTATTTGCCTGCATCGCGGCGATCCTCGCGGCGGTCGGACTGTATGGCGTGTTGGCCACGCTCGTTCGCCAGCGGACCGCGGAGATCGGAGTCCGCATGGCTCTCGGCGCCGCGCCGAATAGCATCTTCGGACTGGTGGTCGGACAAGGACTCCGTTTGAGCGTGGTGGGCGTCGCGGTCGGATTGGCGGCCGCGTTCGCACTCACTCGCCTGATTGTCAGTATGCTCGTGGGTGTGAAGCCCGCCGACCCTCTTACCTACATCGCGATGGCGCTTTTCTTCTTCGCCATCGCCGCGGTCGCGTCCTGGCTACCGGCACGCAGGGCGTCGAAGCTCGATCCGCTCGTGGCGTTGCACGAGGAGTAGAGGCTGCCCGTCACTTTTTGTCCATCCAACTCGCCCAATACTCCTGCCACTCCACCTGCTCGCCCGCGGGCAGTACGTGGATCGGGTTCAATCCGTCCAGCATGACCGCATACTCGTCGGTCTGCGTCTTATTATGCTGATTCGCCAGCGCCTTCGGATGCGGACCGTGATGAATGCCGCGCGGATGCAGCGTCGCATATCCCGGCTTGATATTGTCCTTACTGAAAAATCGCCGTCGTGGTAGAAGAGGAACTCGTCGTAATCCGTGTTGCGGTGAAAGAATGGAACGCGCAACGCTTCGGCGTCTTGCTCCAGCGGACGCGGCAGGAAACTGCACACCACGGCGCCCTCCGTCAGAAATGTGGTGTGCGCGCTGGGAGGCAGATGCGCGCGATGGCTCATGATCGGCCGTATGTCGCGCATGTTGATCTTCCACACCGTCAGATCGCCCTTCCAACCGACCACGTCAAGAGGATTGAACGGATACACCACCTTACTCAGTTCGTCCTCCACCTTGATGCGCACTTCCCATTCGCGATTGTCGTCTAAGTTGGGCTTCGGCTCGGGAGTGGTAATCACTCCGGGATCGTACAGCGCATGATGCCCGATGAGCCCTTTATCCGGCTGATCGAATTCTGTGCGCGATTGAATAATCAGGAAGAAGTTATCCTGAGTTTCCGGAATGACGCGATATGTCACCGCCCGCGGCAGCACGATGTAATCGCCCGGCTCGAAGGTCAGCGGACCGAAATCCGTTTCGATGATCCCTTTCCCGCGATGCACGAAATACAACTCATCGCCATCGGCATTGCGGAAGTAAAACGGCATCGGCTGCGACCGGCGGGAAACATACAGCGTCACATCGTCATTGCCCAGAAAGGCCACCGGCACGCCCTCGGCGTCGCGGCAATCACTCGGCGCCAGCTTGTTCAGGTCGAAAAGATGAGGCCGCAGCTTGCCTTCGAAGCGAATCCAGCCGGTCGGCGGATGCGCGTGGTACAAATGCGCACTCTTGCCGTAAAAACCTTTGCGCCCGTGCTCTTCTTCGAAGGTCCCCTCGGGGATGCCGACGTGCGCCTGAGGGGCAAATTTGCCCTTTTTCAACGGATACATCGCAGCCTCCAACCACTAGCATAAGCCGAAGAGGCACCACCTCAGCGTGATATATTCAAGAATCCAAGCGTCATCATGAGGATGCCCCACTCTGGGGCGGAGAGGCGAATGAGCGTACTCGTAGATCGCAATACCAAGCTGATCGTTCAGGGATTCACAGGCAAAGAGGGCACTTTTCACGCGCAACAAGCCATCGCGTACGGCACCAACGTGGTTGGCGGCGTGACCCCCGGAAAGGGAGGCTCCAAGCACCTCGACCTTCCGGTTTTCGACACCGTCGAGGAAGCCGTGAAAGCCACGGGCGCCAATGCGACCGTGATCTTCGTCCCTCCGCCCTTCGCCGCCGATGCGATTATGGAAGCGGCCGACGCCGGCATCCCGCTCGCCGTCTGCATCACGGAAGGCATTCCCGCGCTGGACATGGTTCGTGCATGGGAGTTTCTCCAAGGGAAACAGACGCGGCTCATCGGGCCGAACTGCCCCGGCATCATCTCGCCCGGCAAATGCAAAATCGGCATCATGCCTGGACACATTCATAAGGAAGGCCACGTTGGCGTAGTCTCCCGCTCCGGCACCCTGACGTACGAAGCAGTCGGACAGCTTTCGAAACTCGGCATCGGCCAGAGCACCTGCATCGGAATCGGCGGCGACCCGATCATCGGAACGAACTTCGTCGACGCGCTGTCGCTCTTCAATGCCGACCCCGATACGCACGCCATCGTCATGATCGGCGAAATCGGCGGCAATGCCGAAGAGACCGCCGCCGCGTTCGCGAAGGCCAACGTGAAGAAACCGATCGTCGGTTTTATCGCCGGGCAGACCGCGCCTCCGGGCCGCCGTATGGGCCACGCCGGAGCAATCATCGCCGGCGGATCGGGCAAGGCCGAGGACAAAATCAAGGCGATGGAAGAAGCCGGCATTACGGTATGCTCGTCACCGGCGCAAATCGGCGAGAAGATTAAAAGCCGCCTGTCGTAGCGGCCGCGGAGCCGCCCCGTGAACGGGTGCCCAGTTCTGCGCTAAGCTGATAGTAATCCGGAGGGAACTCATGGCTTACAAGCTCAACGTGAACGGGCAATCTGCAAGTGTAGATGCGCCGTCGGATATGCCGCTGCTCTGGGTGCTGCGCGACGTCCTCAAACTCCACGGCACCAAGTACGGCTGCGGCATCGGCCAGTGCGGGGCCTGCACCGTGCTCCTGAACGGCAAAGCTGTCCGTTCATGCCTCACCCCGATCTCCGCGGTCGGCGCTCAATCCGTCACCACCATCGAAGGGCTATCGCCCGATGGAAACCATCCGCTCCAACAGGCATGGGAGGAAGTCGACGTGCCCCAGTGCGGATATTGCCAGGCGGGGCAGATCATGTCAGCCGCCGCTCTGCTGGCCAAGAATCCCAAACCCGCCGACAGCGATATCGACGCCGCCATGAACGGCAACCTGTGCCGCTGCGGAACGTACCTGCGCATACGGCACGCCGTACATCGCGCGGCGGAACTCGGCGCGGGTCATAAAACATCGGCTCCGGCCAACCAGAAGTGAGGAGGATCGCCATGACGCCAAAACAGAAGCCGCAAATGGAACGCCGTTCTTTCCTCCGCATCGCCGCATTGGCTGGCGGAGGCGTAATGTTCAGCCTCGGCACGCAGCGCCAGGCCGCTGCACAGGGTCGCGGAGCTCCGCCGCCCGCGCCCGATGCGCACAACTACATCAAGGTAGCGGGCGATGGCACCGTCACGATCGTCGCCAAGAATCCCGAGCTCGGGCAGGGCGTGAAGACCATGCTGCCCATGCTGATCGCCGAGGAACTGGACGTTCCCTGGAAGTCCGTCAAAATTGAGCAGGCCGATTTCGACGACGCGCGATTCAGCGGCCAGAGCGCCGGCGGTAGCACCGCCACCCCGAGCAACTGGACGCCAATGCGGCAGGTGGGCGCGGCCGGACGGCAGCTATTCATCACCGCGGCGGCGCAGACCTGGAACGTTCCGGCTTCGGAATGCGCCACTTCCGCCGGACGCGTGGTGCATCAGTCGTCGAATCGCTCGCTCGGTTATGGTGAGCTCGCCTCGAAGGTGGCAGCTTTGCCTGAGCCCGACCTCGCCGGCATCAAGCTGAAGGATCCGTCCGAGTACAAGATCGTCGGTCACACTCAGCCCGGCGTGGATGTAAAAGCCATCGTCACCGGCAAAGCCGCTTTCGCCATCGACACGGAGCTTCCGGGAATGCAATACGCCGTTTTCGAGAAGTGCGGCGTCTTCGGCGGCACGGTGGCCAGCCACAACCTGGACGAAATCAAGAAACTCCCGGGCGTGAAGACTGCCTTCGTAGTGGAACGGCCGGTGATCACGGACGCCGTTCTGCCGGGCGACCCTGGCCTGGAAAACGGCATCGCGATTGTCGCCGAAACCTGGTGGCACGCGCAATCGGCTCGCAACAAGTTGCAGGTCAAATGGAACGAAGGGCCGCATGCCACGCAAAACAGCGCCGCGTTCGCGCAGCGCGCCGACGAGTTGAGCAAGCAGCCGCCGCAGCGCACCATCCGTAACGATGGCGACGCTGAAGGCGCGCTCAAAAGCGCCGCAACCGTGGTTGAAGCCGCATACTCCTATCCCTTCATCGCCCACGCGCCGCTCGAGCCGCAAGGCGCAACCGCACACTGGAAAGACGGCGGCATGGAGATTTGGACCAACAGCCAGATACCCGGCGCCGGACGCCGCATGGTCGCCCAGACGCTCGGCATTCCGGAGAAGGACGTCCACGTGCACCTGGTCCGCGGCGGCGGCGGTTTCGGACGCCGTCTCAACAACGACTACATGGTGGAAGCCGCCTACATTGCCAAACAGGCCGGCGTCCCGGTGAAACTCCTCTGGGCGCGCGAAGACGATATGGCGCACGACTACTATCGTCCCGGCGGATTCCAATATCTGAAAGCGGGCGTCGATCAATCCGGCAAACTCGTCGCCTGGCGCAACCACTTCATCAGCTATGGCGAGGGGGAGCGCTTCGTTGCATCGGGCGCAATGGGTCCCACGGAGTTCCCGCAGCGCTTCGTCCCCAATTACGCGCTTCACAGTTCGGTGCAGCCGCTCGGCATTCGCACGGGTGCATTGCGCGCTCCCAGCAGCAATGCCTTCGCGTTCGTCATTCAATCCTTCATCGATGAACTGGCGCACGCTGCGAAGAAGGACCCCATTCAGTTCCGCATGGAGCTGCTGAAGGCCGGCGATGCGCCGCAGCAGCAAGCGCCGCCGCAGGGCGGACGCGGCGGCTTTGCCCCTCCCGGCATGGATGCACAACGCATGATGGGCGTGCTCCAGTTGGTTGCCGAGAAATCGAACTGGGGCAAGCGCTCGTTGCCGAAGGGCACGGGCATGGGTGTGGCCTTCCATTTCAGCCATCGCGGTTACTTCGCCGAAGTCGCGCAGGTATCCGTCGACGCAGCCAGCAAGATCAAGATCCACAAAGTCTGGGTCGCAGGCGATATCGGCAGCCAGATCATCAATCCGGGCGCTGCCGAGAATCTCGCGCAGGGCGGAATCATCGATGGCCTCAGCGAGCTGATGGGCCAGGAAATCACCCTCGAAAAAGGGCGCGTGGTGCAGACCAATTTCCACCAGCACACCATGGTGCGGCTGGCGCAAGCGCCTCCTGAAATCGAAGTGCATTTCCTGAAGACTACGTTCCCGCCAACGGGTCTCGGCGAACCGGCGCTGCCGCCGATTTTGCCCGCCGTCGGCAACGCCGTCTTTGCCGCCACCGGCAAACGCGTGCGCGCGCTGCCCTTCTCGAAGTCGGGATTTAGTTGGGCCTAGGACGATTTTCTTTTTGGAACACGGCGCTCCTTCTCGCGCTCTGTGCGGCTACCGCGCAAGCGCAGGATGAGCGCCGTGTTGTCTCACCGAACGGCCAACTCGAATTCCGCCTCTTCGTCTCTCAACCCGGTAGCGATGGACTTCCGCAGCTTGCCTATCAGGTCCGCTATCACGGACGCGTGGCCATCGAGACGTCTTTCCTCGGGCTGAATATTCACGAACAGGAGCCGATGCTCGGCGAAAACGACGGCCTGATCGCATCGCACCCCGGCGCGGTCACAGGTCCATACCGGTCGCTGATCGCCGACTACATGCAGAACGGCTCCATAGGGCGCCTGATCAACATAGAGGTCCGAGTGTGGGATGACACGGTGGCGTTCCGTTACATCATTCCGCCATCCACGGCGCTCATGGATATTCTCATCGATGATGAACTCACCGAATTCGCGATTGCAGGAAGCGCGCAACCTACCGGATTGAACCCGCCGGTCGCGTTCGCCTTACCCGGCGATGGCTGGATCGGAATTTCAGAAGTCGCCAAGCCGGGCTTTTCTCCGATGGAGTTGTCGCGCGCGCGGAACGGCGTTCTGGTGGCGCATCTCGCTCGCGAGGCGTCGAATCCGCGCCTTGCTTATCAGGGGAAACCCCCTCTCGTGTGCCCTTGGAGAGTCCTCACCTTCGCTGCCGATCGCGAGCACGCATTGCACCCTTCTCGCGACATGTAAGTGCGCCTCGTACTTACAATTTCCGAGCACTTCTTGCCGTTTGTGATTACTTTTCTTCACTGACTCCGCTTACCCATCCGCATAAGCTGCTGATTCGGCGCGGATGGCAAAACACCTGCATCCAGGTTTCGCCGAGCGCCATTCGACCAACTTAAATCTGGAAGGAAAAACAATGCGACCAATCTTGAATCTCGCCGCGGCTGCCGCCATATTTTGCGGCCTGGCGTTAGCCGAAAGTTGGACGGGACCTCTTGTGGACGCTTCCTGCGCCGACCAGCAGAAAGACGTCAAGGCGTGCCAGCCCACCGCCACCACGAAAATGTACGCCATCCAGGTGGACGGCAAATTCTATAAACTCGACGAAGCCGGCACGGCTAAAGCAACCGAAGCACTCAAGAATCGTGCGGACCGCGCCGCCAATCCGAACGAAGCTCCCGCTCCGATAACGGCCAAAGTGTCCGGAACGAAGGATGGCGACGTCATTCGCGTCGACGCCATCGAAGTGCAGTAAAGCTTGTGGGGCGCCGCTCTGGCGCCCCTTTTTCCTCTTACCGATCGAATTCACCCTGGCATAGACTGATAAGCATGCGCGCTATTCCCGTGATCTTACTCGCGGCGGTTGCGGGTATCGCTCTGAGTAGTCAGGAAGTTCGCCCCGCGTTTGAGGTGATCTCCATCAAGCCGTCCGCCATGCAAGACGGACAGTACGGCGTAGGGTTGGCGACGTTTCCCGGTGGACGCATTCGCGCTAACGAGGTGACGCTCGATTACTTCATCGAAGAAGCCTTCGATATGCAGAGCTACCAGATAGCAGGTGGCCCGCCGTGGCTTCACGACGATCGCTGGGACATGGAAGCCAAGCCGCCTGAAGGCTCGCAAGCCAGTAAGTCGAATCCCAAGCTGTGGAAGCTGCCGCCCAACGCGGATCAGCGCTTGATGATGCAATCGCTGCTCGCCGACCGCTTTCATATGCGCTGGCATCGCGAAACCAGAGAGGGTCCGGTGTACTTCCTGGTGAAGACCGGCAAGCTGAAACTGCGTGATGCCAAAGACAAGGAGCAATATCCCTGGGTCGGCTGGGCGCGCAGTAGTGGACCGGGCCTGTGGGGCCTGAACGCCACGATGCTGCTGTTGACCAAACGCCTCAGCGAAGTAATCCACCGGCCGATCATCGACCGCACCGGACTCGACGGCGCGTTTGATTTCGATTTCAAGCTGGATAAAACCTGGAATGGCTGGGATCCGCAGACGTTCGTGCTTGCCGCAGTCCAGGGAATCGGACTAAAGCTGGAGACAGGCAAAGGTCCGGTGGAAACCATAGTCATCGACAGCATCGAAAAGCCGGCGAAGAATTAGCCCGTGAAAGAATCCGGCTGCTGTTCTCGTCGCACTTACGGTCGCGGTTCCGTTAGCAGAATCAACTACATACGGAGCCGTGACCGTGAGGGAGCGGTAAAAGGTATATCAAAAAGCGAATACTGCGCCACGAGAAAGCCCCAACCCCCAACAATCCTACTAGTTCAACTAGGTACGTTTTCGTCCACACAATGCTAGTCTGATTCCGAACGTATCGTTACACCGGTAAACGGAGGGTCCGGAATGCGAATGACCTATACCTGCGCTCGTGCAGGTCTGACTCTTTGTGTCGCTCTGCTGCTGTCGGGAATGACCGCCGCCCGCGCCGAAGTTCTCTTCTACTCCGGGAATCTCCGGACCAATGCCACCGTAACCGCCTGCGGCCCAGGTTGCACTCTCAACGCCGGCAACACCGATTCGGATTACGCGCAATGGGCGGCCGCCGTTTACTCATTCAACGTTTCAACCACCACCACCATGCAGGCAATTACTTACAGCTATGGCGGCGGAACCAGCCTCACCGGCGCCGTTGTTCCCAGCGGCGGTTTAGAGCCGTACCTTTCCCTGTTCGACTCCTCCGGGAATTTCCTGGCGTCCACGTTCTTCGGCACTACTTGTCCGCCGGGCGCCAATTCAGTGGGAGCAAACTGCTTCGATGTCGCTCTCGATGGCGGCGTACTTACACCCGGCAATTACTCGATCGCAATCTCGGCGTGGGAGAACATGTCGTGCGCGGAGAACGGCTGTGGCCTGAGCAATCCAACCCTGGCGGACGGGTTCACGGGCCTTGGGAATCTCGGATTCGAAGAAAACCTGAACTACGCCTTTGACGTGATCCTGCCGCAGGAAACTCCGGAGCCCGCTTCAGCCCTCCTTGCGGCTGTCGCGCTACTCTCTCTCACGCGGCGGGTCAACCGCAAACCTACCCGCTAACCCAAACCAAACGAACAATACGGAGGAGAACCTTGAAGAACAAACTACTGACGCTCGCCGGCGCACTAGCCCTCGCTGCTGTGCTCGGACATTTCTACGCCAAACCGCTGATGGCCCAGGTTCGCGCCGCCCTCGTGCAGGACGTCGATCAGCCCGCCCGCGCGCCATTTCAGGCGACGGTGAACCTGACGCTGAATAACTTCAATTTCACACCGGTCACAATTCCTCCGGGCAAGCGCCTCGTCATCGACCAGGTGAGTTATAACGGAGCCGCACAAACGGCCGGTTCGTCGATCCAGCCCCTCATTCTGCTGCAATCGTCCGTTGCCGGTAACCCGACCGCGAACTACTATCTCTCGTCCGCGGCCTTGACCAACCAGGGGCAATACTATGCCGTCACGCCGATGACCATCTACTCCGATTCGCTCAATGTCGGCTGGGGATTCTCCGGGTTTACACCGACTTTCTTTAATTTCACCGTCAACATTTCCGGCCACCTCGTCAGCATTCCGTAAGCAAACCTCTCTACGGAGCGGCCGCCCGCGCGCCGCTCCGTCTTACCGCGGTTTTACCATCCCTCCCGCTCAAATCCCCGCATCCATCTGATATCATTACCTCTTTACACCATGACCGAACGTACGTTCTCAATCATCAAACCCGACGCTGTCGCGGACAATCAAGCCGGCCAGATCCTCGCCATGCTGCAGGAAGCCGGGTTCAAAGTTCTCGGCCTGAAAATGACCCGCCTCACCGACGCCCAGGCGCAAGGCTTCTATGCCGTCCACAAAGAACGCCCCTTCTTTTCCGGACTGGTCAAGTTCATGACGGAAGGTCCCATCGTCGTGATGGCTCTCGAGCGCGACGACGCCATTAAGAAACTCCGCGAAGTGATGGGCGCGACCAATCCGGCCAATGCCGCCGAAGGCACCATTCGCAAGAAGTTCGCCGCTAACATCGAGCGCAATTGCATACACGGCTCGGACGCACCGGAGACTGCCGAACAGGAACTCCGTTTTTTCTTCAGCACCAGTGAATTGATCTAAAATCTCACAACAGGAAGGTCCACGTGGCCCTCACAGTCGGTATCGTTTCCGAATCGGCGCCCGGCGAACGCCGCGTAGCGATGGTGCCCGGCACGGTTTCCGTCTTCAATAAGACCGGCGTGCAACTGGTGATCGAGTCCGGCGCGGGTGAGCGCGCGGGCTTTCCTGATCGGGAGTATTCAGACAAAGGCGTGCGCATCGCGTCGCGGGCGGAAGTCTTCGCCGCCGCGGACGTTCTGCTGCAGGTGCGCTCGCCCGGCGCAAATCCCGAAACGGGCGCGGACGACATCGCCTCGATGCGCTCCGGCCAAACTGTCATAGGCTTCGGCGAGCCGCTCACATCCGCCGGCACAGCGCGCGCTCTCGCTGAACGCGGCGTCACTTTCCTTGCGATGGAACTGATGCCCCGCATCACCCGCGCGCAGAGCATGGACGCCCTCTCGTCTATGGCGACCATCGCCGGTTACAAAGCCGTCCTGCTCGGCGCAGATGCCCTGCCCCGCATGTTTCCGATGCTCATGACCGCCGCGGGCACCATCACTCCTGCGCGCGTGCTCGTCATCGGCGCAGGCGTCGCCGGTTTGCAGGCCATCGCGACGGCAAGGCGCCTGGGCGCGGTCGTCAGCGGCTACGACATCCGCGACGTTGTGAAAGAGCAGATCGAAAGTCTCGGCGCGCGATTCGTCGTGCTCGACGTGAAAGCCGACGCGGCCGAGGACAAAGGCGGCTACGCCAAAGCGATGAGCGAAGATTTCTACCGCCGCCAGCGTGACGCCATGGCCGCCGTACTCGCCGAGCAAAACGTCGTCATCACCACCGCCGCCGTTCCCGGCAGGAAAGCGCCCGTGCTCATCACGCGCGACATGGCGGCCCGCATGTCGCCCGGCTCGGTCATTGTCGATATCGCGGCGGAACGCGGCGGCAACTGCGAACTCACGCGGCCCGGCGAAACCGTGGAGGCCGGCGGCGTCCGCATACTCGGCCCCGTGAATCTTCCCTCCACCATTCCCTATCACGCCAGCCAGATGTACGCCAAAAACATCGCCACCTTCCTGAAATACCTCATCACCAAGGAAGGCGCGCTGGCCATCAACCGCGACGACGAAATCGTGCGCGAAACGCTGGTAACTCACGCGGGCGAAGTCGTCCACCCGCGCGTACTCGAAGCTCAGGCGGTGTAAACATGGCCACGAATCTGGGACTCGGACTCTACGTTTTCATGCTGGCGACCTTTGTCGGTCTCGAAGTCATCCGCAAAGTCTCGCCGCTTCTGCACACGCCGCTGATGTCGCTGACCAACGCCATCTCGGCCATCAGCGTGGTCGGCGCAATCATGATCACCGGCGCGCCGCACGCCAGTCTGCTCAGCAAGGTGTTGGGCTTCATCGCCATTACGGCCGCTGTCACCAACATCGTCAGCGGCTTTCTCATCACAGACCGCATGCTCAAGATGTTCAAACGGCGCGAGGCGAAAAAATAATGGCGGCCTATATCGATTACATCTACATCGTCGCCGCCGCGCTGTTCATCCTATCGCTGAAGTGGATGAATTCCCCCGCGACCGCCCGCCGTGGCGTCTTCGCGGGCGAAATCGGAATGCTGCTCGCCGTCTGCGGCACTCTCCTCGCTAACGACATCACCAACTGGACCTGGATCCTCGCCGCCTTTTTCATCGGCTCCGCCATCGGCATTCCGATCGCATACATCATGCCGATGACGGCCGTTCCGCAGCGGACGGCGCTATCGCATGCTTGCGGCGCGCTCGCGGCCGCACTGGTCGGCACCGCCGAATTCTATGCCGCCAATGCCGCGCACGAACCGCTCGCGACTTTCAAAATGGTTGCGCTGGTGCTCGAAACGCTACTCGGCTTTCTCACCTTCACAGGCAGTCTGATGGCGATGGGCAAACTGCAGGAAGTGCTGCCCCAGCGGCCCATCACGTACAAAAACCAGAACGTCATCAACGCGATTCTCTTCGCGATTGCCGCCGGCCTCGGCGTCCGGCTCATCCTGGTTCAAACCGATGTGTGGATCTTCCCGATCTTCGCGGGCCTCGCCTTGGTCTTCGGAGTACTGCTGATCATCCCCATCGGCGGCGCGGACATGCCAACCGTAATCGCGCTTCTCAACTCCTATGCCGGACTCTCCGCCTGCGCCATGGGGTTCGCGCTCGATAGCAAACTGCTGATCATCGCCGGTGCGCTCGACGGCTCTTCGGGCCTCATCCTCTCCATCATTATGTGCAAGGCCATGAACCGGTCGTTCACCAACGTGTTGTTCGGCGCTTTCGGACAGGTGCACGCCGCCAAGGCATCGGGTGAACAGCGAAGTGTGCGCAGCGCTAGCGCCGAAGAATCGGCTTCCATCCTGGAAGCTGCTCAAACCGTCATCATCGTGCCGGGCTACGGCTTGGCAGTCGCGCAGGCGCAGCACAAAATCCGCGAACTCTTCGACAATCTGACCCGTCGCGGAGTGGACGTCAAATTCGCGATCCATCCGGTAGCCGGCCGCATGCCGGGACACATGAACGTGCTGCTCGCCGAAGCCGACATCCCGTACGACAAACTCGTCGAAATGGACGACATCAACTCCGAATTCGGCCAGTGCGACGTCGCCCTGATCATCGGAGCAAATGACGTCACCAACCCCGCGGCCCGCAGCGACAAAACCAGTCCCATCTACGGTATGCCGATCCTGGACGTCGATAAAGCGCACACTGTGATGGTCATCAAGCGCTCCATGAGTCCGGGCTTCGCCGGCATCGATAATGATCTCTATTACATGGACAAAACCCTGATGCTCTTCGGAGATGCAAAGGCGTTCGTCGCCGAAATCCTGAAAGAAATGCCCGCCCTGGCAGCAAAGTAGACGTGCCGGCAGGAATCTCGCAGCGCGGCTGGTACCGGGCCTGGAGGCCGCTACCTACTAACAAAAGACCAACGTTTTCAGGTTTTCCGGCGTCTAATCTCTGACAGTGACTCCCCGTTATCAACTCGCCCTGGCCTCTCTTCTCTTTTTGGCCGCCTGTTCGAAGCCTACCCCGACCACCATTCACGCCGCCGCGCCCCAAACCGCGCCGCAAAATCTCCCGCGCGAGGTCCGGCTCACCGGCACCGTCGGCGCAGTCCACTCTTCCAAAATCCTCGTTCCGCAGCTCTCCGGCAACTACAGCAACATGTCGCTGACCCACCTCATCGAGAACGGAGCCACCGTCAAAGAAGGCGACGTCATTGCGACCTTCGATGCCACCACCGTCGCGGATACCGCCCGTGACGCCAAGGCGAAATTTGACGACCTCGGGCACCAGGTCGATCAGAAGATCGCCCAGATGCGCGCCGATGCCGAAGGCCGCGCCTCTACCCTCAAGCAGGCCGAAGCCGATCTCGCCAAAGCCCGTATCGAGCTCAAAAAAGGTCCGGTGCTCAGCGAAATCGACCGCCTCAAGAACGAAGAAAACGCGCGCATCGCCGCCCTCCACGTGGAAAGCCTCAACAAATCCAATGCTCTCCACGACCGCGCCGATGCCGCCGCCCTACGCATCCTGGAACTGCAGCGCGACCGCCAGAAGGTCAACATGGAACGTGCGCAAACGAACATCGAAAAAATGACTGTGAAGGCCCCGCTGGCCGGCATGGTCGCTCTCGAAAACGTCTTCCGCGCCAACTCCATGGGACACGCGCAGGAAGGCGACCAGCTCTACCGCAATCAGCCCCTGGTCAGTATCTTCGATCCCTCGGAAATGATGGTGCGCTGCGCCGTCGGCGAGCCCGATATCGCCGCGCTGCAGCCCGGAGTGAAGGCTGTCGTCGAGCTCGATGCATACCCCGACCTGCGCCTGCCCGCCCACTTCGAAAACGCCAGTCCCGTCGCCTCTTCGGCGTTCGGCAGCCCGATCAAGACCTTCCGCGCTTCCTTCCGCATCGAGAAGACCGATCCGCACCTGCTTCCCGACCTTTCCGCCGCGGTCGTGCTCACTCCGAAGACGGAATCGAGTGCTTCCGGAGCTACCAAATGAGCGCCGCCGTCTCGACTCCCACTCCCGCGGTTTCGCCCGAGCCCAAGCGGCGACCCTCGAAACTCTGGCGCAAATTGCGCCGCTGGCTGATTGCCCTGGTCATCATCGGCACGCTTGGCGCGGCCGGCGCGGGTATCTACAAGTTCCGGCAGACCCAGACCGCGGAGAATTTCCCCGTTGCTCCCGCGCGCAAAGGCGACTTCCTCGTCATTATTCGATGCCGCGGCGAGTTGAAAGCCACTCGCTCCGTGCAGGTTTACGCGCCGCTCGTGCCGCAGCTTCGCATCGCCTGGCTCGCGCCTTCCGGCCAATCCATCAAAGAGGGCGATCCCCTCATTAAGTTCGATTCCAGCGCCAGCCAGCTTCAATTACAGCAGAACACTGCCGCGCTGAACCAGGCGCAGGCGACTCTGGACCAGGCCGTCGCTCAATCCAAAATCACCGCCGAACAGGACCGCAGCGATCTCGCCGACGCGCAGTACAACGTCGAGAAAGCCAAGCTCGAAGTAGCCAAGCAGAGCCTCCTCGGCCAGATTCAGGCCGACGAAAGCAAGATCGCGCTCGATCTCGCCGGGCAAAAGCTGAAAATGGAGCAGGCCACCGTCAACCTGCACGCCACCAGCGACAGATCCAAAATCGATTCCCTCACACGCCAGCGCGACAAAACCAAAGCCGACGTCGAACTCACTAAATCGCGCATTGCGCAGATGGAAATCGCGGCGCCGATCTCCGGCTTTCTGGTCTTCTCCACCAATTACACCGGCGGGTGGATCGACGCCAAACCATTTAAAGTCGGCGACAACGTCTTCGCCGGAATGTCGCTCGCCGAAATTCCCGACCTCAAGACTCTCCAGATGGAAGCCAAGATCGAAGAGACCGACCGCGGCCGCATCAACGTCGGGCAGGAGGTTCGGGTGCGCGTCGATTCCCTTCCTGAGCTTGCAATCCCGGCCAAAGTCGGGCAGATTTCGCCCCTCGCCGAACAGAGTTACGAATTTCCGCCCACACGCAGCTTCAAAGCCTGGGCTCCGCTGCTCCATCCCGATACCCGCCTTCAGCCGGGCATGAACGGCGGCATGGACATCATTATCAATCGCATTCCCGACGCCATCAGCATCCCCGCCAAGGCGCTCTTCACCAAGGCCGGCAAGCCCGTTGTCTACCTGGCTTCGAACGGCCACTACAAGCCTGCCGAAGTACAGGTGCTGGCGCGCAACCCCGATGAAATCGCCATCGGCGGCATCCCCGCCGGATCTATGGTGGCACTTGTAGACGTCGAAAGACGGGAGGCCAAGAAATGAAAGGCAAGTTGATTGGTCTCGCCATCACCTTCGCCATCCTGGGCGCCATCGCCTGGGGCGCCATGCGTTTCGTGCGTGTGACCGCCGCCCCCGGTGCTTCCGCCGCCGAAGTTCCCACCACGAGCGTCAAGCAGGGCAAGGTAATCATTTCCGTAGCTGCCCGCGGCGAGTTGCAGGGCGGCAACTCTGAGATGCTTTCCGCGCCCATGACGGGCAACGATCAGCTCGCCATCACGTCGCTTCGCGATCCCGGTGAACTGGTGGAGCCCGGCGATGTCGTCGTCCAGTTCGATACCACCACCCAGGAGTACAATCTGCGTGAAGCGGAAGCGGACCTCGCCGAAGCCGACCAGCAGGTGATTCAGGCACAGGCGAACGCCGATGCCAGCGTCGAGGAAACGGCCTACGCCGTCAAGGCGGCCGAGTCCGCGGTCACACTCGCCAAGCTGGACGTCCGGCGAAATCCCCTGCTCCCCAGCATTCAGGCGCGGCAGAACGATATTGCTCTCGAACAGGCCCAGAACCGCTTGAAGCAAGCGCAGCAGGATGTCGCCAACAAGAGCGCCAACGCTCAGGCCGGCACTGCGATCCAGCAGGCCAACCTGAACAAGGCCAAAGTCACGGCGGAGACGGCCAAGCGCAACATTGAGAGCATGACGCTGAAAGCCAAGACCGCGGGGTATGTGAACATCCAGAACAACACGTTCACGAACATCATCTATACCGGCATGCAGCTTCAGCCGTTCCAGCTTGGCGACACCGTGCGCCCGGGCCTCACCGTTGCGCAAATTCCGGACATGAAGCAGTGGGAAGTCAGCGCGCAAATCGGCGAGTTGGACCGCGGCCACTTGAACGCCGGACAGAAGGTGGCGATCTCCGTGGTCGCCCTCCCCGGCAAGACGTTCGATGGCCACGTAAAGAGCATGGGCGGAACCGCGGGATCGCCGTGGGACCGCCACTTCGAAGCACGCATCTCTCTCGATAAGCCCGCGCCCGAACTCCGGCCCGGCGAAACGTCGAACATGCTGATCACCGTTGAGACCTTGGACAACGTTCTGTGGGTGCCCTCGCAGGCTCTGTTCGATACCGACGGCCGCAAGTTCGTCTATGTGAAAACGCCGAAGGGCTTCATGCCGCGCGACGTCACGCTCGTGCGCAGCAGCGAAAGCCAGGCCGTCATCACCGGACTGAAAGACGGCGACGAAGTCGCCATGAGCAATCCCGACCAGCAGAACAAACCGGCCACCCAAAACGGCGGCGCCATGAAGGCCCTCCAGAAATGATCTTCCGTTTCAGCGATATCACTCAGGCGTTGAGCAATTTGCGCGCCCAGAAGACGCGTACGTTGCTCACCGCGCTCGGCATCGTCTTCGGCGTCGGCAGCGTCATCGGGATGCTCGCCATCGGTTCCGGCGCGAAAGAGGAGTCGCTTCGTTTTATCGAACAGCTCGGCGTGCGCAACGTCCTGATCGATGCGCGCCCCACCAGCAGCCGCGAAGAATATCAGCAGCGGCGGCGCTCGTCCCCGGGACTCAACGATCGCGATGTCCGCATTCTCAAAGCCAACATCGATGCGCTCGAAACGCTTTCCGCCCGCCGCACGATCCATCCGGCGCGGGTGCTGCCCAAGCCCTCGAAGGACATTCCGGAGCTCTATGGCGTAGCGCCGTCGTATGCCACCATTCACAGCCTGCGGCTCGCCGAAGGCAAATTCTTCGACGAGAGCGACGACGCCGCGAGCTCCACTGTCTGCGTGCTCGGCGAAGGCGCCAAGGTCAACCTGCTCGGCTACGGTCCCGCGGTCGGCAAATTCGTCAAGGTGAACGATGCCTGGCTGGAAGTGGTGGGCGTGCTCACCGAGCAACTCATGGCCGGCTCCCAAAATAGCGGGGCCACCATGCAGGACCTCAACAACATTATCTACATCCCGCTGAACACCTTCACGTATCGCTTCTATGACCAGAGCAACTCGATGAAAGATGATCTGGACGGCATCGAACTGCGCCTGCGCGCCGACGCCGATTCGGTTGAAGTGGCGAAGGTGGTCACCGCGGTCCTCAACAACACGCACCACAACACGCAGGACTTTACCGTGACGATTCCCGCGGCGCTGCTCGCGCAGCAGCAGCGGACGCAGACCATCTTCACCTATGTGATGGTGGCGATCGCTGCTATTTCGCTACTGGTCGGCGGCATCGGAATCATGAATATCGTCCTGGCGACGGTCATGGAGCGAACCAGAGAAATCGGCGTGCGGCGTTCCATCGGAGCACGGCGGTTCGATATCGTGCGGCAATTCCTCACCGAAAGCGTGCTGATCTCCGTGGGGGGCGGTCTGCTGGGGATTGCGTTCGGCTTCTTCCTCGCCTGGCTGATTGCGCGCACGGCGGAATGGAAGACCATCGTGACCACCTCGAGCGTAGTCATCGCTTTCGGAGTATCGGTCGCGGTCGGGATGGTCTTCGGAATTTATCCGGCTATGAAGGCCAGTCGCATCAACCCGATCGACGCTCTCAGGTACGAGTAAAGAGGTAGTCGCGGAAGCTGACGCGCCGCCGGAACTTTCTTCCCTCCCCCGGTGTCTGATTGCCGTGCCACACGCTCTCGAACTGCGCCATGTCAGCAAGCGTTTCTCGGGAATCGCCGCGGTCGACAATGTAACCTTCACCGCTCGCGCCGGCGAGGTGACCGGCTATCTGGGGCCGAACGGTTCGGGCAAATCCACCACAATGAAGATGATCACCGGCCTCATCGAGGAGACGTCCGGCGAGATCCTCTTCGACGGAGTACCCATCCAACGCGACCTCACGGATTACAAGCAGCGCATGGGCTATGTTCCCGAGGAGCCGCACCTGTACCCGCACCTCAGCGGCCTGGAATACCTGGCCATGGTGGGCCAGTTGCGCGGCCTTCCTACGAAGCCCACGGCGGACCGCATCGACGGACTGCTGCGCCTCTTTTCCCTGCATGGCGACCGGCACCTGGCAATTTCCTCCTACTCCAAGGGCATGCGGCAGAAGATTCTGTTGTCAGCCGCGCTGCTGCACAATCCCGATCTGATCCTGCTGGACGAGCCGTTTTCCGGCCTCGACGTGGGCTCGGCGATGGTGATGCGCAGCCTCGTCCAGGAGCTGGCCGCGCGCGGCAAAGTGGTGCTGTTCAGTTCGCACGAGCTGGAGATCGTGGAGCGCGTCTGCTCGCACGTTGTTATTCTGCATCGCGGCAAAATCGTGGCCGACGATTCCATTGAACGTCTGCGCACGCTAATGGCGTTGCCGACGCTCGAAGACATCTTTTCGCAACTTGCCGTGGAGCAGGACACGGCGGCAATCTCACGGCAGATCGCCGATCTGATCCTGGCATGAACAAGCAGCAGTTCCGCGTCCTCTATCGCGACTTTCTGTTCCGCATCGTCGATTTGGAGATCCTCGCGCCGCAGGGCGACGTGAGCAAACTGCTGGGGCAGTTCGCGGCACTCCTCGTCTTTGTGAGCCTGTGGCTCGCCCTGATCGCCGGCGTCATGTCGGGCGCGCGGACGAACACGCCCGCAGGCATGATTTTGAGCTGGTTGGCCGGGCATTTTCTCATTTCCACCACGATGCTCGCGGTGGGCTTATTCGCAGTGATGAGTTGGGACTCCATGTTCCCGGACCGCCGCGATGTGCTGGTGCTGTTTCCTCTGCCGATCCGGGCGCGCACTCTGCTGACGGCCAAAATTGCGGCGTCCGCGTCGGCTGTGGGAGTCACCGTTCTCGCCCTCAACATTTTTTCAGGCTTGCTGGTCCCGTTCGCCGCCGGAAGATACTTCCTCCGCTGGTTTGCTGCCTACTGGCTCACCATGACGGCGGCCGGCGTGTTCATCCTTTGCGGCGTGCTGACCATTCAGGGGCTGGCCCAACTTCTACCGCGGCAGCGATTCCTGCGCGTCTCCACCATTCTGCAGATGGCGTTCTTCTTCGCGATGCTGACGGTTTACCTGTTGCAGCCGCCGTTCTCCGAGGTCGCGGATCTGCTGAGAAATCGGAACGTCCTCATGTGGGTGCCGTCTTATTGGTTCCTGGGGCTGTTCGAGGAACTGTGCGGAGGCACGCTGCCCATCGCCGGTCTGCTGGCGCGCCGCGCAACCATCGGCCTGGGACTGTCGCTTTGCGGCGCCGCCGCGTCTTACCTGCTGTGCTACTGGCGCACGCTGCGCAAGATCGCCGAGCAACCGGACATCCTGCCAGGCCGCAGCGGTCTGCGCTGGCTGCCGCGCTTCGGCAATTCCTTCCAGACCGCTGTGGGCCAATTCAGCGTGCGCACGCTCTTGCGAAGCCGCCAGCACCGGGTGATCCTCTCCTTCTATTCCGGGATAGGTTTCGGCCTGGCGATGTTTCTCGCCGGCGACCAGGGAATCCTGCGCACGGCCGCCGGCAACGGCGCCTGGTACCGCGTGAACACTCCGCTCCTCATGGGCAGCATCATCATTCTCTGCTTCGTCGTAATGGGCGCGCGCGTGGTGTTCGCCATGCCGCTGGAATTGCGCGCGAACTGGATCTTCCGGGTAGCGGCGCATGCCAATGGGCGCGCGTGTCTCGCGGCGGCGCGGCGCTCTCTGTACGCGCTCTCCGTAATTCCGGTGTGGACCGCGGCGGCGATCGTGTTTTTCCGGCTGTGGCCGCGCGCGTTCGCCACGCAGCACCTGCTACTGCTGGCGGCACTGGGGTGCGGAGCCGCCGAGTTGGCCCTCCATGGCTTCCGCAAGATACCGTTCACCTGTTCCTACCTGCCAGGCAAACTGCGCTTCAACATGGCGCTGGTGTATCTCTTCTTCTTTCTGCTGGCAGTCACGAAAGGAGCCGCGATGGAGATGACCGCCCTGCATACCCCGAGGTTGTATCGCGAGATTCTGGCGGGCCTGACGGTCCTAGCGGTAGCGGCATTCTGGCGAACGGCCGCCGAAGCACGATCCGCTGAATCCAGCCTACGCTTCGACGAAGCGCCCGATCCGGCCATCCACGCGCTCGATCTGCATCGCGATGGAGTCACGCTGCTGGGCTGAGCGTGGGATCGGGCGCGCCGCCCGCTTCGCTGTCTCGATTACTGTCCGACCGCCACGGGCTCGTTCTTCACCGGTTTCGCGGTGACCTTCGGCTCCGGCCGCACGATGTCGATGCTGCCCTTGAAATAAGCGCCATCGTCAATGCTGATGCCGGCCGCCTTGATGTCGCCCACCAGGTTGCCCTGCTCCCGGATCGCGATCTTCTCAGTCACTTCGACATTGCCGCGCACGCTGCCGAACACAATCACTTCGCGCGCTTTGATGTTCGCCTTCACCTTGCCGTTCGGCCCCACCGTGATCAGGCTGGCCGATTCCAGCAGGCCCTCCACCTCGCCGTCCACGAGCAGTTCTTCGCGTGAACGGATCTCGCCTTTGATCGTCATGGAAGCGCCGATCGCCGCTGTTTGCGATCGCGCCGCCGGAACTGCTTGTGGCGCCGCCGCGCGCGATGGCATAGGCTGCTGCTCCTGCATGGGCATCCGTACAGGTTCGTTCTGGGGTCGAGGGCCGTTACCCTCATCGCGTTTATTCCACACGTGGGTTCTCCTTTATGACTGCGGGTTTAAAAAGCTCAAATCGCAGCACTCGAAGTTCCAAAACGCACACACATGTCTTTTAAACGCTTTAGGGGCAAAATGTTTGATGCTTCCGCGGCCGGAAGTAAGTTTTACGCGCGACTTTTACGCCGCGTCCATGAAGCTGCGCAAGTCTGCCTCGGCGATTTCCGGCAGGCATGGAGCCACATTGTTCAACTTACCCGCGCGCATCCAACGCTCCAGTTCGCCCACCAACTCGAAGAGGTGCTCGAAGCTCTCCACCACGAAGAGAATCGGCTGATAGTGGTCGATCTCCGCCACCTGGTTGATCAGCCACTCCAGTTGCACCGGATACCGCTGCACTTCCTCGCTCTCGATGGCATGCTGCAACTCGCCGTACGAGCTCAGCAACCCGCTGCCGTACGCAACCGTGCCGCCCTTCGGCCCCTTCATCAGACCGAACTCCACGGTGAACCAGAAAAAGCGGCTCATCGCGCGCACGATGCTCGTCAGGCGCCGCACTCGCTCGCCATGGTCTTTGATCTCTGCCGTCATCTCCACCGCCGTGTGAGCGCAATCGCCGAAGCGCACCAGCACGTCGGCAAATGCGCGGTCCGTGTGCATCGGAACGTGGCCCGCCACGTCGTGGAAGATGTCCGGCTCGGGGAGATAGTCCATCCGATCCTTATCGCGGATGGTGATCGTGGTGGGGAATTCGCGCCGGCGCAGGCAGTCGAAAAACAGAAATCCGGGAACGTAGCCGCTCACCGGCTTTGCCTGAAAACCCGTCAACGGCTGCAGCCGCCGATTGATTTCGCTCAATCGCGGAATGCGGTCCGCCGGCAGATGCAGCGCCTCCACTCCGCGCAGGAAGAATGGATTGGCGTACTGCTCCCAGCGCGGACGGATACGCGCAAACAGCCGCCTCCATGCTTCATGGTTTTCTTCAGAATACTGGTCGTAAGGCTGTGAAATATAAAGCTCGCCGCGATTGCGAGCCTCTTCCACAAAGGGGGCGTGACCGGTCGTCAATCCGGGTGCTGCCAGGGTCTGGGGCATAGCTTCCCTCCCGTCCTGCCCTAAGCATACCGGAAATCCCGCTACCTGACAACCTCTTTCAGGTGGTGCTTTATTCTGTTATAGATGACAAAGCGAGCAGCTGCCCACAGGTTGGACCCGCACCGGTTCAGGACGCTGCCCTTGCCCGGTCAGCCAAACCGCACCCAGGAGAATCGCCGCGACTGCCAACGCCACCGGCATCGGACGCCGTGCCGGAATCTTGCGCCCGGTCTGCACGCGATGCCACAGCTCGTCCGGCGCCTCGACCCGCCCCAATTCGCGTTCCAGCAAGTTAACCACGAAGTCCCCCCAGCCGCCGTTCCAAGGCCTTGTGGGCGCGGCTCAATCGCGATGCTACGGTGCCTTGCGAACACCCCAGCACCTCCGCCATCTGGTCATAGGAAAGCCCCTCCGTGTAGCGCAGTACGATGGCGATGCGCATCTCGGGCGGCAATTTTTCGACGGCCGCCTTCACACGGTCACTCACTTCGGTACGAAGCAGATCCGCCAGCGCATCGCCGGGAACCCGCAGCGTCGCCATCAGCCCGTTGGCCAGAGGAGCCCAGCGCCGCGACCGCCGCCGCTGATCCAGACACCGGTTGACCACCATGCGGTAGACCCAAGTCTCGAATCCCGACTCGCCCCGAAACTCACCGACGGCCGAGAATAACTTCACGAAGGTGTCCTGAGCGATGTCCATAGCCGCGGCCTCGTTTCCGGCGAAACGCAGCGCCACGGAGTACACCTTGCCCTTGTACATTTCAAAGAGCGTCCGGAAAGCATCGCGATCGCCCTGGCGGCATCGCTCCACCAGCTCACGCTCCGCGGATTGTAAAGCCGTTTGCGGCATCTGTATTCAGTTTGACGCAACTGAAGCCCATTTTCTTGCCAAAGTAGCGACCGGTCTCCTGACCGGTTGCAGGCGAGCGAAGCTCGCCCGGGCGCGCCCAGCGCGCCTGGTACCGGTCGGGAGACCGGTACCTACGATGCACGCAGCCGCGGACCAGGCCGGCCGCACGGGCACAATTCCCCCGTTCCATCCGCCGGAAAGCCGCCCGCCACGTGCAGCCCTTCATGCGCTTCGCATTCGAACGCCACCAAAGCGCCTTCACGGTTCAACTGGATCGCCAGCGCCGGCACTTCGAAAAGATCCCACAACGCAGTTCGATCCTGCTCCTCAATCGCGTTCAGGATCCAAACCGCCCGCCGCGGTCGAACGCCGCGCTGAGCCGCCGCCACCACCTCTTCCAGCGACCCCGTCAAAACCTCGCATTCGCCGCGAGCCGTCGTCGCGGCAGTAGCCCGCCAACCCGGAAAAAATGGATGCCGGACCCCCCGCTCAAAGATGCGCATGTCGCCGAGCTAGTGCGCCCAAGCCGGCAATTCTCTCAAAAACCTGCCCCGGCAGCGCGCCCAAACAGCTCCGCCAGATTTCCGCCGAGAATCGCGCGAGCATCCGCCGCCGACACGCCCAAGTCCGACAACACGCGCACCTGATCGTCAAACACGCCTCTCACCCATCCGCGCGGGAAGAACGACGAATCCGACCCGAACAGCACGCGGCTTGCCCCCGCCACATCCAGCGCCCGGCGAAGCACCGTGCGCAAATCCAGACCTTCATACCGCATCCACGAATTGCTGCTCGAAGAATCCAGATACACGTTCGGGCATAGATCCGCGACCATCAGAGCCTCGCGAAGATAGCCCGCGCCGAAATGCGGAATCACGAACTTCACACCGGGATACCGCATCGCCACGCCGTGCAATTCGATCGGATTCGAAAAGCGCATATCGAAGGGAGATGCCAGCCCGAGCTTCTTGCGCACACCCACGGTGAGCACGCCGCAATGCACGAACACGGCGCATCCGCGCTGTTGAGCCTGCTCCAGCAGAGGTTCCACGCGTGCATCGTGCACACTGTACCGGTGCATCGCCGGAAACAGCGAAATCGCGTTCAGCCCCTCCGCAACGGCTGCGCCCTCCGCCAGCGGATTCACCATGGCATACGCAAGAAATCGCTCCGGATATGCCGCGCGCGCCGCCACCACGCTCGCTTCGTCGCCCGGAACGCTTGCGATCAGCGCGGCCCGCGCCACGCCCTGCGCATCGAGTTCGGCCACCCACTTTGCCGCAAGCTCCGCCGGGTCCTCGCCCGGCAGTTCCCAACCGAGCTTCCCGGCGACCTGCGCCGGCTCGCCCAAAGAGGCAAAAAACCGCCGCGAGAAAAAATGAATGTGGGCGTCGCCTACAGCGACCTCACCCCAGGGGGTTTGCATCGGGTTTATTCCAGTGCGTGATTCCAGCCGCCAGCGCCAATTGCGTTAAGCCGGCGACGTTATTCACGCCGAGCTTCTTCATCATCGTCTTGCGATAACTGCGCACGGTCTGCAGACCAAGGTCCAGCAGCACCGCGATGTCCTTGCTGGTTTTCCCCTCCGCCACAAGCCGCAACACCTGCAACTCGCGCGGCGAAAGCTGCTCCAGCGGACTGCGATCGTGCGTCTCCAGATCGCCGCGCTGGATTCGCGCCAGCAGCCGGTCGGAAACCTGCCCGCTGAGATACGAACCGCCGCGAGCCACCGTCCTCAGCGCATCCAGCAGTTCCGTGCTCGATGCCTTTTTCAGCACGAACGCGCGCGCCCCGCTGCGTATGGCGCTCACTACGCTGTTCTCGTCGTCGTACATCGAAAGAATGACGATCTTCACGCCCGGACAATGCCGCAACAATTCGGTGGTTGCCTCGATGCCGTTCATCCCCGGCAGCCCTATGTCCATGAGAACGATATGCGGCGACGTGCGCTTGCACAACTGCACGGCGTCGGCGCCGTTCTCCGCCTCGCCCACCACGCGAAATTCCGCGCCGCGTTCCAGGATTGTTTTGACGCCGTCGCGTACCAGTTTGTGGTCGTCCACCAATACAATGTCGAACGTCATAGTTTGCTCAGACAGTATCCGTCAGTGCCGCGCGCACTGTAGTCCCCTTCGAGCGGTGGCTGTTAATCTTCAGAGCCAGCCCCGCTTGCGCGGCGTAATGCTCCATGCTGAGTAGCCCTAATCCGCGGCTCCCACCGAGAGGGTCGCCCGGATCGAATCCCTTCCCATTGTCTCTGACTTCCAGGTATGGCCCGTTACGAGTGGACTTTACCGCGATTTCGATTGTAGAGCAACTGGCGTGCTGCACGGCGTTCTCCACGCTCTCCTGCGCAATCTGGTAAAGCGCCGACGCGATTCTCGGATCGATCTTCAGCGATGGATCCACATTCACCCGTAGTGTTCCGTGGAACCGTTCCCGTACCCTCACCGCCAGCCGGTCCAGCGCGGCCCGCAAACCCGCGCGCTCCACCGTCGAAGGGTTCAGCTCATAGCTGTAGTCGCGGACCTGCTCCATCATCGTCTCCAGCACCTTCTGAATTTCGCCGATGCGGTCGCAGATCTCCGTATGCCCTTCCATGTCCATGCGCACCAGGTCGAGTTGCAGGCCAAGCGCCGTCAAATTCTGACCCACGCTATCGTGCAGAAACCGCGAAGCCATCGTGCGCTCGAACTCCATCGCTTTGAGCGCGCCCAGCACGGTGTTCCGCAGTTCCTGCTCCGCGCGCGACCAGATGGTCACCTCGCGCGCGATGACTCCCGCCCACTGCGTTTCGCCGCCGGACCGCACCGGAAATACGGAGATGTTCCAGTGCGTTTCGCCGCGCCGTTCGCGTGCCGTCAGCGAACCGCCTTCCAATGCCCGGGCATAGCGGTCCAGCCAGTTTGCCGCCGCATCCCGGCCCAGAGCCTTAACCAGCGGCCGCCCCTTCAGATCGCTCGCGGTCTTGTTGAACAACGGCACGGGATCGCCGTAGATTTCCTCGAACGATCCATCGGGCGAAGCCAGCCAGGAGCACACAGGGCTCTGTTCCAACAGGAGCTTAGACAGACATCGCCCGGCGCTCATGACAATCGCGATTAGCGCTTGCGGCCGGCCACTTTGCGAATGGCGGCCGCAACATCCTTGGCCACCAGGCCGTACTTCTCCAGCAACTCTTCGGGCTGACCCGATTCCGCGTACGTATCCTGAATTCCGACAAACTCCATCGGAACCGGCGCGGTCTCCGCCACCACCTGCGCCACACGCACGCCGAGCCCGCCATCCACCAGATGCTCTTCCGCCACCACGATCGCGCCCGTTTCCGTCGCCGCTTTGCGGATGGCGTCGCGGTCGATCGGCTTCACCGTGTGCATATCCACCACGCGCACGGAAATACCCTCGGCATCCAGCATGTCCGCCGCGATCATCGCCTGCGCAACCAGCAGCCCGTTGGCGATCACCGTGACATCCTTGCCGTCGGCCAGTTCCACAGCCTTGCCGATTTCAAACTTCTGATCGGCGGTATACAGGATCGGGCACTTCGGCCGGCCCGTCCGCACAAACACCGGACCGTTATGATTCACCGCCTCGCGGAACAGCGCGCGGCACGAAAGCTCATCCGCCGGCGAAATCACCACAAATCCCGGTAGCGAGCATGCCAGCCCCGTCTCTTCCACGCTCATCTGACTCGGTCCGTCTTCGCCGATCGAGATGCCGCTATGCGTTCCCACCACCTTCACGTTGAGCTTCGGATACGCCACGGCCACGCGAAGCTGCTCAAATCCCTTGTTGATGACGAACGCCGAAAAGCTGCTCACCACGGGAATCTTCCCGCCGTAAGCGAGCCCGGCGCCGATCGCCACCATGTCCGCCTCGGCGATGCCGCACGAGATGAAGCGATCGGGAAACTCCTTGGCGAAATATACGGTCATCGTGCTCTTGGAAAGGTCCGCATCGCACACCACAATGTCCTGATTCGCGCGGCCCAACTCCACCAGCTCGCGGCCGAACGCCTCGCGCGTCGCCGCCCCCAGCTTCACTTCGAATTTGGTCTTGGTCGCCATTATTGGAGCTCCTGTAATGCCAGTTGCACTTCCTGCGCCGAGGGCGCGGTGCCGTGGAACTTCGGATTGTTTTCCATGAACGAAACGCCCTTGCCCTTGATCGTGTGGGCGACCACGCAGGTCGGCTTACCCTTGGTCGCCGCGGCTTCGGCGAAAGCGCCCTGAATCGCCGCGAAGTCGTGCCCGTCGATCTCGACGGTGTGCCAGCCGAACGCACGCCACTTATCGGCGACCGGCTCCACTTCCATGATGTCTTTCACAAACCCGTCGAGCTGAATGCGGTTGTAATCCACGATGGCCACCACGTTGTCCAGCTTATGGAATGCGCCCGCCATCGCCGCTTCCCAGATCTGCCCTTCCTGAATTTCGCCATCGCCCAACATCGTGTACGTGCGGCTCGGGCTATGATTCAGACGCGCCGCCAGCCCCATTCCAAGAGCCAGCGAAACACCCTCGCCGAGCGACCCGGTGGACGCCTCCAGGCTATGTATATAGCGGACGTCGGGGTGGCCCTGAAACACCGAGCCGAGTTTCCGCAGCGTATTCAACTGGTCTTTCGGCGTATCCGCATAACCCGCTTCCGCCATCACGGAATACAGCACCGGAGCGGCATGGCCTTTCGACAGAATGAAGCGATCACGATCCTTCCACGCAGGATTCTTCGGATCGACTTTCATGGTATGGAAAAACAGGTCGACAACAAGCTCAACAGCAGAGAGCGACCCGCCCGGATGGCCCGATTTAGCGGCCCCCGTCATCTCGATAATGTCACGCCGTACACGCTTGGCGATTTCTTGAAGTTCCGGTATGGATTTGGGCATGGGAACGCTTCCAGTTTAACACCCCGCGTTGCGCAATCCAGCGAAGCGGAGCCGCGCTTTCGGCTTTCTACTTCAGTTCCGCCCGCGCCCGCTCCGGAAGTTTGTCCGCGCCCGCCAGCATCAGACTGACCTGCCACAACTGAGTGTCGGTATATGACACGCCGAAGCCCGGCATGCCCGTCAGCCGGATGCCGTTCTTCACTTTCCAGAACGTCTCTCCCGGCGGATCGTCGGTCACTCCCTTGCCCTTGAACAGACTCGGCGGCTTGGGAAATTCGCCGCGCCCGATCGCTGAAACTTCCTGCCCCGGCAGCCCGTGGCACACCGCGCAGTTCTCCCGATACAGCTTGGCGCCGGCGATCAGATTGTCTTCGGTGGGCTGGATCGGAACGTCCTTCGGCATCTGCCGCTGGATTTCCGCTTGCAGCGCTTTGTTGGCCAGGTATCGCTCGAACGGCATCGGCGCGGCTTGTGTCGCAACCGGCGCCATTCCCAGCAGGAAGTAGCCGAAGGCCACCGCAGCGGCGACAATCAAACCCAGCACAAACCCGATCAACACTCGCACTTTAAGGCGCTCCGGCAGCCTGTTCGGCGGTTTCGAAAAACGGAAACACCTGGTCCAGCAGGCTGACGTGGAACGTATCAAAGACATGAGCCGTCGCGCCGCTCATTCGCATTGTCGCGCCTTTCGCGGCGATTTTGTGGAAGCTCGCGATGAAGCAGCCGACGCCCGTGCTGTCCAGCACCGTGATCCCGGCAAGATCGAAGATCACCGTCCGCGCCCCTGCCGCAAGCTGCCGCTCAACCGCGGCCACGATCTGCTCGCCCTGCGACCCCATCATCAGCTTGCCCGAGAGCGCGATCACCACGGTCCCCGGCGCAAGCGTTTTTTCCTGTACCTCCACCGGCATGCAGCACCAGTGTACCCCACCGAACAACTCCCGGATCGAAGTTACAGTGAAAGATCGAAGCTACAGTGAAAGTAGATGTTCTTCCTTTTCTTCGGGCCAATCTTCATCCTCGTTCTCGCAAGCCAGCTCTATTGGGCATGGCGAATCCGCACCGTGGCGCGGCGCAGCATCCCATCCAAAACCGCTCGATGGGCGATCGCCATTGCCGCCGCCGTCCTCTACGCCTACATGTGGGACTACAACGTCAACGAGTTCCGTCACCGCGCCACGCCCGTTCATCTCACGCTCGCCGAAGCCCTTCTGGTGGCCCCCTTCGCGTGGTGGATCGCCGGCTCGGTCGTCGGATTTTTGGTGGTCGCAATCCTGACCCTGTTCCGATGGATTTGCCGCGCCTTCGCGTTCGCCGCGAAAAAAGCATCCGGCCGCGCCGATGCTCCCCCTTCGCCCGACCGCCGCCGTTTCATCGACAACGCCATCACGGCGGCAGGCGTTGCCCCCTTTATAGCCGGCGGCTACGGCATACTGTACGGCCGCCTGAATCTCGAAACCACGCACCCTCGCGTGCCCATCCCGCGGCTGCCCAACGCCTTCCACGGTTTCCGCATCGCGCAACTCACCGACATTCACATCGGTCCCTTCATGACCGCCGATCAGATCCGCCGCTACGTGTCCATCGCCAACGAAGCGCGTGCCGACCTGATCGTGCTCACCGGTGATTTCGTCACCTGGGACGCCGCCACTCAGCAAGACGCCGTCGATGCACTCCGCGGTCTTCGCGCCCCTTTCGGCGTATACGGCTGTCTCGGCAATCACGACGCGTGGGCAGGCGTGGAGGACTCCATCACGGCGCTCTTTTCCGGCATCGGCTACCGCATCCTCAGGCAGCAGGCCGTCGAACTGCCGCTCAATGGCGAGCGCCTGAACCTGATCGGCATCGATTTTCACCGTCCCCAGCGAGGCGGCATCTTCGGCGCCGAGTCTCTTGCCGAAGTCGAGCCCCTCTTGTTACCGGACTCCACCAACATCTTACTCAGCCATAACCCGAACAACTTCGATCGTGCCGCGGAGTTGGGTATCGACCTCACTCTTTCCGGACATACTCATGGCGGCCAAGCCGCGCTCGAGTTTATCAGTCCCAACCTCGCGCCAAGCCGCCTGATAACTCCCTATGTCGCTGGACATTTTAGTAAGTCGACCGGCCAGTTATATGTCAATCGCGGAATTGGAACCATCGGCGTGCCGATCCGCTTAGGCGCGCCGCCGGAGATCAGTATCTTCGAGTTAGTCGGCGGGTAAGAGTCACAGTAACCGGAAGTTTACCTCCACTCGCGCTCGAACGGGAACCGGCTTGCCATTCCGCGTCGCCGCCCGGAAGCGCCACTGCTTGACGCTCGCAATGGCGCGTTCGTCGAGGCCCAACCCGAGACCGTGGACCACGGAAATGTCCTGCGCATGGCCCTGCGCATCGATCTCGATGGAGAGCACAACCACGCCCTGCATCCGCGCCCGCCGGGCATCCTCGCTGTACTCCGGTTCCGGCTTCCAGATCACCACGGGAGCAGTCAACCGTCCCGAGCCGCCTCCAGCGGGCCCGAAGTCATCCCCACCCGTGCCGCCATTCTTGCCGGGACCGATTCCCGGTCCATCGTCATCGCCGGCGCCGCCCTGAGTGCCGTTGCCGAAGCCGCCGCGAGCTCCGGGTCCGTGAGAGGGAGGTCCGGCGGCGCCGTTCGGCAGACCGAATTGCGCCAGGTTGATGGTAGGCAGTTGCGCATCCGCCGGGGCGAGGATGGTCGCCTCCATTTGCAATTGCGGATGCTCCACCAGCGGCTTCAGAAGAGGAGGCGTGAACTCACGAGTCGCGAGACGTGGAAGGCGCCCGGCGGACGCAGGAGTATCGTCGCGGGCGCCCCCGCCGCCTCCGCCGCGATGGTGGGGAGCGGCGGCGGCGAAGTCGGGAACATTCAGTGGTTCCAATAGCACACTGTGCGGCCGGAACACAGGTGACTTAGTAACTTGCGTTGTAAGTAGGATCACCGCAATGGCAGCGCAATGCAGCAGAAAGGAAATCAGCGTAGATCGTCTGGGTGAAGGAGTCATCGGGCGTTCTCCTGGAAACTCCGATAGCAAGTAAGTACCCAGCCGCTAAGTCAAACGAACCAAACTAAGTCCCAACTTACCAACTGATGCCATGCAGCCCCAACTGTCGACAACTGAAGACGGTGCGCAAAGCGCGCCGCGCGGCCCTGGATAGTGCGGCAATGAAAAAGTCGTACAGTATTGAGCTTCGAAACCTTCGTTCCGGCATGTGCACAGTCCATAGGGAGCCGTGACCGTGAGGATCTGTGAAAGAATCGAATTGCTTCCGCATCCCCGGCACCTTTTACCGCTCCCTCACGGTCACGGCTCCGTATGTACTTGATTCTGCTAACGGAGCCGTGACCGTGAGGGAGCGGTAAACGGTGCATCGGAAGGCGAATGGAGCGCGACGAGAACAGCAGCCGGATTTTTTCACAACCCCATCTCCCAGCGCGCCGATGCCGGCCTCGCTACCTGCCGGGCACGCGCCACGCCCCTCGGAGCCGTCTGCGAAGACGTGCAAGTCACCTCATCGGGAACCATCCTCCGCGGATGGCGCATCCGCCCCGCCGCCCCAAACGGCGGAGCCGTTCTGCTGCTCCACGGCGTCGCCGATTCCCGCACCGGCATGCTACTTCACGCGTCCTACCTCCTGAACAGCGGTTTTGAAGTGCTGCTCCCGGACGCCCGAGGCCACGGCGCATCCGGAGACGACCTCATCTCCTACGGAGTTCGCGAAGCCACCGACGTCGCTCGCTGGGCCGACCTGCTTGCGCACGACCCTGCCGTGTCACGCACCTACGGAATGGGCGAGTCCATGGGCGCAGCCATCCTCCTGCAATCCCTCCAAACCGAGCACCGCTTCCAATCCATCGTCGCCGAATCGCCCTTCGCCACCTTCCACGAGGTTGCCGCCTATCGCGTCCACCAGATCGCCGGGATCCCCGAACTGCTCGCGTGGCCCATCGTCAAAAGCGGCTTTGTCTACGCCCGCCTTCGCTATGGCTTAGACCTTAACCGTGCATCGCCGCTCGCCGCCATTCGCCATGCCGCCATCCCGATCCTCCTCATTCACGGAACGCGGGACGTTAACATTCCGCTGCGCGAATCCGAAGAACTCCACGCCGCCAATCCCGTTTTCACAACGTTGTGGATCGTCGAAGGAGCCAGCCACGTCGCCGCTCACAACATCGATCCCCAGCTATACGAACGCAAGGTGCTGGCGTGGTTCAACAGCCCGGCGACCCACTCGAAGCTGGGATATTATTAAACCCACGGATGCTCACCCCCGGCACGCAATTCGGACCATACGAAATCGTTTCCCTCCTCGGCGCCGGAGGCATGGGCGAAGTCTACCGCGCTCGCGACGCCCGCCTGCAACGCTTCGTCGCTCTCAAAGTCCTTCCGCCGGAAGTCTCCGGCGATCCCCTCCGCCGCCGCCGTTTCGAGCAGGAAGCCCGCGCGGCCAGCGCTCTGAACCATCCCGGGATCATCAGCGTCTTCGATACCGGCGAGCAGGATGGGGCAGTATACATTGTCAGCGAGCTCGTTGAAGGCGAATCCCTCCGCGACACACTCAAGCGCGGCGGCTTACCGCAGAATCGCGTGGCGGAGCTGGCCTCACAGGTCGCCGGCGCACTCGCCGTGGCCCACGCCGCCGGTATCGTGCACCGCGACCTGAAGCCGGAGAACATCATGGTGACCCGCGACGGCCGCGCCAAGGTGCTGGATTTCGGACTCGCCAAGCAGATTGAACGCACCGCCTCCGCGCCCGACGAAACCGCCATCCTCACCCGCACATCGCCCGGCGCGGTCCTCGGCACCGCCGCCTACATGTCGCCCGAGCAGGTCCGTGGTGAAGCCGTCGATGCCCGCAGCGATATCTTCAGTCTCGGCACTGTCATTCTCGAGTGCCTCCTCGGCCGTGCGCCCTTCGACCATCCCACCGCCGCTGAAACCATGACCGCGATCCTGCGCGAAGATCCGCCCGAGCCGCCCGAAGCCGTTTCGCCCGTGCTGCGGCAGATCGTCGCCCATTGCCTCGAAAAAGATCCCGACCATCGTTTTCACTCCGCGCGCGACCTCGCCTTTGCGCTCCGCACGGCCGGCCAAAGCTCCAAACCGAGCGGCGCCTTGCCGGCCGTAGCAGCGCCTCGCCGGAATGCGCGATGGGCGTGGCCCGCGATTGCCGCGGTGCTGGCGGCCACACTCGCCGTTCTCGCCATCCGCCACTTCCGCGAGCCCGCGCCTATTGACCTGGACCGTTACCACTTCATCCCCTTCGCCACGGACCCCGAAGAGGAGCGCGCCGCCGCCTGGTCGCCCGACGGCAAGAGCATCGCGTACACCAAATCGTTCGATGGCATCCCGCAGCTCATGGTCCGCGCGCTTGACGCCATTGAGCCCACGCAGCTCACGCGCGACACCGCTGCCGCAACAAACCCCTTCTGGTCGCCCGATTCCTCTCTGATTTATTACGTGCGGGAAACCGGCGGCGGCGAACTGTGGGCCATCAGCCCTGCCGGCGGCAAGCCCACGCGCATTCTCACCGGCCTCACCGCCGGCGCAATTTCTCCTGACGGCAAGAGTTTGGCGCTCTGGCGCATCGCCGAAGATCGCGCCATGGGGATGAGCCAGGGCAGCGTCTGGATCTCGTCGCCGCCCGGCGCTGAACCACGCCCTTACAAGCAGGCCCCGTTCGCCGTAATGGGCCGCGCGCCCGCGTACTGCCTCGCCTTCGCGCCCGATGGTCGCTCGCTGCTCCTCATCACCGAAGCGCACAAACCCGAGATGTGGCTGCTTCCCTTCCCCGAAGGCGCACCGCCGCGCCGCATTTTCGCCAACATCGATCTGGGGCCTGTTCCCACCGCCGCATGGCTGCCCGATTCGCGCCACGCCATCCTCGCCTTCGCCCCGCGACTCGGCATCGAGTCCAACCTGTGGCTCGCCGACGTGAAGAATGAGCGGCTCCGCAAACTCACCGCGGGCGCCAGTGCGCAATCTAGTCCATCCGTCTCGCCCGACGGCAGCCGCGTCATCTTCAGCAGCGTCGAGGCCGATTACGACCTCATTGAGCTTCCGGTCGATGGCTCTCCCGTGCGCCGCCTGCTCGGCAGCAGCCGCAACGAACTCTCGCCGTCGTGGTCCAGCGACGGCAGCCAGATCGTCTATTCCACCGATCGCACAGGCAGTCGCGAGATTTGGATCCACAACCTCAAGGCCAACCTCGACCGGCCTGCAGTGACGGCCTCCAACTTCCCGCCCGGTACCGCCGGCTTGGTGGATCCTGTTTTTTCGCCCGACGCCTCGCGCATCGCCTTCGTCCGATACTCCGCCACCGACCCCGCCACCGTGTGGGTCGCCTCCAGCGTAGGGGGCGCGCCCGTTCGCCTCACCGCGGACCATTTCCAGTCGCCTACGTGGTCGCCCGACGGCGCCGGCGTCGCGGGGCTTATGCATAAGGACCATCCGTGGATGCCCGCGGTAGTGGGCCTCGGCGCGGACATGACGCCGCACATGGTGCCTGACGGACCGGTCTGCCTCACGCCGCCCGATTGGTCGCCCACCGGCGAATGGATCGCCTGCGAAGCCCAGGATGGCGTCGCGCTCTTCACTCCCGAAGGCAAGACCAGGGCGCTGCCGAAACTCGGCGCAACGGTCATCGCCTTCTCCCGCGACGGCAAGATCATCTATGGAGTCTGCCGGGACCGCGGCCACGAGTTGCTCAAGAGCATGGATGTGGCAAGCGGCGCGGTCAGGCAGATCGCCGATTACGGAACGCAGCTCACCATCAGCGGCGGCGCGCGCTATCAAACCCGTCTCAGCATGTCGCCCGACGGAAAGAGCCTCGCCACCTCAGCGGTAGCCTCGAAATCGGACCTTTGGATTGTGGACGGTCTCCCGCTGCCGAAAAGGAACTGATATGAACACGCAAACCATTACTGCTTTGGCGCGCGTTTTCGGAGCGAAGGAGAACTTCCCGTCGGCTACCACGCGGAGGTGACCGTCGGCGATACGGGAGGGAGAGCCGCGCCCTTTCGGGTTTGTCAAAATCTCGCATCCCCGGCACCTTTTACCGCTCCCTTACGGTCACGGCTCCGTATGTAGTTGATCCTACTAAACGGAGCCGCGACCGTGAGGGTTTGTGAAAAAATATCGAATTGCTTTTTCTCCGCGTTCAAACGCACTCGCATCCCCGGCACCGTTTACCGCTCCCTCACGGTCACGGCTCCGTATGTAGTTGATTCCGCTAACGGAGCCGCGACCGTAAGGAAGCGGTAAAAGGTGTATCGAAAGGCGAATGGATCGCGACGAGAACAGCAGCCGGATTTTTTCACAGCCCCGTGAGGGAGCGGTAAAAGGTGCATCGAAAGGCGAATGGAACGCGACGAGAACGGCATGCAAGTTGACGGCGGCATTCGTCATGCCACCCTGCGTCTCGGCAGCTCCCACCTGGAACTGATGGAGGCGCCGCCCGATTATCCTGTCGGCGCCGGAACGTTCTACATGTACGTTCCCGATTGCGACGCCGCCTTCGCCGGCGCTCTGTCCGCCGGCGCGCAGAAGCATTCCGACCCCGCCGACCAATCGTATGGCGACCGGCACGCCAGCGTCACGGACTTATCCGGAAACGTCTGGTATCTGGCGAGTAAGTTAGCGGGCCAGAGCAGCCACGCCGGGTAACTGAATTCCCGCCAGGAATTCGAGCGACGCGCCGCCGCCGGTCGAGACGTGCGTGATCTTGCTCGAAACGCCGGCAGCCTTGATCGCTTTTTCGGAATCGCCGCCGCCCACCACACTCGTCGCCCCCGAATTCGCAACGGCGGTAGCCAGAGCCACCGTGCCTCTGTCGAACGGCGGTTTTTCGAAGATCCCCATCGGTCCATTCCAGATGATGGTCTTCGCGCCGGCAATCGCTTTCGAGTACGCCTCAATCGTCTTGGGACCTATGTCCACCGCGATCTTGCCCTCCGGAATCGTAGCAACCACTTCGTTCGCAGCGCCCGCCGCGATCTCCGATACCACCACGTGATCCACCGGCAGCATCAACTTATCGCCGAGCGTCGCCAGCAGCGTCTTCGCAAGCTCGATTTTGTCTTCTTCGACGAGGCTCCTGCCGGTCGGCTCATTCTTCGCGCGCAGAAACGTGTAAGCCATGGCGCCGCCGATCAGCAATTTATCGACAACCTTTCCGAGGTTCTGAATCACTTCGATTTTGTCGGACACCTTGGCGCCGCCGAGAATCGCCACGCACGGCCGTTCCGGATGCGTGGTCGCCATGCCTAGATATTTCAACTCGGCTTCCATCAGCAGGCCTGCCGCTGCCACCGGCACAAACTTCACCATGCCTTCCGTGGAAGCGTGCGCGCGATGTGCCGAACCGAATGCATCGTTGACATAGATGTCGCACAAGGAGGCAAGCTGTTTGGCGAACGCTTCGTCGTTCTTCTCTTCTTCAGGATGGAACCGCAGGTTTTCGAGCAGCAGCACTTCACCGGGCGCGGGCTTCATCGCCGCCACTTGCGCGCCCACCGAATCCGGAGCCATCTTCACCGGACGCCCGAGCAGTTCCTGCAACCGCGCCGCCACCGGCGCAAGACTCATCTCCGCATTGGGCTTGCCTTTCGGACGCCCCAGGTGCGACGCGAGAATCACGGCCGCGCCATGTTCCAGAGCATATTGAATGGTGGGAAGCGACGCCTTGATGCGCTTGTCGCTGGTGATTTCCATTTCGCCCCGCTCATTCTTTTGCAGCGGAACATTGAAATCCACACGAATGAAAACACGTTTCCCGTTCAGGTCAAGATCGCGAATCGAAGGATAGGACATAGAGCTGTAAAACCTGAGGTTAGCACGCGGCGTCTACCCGCTCAGCAGCACCTCATCGGGGTGGACAGCGCTTGTAAAATCGGGCGGCGTTAAGAATAGCGCGGTACCACGAATAGTACTTTCGACCGCAACTGCCTATATTTCCGCTGCCCCGGTACACTCCTTATAATCGTGAAGCAACTAAACAGCAATCTCCGCCACATCCCGACCGGCTGTTCCCGCAATACCGGCCTGTCGCGCCGGAATCGCGAGTTGCAGGCCCAGGTCGCCGCACTCATTGAGGACAACAAGCAGTTGCGAGCGGCGCTTCAGATTTTCAGCGAAGTCGCCAGACAGTCGCCTGCTGTGTTGCCGTTGGATCGCGTCGCATAACGGAGACCTTTATGACCCTGGCTCTCGCACCTTTCACTTCGGTTGTAGTCGGCGTCATGGCCGCCACCACCCTCCCGCGCTTAACTGCGGTGCGGTATCCCGGTGTCGAATCCTTCTGCCGTTGGATGTCCCTCGCTGCGATGGCCGCGGGCACCGCCCTAAGCACCTGCGGAACCTCGGCAGCCATCGGCTGCGCCTCCGGAATCGTCACGCAAGCAGCAGCCTGGATGGTGGTCCGCTGCTGGCTCCCCCGCGAAAGCGCCATCCCCCTCGACGAAACCAAACTCCTGCAAGCCCTAGCCGGCCTAACCGCAACGCTAAGGTAACGACCGGTCTCCCGACCGGTCGCACATAATCGGTTAACGACCGGTCTCCCGACCGGTCGCACATAATCTAAAACGTAAGCCGCAAACCCAACTGCACATTCCGCATCGCATCCGCCGTCCGAATCGTCCCAAAAGCAGCCGCGCTGAACGTCCCGTTCGGCGCACTCAGATTCACGAAATTAAACGCATTCGTCGCCTCGCCGCGAGCCTGCAACACGATCCGTTCCGTGAACCGGAAATTCCGGAAAATGCCCAGATCCACCACCTTCGACCCCGGAGCAGTCATCAGATTCCGTTGCGCGTTGCCGTCCGTACCGGCCGCCGGTTTCGCGAATGCCGCGGTGTTGAACCAGGCATTCATCACCTGATTGCGCGGGCGATTGGGATCCAGGAACGGGTCGCCGACCGGGTTCGCGCGGTCGTTGTTATTCCCGTCCACGTTGATGTCGCTGCCCGCCGTCACCGTAAACGGCCGCCCGCTCTGCAGCGTCACGATGCCCGAAAGCTGCCAGTCATTAATAATGCTGCGCAGGAACTTGTTAGTCTTCCCGAAATAGTTCATGTCCCAGATCACAGACCCGGCCGCCACATTCGCGCGATCGTTATCGCTCCTTCCCCGATCCAACCGGAAATTCCGATAATCCTCGGCGCCGCCATTCACCGTATTGTTGTCGAGCTGCACATCTTCCAGATCCTTCGCGTGCGTGAAGAACGCCTTCACCAGGAAGTGCGCGGCCATCCGCTTCTCCACCGTGATCTGCAGCGAGTTATACGACGTGTTCATGATCGATTGAACGCTGAAGATCTGCGAAAGCGTGCCGGGCTCGATCGGCCGCCGGTTGTTGACGTTCGTGCTCGAAGCCGTGCTGTTGTAGAACGGATAATTCAGGTCCACCGCGAACGGCAGCCGGTGCCCGAAGCTTCCGACGTACGCCGCCGTCACGCTGAAGCTCTTCCCCACCTGCCGCTGCACGGAAAAGTTGTACTGCTCCGTGTACGGCCACTTGAAATCCAGCGACATGCCATAAATCGACGCCGGCAAAATAAACTGCGGGTTGTTCGGATTGTAAGTAAACGGGAACGGTGAAACGCCGCCCGGCAGGTTGCCATACGGATTGGTCAGCGACTGTACATTGTTAAACTGCTGCCGCACCGCGAACGGATTGTAATTCGAAGTGGAATTCCATTCGTTCCCCGAAACGCTGCCCCAGAACAAACCGGCGCCCGCGCGCAGACTGGTTTTTCCATCGCCAAACGGGTCCCACGCGAAGCCCAGGCGCGGCGAGAAGTGGTCCTTCGGAGTGGCCACGATTCCGCGCCCGACACCTGGATCGCCCGGCACCAGAAGTCCCGTGGGAACCTGTGAGCCCTTCAAAACCTGCGACTGCACTCCGAGTTTGAACGTAGACTCGCGATTGAATGGATCGGTGGGCGCCTGCTGCAATTCATACCGAAGCCCGAGATTCAGAGTGAAGCGCGAGTTCACGCGGAAATCGTCCTGCGCGAAGAGCGCGCCGGTCCAGAAATTATCCATCGCCGTGATGGGCGCGTCCTGGTTCATCGTCACCGGAAGACCGGCGAGGAAATCCGCCAGCGCGTTCCCCGTCTTGATGCCCGTGAAGCTGAAGGTGCCGTAGTCGTTCAACAGCGTCTGCTGGATGTCCTTATCCAGCGAAAGCTCACCGCCGAATTTTACCGTGTGCCGGCCGTGGTTCCAGCTTACCTGGTCGCGTGTGGAATAAAAGTTCGTGCCTGCCACCGGACCCGAGATTGCCTGCCCGAGCGTGAAGTATCCAGTCACGGCGATCTGCGGTAGCTGCTTCGGACCCTGAATATTGAACGTGGACCCGAAATCCCCCAGCGAAGTCTGCGGTGTGTTCAACCGGCCGCCGAAGTTCCGGCTGTAAGTCACCCAGAACTGATTTACCGTGTTCGCACTGATGCTATAGGTATCACTCAAATTGACATTCTGCTGCCGCCAAGTGAAGTTTTCCACGGACCATGGGAGGTTACCGCCGGGCAGTATCTGGTTGTGTCCGCTGGTCTCGTAATAACTCGCGCTCAAGCGATTGCTATCGGTGAAGGAGTGATCCACCTTCGCGAGAACTTCATCGGTGTTATAAGGAAACGGCAGCGAGCCTTGCCAGAAACTCCCCGCCACGTTGGACGCCGGTACGCTCTTGAGAATATTCATCGCCGTCGGGTCCAGCCTGTTCTCCGGAATGATGTTGTTCGGAAACAGAGCGTTGTTATTCAGCGGATCCTTCGGCTTCACGGCGGACTGCGAGAAGTTGCCGGCCCGTTCCAGCGCGGTGGGCACCAGTGCGCCATTGAGGAACGTGCTTTGCACCTGCCGCAAGCCGGAGTAAGTGCCGAAGAAGAACGTCTTATTGCGGCGAATAGGTCCGCCGAACGTGCCACCGAACTGATTCCGATGCAGCGGCGCCATGGAGATGGCGCCGTACGGGAACGCATTCAGCTTCGTATTGCGCAGAAACTCAAACAGCGAGCCGTGAAACTGGTTGCTGCCGGACCGGGTGATGATGTTGATCACGCCGCCCGCGAAACGCCCGTATTCCGCGCTATAGCTATTCGTCACCACGCGAAACTCTTCCACCGCGTCCGGATTCGGCGCGATGTTTCCCGTATTGCGAAGGCCCGTCATGTTCGTGCCGCCATCCAGGAAGTAATTCACCGATCCCGCGCCGCCATCCACACCGCCGTTAATCATGGTCCGCTGCTCCGGAAATCCCAGCACGATGCTGTTCCCGCTGGCTGTCACACCCGGAGTAAGTGTCAGTAGGTTATAAACATTCCGATTGACAATCGGCAGTGTCGTAATCTCGGCATGCTCCACCGTGCGGCCGATCTGCGCGTTTTCCGTGTTGACGAGCGCCGCCGTAGCCGTAACATCCACTTCTTCCGTCATGGTGCCGACGTCCAGCGCCGTATCCGCTCGCTGCGCCACGTTCACCTGCAGAACAATGCCCTTCTGCACGAACTTCTTAAATCCCTGCGCCTCCACGTCGAGCGAGTAAGTGCCTATCGGCAGGAAGTCCAACCGGTATTCCCCCTCCGCATTGGTCTCTCCGGAGCGCGATTGATTCGTCCCGGTATTGGTCGCCAGCACCTTTGCGCCGGGAACAACGGCGCCGGACTTATCGGTCACGGTACCGTACAGCGTTGTTGTCGTCTGGGCCGCGAGAAACGAGGCCGTGAGTAAGAGCAGTGCGAGCGTTCGATTCATGCCGACTCCTAACGCTGCGTAGCGGGATGCGATTCCAGCCACAAGAGCGTTTCCAGTAAGTAATAGTCGCCGTAGTCCAGCATTCCGTCCTGCGGACGCGTGCCACAGCCGTGGCGCAACACACCGGCGGGCGTCGAATCGCTCGACGACACCGGCGCAAGATACCGATCGATCAGGGAATGGACAATCTGCTCGCCCGCGCGCCGGTACTCAGGCTTCCCGGTGAGCTCAGAGAGACGAAGCAGTCCGCCTGCCAGAATAGCGGCCGCCGACGAATCGCGATTGCGGTAGAAGATACCTTCGTCGTCAAAGTCATACCACGGCACGAAGTCCGCGGGAAGGCGGTCCAGCGCATATTTCGCGGTCCGCTCGGCTGTGGCCAGAAGCGCCGCGTCCTTAGTCGCCCGATAGGCTTCCGTGAACCCGTAAACTGCCCATGCCTGCCCGCGCGACCACGCCGAATCCGCGGACATGCCTTGGTGCGTGTGGCGGAACACCACCTCACCAGGAGCCGCGTGGTTCGGAAACTCCTGCGTCTTCGTGCTGGAGGTGAAGACCTGGCGATTGTCCCCGGGATTGTAGTGCACCGACTGGGGCACAGACCCATCCGGCCGCACCAGCCACTCCGCCGAACGCAGTGCATGACTTCGGCCTAAGTCCAGCCATTCGCGATTGCCCGTTTCCTCCGCCGCCCACCACCAGATTTGTAAGTTCATCATCGTGTCGATGATCGTGTCGTCGCCGTTGGGTCCCCAGGAACTTACTAAGTGAGTGAGCGGGTTATATAGTTCTTTCAACCGCTCGGCCGCGCGCAAAGCTTCCGCTTTATTCCCGGCCGGCAGCATCGAGTAATAGTTCAGGAATCCCGTATCGTGATTCTGCTTGGGCTGCGCTCCGGCAAGCCGCGACGTCCACAATTCCGCCCACTGCTTGTATTGCGGCTTCCCCGTGTACGCCGCCAGTTTCCAGAGTTCCCCGGCCCAGAAGCCGCCGGTCCAAAAGTACCCGTTTTGCGGCGTCCACTCTCCGGTAACATCGTTGCCGTCCGTAAAGAACCCCGGACCGTTGAACTTATCGTATCCGCCGGGCCGGCCCTTTTCGACCAGCGGCTGAAACGCCTTCGCCGTCCGATCTGCCGCCTCCGCCATCAGTCCGATCGCTTCCGCCCAGGTGCGGTGATGCGCCGGATTCAACGTATCGGGAGGCGCAGATTGCGGCTCCGCGCTCTTGCTGACGATCTCCACCTGCGGAGGCTCGGCGATCCGCTCCGCAACTCCGTTCAAATAGGCCACGAATCGCTCGCGCGTGGGACGCACGCCCGGAGGCGCTACCGAACTCTGCCCTTTGCCGGCGAGCAGATCCGTCTCCTCCTGGTCCCACATCGCTGTTCCGTAGATCGTCACGACGCCGTTGTGCGGCCTGATGTGCAGCAGCCGGTTATCAGCATCCGCATCCGTGGCCCCGGCTTGATTCACACCAGCCATCACGGCGACCCCGAGATCCTCGTCGGGGACGTCCACCGCCTGCGCCTTCGTGCCCGCGAGCACAACCTGCTTACCCCAGGTGGCCACCGCACGCACACCGCGCACAGCCGAATCGAGATCCTCCACCTGCTTCTTCGGAACGCCGGTTACTAAGTCGAGACCATCCGGATTACTTACCTGAATCCGATGCTCGAAGCCATGCTCCCCGGCCCATTGCGTGATACGACTTACTAAGTCAACCGTTCGCGTGCCCGCTTTCCACCCTTTGTACTTGAGCTCGACAATAGACCGTACCGGCCCCGCCGCAACAACCCGCCACGACCGCTCCGCAACCTCGGCAACCGGAGTGGTCTTGCCATCCACCACCGCGCCTATCCCCGCCACTCCCAACGCCTTCCCTATGCCGTAAATGTCGCGGCCCAGCGCGCTTTCCATGTGGTACACATACTCCGGCTGCGCAAACGTCTCCAGATACAGCCCCGGCCGCCGCTTGCCGAATAAGTCGATGGCATTCCGTTTATCGAAATAGATTCGCCACGCGGTCTGCTCGCTCTCCCACCCCGGACCTTCATAGTGCGTCGCGAACAGCGCGTTCGTGCGCTTCGGATAATGTCCGCGGATCCGTTGCATCAGCGGCTGCGGACCGAACGCGATGGTCACGATGCGCGTCTGATGCGGCGCTAAATCCACCTGAAACGCAAGCTCGTCATATTTACCGTCGCCATCCAGGTCGTCCGGCTGACTCGGTAGTTCCGTAGTCTGCAACGTCGCGGCGTCTTCCTCCACCGTCCGCGCATTGCTGGTGGTAACGATCGCGTCCCCAGCCTTGAAGGCCGGAGCGATCCGCTTCAGCGCCTCGACGCTCACCACAATGTTCTGCGCCGGACGCGGCGTAGCGCCGGGGTTCGTCACCGCCAGGTGTATAACGTTCACGCGCTGTGCTGCGCCCGCGGAAGCCAGCACGGCCGCGAGCGTGATGCATCGTGCGAACATCTAACGCCTCGAAGCCTCCAGCCCGCTACCCGCCGCCGCGTACTCCGGCTGCACATTCACCACGCCGAACTGCCGGTCTTCCACCTCCCGGTGCGCTGCCATCATCCAAAGAAATCCCATGCTTGTGCCGGGCGCGGCGACGTTCGGATGATACCCTTCCGGCATGATGACGCAGTCGCCCTCGCGCACCACCACCGCGAGCTCCGGTTCCTGCGGATTCGTATAAACAAGCTGTATGCCCCAGTGCGGAGCCGGCATGTCTATATATAGATAGGCCTCTTCCAACATCGCGCCGTGCTCGTGCGGCGGCCATGATGCCCAGTTGCCGGGCTCGGTAAATGTGACTCCCGCCAGAATGCGGCCGGCATTCACGTTCTTACCGATCAGAATATTCAGGTCGCGCCGGCTGCTGGCCTCGCCGGTCACAAAATGCAGCGACGGATTCTCGCGGACCTCGCTGTATCGCGCGAACTGCACGCCATACTTGCCCTCCACCGGCGCGGACACTTCCGCGAAATCGCAGCCGCCCGCGCCCGGCGCGACTCGCACCTGCGTATCGCGCGGCACATAAATCGCATCGTATGGCTCCATCGCGTACTCCCGCCCGCCCGCGGTCACTTCCGCGCCGCCCTTCAGACAGATCAGCCCCGTCTCGAGCGCTTCCGTGTTCAATTCGATGGCCGGGTCGCCCGCATCCAGAATGATACGGCCGTAGTGCAACTGGCGCACGGCGGCATCCCCGGGTGAGAGCGACCGCGTCCGGCCCTTCGCCCGATGCGTCGCCCGCCGAACGCACCCGGCTTCTGTAACACTGCTCAACGTAGGCTCCGATCCACGATACGAAACGCTCCGTATCGCATTCCGCCACTCAGAATAAGGTCATTTCGGACTCGTGTCAATGAAATTGTCACGCGAATTGAAGTGCGCTGTACTACAATGTGAAACACTATGGCAACCAGTGTCACGGCCGAACCGGGCGGCGTCCGCGTTCTGCACAAGACTCTCGATATCCTGGAGACCATCAAATCGCGCGAAGCCGGCCTGAAACTCGCCGAGCTGGCGCGCACGGTGGACCTGCCGAAAGCTACCGTCTACCGCATCCTCACCACGCTCGAAGGCCGCGGCTACCTCGACCGCGCAGCCGACGGCAGCTATCGCATGGCGAGGAAAATGTTCGAGCTCCAGCGCAGCGAATCGCTCGAGCAGATTCTCTCGCGAGCCGCCCGCCCCGTGATGGAGCGCCTCGTCGAAACCACCAGGGAAACCGTCAACCTCGGCATCCTCGATGGCGGTGAAGTGGTGGTCATCAACACCGTGGAGAGCCCGCTGGCCGTGCGTATGTCTTCCAAAATCGGCAACCGCCGCCACCTGCACTCTACCGCGCTCGGCAAGATGTTCCTCTCCGGACTGCCGGAAAAAGAATTCCTCCGCCTCGTCCGCATGAGAGGCATTCCGAAACTCACCGCCACCACCATCACCACGCTCGAAGCCCTCCGCAGCGAGATCGATCGCGTGCGCCGCCAGGGCTGGGCAATGGACAATCAGGAAAACGAGATCGAAGGCCGCTGCATCGGAGCTCCCATCCTGGATGCAGGCGGACGAGTCGTAGCCGCCCTCAGCATCTCCGGCCCTGTCTTTCGAATGGACATAGCCAGAGCGAAAAAGCTGGTCCCCGTCCTCGTCGCTGCCTGCGAAGAAGTCTCTGGCGTAGTGAAAAGTTCGTAAAGGGGGTCCCTACTTACCCCCGCCCGCCGAAGTCCCACTCCCCGTCACCGGACGCTGATAATTCGGATACGCCGGACGATGCGGTTCCGGCGCCGGATGCGCCTTCATCTGCTCCATCGCCACCGCAACCGCGCGTTCAAGCTGCGGATCGTGCCCGTCATGCACCGCCTTCGGATCCATCTCTACTTCTATATCCGGCTTGACGCCCTTATTCTCCACGTCCCACTGGCCGTCCGGATTGAAGAAGCCGAAATTCGGCGACGTCACCGTGCCGCCATCCATCAGCGGCGGATATTGCGCGATGCCCACCAGCCCGCCCCAAGTCCGCTTTCCGATGAGTGTGCCCGTATTCGTATGGTGGAACATCCACGGCATCGCATCGCCGCCCGACCCCGCCATTTCATTAATGATCATCACCTTCGGCCCGAGCACGGACGCCGCCGGCGACCGATAGATCGCGCCGTACCGCGGACTCCACCAGCCCAGCAGATTCCGATTCAGCACTTCGATCACATAATCGGCCACCTGCCCGCCGCTATTGAAGCGCTCGTCGATCACCACGCCCTGCTTATCCACTTGCGCGAAGTAGTAGCGAGTAAAGCTCGTCAGTCCGCCCTGCCCTGTATCCGGCATGTAGACGTACGCCAGCTTGCCGCCGCTCAGCTCATCCACTTTGCGCCGGTTCGCTTCCACCCACGCGGCGTGCCGCAGCGGTTGTTCGTTCGCTACCGGCAGAACCGTGATCTCGCGGGCGTTCGCGCCATCGGCGCTGGTCGCGATCTTCACCAGCGTGTGCTTCGCGGCCGTGTTCTCCAGCAGCCGCGAGATATCCTCGCCGCCCTTGAGATCCTGCCCGTTGATCTCTAGAATGTAATCGCCCTCGTTCACATTCAGCCCCGGAGCCGATAGCGGACCCTGCAGCTGCGGATTCCAATTCTCGCCGTTGTAAATCTTCTTGATGCGATAGCGCCCGCCCGCGATCTCATAATCCGCGCCGAGCAGTCCGCCGGGAATCGTCTTCGCGGTTGGAATATTTCCGCCGCCCCCGCGCAGATGCCCCACCGTCATCTCGCTCAGCATGTCGTGCAATATGTAATTCAAATCGTTGCGCGAAGAAAGCGAATCCAGGTACTTCTCGTATTCCTTTTCGGAATCGGCCACGTTGACGCCGTGCAGATTCGGATCGTAAAAGAAGCTCCGCTCGATCCGCCACACTTCGTGATACATCTGCTTCCATTCCGCGATTGGGTCGACATTCACTTCCACGTCCGCCAGCCGCAACGCGCCTTCGCCCGGCTTCACCGGAGCATTCGCCGATACGATCACATACTGCGGACCCGCCGCCGCACCGCCGGGAGCCGCTCCTCGACCGCCGCGGCCTCCGCCTGCCCCGCCCAGGCGCAGCAGCATCTTATCGCCGTTCGCCGAAAGATCGAACCCTGCGACACCTGTCGCCAGCGATTCGCTCTTGCGCGTCTTCAGGTCATAGCGCGTCAACGTCGCGCCGCCTCCGCCCGCGCCCCGCCCCGCCGCGCCGGCTTCCACCAGATAAATGATGCCCGCTCGTCCCGCCGCCAGCACGCTGTACGACCGCGCCGGAAGCGGCAGCGCTAAAATGCGATTCTGCAGCTTATCGAAATCGATCCGCACCGGCTTCGGAGGCGTGTTTGCCGCCGCTGCGCCCGCGCCACCGCGTCCCCCGCGTCCGGCGCCCGCTTCCGGAGCCGCCGTATCCGCGCCCTTCTCCTCATCGCTTTCCGGAGCGAGCGGCGAAGGAATGTTGTTCGGCAGCACCGCCAGGTATACGCTGCTGTTCACCTCATGCTCATCGCTCGTCATGTCGAGCCCGCTCGACGTAGGTCCGTAATTCGTGCTCGCCGTGAAGTATAGATACTGCCCGTCTCTATCGAACGCCGGATGCCGCGCGTCGCTCATCCCGTCCGTCACCTGCGTGCTCTTTCCCGTCTCCAGTGAGTACACGAAAACGGCGTGCAGCCGGTTCGGCAGACTGCGCACGAACGTGATCCACTTCGAATCGGCGGACCACGAAAAATCGCGCTCCAGCTCGTAGAAGTAGTCGGTGTCCACCTTCGTCACCTTGCCCGCCGCGATATCCACATCCCAGATGTTGAGCTGGTTATCGTTCACCGCCAGGTGCTTGCTGTCCGGGCTCCACTTCGGGTTGTAATAATAGGCGCTCTTACCGGCCAGCGGGATCTTGCGCGCCGCTTTTTCGCCGTCCTGCGGCTTGATGTGCAGCGCATACTCGCCCGCTTCATCCGAAAAATACGCGATCGATTTTCCATCCGGCGACCACACCGGGCTCCGCTCCATCACGCCGGGAGTGTTCGTCAGATTGCGTATGTCGCCTTTCTCCGCCGGAGCGGTCAAAATCTCGCCATGCGCTTCGAACACCGCGCGGACGCCCGTGGGCGAGATCTTCGCGTCGCGCATTTCTCGCGCCACGTTCTGAAAATGCGGACGCACTTCGCTCAGGTCCGCCGTGATCTCCACTGAGACCGTATGCTCCTTGCCGCTCGCGATATCGAAAATGTGGATCTGCCCGAACTGCTCGTAAACAATGCCGCCCGGTCCCGCGCTCGCCGACACGATGTCCTTGCCGGTGTTGTGAATCAACTCGTCCACCTTCTTCGAAGACGGGTCGTAGCGGAACAACGTCATCGGGCCGTTGCGGTCGCTGAGGAAGTACACCTTGTCGCCGATCCACATCGGGTAAATGTCGTTCGAATCCGTGCGCGGCACCTTCGTCGTGTTGAGGTCCGCGAAATTCACCACCCACAGGTAACTCGCCTCGCCGCCGCGATAGCGCTTCCACGCCACAAAGTTCGTGAACCCCGGCGCGAACTGTCCGCCATCCAGAGGCGCATACACCATGTGCTTGCCGTCCGGCGAATACGCTCCGCTGCAAGCCATCGGCAGCGGCAGCACGTCCGCAATCCCGCCTTCCTCGCCTACCGTAAACAACTGCGTATACCGCGACTGACTCTGGCGATTGCTGCGGAACAGAATGCGCTTGCCGTCCGGCGTCCAACCCACCACGCGATCGGCATCCGGGTGATACGTGATTCGCTTCGGAATACCGCCATTCACGGGCACCGTGAAGACATCCGTATTCCCGTCATACTCGCCGGAAAACGCGATCGTGTTTCCATCGGGCGAGAACGCCGGGTCGCTTTCGAAGCCCTGCCCGGCCGTGAGACGCTGCGCCGTCCCGCCTGTGCGCGGCACGCTCCACAAATCGCCCGCATAACTGAACACGATCGACGTCTTGTTCATCGCGGGCCGCTGCAAAAGGTGCAGAGTTCCCGGAGCCGCAAACGCGCTGATTCCCAAACCGAATCCGAATACCACCGCTAATGTCTTCATACCGTTCCTTACCTATCGCGAGTTTCGAAAAACCCGGCCGCCCTTCATCACGAAAACCACCCGCCGAACCGCCGTGATATCCGTCAGCGGATTCCCGTCCACCGCCACCAGGTCGGCGTCCAACCCCGTAGCCACGGCGCCAATCTTATCACCCAGCCCGAGCGATTGCGCGGACACACTCGTCGCGCTTAGGATCGCATCCATCGGCTTCTCGTGCCCGTCCTTCACGCGATACACGAACTCTTCGGCGTTGCGGCCATGCGCACCCGCAACCGCGTCCGTGCCGAAAGTGATCTTGACGCCCTTCCTGCGAGCTCGCTGCAGCACGTCCGCCGTCGGCGCGAGCCCCTTCTCCAGGGTCTGCAGCGCCTCCGCCGTGAACGTGAAGCTGTCGCGCTTATCCAGGTAGTTATGCAGCACTAATAAGTTCGGGTCGAAGTAAGTGCCGTGCTGCACCATCAAATCCAGTGTTTCATCCTTGAGGAATGTGCCGTGCTCAATCGACGTGCAACCCGCCAGCACCGCCGCGCGTGCGCCCGAATCGCCGATCGCATGCACCACGCTGCGAAGACCCACCGCTTTCGCTTCGCCGCATACCGCCTGAATCTGCTCGTCGGTCATCGTCTGTCCGCCGCCCGCGCCAAGGCCGCTCGTCGCAAACAGCTTGATCAGGTCCGCGCCGTCCTGCTTCGTCTTCCGCACCAGTTCCTTCAGCGCCGCCGGATCTCCGGATGTCGCCTGAATCTGCCGCAAACTGGTCAGCACCCGGACGCCGGGAATCAACCCCTGCGCGATGCGGTCGCGCACGATTCCGTCCACCATCGCGCCCACGCTTTGCACCGTCGTAAAGCCGCCCTGCAAAGTCAGCCACGCGTCCCCCGCTGCATACAGCGCGTTGTCCGCCGGGTCGCGCGATGTCGCCACGCTTTTGTTGTGCTCATCCATGTGCCAGTTCAGATGGATGTGCGTGTCGATCCATCCGGGCATCACCGTCAGCCCGCGCAGATCGTAAGTCGGCTTCTCGCTGCCCTGCCCTATGCTCGCGATCTTGCCGTTCTCGATCACGATCTGCCGCCCCGTAAGCGTGCCGCCCTTACCATCCAGAATGGTGCTGGTCTGTAGAACGATGCGCTCGCTGCCCTGCCCGAAGGCGGCCGCCGCGAACAAGGTCAACGCGCAAAGCCGTCTCATGCCACCTTCTTTCCGGCCGCCTTCGCAGCCGCGTACCGCTGCTTCTCCGTCCCGCGCCGAATTCTCCAGATCGTCGCCGCCACCACCAGAACGAAGCAGCCCTCCACCAGCACCTTCTCTCCATCCAGAAAATCCGGAGTCTGATTCTTCAAGTTTTGGTCGATCAGCGTCCCATGCACGAACATCACCAGCGCCGCCGCATACGCCGTGTAATGCAGCTTCTTCCACGGCCTGTATCGCAACTTAGGACGTAAGTAACTCGTCACCACCACAAACACAAACAGATAGAAAGTAAGTGCGCCTAAGTTGTTATACAGTGTCTGTCCCGGCGAATGAATCGGAAACAAAACGTCCGCCACGCCGAAACGTGGATTCTGCTTCCCGAACAGCAGAATCACCGGATGCAGCACCGCCACCCCGAGCGCCAGGTAAGCGTTCCAGTTGTGAATCCGCCATAGCGGAACCGGCAGTTTTTTCCGCGGCCAGTCGCGCGCCGGATTGTAGTTCGTGGAAACCAGCAAGCCCAGCAGAATGTTGACCGTGAACAGCACCATCGCCACCAGGCCTACCGTGCTGGAGATATCGACCGCCGAAATATCGTCCATAACTCCCTACGGCAGCGGAGTGCTCTTCACTTGCTTACGCAGCTTCGCGATCGCCGCTTCCACGTCCTCCAGTTTGGACGGGATATTCGCGCTCAACACCTGCGCCTCGCCATTGGTGATGAGCACGTCATCCTCAATGCGCACGCCGATTCCCTTGTACTTTTCGAACGCCGGCTTCACCGCCGCGATGAACTTTTCGTTCTCGGGAGTCTTCGGCAGATTCTCCAGCGCATCCGGCCTGATGTAAATCCCCGGCTCCATCGTGATCGCCATCCCCGGCTGAAATTCACGCCCCCCGGGATCGTGCACATTCAGTCCGATCCCGTGACTGATCCCGTGATTGAACCACACGCGAATCTGCTGCATGTTACCCGGCTCGGTAATCAGCCCTAGCTTGTACAAACCCTCGCCGAACACCTTGTTCGCCGCGCCCGTGATGTCCGCGCCCGTCTTCCCCGGCCGCGCGGCGTCGATTCCCGCCTTCTGCGCTTCCCACACCAGCCGGTAAATATCTGCCTGCAGCTTGGAATACTTTCCGCTCACCGGAATGGTGCGCGTCACGTCGACGCTGTAGCCTTCGTACTCGGCCGCGTCATCCATCAGCAGCAAATCGCCTGCGTGCATCGTATCCTTATTAGTCTCGTAATGCAGAGTGGTCGCATTGACTCCCGACGCCACGATGCACGGATAGCCCCAGTGCGCGTTGCGCCGCAGGAACGTGAACTCGAACTGCGCCTGAATCTCGTACTCCGGCGTCCCCGGCACGCCCAGCGCATAGGCCCGCTGGAAACCCTCCGCTGTAATATCCACCGCGTGCTTCAGAATGTCGATCTCGCGTTCGCTCTTCACACGCCGCGCGGCGCTGAACGTCTGCACCGCGTTCACCACCTTCACCGCTCCGCCGATCTTTTCACCCAGCGCGGCCTCGCGCGTGTACTCCGGTCCGCGACCCTGCAACAGCAGCAACTGCCCCACGGGCTTCGGAAACGCCGTCGCCAGTTCCACCGGAATCGCCGGAGGAACCGCAACACCTCCGCGCCCCCCGCGACCGCCGCCCGCCCCGCGACCGCCGCGCTCAGGCTCCGCGAACGTCGCCTTCGCCGCCGGCATCACCGAGGCCAGAAACTCATTCAGCCGCCGCGCATCCCAAATCGTCTGGATCCCGGAAATCTTGCGACCCTCCTCCGGAGTCAGTATGTGACCGGTCCAGTTTTCCTGCGCCGGATTCGACGGCGGCATGAATAGAATCTCGTGGATCCCTTCGCCGCTCGGAATCATCACCAGCGCGCTGCCCGGCTGATTGATGCCCGTCAGGTAAAAGAAGTCGTTCTCCTGCCGGAACGGCCAATCGACGTCTCCCGCATAATTCCGAGGCTCGGCCGCATACAGCAACAGCATGCCGTCCGCCGGAATCTGCGCCGCCACCGCCTTGCGATGCGCCGTGAGGTCCGCCACCCGGTCCCGCTCGATGGATGCCGCGGGCGCCGGCGTCACTTTCCAAATTCCGTTATCCGCCGCGGCCAGCACACACGCCACGCACACGATTCCGGCAGCAAATCGTCTCATGAAAACCCTCCCTGCAATGATTTCCTCATTATACGCGGGCCGCCGTGTACAATACCCCGTTATGGAACACTACACGTGGGACGACATGGAAAAAGAGGTTCTCAGCGAAACCATCGCGCGCAAAATCATCACCGGTGAAAAGGCCATGGTCGCCCAGGTTTTCCTCGCCAAAGGCGCCATCGTGCCGGAGCATTTTCATGAATCCGAACAGATCACCTACATTCTGGAAGGCGCCCTCGAATTTGTGCTCGAAGGCGAGACCATCGTCGTCGGCAAGGGCCAGGTGCTGCGCATTCCGTCCTATGTCCCGCACAAAGCCGTCGCGCTCGAAGACACGCTTGACCTCGATATCTTCGCGCCCATTCGCCACGATTGGCTCAAGAAAGACGACGCCTACCTCCGCGGAGGAAAGTAAATGGATCTCGGCCTCAAAGACCGTGTCGCCATCGTCGCCGCCGCCAGCGAAGGCATGGGCAAAGCCATAGCCCAGGGCTTCGCGCGCGAAGGAGCGAAAGTCGCCATCTGCGCGCGAAATGCCGCCACATTAGAGAAGACCGCCGCCGAAATCGGCCCGGACGTCTTTTCAAAAGCGCTCGACGTCACTGACTTCCAGGCTGTCCGCGATTTCGTGCGCCAAACCCACCAGCATTTCGGACGCATCGACATTTGCCTCGCCAACGCCGGCGGTCCGCCCTCCAAACCCTTCGCCGATACCACCATCGACGATTGGAACCGTGCGGCGCAGCTCAACCTCATGAGCACCGTTCACTTCGCTAAGGAAACTCTTCCCTTGATGCAGCAGCGGAAGTGGGGCCGCTTCCTCGCACTTACTTCCATGACCGTCAAACAGCCGGTCGAAGGGTTAGTGCTTTCTAACTCCATCCGTAGCGCAGTAAGTGGACTGGTCAAGACCCTCAGCAATGAGTACGGTCCGGATAACATCACCGTGAATTCCGTATGCCCCGGTTACATCGCCACTGCCCGGTTACTCGACCTGAGTTCCACCCTCGCCGCGCGCCACAACACCACGCGCGAAGCAATCGAACGGCAATGGGCCTCGCAGTCCGCGCTGCGCCGCATCGGAACTCCCGAAGAGTTCGCCGATGCCGTGCTCTTTCTCGCCTCCGAACGCGCCGCTTACATCACCGGAGTCAACCTGCTCATCGACGGAGGAACCGTCAAAGGAGTTTACTAACTCCCGTATGCCGTTCCGTGCCGCCCAGACCGCTCAGTCCGAACATCTGCACCAATCGCTTTCTCTGAGGGATCTCGTCCTCGCGCAGGTGCTCTGCGTCGTCGGCTCCGCGTGGGTGGGAGTCGCCGCCAAACTCGGCCGCTCGCACCTGGTCTTCTGGCTCACGGCGATGGCGCTGTTTTACCTGCCGCTCGCCGCGGTGGTGATCTATCTCAACGCGCTCATGCCCCTCGAAGGCGGACTCTATCAATGGGCGAAGGCGGCATACGGTCAACGCCTCGGCTTTCTCACCGCCTGGAACCTGTGGGTATACGCAGTGATTGTCATGGGCGCGATCACTTACATGATCCCCACCGAAGTGGCTTATTTCATCGGGCCGAAAGGCGCGTGGATCCAGTCCAATCGCGCCGCCGCCCTGGCCATCACGCTCGCCGCGATTTCCGGCATCACGGTGGTGGCCATCCGCGGCCTCGAAATGGGAAAGTGGCTGCACAACGCAGGCTCGGCCATGATTCTGCTGGCCTACATCATCCTCCTCTCTCTCCCGCTCTGGGCCATGTTCCACGGTTCCCTCCCCCACTTCGAACCGCTGCCCCTGCAGCTTCCCAAGTTCAACATGTTCAGCCTCGCCATCTTCGGCCAGATGACCATCGGGGCGCTCAGCGGCTTCGAGTACGTCGCCATTCTTGCGGGCGAAACGCGCGGCGCCGGCCGCGCCATCGGCCGCAGCGTCATGATTTCCGCGCCCATCATCGCCGTGATGTTCATACTCGGCACCAGCACCGTGCTCGCCTTCACCGCCGGGAAACCCATTGACCTCATCGGACCCATTCCGCAAACCATGCGCGCGGCCCTCAGTTCCACCACCGTCGGCCTGTGGATCGCCCCCTTCGGCATCTTCCTCCTGATCGGCCGCGCCGTCGCCAGTTCCAGCCTGATCTTCACCGGACTCACGCGCCTGCCGATGACCGCAGGCTGGGATAACCTCCTGCCTAAGTGGTTTGCGAAACTGCATCCCGTACGCCGCACCCCGGTAAACTCGATTCTGTTTGTAGCTGGATTGGTCGCGGTGATTGTGGTCCTGAGTACGCAGGGAGTCGGCGCGCAGGAAGCTAATCAGTTACTCGGCACGGCGTCGGTTGCGCTCTACGGCATCGCCTACATCGCGCTCTTCGCGATTCCCCTGTTCGGCCTGAAAACGCTGCGCGCCCAGCTCCCCGCGTGGCTGAAAGTGGTTTCGGCCGCCGGGTTGTTTGCCAGCGCAATCTCCCTCGTGATTACCGTGTATCCCATCGTGGATGTCGTCAGCCGGACTGCTTTCGCGGCAAAGATATTAGGAGTCATGTTCATCGCCAACGCCGCTGGCCTGCTCATCTACCGCTCAGCCCGCAAGTAGTCCGAATACCAACAGAGGCCAGCCAGTTGCTTCGTTTACCGCGGAGGTACGAAGGTGAGTAGACAAACACTCGCGCGTTCACTGGCAGGCGGCCTGTTATTCGGCGGCCTCTTGTTGGCGCAGGCTCCGGACAACACGAAAGTGAACAAACCGGACCGTCATCAGGGCGCGCCTACAGCCGACCAGGGCAAGAACAACAAGTCGGATCGCGAACTTATGGCGGAAATCCGCAAGTCTGTCGTCGGCGACAAATCCCTTTCCAGTTACGCGCATAACTGCAAGATCATTGCGCAGCATGGAAAGATCACCCTCAAGGGCCCCGTTCGCAGCGATGAAGAGCGCAGCACCATCGAGCAGAAAGCCCGCGAAGTCGCAGGCGAAGGCAACGTCGACAACCAACTGACGGTCAAGGCAGCCCGCACGAAATAAGGAGAGGAATATGGCAGGAAAAAACACAGCAGCATTTGGTATCTACAACTCCCGCGAACAGGCCGAGCGCGGAGTGGACGCGTTACTCGCAGCCGATTTCCGCAGCGAGGACATTTCCGTCCTCATGCAGGACAACGTCGGCACCAAAGATTTTGCGCACGAGAAACACACCAAGGCGCCCGAAGGCACAACCACCGGCGTAGTTGCCGGAGGCGCGGTCGGCGGAACATTGGGACTGCTCGCCGGCATCGGAGCGCTCGCGATTCCCGGACTCGGACCGTTCATCGCAGCCGGACCGATTATGGCCACACTAGCCGGAGTCGGCACGGGCGGCGTGGTCGGCGGCATCATCGGCGCCCTCGTCGGCATGGGAATTCCGGAATACGAAGCCAAGCGCTATGAAGGCATGGTGAAGGAAGGCGGAATCCTCGTCTCGGTCCACTGCGACAATTCCGAATGGGTAGGCCGCGCGAAGGACGTTCTGGAAAACTCCGGAGCTCACGACGTCTCCTCCACCGGAGAATCGGACGCCGATTACAACGAAACCGACAAACCCAAAGTCCGCCACGGCGGAGGCGGCGGAGCCTACTAAGGCAAGTTATTGAAGGACGCAGAACCACCCCGGTCGCCACAAGTGGCCGGGGTGGTTTCGCTAAGTAGGGCGGCTTACAGTTCGCGTCCCATAGCTGCCGCGTTGTCCACCGAAGGACCAACGCACGTTCCGGCACGAGCGTTACAAACTGCTCAGTACTTTCAGTACAGTAGCGTCGCGTACGATTTAGGGATAAAACGTCGAGGACTCGGCCGAGTTTGAGAGGGCTTAAGGATATACTTCTTTCGAGAAAGGATCCCAAATGAAAGCCCTGGCTAGAACCCTGAGTGCCACAAATATTGCCTTCGCCGAACGCCTGCGAATTCATCCGCCTTGGATTCTCGTTCTGGCTCTGGCTGCGATTGGCCCACTGGCCGCGGTAGCATCGGCCGGCCTAATGATCACTACCACAGCCGGCCCCACGGTCTCGCTGGGCACCGGTCAGCCTCTGACCGATACGATAACGGTCGCCGGAGGCCTCACCGAACAGAACGGAATCCCAGGCTTTGGCGGGCAACTAGAAATCCTTCTGGCCGGGTCTCAGGTCGGGGTAGTTTCCGATACTTTCACGCCTATACTCAACAACGGCACCTTCAACACCAGCTTCTTGCCCACGGTCGCGGGGCAGTACGAGTGGGTGGTGAGCTATTCAGGTGATGCGGTAAATCCAACCGTCCGCGCTGATCCGGAGATGGAGACGGTCTGCCCTGGGTTTTGCATCACTACCACACCCGGCCCCACGGTCTCGCTTGGCAGCGGTCAGCCCCTGACCGATACTATTACGGTCGCCGGAGGCCTCACCGAAAAGAACGGAATCCCTGGCTTCGGCGGGCAGCTTGAGATCCTTCTGGCTGGGTCTCAGGTCGGGGTAGTTTCCAATACTTTCACGCCTATAATCAACAACGGCACCTTCAGCACTAGCTTTTTGCCCACCGTCGCGGGGCAGTATGAGTGGGTTGTGAGCTACTCGGGTGATGCGGTAAATCCAATCTTCGACGCTGGTGTGGAGATGGAGAACGTCACAGGCGCAGCGACAGTCCCGGAGCCATCGACATGGCAGCTAGCGTCCGTCGGGGCCATTCTGGCAGGACTCATCGCCCTCGCGCGGAAGCGCCAAGTGATCGCCTAGTCCCCCAAGTGCAGGATGATCTTGTTGCACGTGCCACACACGACCCTCAGTCAACCGTGCGCAAGCCTAGGTATCTGGCGAAGGGCTCGAAATCCCGGTCGGCGTGCAGCAGTTCATACCCGTCTTCGATGCACTTGGTTGCAATGACCGTGTCGATTGTCTTTCGGACGGTAACGCCAAGCCTGCGCAGCGCGCGACAGTTCTTCGCGGCTTGAATAGCGATTTCCCGGCCGCCTAACTCGACCACCATCAACGACGTCAACACCTTTCGGGCGCTATGGAAGTCTCGCTGATCATCGAAACCCTGGAGGACTTCCGTCAGAATCAAGTCGCCAATCGCCAGTGGTTGCTGCCCAAGCAACCTATCGAGCTTCTCGGTCTGCGCCGACACGGTTCCCTTAAAATAATCGATCCACACGCTGGAATCGACCAGGATCAACTGTCGCTCCGCATCGCATCGAGGTCGCCGTGCCAGTCGAGCTTACCGCGAAAGCGCCGGATCGCCGCCTGCTTTTTCAGGCGGAGCAGCGTCCGCAGACCTTCCTCTACAGCCTCGCGCTTTGTCTTGAATCCGGTTGCCCGCAGAACGTCCCGCATGAGCCTGTCATCGATTACTATGTTCGTGCGCATCGATGTGTATACCTACGCTCCATTGTACACATTCACCGCGCGGGTGGACGTTGGTGCCGGATCTGTCCACTTACTCTGGCGGCCGGCGGGTGGTGCCTGACGGCACCGTACGAGACGAATTCCGGTTAGCGCAGCGAGGCAGGTGAGTTCTCCGTCGGCTGGCCCCCGGGGCAGTTTGCGCTGAGACTCAATGCCGCAGACCGAATCCGCATTCATTCAGATGGGCAACACGCGGACGCGGTAGCGAAAGGAGTCTACCGTAACAAGAGCGCCAGCTTCGAGGTTTGGTTTGGTGGCCTGGATTGCCCGCAGCACGATGTCGCCAACCGCCGACGGTAGGACGTCTTGAGTGCGGACTTGAATCACGCTCGGCCTGACTGTCCGTAACGCGGCCAGCAGCATACCGAAATCCAGATCGTGCGTGAAAACGATCCAACCGTTTGCCGCGGCGAAATCAAAGATCTCGGAATCCGGCGCCCATGGTTGACCGACTGTTGACCAATGGACCGCTTTGAACCCCTTTTAGGCCAGGAACGAGACCCATAGCGGGCTCAAGTTCATGTCCACAAGGAATTTCATGCGGCCGGCAGTGGCACTTCGATTTCTTCGACGCGCCACGCTGCGTATGCCAGCGCCTGGCGGATGTCCTCGTCTTCAAGATACGGATAGGCGGTCAAAATCTCGCTGAATCCATGCCCCGAGGCCACCAACCCCACGATTGTCCCCACGGTTACACGCATGCCGCGTATGCACGGCTTGCCTTTCATAACAGCGACGTTCCGCGTGATTCGATCCAATGCTGGCATCCACCTATCCCCGTCCATCCCCCTCCACCCTCCCCACCCCGAACATCGCCCAATACTTCTCCGGCAACCTCGCCCGCTGCATCTCCCGATTCACGTACACGTGCCGCGTGCTCCCCGTCGCCAGCACCCTCTCCCCCACCCGCATCTCATAACCGAAAATCACAATCCGGCTATTCGCGTCCTCGATCCACGTCCGCACCGCGACCTCATCGTCAAACCGCGCCGGCCACCGATACCGGCAGTTCGCCTCCGCCACCGCCAGATAAATGCCGTCCTCCCGCTCCATGTCGCGGTAATTGAATCCCATCGTTTTGCAAAGTTCCACGCGGCCCACCTCCATCCACACCAGATAATTGGCGTAATACACCACCCCCATCTGGTCCGTTTCGGCGTACCGCACCCGCAACCGCGCTTCGTTTTGAATTTGCGTCATGAATGAAGATCGATTGTAACCCGTTGCAACGCGGGGACCTCCGAAGCCGTCTGATATCCTGAAAGTCGCCCGCTCCTCATGCGCACCCGCATCCTCTTTTTTGGCATCCTCAAGGAAATCGCCGGCCGCCCCGCGGATACTCTGGACGTCCCTGAAGGCTCCGATCTTCGCACCGTCTTCGCCCATTACGCGGATCGTTTCCCGCGCCTCCGCGACATGTCCGGCAGCATCGTCATCGCGCGTAATCACGAGTTTGCGCCCCTCTCCACCGCGGTCGCCGATGGCGACGAAATCGCGTTCCTGCCGCCTGTTTCGGGCGGCTCCAACTGCATCGCCGAAATCGTGGAGACCGGCCGCTATTTCGCCCTCACCCGCCACGCCATCGATGTCAAAGGTGCCATCGCGCGCATCCTCACCGGCGCCGAAGGAGCCGTCGTCACCTTCGAAGGCACGGTCCGCAACAATACCGCCGGACGCCCCACCCGCTTCCTCGACTACGAAGCTTATGAGCCCATGGCCCTTAAAACCATGGCCCAGCTTGGCCGCGACATCGCCGCCGACCACCCCATCACCGGAATCGCCATCGTGCACCGCCTCGGCCGCATGCTCATCGGCGAAACCAGCGTCGCCGTCATCGTCGCTTCCCCCCATCGCCGCCTCGCGTTCGAAACCGCCCTCGAAGGCATCGACCGCCTCAAGAAAACCGTGCCCATCTGGAAGAAAGAGTATTTCGCCGATGGCGAAGTGTGGGTGGAAGGCGAATGGGGGGCAGATGTCTCGCACGCCGGCTAGCTTACTCGCCCTCTCCGCCGCCGTGCTGCTGGCGCAGGAGACGCCCGTCTTCCACGAAAACGTCAACCTGGTGCACATCCTTGCAACCGTTCGCGATCGTTCCGGCCAGCTTGTCGGCGCGTTGAACAAGGAAGACTTTGACGTCTTCGACAACGGCGTCCCTCAACGCATCTCCGTTTTCGACCGGCAGACCGAACAGCCCCTTTCCGTCGCCCTCCTGATCGATGTAAGCGGCTCCACCCACATCGATCTCAAATACGAGACCGCCTCGGCGTCGAAGTTCCTGCGCGCGCTGCTGCTCAACGGAAATCCCAAGGACCAGGCAGCGCTCTATACGTTCGATGACACGGTGCAACTGGAACGCAACTTCACGCACAGCTTCCAATCGCTCGATTCCGCGCTCAAGAAGATTCAAGGTTCGGCCGGCACTTCGCTGTACGACGCCATTTACCTTGCCGCGCGCGATCTCGAAGGCCGCGACGGGCGCAAGGTGCTGGTCGTCGTCTCCGATGGCGGCAACACCACCAGCAAATATCAGATGAAGGACGCCCTGCGCGCCGCGCAACTCTCGGACGCCGTCATCTATCCCGTGGTCGTCATCCCCATCTCCAACGATGCGGGCCGCAACATCGGCGGCGAGAACGCGCTCACGTTCATGGCGCAAGGCACGGGCGGCCGCACGTTCCTTCCTTCTCTCGGCGCGCAGCTCGATAAGGCATTTTCGGATATCATCCTGGAACTCCGCACCGAATACGTGCTCGGCTTCTACCCGCAAAACGTGCCGCTCACCAAAGAGCGCTTCCACAGCTTGCAGGTGAAGACTCACCGCCCGGAATTGCAGGTCTCCGCGCGCAACGGCTATTATGGTGATGCCGAGGGCGATCAATCCACGCCGGAAGCCCGTGTCTCGGTCAAGCCCGGCGAAGCCACTCGCAAAAAGAAGTAGGAGACATTACTACGCCACAACAAGGAAAGTCCGCGCGCGCCCCTGAGCAGACCTTTGAGGAAGCCAAATACCTCAAGCAACTCATCGAATCCGGCACGCTCGTCCGCGTCAAAATGGCCGAGGGTGAGGAAGTGGTCGGCACCATCGAGTATTACGACCAGTCCTTCATCCGCTTAACCCGCGACGGCCAACCCAACCTGTTCATCTTCAAGCACGACATCGTTTATATCCAGGAAGAGGCGTAAGCGCGCCGATGCAATTTCTGGAGACCGCCGTGGACATCGCCCGCGAAGCCGGGTCGCTGACCGCCGGGTTTTTCGAGCGCCGCGTCGCCTACGAAACCAAGGGCGAATTCGATCTCGTCACCGAGGCGGACCGCGCCAGCGAAAAGCTCATCGTCGAACGTCTGCGCACCTATTTCCCGACTCACTCCATCGTCGCCGAAGAAGGCGGCGGCATCGAAACCGCCGGCGAGTATCGCTGGTTTGTGGACCCGCTCGATGGCACCACCAATTTCGCGCACGGCTTTCCCGCCTACAACGTGACTCTCGGGCTGGAGCGCGCGGGAGAAATGATCGCCGGCGTCGTCTATGATCCCATCCGTCAGGAACTCTTCACCGCCGAGCGCGGCGCCGGAGCTTTCCTGAATAACCGCCGCATCCGCGTTTCAAAGGTCGCGGCGCTGGCCGGCAGTCTTTCCTCCACCGGCTTTCCCAGCCGCAAGCGCCACCACAACATCAACATTCATTTCTATTACCAGCTCGCCATGGCCTCCCACGGCGTCCGCCGTACCGGCTCCGCGGCCATCGACCTCGCCTACGTAGCCTGCGGCCGCCTCGACTTCTTCTGGGAATTCGGACTCAAGCCCTGGGACGTAGCCGCCGGCACCCTGCTCGTCTCCGAAGCCGGAGGCCGCGTCACGGACATGAACGGCCACCCGCACAGCGTCACAAAATCCGATCACGTCCTCGCCGATAACACAAGCCTCCACGAAGAAGTGCTCCAGGAATTCCAAGCCATCTTCGGCGGAACCTTGAAAGCCGCCCTGCCGGAAATCCGCTAGTCGAATTGCTTCCGTATTCCCGCCATCTTTGAAAAACTATCGAATTGCTTTTATGCCGCATTCAAACGCACGATCTGTAACTGCTTCCTGCTAACGGAGCCGCGACCGTAAGGAAGCGGTAAAAGGTGCATCGAAAGGCGAATGGAGTGCGACGAGAACAGCAGCCGGATTTCTTCACAATCCCGTGAGGGAAAAGGTGCATCGAAAGGTGCATGAAGTGCCCTGAGTAAGCGAAAATCCGCGTTGCCAAGTGCCGGCAGGAATCCTTCCTGTCGGGTCGCGCGGAGCGCGACTCTGGTCCGATAGCACAACCCGCGGATGCGCGGGATACAATCAGACGGGACACAGTAGGATGAAATGCCTCAAACTGGGTCTGATCTCGATCGTCTTGACCATGGGCTGGGCCGCGCCGGATGAGCCCCAAAGCCTCTTGCCGGCGCCCACGGGCCCATACAGTGTCGGCCGCGCTTCCCTACAATGGAGCGATGAATCCCGCCTGGATGCTGCATCTCCGGACGGCCATCGCCAGTTGGTAGTCTGGCTTTGGTATCCCGGTGCGAAGACTCAACAGCAAGTAGCCGCTTGGCAACCCGGCAAATGGGCCCAACTTTACTGGACCCGCTTGCTCCGCTCCCATCCGGAATCCGCCGCCGTCGGGACCCGCTATCCCCTTCAGTCGATCTTGAGCCATTCTTACGCCAACCTTCCTACACTCCCCGGCAGGCAGCAGTTCCCGCTACTCCTGTTCACCCCAGGCGGCGGCGAACTCCCGTTGAATTACGCCAGTCTCATCGAAGATCTTGCGAGTCATGGCTACATCATCGCTGGCATTGTGCCTCCGCACTCCGGAAGCTGCGTGTACTCGGATGGACGGACCGTCGATCAGCCATTACGACCGCCTTTCGAAGAGACGGTCGCTATCGCTGACCTGGCCTTTACAATCGACGAATTGAAGGGATTGCCTGCCACTAGCCCCTGGAGAAACAGGGTTGACTTTACGAGGATCGGAGCCTTCGGTCATTCGCTCGGTGGCGGAGTTAGTCTTGACATCGCCAAGACTGACTCGCGCGTTCGCGCTGCCGTCGCCATTGACGCCGGTGACCCGACCGGGTTGGCTAAACCGGCCCTCTACTTACATGCCGGCGACCCGGCGACGTTGGCGCCGGATGCCGCTGGTGAAATCCGTCAGGCAATACAGGCCTTCCTGCAAACCGCGCGCCCCGGGTACGACCTCTGGATCAAGGGTGCACGGCATTCCTTCTCCACGGACCATTTCATGCTGCCTTACCGGCCCAGGACCGTCGACGCTGCTGGCACCATCGACCCCAGCCGTGCAATTACTATCACGCGAGAGCTGATACGCAGCTTCTTCGACCAACACCTAAAAGGTATGAAGACTGCGGTCGCCTTAGGCCCGTCCGCCAGCTTTCCCGAGGTCGTCCTTTTAGGAAATACCAAGTAGCCAGCACCGCTTCCACCGATCGACCGACTGGCACAGCAAAGGCCGGCAATCGCGTGAAGTACACCACGTGCCCACACGAATCTTTCCTGTCGGGTCGCGCGGAGCGCGACTGCCACGTGCCGAGTCGCGGTAGAAACAGCGATTACTCGCTGCCCCCC
>Ga0134128_10000033_pt1 | contig 187275 bp, 169 predicted proteins | sample KB31754_FD_96462 | JGI IMG/M metagenome (GOLD analysis project Ga0134128, IMG submission 96462) | Terrestrial soil microbial communities with excess Nitrogen fertilizer from Kellogg Biological Station, Michigan, USA - KB3-175-4 | ecosystem: Environmental > Terrestrial > Soil > Unclassified ...
GAGAACGTCGCACATTGTGGCATATTCCTACACAGGTTTATTCCTGACCTAAAAATATGCACAAACTTTCCCTAATGTTCGATCGGGTACAATCCGTAAGTTTTAGGGGTTTATCCCGGATTTACCATTTCGGTAATATGCGAACCGCATCAAATTTCAGCTTGGAATTTTTGCGCCCTCTTCCACGTTTACTGCGTGGATTTAGATGGCTCGGACCTCAAGGTTTACCCGTCCCAATACTGGCCTCGGCCTAAAGCGTGGGATCGACAAGGAGGGCCTTAAGCGATGACCAGGAAAAAGAAATCGGCAGTTAAGCTCCCGGGTACGGTGGAGAGGATAATCCCGAGCAGTTACTCAAGCGAGCCTGAGAAGGCTGAGATCGCGGTAGATGGTGCCGATCCGCTCTACAAAGAAATTCGTATTGAAAATAGCTTGCAAGACGAAGAAGGACAGGAAGTCAGCTTGAAGCCCGGCGCTCAAGTTGACGTGACCATCGAAGCAGAGCCCGACGCCACCAAGCCCAAAAAGACTCCCTCCCCAGAATCCGATGAGGCAGAACCGGAAGCCAAAGCAGACAGGCGCTGACAATTACGCCACCCGGTTCATTGCAGAAGAAATCGTCCGAAGGCGACACCGCCGTGAATGTTACATCTTCGAAGCCCCATTCCGTTGAAGCTCCAATAGCACCCGCAGCCCACGATAAAAACTCTCTTTGTTGTAGGCCGTTTCCCAGCGTTGCAACACGCTTCGCAAATCCTTGCTCGCGTTTTCAATAGAGACCTGGGCATTTGGCCTCAATTTCCTAAGGCGCTTAAGCGTGTGAAAGGCGCGCACGATATCCGGCTCCACTGCTTTGCGCGACTTCTTCGCGTTTTGGATCCAGCGGGGCGGGATGTTTGCGCGGAATTTGAGAAAAGCTCGCACAACCGAGCCGGAACTTGAAACGAATAGCTTCGCTTCCCTGGGCATAGATGTCCTCCCTCACAAGAAGCCTGGTTGGCTTCTGGTCCTTTGTATACAACCAGTCCATTCTTCCCCGAACGCAAGATCCTGCAACCGCTCCGATCTCCCACCGATGCCCCACGCATTCCTGGTCGCATCGTTCCCGAATAGCTTACACTTCGGCCGTGACGAAGCGCAGTCCATGGGACGCCGCCGCGCGTGCACGAGGGCACGACTCGTGGGTTGATGCGGCTGCACACTGGCATACGGCGATGACGGATGCCCTGCTCTCCGCCGCAAACCTCAGGCCCGATTCGGTGGTCTTAGATTTGGCGGCTGGAACAGGCGAACCGGCGCTGACCATCGCCGGACGCCTCCCCAGCGGAAGAGTCATTGCCCTGGATAGCTCCCGCGCCAGTCTCGCGCTTGCCAGCGAACGCGCTCACGAACACGGTTTCGCGACCAGAATCGAGTGCATCCAGGCTGACGCGCACAGTATTCCGCTGGTCGATCATTCTGTCGATCGCGTCACTTGCCGTTGCGGAATCATGTTCTTCAACGACACTGGAATCGTGATGTCAGAAGCTCTGCGCGTACTGAAGCCTGGCGGACGTGCCGCTTTCTTGGCATGGGGGCGGTTCGAGCAACCCTTCTTCGATGCCACGGTCGCATCCGTGCTTCGACTCGTTCGCGGAGCAAAGATGCCGCCCCAAAGCCGAATGATGTTTCGGTTTGCGTCACCCGGTTCCCTGGAAATCGTGTTGCGTACAGCAGGCTTTCGTGATGTGACCGAACAGGCCTTGACGGTACCGAGAATTTGGGCTGGGAGTCCAGAAGAATTGTGGGCCTACCAGCAGGAAGTCAGCACTCTTTATCACTCACTCTTTGAAAGCATTCCCAACCATCTACGCGCTAAAGTGGATTCGGAAATCTCAGGCTTGCTGTCTGGCTTTCGGAGCGGTAACGTTCTGAGCGTGCCAACCAACATCATTGTCGCTGCCGGTCAACGATCCTGAAATGAGCTTCTACAGAGAGCACGTCTATCCGCATCTTGTGCTTGCCCTAGGAAACCCCAAGCCGATTGCACAGATTCGAAAAAAGATCATCCCACTCGCGGAAGGCAACGTACTTGAAATAGGGGTTGGACCCGGTGTGAACTTTCCGCACTACGACTCCGCAAAGGTAAGAAAGGTATTTGCCCTCGAACCGAATCCGGGAATGCTCCGCCGTGCTGACAAACAGCGTTCAAGAGCGACATTCGAAATCGAGTTTCTTGATCTGCCGGGAGAACGAATTTCTCTTCCCGATGGGAGTATCGATACCGTCGTCAGCACGTTTACGATGTGCACGATCCCCGGCGTAGTAGAGGCCATCCAAGGTATGCGGAGAGTCTTGAAAACCAGCGGGAAGTTCATCTTCTTTGAGCACGGGCTTTCTCCGGATGATGCTGTCGAGCGTTGGCAGAGGAGAAACGAGCCGTTGTGGCAGTGGGTGTTTGAAGGTTGCCATGTAACGCGGAACATTCCGGCCCTGATCGAGCAAGGCGGATTCAAGATTGAGCAGATCGATGTGGGTTATGTTGCACCATTCCCAAAGTGTGGCTCGTATTGCTTCTGGGGAGTGGCGCGTTAGTCGGGCCCCAGCGATCGATCAAACGGAGCTGGGTTGGATATGGAGGCTATCTATTCTCTCTTTAGACCATTTTTAGGGAGCAAGTCCCGTCGATTGCCTAACTACGAGGCTTGGTATGAGCCAATAATCGGAGCCGGTCGCCCGCTTCCCCCGATCCTGAGCTGCACGAACCAGTGCGCAGAACGCGAGCTCCGCAAGTTCCAGCCGGGATATGCCGATGGTAGTCAAGGGTGGGACAGTGAACGGCGAGAGATAAATATCTTCGACGCCCACTACAGAAAGCCCTTGCGGAACTCCAATGCCGCGCTCGCGCGCTTCCGCCAGCAATCCAATGGCAGTCATGTTGTTCGAGCACAGCACCGCAGTGGGGGGGGTTGAAATAGCCATCAACTTCCTTAGCGCCATCCGACCGCACTCGGTCGTCAGATTTCCTGCCACAACGAATTCTGATGGCGTATCCAATCCGATCTCGTGCGTCGAATCTTCAAAGGCCTCCTTCTGCAGAACCGCCGAGCTGGTGTGGCTTGGGCCAGTAACAAATCCTATCCGCGAATGACGCAATGCTGCGAGGTGGCGCACGGCTTGCCTGATCCCCTGCAGGTAGTCAATCCTGATGCCGACGGTCCCAGCAAACTGCTGGCCGGGGTCGGCAATCACGAGAGGGATGTTTTTGAGCTGCAGAGCCTGGACCAGCTGCTCCTGTATACCAAAAGTCAAAATTGCTACGCCATCAACCCGCCGCTCCATCATCCGGCGAATGACGAGTTCTGTTCTTCCGGGATCGAAACCGATGGAGCACAGCAAGATTTCGTATTCCTTTTGCACGGCAATCTGCTCGAAGGCTTGGACAATTTCGGCAAAGAATGGGTTGGTGATCTCCTCAATGATGAGACCAAAGATCCGACTACTGCCGAGAACCAAGGCTCGTGCCTGCGTATTTGGGTAGTAATGAAACTCATCCACTACGTCCCAGACGCGTCTGACGAGGCGCGGATCCACAGTTGGCACACGATTGAGGGCCCGCGACACCGTCGCGGTTGAAACTCTGGCGCGTGCCGCAATTTCTCGCAAATTCATATTCGATAGCCTCCTGGAACTACCAGCTCACGTGGATCGCCTGCGGCGAAACCAGACCGAGGGACAAAAGTCTGCTGCTTTGATCGACTCCATTCTGTTTAGGCTCGGAGACTGGGTAAATGGACGAGCAGAAAGCATGCACAGAAGCGCCGCAGCAATGATTGATGGCCTGCGATCATGAGTATCCGACGGCATCCTGTACATTCACTTGCCCTCTAGTTTTCTTCGACAATCAGAAGGTCCCAAGGCGGCAACTTAAACGTCTCGCCCCGCTTTACAGACCCTCCGGTCAGAACATCGGAACCGTCGCCTTGAGAATAGGTGACCAGTTGCTGCTGACCGGAAAAATTGAAGTAATAATGGAGAAGCTTCCCGGCCGAATTACGCCCATTACGAAGCTTCACCGCGGGCGGAAGGTCCTGATTCGCATTGGCTAGTCCTGCGCGCTTCAAGACATTGCGCACGACCTCTCGCTGCAACTTGTCCGTAAGGACTGTCCCTTCGTAGACCAGGGTGCCTGTTCCAAAGTTATTGCGAGTGATCGCGGGAAAATGCCAGTAAGGATCGTCAAAGGATGCAACCACCGTGGCCGTTTCAGGCTCCAGAAATTCTTCCCAGACTGAACCGGTGTTTTCTTCACCAACGCCGTAGGCGTCAGGCTTGAGAGACACCGGCGCCGCCAGGTTTGTGAACTCCTGGTAATGAAATCCGCAGGCGGCCCGCAGCCCCCCGGGTGCCATCACGCTTCGCACGGTTGAATGCTCATCCGTAAAACCGCTCTTGAATGCCATGACCACGTGTCCGCCGTTCCTGACGTAGTCGGAAATCTGCTGCAATACACGATCGGAGGCACTGTAGAGAGGTGGCACCAACAGCACCTTGTAGCGTGAAAGATTGGTGTCTCCCGCCTGCACAAAATCTGTTTCCATATTGAGGTCGTAAAGCGCATCATACATCTGGCGCAGTACGGTCATGTAATTCACGGTATCGCTCACTGGCATGTAGCTGAGCGCGTTGGCAGAATCTGCGCTCACTAGAATCGCAACCTGGTTGTCTTTCCTCAAATTCGCCAGTTGTGGACCCACGCGTTTCAGTTCTCCGGCGACGCGCGTTACCTCGGCATAGGCGCGGTTAGGTTCGAGATCATGCGAGAGCACTCCACGCCAGTACGTCTCCTGGCCATAGTGGAGCGAGTGCCAGTGCCAGTACTCGACCATGTTCGCTCCCGCCGCCACATGGGCATACACCACGAGCCGGAGCTGTCCCGGGTACATTGGATATTGCGTCCGCGAGTCCCATCCGATACTTTGCGCGTTGGTCTCTGTGATCAGGAAATTGGAGTGCTTTAGAGATCGCCCGAGATCATCTGTCAGCCAGATCCCGCGACCGCTCAGTCGCGTCTGGGTGTCGAAATAGGCATTCTCGGCAACGACGTCAAGGGACTGCGCGATTTTCCACTGGTCAAGGTTGGTGTGAACCCCGCCACTGAAGTCGTGGGTGATGAATTGGTCAGGACGCTTATACTCATTGACGAGTTTGGCTTGCCACGCCAGGTAATCGGTCACTACATCCTGCTGAAACTGTTGCCATTCCAATTTGTAACCAGGATTCAAAATCCCATCTGCGGGTGGTAGATCTTCCCACTTATCAACCAGCTGGCCCCAGTAAGCCAGACCCCAAATCTTGTTAATCGTTTCCGGCGTCGCGTACTTCCTTCTGAGACGCTCCAGGAACGCCTCCCTCATGTACCGGCTGGTCGCTGCTGTTGGCGCGGTCTCGTTATCGATCTGGTAGCCGATTATGGCGGGGTGGTCCTTAAAATGGCTGACAATTTGTCGAATGACGCGTTCCGCATGTTCCCGAAAGTATGGATTGAGAAAGTCATAGTTCTGGCGAGGTCCGTAGTATCCGGGAGGAAGCGAGGCTGGATAGGTTGGATAATAGGGATCTCTCAGCGGGGGAGCGGTGCCATTGTGGGTGACGACGATTTCTGGATGTGCCTGGTAGAGCCAGGTCGGAATCGAGTAGGTGGGAGTGCCAAGGATAACCTTGATTCCCGCTTGATGGAGCCGGTCGAGCACTCGCTGCATCCACGCAAACTGGAATTCCCCATCGCGCGGTTCCCAGTTGCTCCATGTAGATTCGCCGACGCGGACGACATTGATTCCCGCCCTTTGCATTAACTCAACATCTTTGTCGACGCGATCGTACGGCATGTACTCGGGATAATAGGCAACTCCGTAGAGGATGGTATTCAGCCGATCCGGGGCAAAGCTCGAGGACATTTGTGACTGGGAAAGGACTCGAGACGACAGTAGAACGAAAATGATTGCAAACCAACTGAGATTCCGTACTTCGCTGAACATGAACGTTTCCTTTCGGGCGGAGCCCCGCCGAGCTAGCGCATGCGAGTACGAGAATAAGGCAGGATGAAGGGGTGCGCTCTTGACTTTCGAGCGCTCCCCTTCGGCTTCAGCTCAGAAGTACAGGTGCAATCCGAGCTGGACGATGCGATTGGCGTAGAAAGACGTGCCGCTGATCGCCCCAAATCCAGCCGCGCGGTTCCCATTCGCCGCCGGGAAATAGCCCATCGTCGGATCGCCGACCGGCTCCGCGAATTGCGGATGATTTGGCAAATTGAACAAATCCGCCGAGAACGTGATCCGCGTCTTCTCTCCAGTGGGAATCTTGAAATCCTTCTGCAAAGAGAAATCGAAGTTGTTTACCCCCGGATTGCGAACATTGGAGAAGTAGCGTGGAGAGTTTCCGAATGCCTTGTTGATGTCGGATGGCCCGGTCACGTTGACGAGGCCGGGTCCGGGGCAAGTCCCCGAAAAATCCAAGGCCTGATTATTAAACCAAAGATTCACCCTGCGCTGTGACCCGGAAACGGACGCGGGATTCCCCATCAGCATGGGGCGGTCAGAAAGCATGTGGCCTCCATTGCAGTACCCGTAAGCGTTATCGATAATCCCGAACGGCGTTCCGGCGCTGATGGTGTAGATTGCACTAGCGCGCCAACCGCCCAACAAGTAACCCGCAGCCCCGCTGTTCAGCCACTGTTTGCCTGGACCAAACGGTAATTCCACAACCGGCGCCAAGGTCAAGCGAAACGGAATATCGCCGGCGCTCACAGAGCGCTCCGACTTGCGGTCATAAAAATTCTGTCCGAGAACATCCAAAGACCAGAAGCCACCCCAATCGGAAGATGAGTCGTCGATCAGCTTGCTCCAGGTGAAATTCGCCAGGAGCGAGAAGTTATGTGAGAAGCGATGATCAAACTGCGCCTGCATAGAGTGATAGATGGAACTGGAAAGTCCCCACCATCCGGGAGTAACCACCAAGTTCCAAATGCCTGCCGAAAGGGCTGCGGCATCGGAGCAGTACGGGCTCGTGGTGGCGCCCCAACCATTTGCTGCCAGACTTGCGGGCGATTGCTGACAGATGTTGTATGCGTAATTGATCGGCAGATGCGTGCCTTTCGTGCCGACATACCCTAACTGCGCAGTTGTATCCCGGTCCAATTGCTTTTGCACAGTCAGATTCCATAGTTGGGTGTAGGTCGGATACTGTTTGCGCGGCGCCCATGAACTAAAGCTCACGAAAGAGTTCACGGGTATGGGCGCCCGCGGGTCCGCGGGAGGAATATCCACTTGCAACGGGCTGTCCCATTGCGTTCCCGCCCCCAAGCTAGTGCCGCGAAGAAGGTTGGGGCCAGGCTGGCCGTCGCCAGCACGGCCGTGGCCGACGTATCCTGGATGCATAATTCCGTACCCAGCCCGCACCACCAAGCCGCCCACGGGGTTCCAGGACAGACCCACACGGGGCTCGAACTGCTTCTTCGAGGGATCAAGGGTGGTATCAGGCGCGTTCACGCCAAACTGCTCCCACGTCCCGCTGTAGGGGTTGAAAAATGCATTGCCATCATGTAATTCACGGAACGACTGGTCGTATTGCCAACGCAGTCCGGCGTTCAGGGTCAGCTTCGGCGTGAGCTTGAAGTCATCTTGGAGAAATAGGGCGTAGGACCACGCGCGGGAAGAGACGAAGACCGGTTGCACTTGAACGCTGCCTTTGTTCATGACTCCAAACAGAAAGTCTGAAAACGCGTTGCCGGTGGCTGATCCGGAGAACTGAAAATTTCCCACCACGTCATTGGGCTGATAGTTGTCGATGGAGTAGTGGTAGGCCTGACCACCCAGCTTCAGGCTATGCTTGCCGATCGCCTTGCTCAGCGTGTTGCTAAAGTGGATCGTGGTTGCCGGTTCATAGAGCATTCCTGAGTTGCTGAAACCGCTATATCCCACGACCGAAACACCCGGGGTACCACACGCGGTCCCGTCCTTGGTATCAGGAACGCTGGAGAGACAACTGGGAATGCCCTGGATTCCAAAGGACGCGGGGGACTCGGCGCCCACCCCGAAGGGTGTTCGGTCGCCTTTGTGATGCCCCCAGCCGAATCGAAATTCGTTGAGTGTGGTCCCGGTGAAAGTATGGGTCCATCCTGCCGTGCCGGCGTAGTTGTTTCCCCTGGAGATCGATTTGCCGGCCGGTCCTAAGATGATGTTGTAGTTGAATCCCGAGCTGTAATCCGTGTGGACCGCGGTGAACAGATGGTCGTTTTGGGAATAATTCAGATCGAGGCGCGGGTTGAATCGATTGGTTGTGCTGCTGAAAGGAGGATTGATCGTCAGCTCGTTGGTTCCGATCCCAATGGCCGCTCCGCCGCTTGGCCAGACTGCCAACACGGCCTGCGACGCTGCGCTCACGGGGGTAGACGCATTCGCAAAGTTGTTGAATGGAATAGACGGCCCGGATCCCGGCTCGTGGATCTGATTGCTGGGATTGCTGCAGTTGCCTGCCAGGTCGAAGTTGCCGCCGTTGCCTGTACAGAAAGCGCCTAGGTCTGCACTGCGATAGGCGGCATTCGGGACAGTCACGCCCGGTCCTACGGAGCTTCCGTGGTTGCGGATTCCCTCATAGTCGGCAAAGAAAAAGAGCTTCCCTTTAACGATCGGGCCGCCGACGCTGCCACCGTATTCGTTGTAGTTGTAAGGGCTCTTGCGAACCTTTGGGTCTTCGAAATAATTCCGGGCGTCGAAGTTTTCGTTGCGATTGTACTCGTACGCTGATCCATGAAATTGGTTCGTGCCCGACTTGCTCACCTGAATCACAATCAGCCCACCGGCTTTACCGTACTCGGCGGACATGCTGTTCTGCTCAATGCGAAACTCTTGGATGGCTTCTACCGTCGGTTGAACATCCTGCCCGCCAAAAACCGGGGGCGTGATCGAAGTTCCATCGAGAATATTGTCGTCCTGGCGGGGACGGCTGCCGCTGATGCGCACGTTGCCATCGTTGCCACAAGAGCCGAGTCCGCCTCCACCGGTTCCCGCACCCGTACAGCCAGTCTGCTGAGAAACCCCCGCCGCGAGTGTGAGAAGGTTGTAGGGCCGTCGCCCTGAATTGCTGAACGTAGGCAGCTGCTCGAGTCGGCTCGAGTCCACCGTCTGCCCCAGGTCAGTCTGCTGGGTTTGTAAGATCGGCGAGTTCGCTTCCGTCACGGTCACGCTCTCATTGGTCTGACCCACGGCCAGCTCCAAGTCCAATTTTGGAGTTGCACCCACCTCAAGCGGAATGCGACTGGCGATCGCTCTTTTGAAGCCGACGGCTTCAGCTTCAACCCGATAGGTTCCAACAATGAGATTGTTGGCCACGTATACTCCCGCGGCGTTGGTCTTCAAAACCACCGTCACGTTGGTGTCGACATTGATGACCTTGATGGTCGCATTTGGAACCACTGCCCCGCTGGGGTCGCTAACCGTCCCCGTAATGGTTCCGTAGAACTGTTGGGCCATAGCGGCGCCCGAGAACGCCAGCAAGAGAGCCGCCACCGCAATAGTCAGACGCACATCGGTTCGAGTCACAACCGCCTCCAGAACGCGGAAGATTCAACAGACAAGCTCACCGGGCTAAAAAGCCGGCCGCGTCCTTCATATGCGCCACGGATGCGTTCTGTTTCAAGGCACTAACGGTTACGGTGCGGGTTAGTTGGTTGCAAGCCCTTGTTTTCCGATACGGTGCGCCGGAAAACGAATACTCGGCAGCACCGTGGCCGCGGAAAAATCTCTTTCGAGAAGCCTCCAGGCGCCCTGAATGCGCCCATGAAGGTGCTTGAAAGCGGGTGATGGGTCCCAAAATCTCTCGTTAAGAGGCTGATTTCCGTCCAGAAATAACAGCAGTTATCATCGCCATTAACGGTTAACGACGAAAAAGGGGATGCAAGCGTCAACGCTTTGACTAGCAAAGGGTTCAGTGCTATTGTCCGAGCGTATCGCCCGGGCCTGGGCGAAGTGCCATTGAGTGCTTCTCGAGAGCTCGTGTGACATCTTCCATACACACCCCGGTTTCCCTGCCTATTTCTCTATTCGAGAAAAGAGAAGAACTGCGCCGCATTCTCGAAAGTAAGCACTTCGCCAACTCACCCAAAAAGAGCCGGTTCTTGGAATTCGTTTCAGAGCAAACCTTTCTTGGGAACGGGGATAAGCTGAACGAGTACCTGATTGGCGTAGAAGTTTACGATCGTGGCCCGGAGTTCGATTCCCAGAAGGACCCCATCGTGAGGGTACAGGCGCACGACATCCGCCGCTTACTGAAGAAGTACTACGAGGAGGAAGCGAAAGATAGTCTGCTGAGATTGGATTTGCCGTCGGGCGCCTACGTACCTATTTTGACTCGACGCCTGTCTCCGCGAACTGAAGCAACCGAAATCGAAAAGGTGGCCGACGTCCCTGTTCCCCGCGCGACCCGCTGGCACGCGGTCTTGACCTTGACCTTGGCTGGATTGTGCCTCGTTCTGATTGTGCTACTCGCATTTGTTTTGAACGGCAATAAAAGAACAAATCAGCCTAGACCCACAGCCGCGTTACCTGAGGAACTGGAGTGGTTCTGGAAGCCGTTCCTGGCACCCGATAATCCGCCGCTCGTTGTCATTCCAAATCACCCCCTCCTGCGAGCAGCCCATGACGGCGATAGCGCTCAGACTCTCGCCAGTGGACACGAGATCCCAAAGTCGGCGCTTCCCGATTTCCGCGACACCATCCATTTTCGGGAGCTTAAGAAGTTTCGATTCGTTCCCTCACTCACAGACTTCACGTCAGTTGGGGAGGCGATCGGTGTGGTGCGTCTGTGTCAGATGTTTTCACAAGTTGGTCAGAAATGTCAGATTCAGCAGTCGCGTCTGGTAAACCTGGAGGAAATAAAGGCAAACAATTCGATCCTGTTGGGAGGTAACCAGTCTTGGAGCGGCCGGGTGTTTTTGAACGTAGAAGGATTCCACTTTCAGAGTGGCGTGATCCAAAACCGGCATCCGCGGCCTGGGGAACAGCTGATTTATAAGCCCGAATTCGATCCCATCACCAATCAGCTCCGCCGTGACTACGCCCTGGTGCTGATGCTGCCGAACGAACGCAGCGATAATCGCGTGCTGCTGATCTATGGCGTCTATACTCAGGGCTCACAAGCCGCGATTGAATATCTGACCAATCCCGATCGAATGTCGGAGCTACACAAGGCCCTACTGGATCTTTCTGAAGATCACAAGAACGTTCCATCCTACTTCCAAGCCCTGCTCGCAACCACCGTCGAAAACGCCGTCCCTGGCAACTGCTCTCTCGTTGCCCTCCGCGCAATCTCCAAGTAAAAAAGCCGCTTCACGCTCGAAGCCTGGGTTCGGGTTCGAACTATCAGATCTCCAAGCTCAGCGGGAGCAGGGAGAATCGCCAAGCCCTGCGCCGTGGCGGACGTTTTGTTGCGCGTAAGCTGCTGAAGAAATAGAATCTTATCCAGGCCGGGGAAGAATTCCGCTTACCGGTCTAGCTGCCACAAAAAAACTGCCCTCGGTCGTCAGCCAAAGTCCGGTTTCTCGGGCGACGACCGATAGCCGACTATCCAGGATTTGTTGCTCTTGGGTAAACACTCACTTCGTATGTAAAGGAGCCTCATGTCCGCACCAAGCCGTCGTCCTGAAATTCGCCGCCGTCGTACCCGCGCAGAGAAGATTACGAAGCTTCGTAAGCGTCTGAAAGCTGCCGGATCGTCGTCCGATCGCGAGCGCATCGAAGCCAAACTAGTGCGCCTCAGCCGCAACTCGCCGGGACTGCCACTGATTAAGAGCTAGAGCAGATTACGTCGTAAGCGGTATGCCATAGGAGAAGGCCCGAGTGAAGGCGGGGGGCCATCGCGACTTACGACGTATGACATCTCTTTATCTCTTTTAGGGTTAAAAGAAATGGCTGACAATTCCCTCCGCAAGCCACGCTGGTACTTGATCCCTGTGCGGATCCTGATCGTGACCTTCATCGTCACTTTGCTGTCGTTCGCCGTCAGCCTACTCTTGGGCATTTTCGGCGTGGTTCTCGCCGCCAAGATCAAGGGGGTGCATCCCAACATGACGCTCGCCTATCGCGACGTCGCTCTCCCCATCGCTGCCATGATCGGGACAGTGGTCCTCATCTCGTCGTCGGTCATGGAGATTCGCCACTACCGCCAGGGGAAGGCGCTCGACCGCATCGCTAAGCACCTGCATCCCGCGCGTTGATGAAGCCCCGCATTGCCATTCCTCTGCCGCACAGCCTTGACCCCGAGTATGCCTTGCGGGCCATTCCGCAATACGAACGAGCGGTGGAACTTTCAGGTGGGCAACCCATACGCATTCCGCTCGACCAACCTCCGGGCGAGATCATGAAGATGATCGAACAGTGCGATGGCGTGCTGCTTCCGGGAAGCAAGGCTGACGTCGATCCCGCAAAGTTTGGAGCCGAGCGGCATCCGAAGACCGAAGCCGCCGATCCCAAGCGCGATGCCGTGGATGAGCTTCTCCTCCAGGATGCTTACAACATGCACAAACCGATCCTGGGGATTTGTTATGGTCTGCAAATCCTGAATGTGTACCAGTCGGGAAATCTGCTACAGCATATCGAGTCCGGGGTGAATCATGAAGCAGGGAGAAAAGTGCCGGTCGCCCATGACGTGGTGATTGAGTCGGGATCAAAGCTTGCAGAGATCCTGGGGGAGCAATCTCGTTCCGATGCGCCGATCAAGATCCCCGCAAACTCCAGCCATCATCAGGCGGCTGGTGACGTGATAGGAGACGGCTTGAGGGTTGTAGCGCGCTGCCCGGAGGACAATATCATTGAAGCTCTGGAAGGGGGTTCGCCAGACCATTTTGTCCTCGCCGTACAGTGGCATCCCGAGCGCTCCTATGACGAGGATCCGAGGTCGCGAGCGCTCTTTCGGGCATTGGTAAAGGCGGCAGAGGAGACTCAGCGAGAGGGATAGGCAGTTAGGCGTTCCGACTCTGAGGGGAGCGCCCGGATGCGGCAAAAAACGAATTCGCAATCGAGCAGGTTTCTTCCACAAATGTTCGGATCTCTTGCGGCGCCACGGTTAGGTTGGCGCGGTAAGCCAGCAACGTAAAACCGCTGCCTTCAATGTGCCATTTTCTTTCAGGCGGCAACATTTCGAAAAAGCTCAGAAGGGCAGGAGTGAACACCACCCGAATAGCGGTTCCGTCGTCGCCGCGCAAGGCATAGCGCTTTGAGAATTCCGGATGGGTCTCGAAATCAATATCCCGGTGTACAAAGGCGTCTGCGATTCGATCCAAGAACCCTTCGGGGCGGAGTTCGAACCAGGGCAACTGATGGTCTTGGCGAAACGCGACCACGGTCTGGGTAAAAGTACTGGAACTCTCGCCGCCGCTGACCGTATACGAATAGTCGAAGACACTCGCCGGATAGCTCCCATACGTACCATTCATCACATTGCGGAAGCGCCGCCGGCTTCCTCTACGAAAAAGCGCGGTGTTTGCTTGAAAGGGGAGCGAGGAATCATTGCCGGCATAGTTGAAGCCAAGAGCGTCGGCTAGAGCACGGAGGTCGGCTGCTCGTTGCTTCGCTTTCCTTGAAGCCGCAAGCAGGAGGAGGGCGATGATCAGCCCGATGGCGACCAATAGAGAGGAGGACAACGCTAGGGAATTCATTGGAGATCCCGAGGATTGCTGGAAGTCATCTTATGCAAGCTCCCGGGCGCGGGGCAACTGCTACGATGGCGAGGAAAATCCCTGTACAATAACCAATTCCCTTCTCAATTGGGACTCTTACTATGTACCGCTGGTCACAGCTGTTCATTCCCACCCTGCGTGAGGCTCCAGCCGACGCTGAAGTCGCCAGTCATAAATACCTGGTTCGGGCAGGATACGTTCGGCAATTAGCCGCCGGGATTTATTCCTACTTATTTCTCGGACAGCGCTCATTCAACAAAATCATCGCCATTGTCCGCGAAGAAATGAACCGCATCGGGCAGGAGTTTTATTTGCCAGCCCTGCATCCGCGGGAGTTGTGGGAGGCGAGTGGCCGATGGGAGGTCATGGGCGACAATCTCTTTCGGCTGAAAGACCGCAAAGGTGCCGAGCTCTGTCTGGCGATGACGCACGAAGAGAACATGACCGAGATTGCTCGCAAAGAGCTACGCAGCTACAAGCAACTGCCGCAAATCTGGTATCAGATTCAGTCGAAGTTTCGGGATGAGCCCCGTCCAAAAGCCGGCCTGCTACGCGTTCGGCAGTTCATGATGAAGGACTCTTATTCCTTCGACATCGATGCTGCCGGGCTGGATGTCTCGTATCAGAAACATCGGGACACATATTGCCGAATTTTCGACCGTTGCGGCCTTAACTATCTCGTCATTCAGGCACATTCGGGGGCAATGGGTGGGTCGCAGTCAGAAGAGTTCATGGTCTATACGCCTGCGGGCGAAGACCTGGTCGTCAGCTGCGCGAACTGTAAATACGCGGCCAACCTCGAAAAGGCTACATCGAAGCTGTGGCCGGTCCAGGACCTCGCTGCGGAAGGCAATGGCAACCCGCTCGAAGTTCACACGCCGGGACAGAAAACCATCGAAGAAGTCGGGCGTTATCTCGGTGTGTCGCCGAAAAACAAGATCAAGACGCTAGCTTTGATGATGGATTCGTCCGAAGAAAAGGGGAGGCTTTCATCTCGCCCGGTCGTGGTTCTCATGCGCGGCGATCACCAGCTGAATGAAGCGAAGTTCTCGACTGCCTTGGCCGGAAGACAAACGCGGCCTATGGAGGAAGAAGAGATTCGTCAGCTATTCAAGTCTCCCGCAGGATTCTTGGGTCCCCTCGGAGTCGAATGGGCAAAAAGCCTTGATGACGGGAACAAGCCGGTCCTCCTTGTCGATACCGCTCTTCAGGGGCGCAAGAACCTGATCGCTGGTGCGAATAAAGAGGACTACCACATCAAGAACGTAACCCCGGGCAAGGACTTTCAGCCCACTGCTTACGCCGATCTGCGTAGCGTCATGGCTGGCGAACCCTGTCCGAACTGCGGTTCGCCGCTCCGCATGGACACCGCGGTCGAGATCGGTCACATCTTCAAGCTCGGCTTCAAGTACTCCGAGTCGATGGGCGCGCGTGTGCTTGACAAGAATGGCAAGGAAGTCACTCCGATTATGGGGTGTTACGGGATTGGGATCGAGCGTATTCTTACCGCTGCCATCGAGCAGGACAATGATGAAAACGGATTCTGGCTCCCACCGCAAATCGCTCCGTTTGAAATCGTAGTTACTGCCACGAATGTGTCGGACGAGAAGCTCCGGACGACGGCAGAAACCATCGCACAAACCCTTGAAGCCGCCGGATACGATGTGTTACTGGACGACAGGGACGAACGGCCAGGGGTAAAGTTCAAAGATGCTGACCTAGTGGGCATACCCTTCCGCGTTAATGTGGGTAAGAAAGTTACCGAAGATAGGGTAGAAGTGGTTCGACGCTCGACCCGTCAAAGTCAGGATGTTACGATCGGCGGAATAACGGAGTACTTCCGTCAGAATCTAGGCCCGGCGCGTCGAACCTGACAAAAACCGTGGCCTGACTTTCCCGGCGCCAGTGGCGTGGGATGGGAGCGCTATGGGTACCATTCGGATGTTGGTCGGGATCTTGGTAATCGTAGGGGGGATCTATCTGTCGGCAAAACTCATTCCCCCCTATTTCAGCAACTACCAATTCAATGACTGGCTCAAGGACGAAGCCACTCACGACAGTTACTCCAGCAAAACCGAGTCTGACATTCGAATGGCCGTCCTGAAGAAGGCGCAAGAGTTCGATATTCCCCTGACGGAAAATGACGTGAAAGTGGCTCGTTACGGGACACAGTTCAATGGAACGGTCATCATTGACGCTCCCTACGTTGTGCACGTGGACTTGCCAGGTTATCCTGTGGATCTCCACTTCGCCGCATCCACGCAAAACCATGGGGCGTTTTAGGAAAGCGACGGCGTAGCGCCGCCGCGAATCCTTCTCGACACTCGCTTTTGAGGGGAATCATTTAGAATGGGGTGGGGAACTCCTTCCGGAGTTCGCTCTGGAAACGATTTCCCGCGCCGCCTCATCTCACAAGCAGTGACATGAATTCGTCGGAAGGTCGCAGAGCGCCCGAGACGAGTCCAATCCAAACGTGGCGATTAAAGTTCGAATCCCGCACAGAAAGAACGGCAAGGAGGGCAACCGCGGCTTCCGTGACCCAGTATTTCGCTTCGCGCTCGCGGCCTTTGCAGTCCTCGCGCTTCTGTTTGTCTCCGCCTTCTCGTTTTTCTATGTGAAGTACGACCGCATCATCGAACGGCGGTTCAAGGGACCAGTATTTGCGAATGCAGCAAAGATCTACGCTTCCCCGCAGATAATCTCTGTCGGAGAGAAAACCGACCTCAAGGAGGTCGCGGCGGACCTGCGGCACGCCGGCTACTCGGAGAAGAGCGGCGAAGCCTCCATGGGAAGCTACCGCCTTTCTGGCGGGACGCTTGAGATTCAACCGGGCCCCGGATCCTATCACAGCCCCGAACCTGCAACCATTCGCACGCGCGAGGGGAGAATCGACAGTATCACGGCAGGCAATGGTACCCAGCTAGGAGCCTATGAGCTCGAACCCCAGATGGTGACCTCGTTGTTCGAAGGGGATCAGCGTGCAAAGCGCCAGGTGGTCCATTACAACGAGATGCCGAAGATGCTGGTGGACGCGGTCTTGGCGATTGAGGATCGCAGGTTCTTCGAGCACAGCGGCGTCAACTTTGTCCGCTTTGCCGAAGCGGCATGGATTGATATCACTCGCCAGCGGCACGAGCAGGGCGGGTCCACGATCACCATGCAGCTTTCGCGCGGGTTCTTTCTCACCCCTGAAAAAACCCTGAAGCGCAAGCTGACGGAAATGCTGATCGCGACCGAGCTCGAGCAGAAGTTCACCAAGCAGCAGATCTTCGAGTTCTATGCCAATTGGGTGCCGCTTGGCCAGCGAGGATCGTTTGCTATCAGCGGGTTCGCCGAGGCCTCGCGCGCCTACTTCAACAAGGATATCAAGGATCTGACGATTCCCGAAGCAGCTCTATTGGCCGGGATTATTCAGGGGCCAAGCTGGTTATCGCCCTACCGCCATCCGGAACGCGCCCTGGCGCGGCGCAATCTGGTTCTGGACAGCATGGTGGAGACTCACGCCATCACGAAAGAACAGGCTGATAAAGCCAAAGCCACTCCCCTGAAGCTGGCTCCCCCGAACGTAGAAGCCAGCGATGCGCCATATTTTGTGGACCTCGTCCGCGACACGGTCACCTCCAAGATGCCTGAACGGGAGATGAATGAGCAGGCATACCGGATTTACACGACGCTCGATCCCGACCTGCAGCGCGCCGCGGCGCAGGCAGTCGACTCTGGAATCAAACTGGTGGACGACCAGGTGACCAAGCGCCGCACGAAGCGGGTCAAAATCGGAAAAGGCAAATACGAAACAAAAGTGGAACCCGGTCCGCAGGCGCAGGTTGCGCTAGTGGCCCTGAATCCTCATACCGGAGAAGTTCTCGCCCTTGTCGGAGGAAGAAACTACGCCTTCAGCCAATTGAATCATGCTGTAGCGAAACGCCCGACGGGATCCATCTTCAAACCGTTTGTTTATGCGACCGCGGTGAACACCGCTCTTGACGGCAGCAATCCTGTGTTCACGCCCGCCAGCATTGTGCCGGACCAGCCGAGCACATTTGCTTATGGCGATCAGATCTACGAGCCCCGCAATTACAAAGAGGAGTATCACGGCGACGTGACTGCTCGGTACGCGCTGGCGATGTCGTTAAACAATGCCACGGTCAAGCTGGCGGAAGAAGTGGGATATGACAAAGTAGCCGATCTGGCGAAGTCGGCTGGCATTACGTCGGTGAAACCGACGCCGGCAATGGCGCTCGGGTCTTATGATGCGACGCCGCTCGACATGGCAGCCGCCTACACCGTGTTCTCGAACAATGGCATGCGAATCTCTCCCACCATGGTGAAATCAGTTCGAACCGCCAGCGGAGATCCGGTGGTTGATTTTCATTCGGATAGTAAGCAAGTGCTCGATCCGCGGGTTGCTTACGTGATGACGGACATGATGGAAGGCGTGATCAACAACGGCTTGGGCTTTTCCGCGGTGCGGGCACGAGGCTTTAGCGCACCGGCCGCCGGGAAAACGGGGAGTTCGCATGACGGCTGGTTCGCAGGCTATACCAGCAATTTGTTATGCGTGGTTTGGGTTGGATTCGACGACTATAGCGATCTGCACCTGAGCGGCGCGCAGACTGCAGCTCCGATCTGGACCGAATTCATGAAGAAAGCCTCGGCCCTGCCGCAATATGCGGACATGAAGCCTTTTTCTCAACCCTCAGGGGTGGTGGACGTCCAGTTGGACAAGCTGACGAATCTTCTGGCCACACCCACATGCCCGGAGACTTACACTTCGGCCTTTATCACCGGGACCGAACCGACCAATACTTGCGATCAAGGCACCGGAATCAAGGGTGTATTTTCCCGTTTGCTCGGATTAGGAAACGAACAGGCACAGCCGCCGGGCCAAGCCACCGCCGCCCAGCAAGAGCAGCCGGAGCAAAAGAAAAAGGGCTTTTTCGGGAAGATTGCTGGTATTTTTAAGGACGACAAGCAGTCCACGCCGCCACCTAAACCGCCGGACGCCTCTCCCCACTAGGGAACTTTTCAGATCATGGCGGTGTCAGTCGGGATAGTGTCTGCTTAGGAGTGTGGGCCATGGATCGTCCGCAGTTCCCCGTTCTTTTCCGCTTGCTCTTGTTCGCTACGGTTCTCCCTGCCGTTCCGGCGCTTGGGCAGCTCTCCGAACTCGATCAAATCCAGGTCGCCCCGCCCATGCGGCAAGTTCAAGCACCGTCGCCGACTGCCACCGCCAAAGAGCTTGAGGACCAAGCCGACCAGCTACGCTCGCAAAAAGCCTATCTGGATGCGATCGATTATTTTCAGGCTGCGATTGCCAAGGCTCCCGACAACGCCTCGCTCTACAACAAGATGGGGATTTCGGAGCTGATGCTGCAGCGCTATCGAGAGGCGGGAAGGCATTTTCAAGAAGCCGTCAAGCGAGACCGAAAACTCGCGGAGGCATACAACAACCTGGGCGTAGTCCAGTACGAACGCAAGAAATACAGGGCTGCGATCAAGCAATACAAAAAGGCGGCGGAGATTTCGCCGACCTCAGCGTCCTTCTTCTCGAACATGGGGGCCGCCTACTTCGCCCAGAAGAAATTTGAGGAGGCGACAAAAGCGTACGCTGAGGCCGTCAGGCTTGATCCCAGCATTTTCGAGCACAGCTCGCGCACGGGCATCGCTGCGCAGATGTCTTCCCCCCAGGACCGCGCACACTACTCCTACGTTCTCGCCAAGTTGTACGCAAAAATGGGGGACTCGGATCATTCCCTCCAATATCTGCGCAAGGCCATGGAAGAGGGATACAAGAAGGTCGACGACGCCTACAAAGATCCTGAGTTCGCCGAATTGAGGAAAGATGCGCGATTCGCGGAATTGATGAAAGAAAGGCCGCTGCCTCTGCCGGACTAAGTGCGCTCTGGATGGTGGCTCATCGGCTCGGCCGGGACGGGCAGAGCAAGTACCATTGGAACGGCTGGATCCCACACTACCCTTGGATCTCGCTTAGAAGAACACCCCCCAAAACATCGGGTTGTTCTCACGATTTGGCTCTCCCGGGTCGAAACTCTCGCCCCATCCCGGGGTTGAAGCTTTAGCAGAAGCAAAACTCGCCCTCCGGCCGCCAACCCGAGCAAGGCCCCAAGCAGCGCGGCCGGTCAGGGCGCGTTGTTACCTCAACATTCTAGAACTGGCGCGTCTTGCTACACCGCGGTATCCTTTTCTCTTTCCATCTCAGGAGGAAGAATGCCTTTCAGCCTCGATGGCCGGACGGCCGTCGTGTTTGGAGTCGCGAACAAACGGAGCATTGCCTGGTCCATTGCGCAGGGACTGCATGAAGCGGGTGCTCGCCTTGCCATCACCTATCAAAACGAGCGTTTGGAGCGGGAGGCAAAGGACCTGATTCTGTCCCTCCCGGGCGCGGAAGCGTTCATGTGTGATGTATCACGCGATGAAGACATAGACCGACTTTTTGCCCAGCTCACAGAAAAATACGGGAAGCTGGACATTCTCGTACACAGCGTCGCCTTTGCTCCCGCTGAGGAACTGCGAGGAGATTTCATCAACACCACGCGGGAAGGATTCCGCATGGCGCATGACATAAGCGTGTATTCGCTGATTGCCCTATCCAGGGCGGCAGCGCCGCTTATGACCGATGGCGGCAGCATCATGACCATGACCTACTACGGGGCGGAGAAGGTCGTGCCCAAATACAACGTAATGGCGGTGGCTAAGGCGGCTCTGGAGTGCACCGTCCGCTACCTGGCGAGTGATCTCGGTGCAAAGAAAATTCGAGTCAACGCGATTTCAGCTGGGCCGATCAAAACCCTCGCGGCTCGCGGGATCGCTGGACTGGGAGAAATGTTGAAAGCCCACGCAGAACGCTCGCCGTTACACCGCAATGTGGAGGTTAAGGAAGTTGGCCATACCGGGGTTTTTCTGGCTTCCGACGCGAGTTCCGGGATCACCGGCGAGACCATCTACGTCGATTGCGGCTACAACATTATGGGCTTCTAGCAGGCACACACCTTGAGGTGGACTTGAGCCTTTACCTGTAACGGGACAGAACCTACGGGCTGCCGAGTCGTTTCATTGAACTTTCTGGACCAGGTGTTGCATGCTACTTCTTCTCTGCCAGATACGATTCTTTGTACCCTAAGTAGTTATTCGCATATCGCATGATGGCTGCCAGGTCTTTCTCCTCCAACATGCGGTGCAGTTTCCCGGGAAAGCCGAGCCACAAGGATCCTGGCTCCACTATCGTCTTCTCCGGAATTAATGTGCCGGCAGCGATAATCGAACCCGCCCCAATCACAGCTCCGTTCAGAATGACCGAGCCCATTCCGATTAGGCACCTATCCCCGATTCGGCACCCGTGCAAAGTAACGTTGTGTCCCACGGTCACATACTCGCCTACATACACTCCATATTGCTCTTTCATGCCGTGCAAAACACTGCAGTCCTGAATATTGGAATAGGCGCCTATGCGTATCTCATGTACATCGCCGCGCACGACTGCATTCATCCACACACTGGCGTGCTCCCCAAGCGCCACATCGCCGATAATCTGCGCGGATTCATCCACATAGCACGAGGCCGGAATTGTTGGCGAAATTCCTTTGTAAGAACGGATCATGACTCTCTCGGCGGCGGGCTGTTGGGCTCTGGCGCAAAAGCCAGCGGCAGCTGAATTTCGATGCTACCAAATTTCTTAGCGCGGCTAGCCAGTCACACCAAAAGCCTGTGCCATAGCCAGATCGTCCCGATCAGAGCTGTATCAATAACAATCGTGCTCTCGGGTAGCAAATCAGATCTGTAACAGCTTCTAACTTAACTGCTATCAAGATCCTGATAAGTTCGTGAAGCAACTACGCCGCGTGCACCAGGGAAGGTGCAGTCCCCCCTGCGGCGATCGTTCGGAGAAATAAGAGACAAATGTTAAAACGGCCTAGAAATTCGATATAGGGCTTGACTTTAACCCGCCTTCTTGCAATAACTAACAAGTCCAAGCAGGACCGGTTTGGGGGTGTAGTTTCGTTGGCTGAAGTCAGATTGCAGGAAGGCGAATCGCTGGAAAATGTCCTGCGTCGCTTCAAGCGGAAAGTGCAGCAAGAAGACATCGTCAAGGAAGTGAAACGCCACTCCTTTTACCTAAAACCTGGCGAGAAAAAACGGGTAAAGGAAGCACTGGCGCGCAAGCGCAGCCGCAAGAAAGCACGGAAAGAACAGGAATAACCAAACCGGGCCACAACCTTGAGGTTGTGGCCCAAGCCTTACCTATAGCTGAGCGCCGCGCCTCATCGTCCAAGCATCTCCGCACACTTCCCCGTGCGGTCGGGCCGAACCCAGGGTAGCAGTCCAATTCGGGGGGCGAGAAAATGTGCTCGCGCATTGTGTTCCCGCGCAGCACCGGAGCAAGGAGCTCGCATGCAATTCCAGGATAGGACTTTGAAATGCATCGATTGCGGCGGAGAGTTCATCTTCACTGCGGGCGAACAGCTTTTCTTCCACGACAAGCAATTTCGTAACGAACCCAAACGCTGTAAGCCATGCAAAGCGAAGCGTCTTGCAACCATCGGCGCGCCTCAGCGCCAGGGACACACTCGGGTCGAGACGCCCGCCGTGTGCTCGCAGTGCGGGAAACAGACGACGGTTCCGTTCCGCCCAACGCAGAATCGACCGATCCTATGTCGCGAGTGTTTCCGGGATAAGCGGCAGGCGGCTTCCGCATAGTTCCTCACGTGTCACTCGAATTGTCCGGGAACGATGCGGAGGTGTGTTTATTTCTCGAACTCGGGTATCACCGGGAAACAGAAAAAGCCGATCAGCTTGCTCTGCGCTCTTTCTCCCCGCCGGAGGGATCGGGTGAACTCGAGCGTCCACGTTCTATGAAGGCTTTCTCGTCCTGCTGACGTATTAGCAGCGCCTCGATCTGCCGCAGCAGGTCTTGTGTCCCAATCGGCTTGACTAGCAGTGATTGAACTCCGTTGTTCTGCCAATCCACGTTGCGTGGGGGATAAGCGGTCAGCAGAGCGGTCGCCGGACGATAGGTCTGTTGCGTGGCGGCACGAATCACATGGAAACCCGCGTCGTCGGTCTCCATGCGCGAGTCGGTGATCACCATGTCATACACTTCGGTGGCCAGCTTCTTAATGGCTTCGGCGGCCGATCCCGCGGTTTGCACGTCAAATTGATTCAGTTCCAGGACAGCCTTCAGTGTCAGCAGCACCGTAGCGTCATCGTCTACCAGCAGGATCCTGCGTTTCATGCAAACCTCAACAAAACTCGCGCTCCGCGACCAGTGTATCCCGCAACGAAAGTTGTATATACGCTAGTATAGGGGCGTGTCCAGCTTTTACATAGAAAATTTCGGCTGCCGCGCCACCCAGGCCGACGGAGCCGCCATCGAGCAGCAATTCCGAGATCGGGGGCTGGAGCGTGCCGAGGCTCCCGCCCGGGCTGATTACGTAGTCCTTAATACCTGTGCAGTAACTGCGGCTGCGGAACAAGACGCTCGTCGAGCGATTCGCCGCGTCCGGCGCAGCAACCCTGATTGCAAGATCCTGGTCACGGGTTGCTATGCCCAGCGCGCTCCCAATGAGGTTGCGGCGCTTCCCGGCGTCTCGCAGGTGATCGGCAACTCTCACAAGGACACTCTGGCACAGATCGCACTCGCCCGAAAGTCAGGGAGTGACATTTCACAAAATCGGGAGTTCATCCCGGTTTCGGATCTGGAATGCGGAACAAGCAATTCCAGGGAGGGATCGGTTCAGCCCCCGCGAGAACTTCCGAGCAGGGTTGACGCTGCGCTGGCGGGATGCAAACCGGATCTCCGAATTTCCGCATCACCCCCTCGCCAGAGTAACCCAAAGTCCACTGCCGGAGACTCTTGCGAAACCCTACGGCATGCCGAAATCTTCGTCTCCGACATCTTTGCTCATACCGAATTGCTCGCCGCGCCGGTCTTTGATTCGGCCAACGAACGCACCCGCCCCAACCTGAAGATTCAGGACGGCTGCAATAACCGTTGCTCGTTCTGCATCATTCCATCGCTTCGGGGACGCAGCCGCTCTCTTGCCATCGAGGACGTACTCCGAGAGGTGAATGATCTGGTAGCCGCCGGCTATCGGGAAGTCGTTCTTTCCGGCATCAATCTCGGCCGTTGGGGGCGGGATTTGTCAGACGTAAGGCTCCCCCACTCTTTCTCCCCTTTCGAAAGGGTGGGACCAAAGATGTGCAGCGGGGACCCTCGCCCATCAAGGTTTGAGGAATTGATCCCTCTCATCCTCACCCACACCTCCGTCGAGAAACTCCGCATTTCCTCTGTCGAGCCGATGGACTGGAGCGACTCCCTCATCCGGCTGGTGGCGGAATCACCGCGAATTGCCAAGCACGCGCACGTTCCCATGCAGTCCGGCAGCGACAGCGTTCTTCGCCGCATGCATCGCAAATACCGCCCCTGGCACTACCGCGAGAAGATCGAAAAAATTCGCGCTGCCATGCCAGATGCCGCAATCGGCGCGGATGTGATGGTCGGTTTCCCGGATGAAACGGAAGCGGAGTTCGAACAGACGCGCCGCATGATCGAAGATCTGCCGTTCACTTATCTCCACGTCTTCACTTTCTCTGCGCGTCCAGGCACTCCGGCGGCGGTCATGGGGAACCAGGTCCCGGTGAACATCGCACGCGAGCGCAATCGAGTTCTTCGTGACCTCGGAGACAAGAACAAGCTCAACTTCATGCGCAGCTTCATCGGCCGCAAACTGGAGGCAATAACCCTGAACATCACCTACGAAGACGGTGGCGACCATTGGACTGAGGCCTTAACCGACAATTACTTGAAAATGCGTGTGCGTGGGAAACAGGACCCGAATCAATGGTTGAGGAAAAAGGTGGGGGCAGTCGAAGACGGAACTTTGTTGGCAGTCGGCTGAGGTCGTCTCCCATCGGTTTGTCCTTGCGCACAAGAGTGATGTTTACCCGGGCTCGGCACGGCCCAAGAACTGGGCACTAGAATCGGCAATTACGGGGAACCCCGCGCCAAGCGATACTAACGAACCACAAATTTTGATTCCTGCAACTCGAAACAGCCGTCTCATACAGCATATGCAAACATCCGAAGCGGACGTCTGGCCTCATCGAACCAAACTCTACTTCCTTCCTCTTTTCCTAATATCTTGCGCTCTTGCCCTCGCGCAAATTACAAAACCTGCGGTTAATCCGCCTTCTTACCTTGATCCTCTTCCCCAGGACACCGGCAACGTCGGCCTGAAACAAACTCTGCGTCGTCTAAAGAACACTGGCCGCCTGATGATGGTGACCGCTCACCCCGACGACGAAGATGGAGGCGTTCTCACCCTACAGGCGCGCGGTCACGGCGTGCGCACGGTACTGATGACCCTGACCCGCGGCGAAGGCGGGCAAAACGAGCTTGGCACCGGCCTATTCGATAAACTCGGAGTGATTCGCACACTCGAACTTCTCGCCTCCGATCGCTACTACGGAGCCGAGCAGCGCTTCTCCCGGGTCGCCGACTTCGGATTCTCCAAGACCCCGGAAGAGACCTTTCAGAACTGGGGAGGCAAGGACGTTCCGCTCGCCGACATGGTGCGTGTCATTCGGACTTTCCGTCCCGACGTTCTGGTCGCGCGTTTTTCCGGCACCGAACGCGATGGACACGCTCACCATCAGGCATCGGCAATGCTGACTAAAGAAGCATTCCGAGCGGCTGGCGACCCGAACCGCTTCCCAGAACAGATCAAAGAGGGTCTGCAACCCTGGCAGGCAAAGAAGCTTTACATCGGCAATGTCTGCCCATGGCGGGTGAGCACCTGCCCCGATGAAAACTGGACGGTGCGTTTCGACACGGGTGAAGTGGACCCCTTGCTTGGCATGTCTTATCTGCAGATGGCGATGAATGGCCTCGGGCGCCAGCACACGCAGGGACACTTCGATTACACCGTTCCTCCCGGCTCGCACTACGCGTTCTACCAGCTGGTGGACTCCGTTCTCCCGAAGGCAACCGGCCACGAAAAAGACTTCTTCGACGGGATCGACACCAGTCTGCCGAGCCTGGCAGATCGTTTGGGAAACGGGCAAAACACGATTCCATGGTTTCGCCAGGCAATGAGTAAAGCGTCGGGTCACCTCGGCGGTTCCGTCGCCGACCTTTCGGCACTGTTGCAGGATTTGGATGGGCTTGCGCATCACCTCCAGGGTCCAGGGCTCACCCTGCCTTCGAAGAGCGCGGCCCTGGAATACCTGTCCTATGAGGGCGAACAAGCCGCGCGCGCCCTCGATCTCGCACTGGGACTCACCCTTGAAGCTGTTGCCGTATCGCCCCAAGCCCCAGGAGGGCCTCCACCGCCAGAGAAGGAGTCTTTTGTCAGCGTATCGCCCGGGCAAGAGTTTCAAGTCGTGGCAAAACTCCACAATCCGTCAAACTACTGGCTCACAATTCAGAGCGCGCGTTTGGATCATTCGGATTGGGTTTTAAAGTCGCAGGCTGACCAGGTCACGATTGCCCCTGGCGAAGATTATTTCGCCAACTTCCTGGTGAGGGTTCCCCCGAACGCCGAACTCAATCGTCCCTATTGGCGGCGTGAGAACCCGCTCACCGAAGGTGCGAACCAGGTCGATCGACGATATCAGACGCTTCCATTGCCGCCAGAGGCCCTCCAAGTCCAAATCGTTTATCAATTGGCAGGACACAAGGGCATACACTCTCCTGCTCCTGATTTTCTTAGGAAGCAGGCCGGAGAACCTGACACGGGCAGAATTTCTTCGGCTGTCATCGCTCCCTATCTTGACGATCACGGCGTAAACCGCAAGCTTCAGCTGGGAGTGACGCCGGCTTATTCGGTAGCCCTTGAGCCTAGTGAGCAAGTGATTCCTACATCTGATGGAAAAACCACCACCGCAAATCTCAGCATCGGTTCGAACCTCACCGCCGCGCGCCCGGGACAGCTGCGTCTGGAGGCACCGCCCGGCTGGCAAGCCGAGCCGCCAACCCGGGCCGTGGCAGGATTAAAGCGGGGTAACAAGCAGGAGTTTTCTTTCAGCGTAATTCCGGCCAAGTCAGTTGAAGGTCGCTCCGATCTGCATGCCGTGCTGGATGCCGGGGGCAAGACTTACTCCGAAAGTTACCAACTGATCACCCGCGACGACATCGGCTCTTTTTACTATTACCGACCGGCTGTCCAGCACGTCAGCATCGTGGACGTGAAGGTTCCCAAAGGTCTCAAGGTGGCTTACATTCAGGGCGCAGGTGAGGACACGCCGACGGTGCTGCAACAAGTCGGCATGAATCTCACGGTTCTCCCCGCGGAGAAGCTGGCGACCGAGGACCTTTCCCAGTTCGGCAGCATCGTTCTCGGAGTGCGTGCCTACGACGCCCAGAAGGATGTCGCAGGCAATAACGGCAAGCTTCTGAAGTTTGTCGAAAACGGGGGAACGCTGGTGGTTGAACATAACAACGATACGTCGGACTTCAACGGCGGCCACTTCACGCCCTATCCAGCCGAACTCGGCCGCTCGCGGGTTTCTGTCGAGCAGGCGCCAGTCGAAATTCTGCAGCCCGATCATCCTGTATTGCGCTACCCCAATAAGATTACGCAAGAAGATTTTGCGGGCTGGGTGCAGGAGCGCGGCTTGTACTTCATGACCTCCTGGGACGATCATTTTGAGCCGCTGATCTCGTGCCACGATCCTAACGAGCCCGACCAACAGGGTGGCTTGCTGGTCGCGAAGTATGGCAAAGGCACCTACATTTACAGCGGATATTCGTTTTATCGCCAGCTGCCGGCAGGTGTGCCCGGGGCGGTTCGGCTGTTCGTGAATCTGGTAAGTGCGGGGCATGAACGCGAGCAATGAGTGAACATGTTTTCATCGGTCCCATCCGGAATGGCTTTCGCCATCAGGAACCTGTATTCCGGTTGCTCGCGCCCTCATCTCCTATTGGCGCGCAGGCGTGTGCAAATATGATTGGCAGACCAAGGCGCACCTAGCCAATGCCCAGCAATGTCCACTTCTCCCCAACCCGGCTCCCCCAAGCTGATCCGCGGCGTCGGCCTTGCGTCGGCCACGACGCTAAACATGATCGACATGATCGGCGTTGGCCCCTTCATCACCATCCCTCTGGTGGTGAGCGCCATGGGCGGCCCGCAAGCCATGTTAGGGTGGATCATCGGCGCCGTGCTCGCCGTTTGCGACGGCCTTGTCTGGGCGGAACTTGGCGCGGCCATGCCCGGCTCGGGCGGATCCTACCGCTACCTGCGCGAGATCTATGGTCCGCAACGCCTAGGAAAACTCGTCTCGTTTCTGTTTATTTGGCAACTTTCCTTTAGCGCACCACTCTCCATCGCTTCTGGTGCCATCGGGTTTGCCGGTTATGCGTCTTACATCTTTCCCGGTCTCGAGCAGCAATATTCCGCACACGACTGGAGCTTCCAACTCCCTCTCCTCGGAACGATTCACATCCGCTGGATCGCTGCCTGGACCACTTTGATTGCGATCGGCGTCGTGCTCATTGCCGTGCTCCTATTATTTCGGCGAATCACTCACATCGGCTGGATTTCCCGCTTCCTTTGGCTGGGCGTGATGGGAACCATCGGGTGGATCATCTTTGCTGGCATGACGCACTTTGATCCTGCTCGCGCCTTCAGTTTCCCGCCGGGCGCATTCGCCATTTCACGCAACTTTTTCCTCGGGCTGGGCTCTGCAATGCTGGTCTCGACCTACGACTACTGGGGCTACTACAACGTCTGCTTTCTCGGCGACGAGATCAAGGACCCAGGCAGAAATATTCCCCGCGCTCTGCTGCTATCCATTGTGCTGGTCGCCTGTCTATACCTTTTGATGAACATCAGCATTCTGGGCGTGGTGGACTGGCACGAAATGGTGGGCTTGCATGACTCCAATAACAAGCTCTACGTCGTTTCCACATTCATGCACAGGATCTATGGTTCCTGGGCTGCCAATCTGGTGGCCGTGCTCGTCATGTGGGCGGCCTTCGCGTCGGTCTTCTCGCTGATGCTTGGCTACTCGCGCGTGCCTTACGCTGCGGCCCTCGATGGAAACTACTTCAAAGCTTTTGCCCGTGTGCATCGTGTGTATCGTTTTCCCCATGTCTCGCTGCTTGCACTTGGCGGGGCCGCCCTGGTGTTTTGCTTTTTCTCTCTCGCGGACGTAATCTCGGCTCTGGTCGTGATCCGCATTCTTCTTCAGTTCATTGTCCAGGCAGTAGGCCTCATCGTCCTCCGCATCCGCCGTCCCGAAATGCCGCGCCCATTCCGCATGTGGCTGTATCCGGTTCCGGCACTCCTCGCCATTGCGGGCTTTCTTCACATCCTGATCATGCGCAATAATTTTCTCCGTGAGGTGGTGTTTGCCGCTCTCATTCTGATCACCGGCCTCTTACTTTATCTCCTTCGCGCACGTCGCAACCGGCAATGGCCATTTGATAAACCAGTACAGGCTCCCACCGAGGTGCACGCAAGCTGATGGCTGATTCTGTCCCTACCCCTCTACCGAGCGCTCGCCCCCCCGTTCAGGGATCAGCTTTGGCCCCTCTGCGCGAACCACTGTTTCGTTCTCTCTGGTTCGCCGCCGTGATCTCCTACATCGGCACGTGGATGCAGAACGTAGGCGCCGGCTGGCTTATGACCCAGCTCACCATGTCGAAACCGGAAGCCCCGCTGATGGTAGGCCTGGTTCAGGCTGCAACCACCCTGCCGGTTTTTCTGGTTATCCTTCCGGCTGGCGCCCTCGCCGACATGGTCGATCGCCGTCGCCTCTTGCTGATGACGCAAGCCTGGATGGTGGTCTCCGCAGGACTTCTCGGCATCTGCACCTTGCTCGGGTATGTGACTCCCTGGACGCTATTGGTCTTCACCTTCATCCTGGGCTTGGGCTCGGTTATGAACGACCCCGCTTGGCAGGCAATCACACCCGAGGTCGTGTGTGCCGAAAATCACGCGCCGGCAGTGGCGCTGAGTTCAGTGGGGTTCAACGTCGCCCGCGCCATCGGCCCGGCTCTCGGGGGTCTCGTGATTGCCAAAACCAATTCCGGCGTCGCCTTCCTCATGAACGCCACCAGTTTCTTCGGCGTGATCTTCTTCCTCTACCGCTGGAAGCGCGTAAAACCGGAGGCACCTCGCAGCGACCGTGTGGTCGATTCCATGCGCGCAGGCTTACGGTATGTTTGGGCGACTCCACTGGTTCATTGTGTCCTGATCCGCACTGGTGCCTTCAGCGTTGCCGCCAGCTCTCTGCTCGCGCTGCTTCCCCTGATTGCCCGTCACTGCGAACTGGGGGCTACTGGATATGGACTGCTTCTTGGGTCGTTCGGGTTCGGCGCCCTCGCGGGAGCCGGATTGCTTTCTCGATTGAAGAGCTACTATTCCGTGGACCGCGTTGTTGCCGCCGCCATTGTCGTCTTCGCACTGATGACCTTCGCCGCGGGACAAGCCCATGCCTTCCCGTCGTTAACGCTCATTCTCTTTTTGAGCGGCGCCGCCTGGATCGGCATTCTTGCTTGCCTCAACGTGGCCGCGCAGACCATGTCTCCCCCCTGGATGCGTGCCCGGGCGCTCTCCATGTACTTGCTCATCCTGCAAGGAGGCATGGCTCTCGGGTCCGCCGCTTGGGGAGCTCTGGCGACAAAATACGGCCTCCCGACTACAATGCTTCTTTCCTCTCTGGCATTAATCGCGGGGTTGGCCACGGTTCGCAAATATCCTTTAAGTTCCAGCGAGCTCGACCTTGCCCCAGCCGTGGTGCGGGACTGATTCATTCAAAGAAGTATCTATTTTTCGGGTTTGCACGAGAAGCGGTACCAGAAAGATCAGGGCATTTCGGCATCATCAGCCTTATCTCTTGTCAGGAGAAAATATGCAAAGATTCAACTTGCTGCTTGCCGCACTGGTAGTACTCGGAACCGTCTCAATCGTAGCCGCCCAAACGGCGGCTCCGCCCCCGGCCCAAACCCTCGGCGAAGCGCTGCAGGCCGATCTGAATATTGCCAAAACGGACTTCATCCCTGCGGCAGAAGCCATGCCAGAAGACAAGTACTCATTTGCTCCCACCAATGGTGACTTCAAAGGGGTTCGAACCTTTGCCCAGCAGGTGAAGCATGTTGCCGCTGCTAACTACATGTTTGGCTCGACCATCTTGGGGCAGAAACCTCCCGTCGACCTTGGCAGCGAAAACGGGCCCGACTCGATCAAGTCCAAAGCCGACATCTTGAAATTTCTAAACGACTCGTTTGCCTATCTCGAAAAGGCTCTCGCCTCAGTCACAGACAAGAACGCGCTTGATCAGATCGACAGCCCCTTCGGGATGAAAGGCGCGCGGATGAGCTTCGCAACCTTCTCGACGGCCCACCCGTTCGACCATTACGGGCAGATGGTGGTTTACCTGCGCATGAACGGAATCGTTCCGCCGGCCAGCCGTCCGCAACAGGGTAAGTAGCCTCAAGCGCCATCGGCGTAACACCATCCCAAGAGTTACTTTCGACCTGTCATCCCCGGAGAGCGCCAGCTCTCCGAGGGATCCGATGAGCATCACCGCAATCAGAAGTAAGGATCTACCCAGCCGCCCGTCGCCCATCACTCGGCCAGCCCATGTTTGCGGGAGTCTCAGTCAACCTCCCGCTGGCTTTTTTTGTGCAACTTTTCGGCCTCTGGCAAGAAAGGGTTTGAACTGATCACCCGATGGGCGACCCCGGTTCCGCTTGCGAATCGTCCTAAGTTTCCGTAGCATCGGTCTTGAGAGCCGGCCTGCCAGGTTGGTGATGGCGGTAACCGATTTTTGAACCAACACCTGAATGAACGGGGGCCCCACTCGAACTAGGATCCGGTGTGCCATGCTCCGCCATGCGGAGACGCCTAAAGGGTCTCGGGGGGTTCCCAAACGTCTACCGACGGTTCATTCTCGGCCCGTCACACGGCTTTGTGGGTCGGCTTTTTAGGTCCTTTTGGCGGTTGGGTGTTTTGTCGCTCTCCTCAGCCAGTTTCGTGAACCATCGAGGACCAACCAAGAAGGACGTCTGGTGAGTTCTGCTGGGTACGCGCATCTAAATTAACTAGTGTTCCCCCAACTGTTTCATCTCGGCAAATATGCAATACCTACCTATGGGGTCCTGGTAGCCACCGGCGTGCTGGTGGGCCTCTGGATCAGTGTTCGAAATTCTGCGCGCCAAGGCATCAAGCCCGAGAACGCATGGGACTTCGGCATCGCCGTGGTACTCGCCGGAATTCTTGGCTCAAAGATTTTGTACGTGGTCGTTGACTGGCGCACTTACCTCGAGCATCCGAAAGAGATCTTTAGCCTTGCGACCCTTCAAGCGGGGGGCGTTTTTTCCGGAGGCTTGCTCGGTGCTTTTATCGCCGCCTGGTGGTTCCTGCGGAAATATCAAATGCCGGCGCTGGCGACGTGCGACGCGTTTTCTCCCGGCCTTGCTCTTGGCCATGCCATTGGCCGTCTCGGCTGTTTCGCTGCCGGCTGTTGCTACGGAAAAGAAACATCTCACTGGTGGGGGGTTACCTTCACCAATCCAATTGCCAATACGAACGCCGGCACTCCCTTGGGTAAAGCGCTTGAGCCAACTCAACTTATCGAGTCCGCTGCCGAACTCATCATCTTCGGTGTTCTCACTTGGATGTTCGGGCGTAAGAAATTTGACGGCCAAATCTTTGGGGCATATTTGTTTCTGTACGGAATCGCGCGCTTCTTCATTGAATTTCTGCGCGATGATCCCGGTCGTGGCGGCCCGTATTTCGGCGTACTCAGCGGAACCCAGTTGATTTCGATTGGTCTCGTGCTCGCCGGCGGCATGCTCTGGTATTTCCGTTCTTCTCCTAAAGTCGTCGTTGCTACCGCCGAGCGATAAACCTGTGATTCCACGCTAAGTCGGATCCAGATCGAAGGCTCCAAATCTCGCGGACGTGGGAGACGGGAACTGGATTCTTCCACCACCCTCCTGAGCGAAGCAGCGTGGCGTAAGTGGGGGGAAATTGTCGGGCGTCGGTGGCGGACTTTGGCGTTGAGGTCAACCATGCAATTTTCGGCTTTCGGCTATCGGCTTTCCTCTTTCCTCCGACTACCTCAGTGTCCTTCGTGGTGAAATGAAGCAATCACGATGAGCGATATTTACCAGTTTTCGGCCACTCCCGACGATGCTGGTCAACGGCTTGACCAATTCCTCGTCTCCCGTCTCCCCGATGTCAGCCGTGCGCGCATCCAGAACATCATTGCGCAGGGGAAAATCCTGGTTAACGCCAAACCCGCGAAAGCATCGCTTAAACTTCGCGGCGACGAACGGATCGAGATTCTCGGCCCGGCCGAGCGCCCGCCGGTCAAAGCCATTGCGGAAGACATCCCTCTCGACATTGTGTACGAGGATGAAGACCTTGCCGTAATCAACAAGCCTGCCGGAATGATGGTCCACGCCGGAGCCGGCTCGACTGAGGACAACCGGAATCGCGGAACTCTCGTGAATGCCCTGCTTCACCACTTCACAACCCTGTCGGGCGTGGGCGGAGATCTTCGTCCCGGAATCGTGCACCGCCTCGACAAGGACACCAGCGGCCTTCTGGTTGTGGCGAAGAACGACTCTGCCCACCGCAAGCTTGCCCACGCCTTCTCTTGCCGGCGGGTTAAGAAAACCTACGTTGCACTGGTCCACGGCTGGCTTAAGGATGACCGCGGCACGATTTCAGCCGCAATCAGTCGCGACCTAGTCCGCCGTACTCGGATGACCACTCGCCGAAGCCATGGTCGCGAAGCCGTTACCCACTACCAGACCGAGCGGCGCCTGGATTCCCCTTACGGCAAGTTCACCCTGCTCAGGCTGCGCATCGAAACCGGACGCACTCACCAGATCCGCGTTCACCTTGCCTCCATCGGTCATCCGATAGTAGGAGATACCCTGTACGGAGCTCCCAACCAGATTCGCGCCCAGTCTTCCGCCGCCCTCTCTCTGAGCCGTAACTTCCTGCACTCCATCGAATTGCAATTCGCTCACCCCCGAACCGATCAGGCACTCCAGTTCTCCCGGCCACTACCAGGAGAACTCGAACAATTTCTGCTTCAGCTCGGCTAAACGATCTCGCCCAGGGAAGCTATAATTAGCTCGATGCATCGGTCCTGCCGGTTCTCTACTTTTCTCGCCTTTGCTGCCCTTTCCCTCGGTGTGGCAATGCTCGGAGCGCAGAGCGCAGATGATCTGCCTGCGGCTCCGTCTGAGGCCATCAAACCGAAACCCGCACCCAAGAAGGCTGATCCACCCTCCCCGGCGGCTCCAGCCGACCCCGCGCAGCCTTCTCATGAGAGTGCCCAGCAAGATGGACCTGCGACCGCATCGTCAACCGACACCGACCGGTCGGATGATCAATCAGCCCTAAACAGCAACACCACCATTAGAACGCTCGTCAACGAGGTCAGCGTCGTCTTCACCGTCACCGACAAGCACAACCGCTATGTCAAAGATCTCAGCCAGGAAGACTTCAAAGTTGTGGACGACAACCGTCCCGTTGGTCAATTTCATTTCCGCCGCGAAAAAGATCTCCCGCTGCAGGTCGGCCTTCTGATCGACGCCAGCAATTCCATTCGCGACCGCTTCAAGTTCGAACAGGAATCCGCCATTGAATTCCTGAGCGAGATCATTCGCCCCCGCTACGACAAAGCGTTTGTGGTCGGCTTCGACGTCGAGCCTGAAGTCACTCAGGACTTCACCGACAACACGGAGAAGCTGGCTACCGGTGTGCGCATGCTCAAGGCCGGCGGCGGCACCGCGATGTTCGACGCCCTGTACTACGCGTGTCGTGACAAATTGCTAAGGTCGCCCCAGACCGGCTCGGTTCGCCGCGCGGTCATTCTTGTCAGCGACGGCGAGGACAACCAAAGCCACGTTACGCGGGAAGAGGCCATTGAGATGGCGCTGCGGGCCAACGTCATCGTGTACACCATCAGCACGAACTTCCCGAATGGCGGCGGCTCGGGAGACAAGATTCTGCAGCGCATCGCTGACGCGACCGGCGGCCGTGCTTTTCAGCCTTTCCAGCTTCAACAGGTTGCCGACGCCTTCCAACAGATTCAGGCGGATCTTCGTAGCCAATACGAACTCTCGTATAGGCCGGAAAACTTCGCCCACGACGGACGTTATCGCACAATCGAAATTTCTGCTCTGCGCAAGGGCTTGAAAGTCCGCAGCCGCAACGGCTACTACGCACCAACCGAGTAGGGCTGACCTCGACCGTCCGTTTCCTCAGTGGCGTTCCTCCCTATAAGGCATACGGCGGTGGTGGGGGTTCTCTAAATCCTCTAACATATTCCGTCCGAGCACATTGCCAGTCTAGGAATTCACCTGTGCCATGCCCGCTCAAGGGAGCAACGAAATGCAGACCAGTCAGGTAACGAAATTCCTAGTCGGGATCCTCGTCCACTCGGTGTTTGTGTTGCTAGCGGCGCGTTCGTTCGCGCAGCCCTCCGGTGGCCCTTATGGTCCTATGGATCAGACCTACGAGGTGCCGAAGGCCAGCCACGTGTATTACGTTTCTCCGGAGGGCAAAGCGGAGAGCTCGGGATCGGCCCCTGACCAGCCCACAACCATCGAATCAGCCATCGATCGCGTTCTCACTGGTGACGCCATCATTCTGCGCGGCGGCATTTACCGCACCGGGGGCCTCGTGCTGAATCAGGGCATCACCATGCAGCCCTACCTCGACGAGCGACCAATTCTGAAGGGCACCGAGCTCGCCACCAACTGGGAGCCGCTGCGCAACAACGTTTGGAGAACCAAGTGGGGCAAGCTCTTCCCTGCCTCGCCACTTCCTTGGTGGCAACGCAACCGTGAAGGTATGCGAACCCCTCTACACCGTTTCAACACCGATATGGTTTTCATCGACGGCCAGCAATTGAGGTCGGCCGGTTGGGAAGGAGAGCTTGACCCGCACTCGTTCTATATCGATTACTCGAGCGGCTATGTCTATATCGGCATCGATCCTGCAAACAAGCAAGTTGAGATCACGGCCTTCAACAGCGCGCTGGTTCGCACCAGCGCTCCCGTTCACGGGAAGACCAATGATCACAAAGGCCCAGTGATACGCGGCATCACCTTCACCCAGTATGCTTACCGTGCACTGGAAGTCGAAGGCAAGAAGCAATTCACCGTCAACGACGAACCCACCGACGAACCGGTTGGCCTCTCTGATCCTTCAACCTTCGGCAAAGAAGTCATTGGCACGGTTCTTGAAAACGTAACCATCTCCTTTTGTTCGCGGGTCGCTGGTTACTTCCGCGGCGACGGGCTGATTATCCGCAATTCCCTGGTCAGCGACACGGGCACTGAAGGCATCTACGTCATCGGGTCGTCGGACGTTCGGTTGGAACATAACATCATCCGCCGCAACAATGTCATGCAACTCACTGGCTACTATCCATCGGCGGTGAAGATCTTCAACCAGACGCGACGTGTGGTTTTCCGCGACAACCTGATCATCGATCAACCCTACTCCAACGGCGTCTGGTACGACGTAGGCAATCGTGACGGCGTAATCGTGAACAACTGGATCGAAGGCGCCATCGATGGATTCTTCTTCGAGATCTCTCGTGGCGCGACTGTGGCCGGCAATGTTTTTGTTCACTGCGACAAAGGTGTACGAGTACTCAACTCGGCCGACGTTCGCGTCTACAACAATACCTTTATCGACACACCTGCCTCATTCGAACGGAACGAGCGGAGCACGACCGGAGATCGCTTCGGATGGCACCCCTCCACCGGGCCTGATGTCGATCAGCGCGAGGGCCACATATTCGTGAATAATCTTCTCGTAGCAAGTGACTCTTATCGTCAGCCACTCATCCGCTTTGCACAGCCCCAAACACTCTGCTCGCGCTTGACCCACCCGATGATCAAAGAGCTGGATGGCAACGTGTACGTCCGCCCTTCAGTTTCGAGCGGACCGGCAGCGCCACTTGTGACCTGGAGCCCCTCCGCTTCTGACAACTGCCAGTCGACCTTCGCCACCTTGCAAGAGTTCCGGAAGGTTTCCGGCGTCGAAGCCATGGGAAGGCAACTGGACCGCACTCCGCGCTCGGTTTTGAAAGGCATTGACCTCGGCCGCTATGATCTGCAGCCAAACGCAGGAGTCACCAAGAATCGCATTCCGTTGCCTGCCGACGTCAGAAAACTTCTCGACTGGACCGAACAGGATGCCCAATGGCCGGGCGCCTACCCGCTCCGAAACTGATGCTCGATCCTGAACGGCAGGGCAGCTCTCAACGCTCTACCTTTCTTAGAACGACCGGAATGGTCGATGGAATCTGGAAGCTCCCGATCGAAGGATCAGAACCGTCCGGAGCTGGACCAATATCGGGAGCATCGGCCGCCTTCTGCGGAGGTTTCGGAGGCTCCCATCCCAGATTGACCGAGCGTTGCAACTCGATTCGGTCTCCCTTAATCGTGCCATTGAACGTATTGGCTCCTGCCTTGAAACTGATGCCGCCGCCGTCGACCTTGCCGTTCACAATCGGGGCAGGAGTGTCGGTGCCGCCGGTAAAGCTCATTCCCGTCCCTTCCACGCTACCGCTTAAGTCGCCGCCTTCTTCTTTGAACGAGTAAATCGAATCTCCGCTGGCGAGGAACCAAATCTGCGAGGCGCCATCGGAGATCGGCCTCCATAGCCCGGTGATGCCTTCTCCCTTCGGGACCTCCCGTTCCCAGGCTCCGATCTGCGGCCGCAGACTCACGATTTTGGTCCCCACCGTGACCGTGGCAGGGGCCAGCCCTGACGAGCTTGCTTCAACCGTGATGCTCCCACCCTTTTTGGTTGATTGCACTACCGCCATGCAGTATCCGCAGAACGCCTTTCGCGATGTGCTCTTATCCGATCCCTGATCGCTCGGATCGCCGTTGCCCACTCCGATCAACTTCCCTTCCCCCGACACTTTGAACGTCACTTCGTTATCCGTGATCGGCACAACCCGATCTTGCGCATCCCGAACTTCCACGGCGTACATCGCCACGTCTTCGCCATCGGCGGAGACTTCCCGGCGATCTGCCGACATCACAAGCTTCGCCGCGGGCCCCGTGGTCTCGCGCTTGGTGGTCATCACGACTTTGCCGCTTTTGTATCCACGCGCTTCAATCATGCCCGGCGCATATGTCACCACCCAGGCAACATGCGAGTCCTTTGGCATGTCTTTCGTTCCCAGGCTTTGTCCGTTGTGCAGCAATTCCACTTTATCCAGGTTGGAGTACACCCACACCGCGATTCGCTTGCCCTGCATGCCTGGCCAATTCCAATGCGGAAACAGATGAAGCACCGGTTCGTTCGTCCACCAGGCCTTGTAGTAGTAGAAGGAGTCCTTGGGAAAACCGCACGTGTCGATGATTCCATACTGCGAGCTGATGTTCGGCCATTCGTTGGGGGAGGGCTCGCCGCGGTAGTCGAATCCCGTCCAAACGAATCCACCGGAGAGCCACGGCCGGGCGTTGCAAAACTTCCACCAGCCTTCGGCTGACGCGCGCCCGGTCGTCGTATAGGGATCGTAAGACGACACGTATCCTTTCGACGCATCGGTCACATAGATCCCGCGAGTGCCCACTGCGCTCACGGTCTCGGTTCCCATCACCGGTTTCTCGGGATTTTTTTTATGGAACTCCTCCGCCTGCGGGTCCATGTAGTTGTACCCGGCGACGTCACAGACTGCCAGGCCACCAGCCGTCCCAATTGCACCCGTGGGTGCAATCGATGCCGGTCGCGACCCATCCAACTCGTTGGCGATGGCTTTCATCGCGCTCAGGATCGACAACCCTTTATCCGTATTTGCCTGCCCTTCCTCGTTGCCCATGGACCACATGAACACGCTTGGCCGATTGCGGTCTCGGCGCACAAGATTGGCAAACTGATTCAGGGCTTCGGGGTTTGACGACATCATGCGGGTTTCATCGAACACCAGCATGCCCAGCTCGTCGCAGGCGTCGAGCAATTCCGGCGTGGGCGGATTGTGCGATGTCCGCAGCGAGTTGCATCCCATTTCCTGCAGTTTTCGTACGCGGTAGTACTGCACCGCGTCGGGCAGGGCGGCACCGATTCCGGCATGGTCCTGGTGATTGCATGTGCCCTTGAGCTTTACAACCCTTCCATTGAGAAGAAATCCTTTGTTCACATCGAATCCCACGGTGCGAATCCCGAAACGCGTCTCATAACGATCGACTACTCCGCTTTCCGTCTGCAATTCCGTGACGAGCCGATACAGATTGCGTTCTTCCAGGGACCACAGCAACGGCTTATTGACGTTCACCTTCTGCGTGAATGCGCCCTCCTCGCCGCTCGAGATCGACTGCGGTGCACTCGTCGTGCTTCCAATCGTGTCTCCCGAGGGACTCAACAGGGTTGAAACCACGCGGACCTTCTGCACTCCCTTGTCGTGATTGCTCACTTGAGTGGAGATGGAGAGGCTCGCCGCTCCGTTTTTGACATCGGATTTGACGAAGGTACCCCATTGCGGCACATGAACCGGGTTGGTCTTCACCAGCCACACGTGGCGGTAAATTCCCGCGCCCTCATAGAACCAGCCATCGCTTGAAGTCGCGTCCACGCGCACCAGCAATACGTTCCGGCCGCCCAGGTTGGCGAAGTCGGTTAGATCGAAGGCGAACGGATCGTACCCGCCGCTGTGCCGGCCGATATAGAAGTTGTTGAAGACCACCATGCTTTCGCGATAGGCACCGTCGAATTCCACGGTTATGCGCTTACCTTTGTCCTCCTCCGGCAGCTCGAATACGTGTCGATACCATCCCACACTGCTCGCGGGATAGGTCTTGCCGATTGGATAAAAACCTTTGGCCATCAAAGCGGGATCATTTTGGAAGGGCAGTTCGATCGCCCAATCATGTGGCAAATCCAGTTGACGCCATTCGCTGTCGTCAAAGGCAATTCCCCCCGCCGGCACGAAATTGCCGGTCTTTTGAAAATTCCCTGTGAAGCCGAAGTCTTTGGCGGGATCGTTGGCATGCCCCAAATGGAATCGCCAGCCGAAATCAAGAAGCAGGCGTTCTCTTCCCGCCTTCCTCATGGCTTCATCGTTGGCAGTGGCCAGAAGAGGATCGAACGATGGGTCTCCCACTGTGGACGGAATGTCGATCGCGCCGGCAATCGAACCCATACCATGTACTGCGGCCACCGCCGCAGGTCCGATCACGCCAGCCTTCAGAATGTCTCGCCGTGAAAAGTTCTTCATCGTCCTTCCGTCCTCCAGGGGTTCGTGTTCCCGCGAGCTATCAAACGTGAAGTTATACGCCCGATCGGAGTTGGATCGCAACATCAGGCGGGCGTCCTCCGGGGTTTCGTTTCTTCTAGTGTTTTCGGCCGCAATCGAAGACCGAAAAGCGTGCCAACCCGCCGCCGTTCGTTGGTTCTCATCACGATCTCTACTAGGCCTCCTAACCAGGACGACTTGGGGAAGCCAGGGCTCTACACCGCAGTAGGCGGTCCGAACCAAGTCGTAAGCGCGTCGGCGAGCCTCAGTTGGGTTAGGTCTCCCACCCAGGCGACGTATCCGTCGGGCCGAATCAAGAGAGCGACGGGTGCAGTGACCACCCCGATCGCCGGAAGCTCCCAGGGACCACCGTATCGGGCGTCGATTAACTGAACTCGGTCTGCCCACGGAGCGATGTCGAAGCCGCGGGGGTCTGCGAGGTTGAGTAGCACCGGCCGGGCATCGTGCATGACGCTGAAGACCCGCAGCGGACCGTTAGCGGTGACCAGGTCGAGATCGGGCATGCGACGACCGAGCAGTGGGTGTCCCTCGCCGAGATCATAATGAATGTCCAAGCCCGACATCTCGGCGGCCAGACGTCGGCGTGGCTCGTCCATGCTGAGGAGCTCTGAAACATACTCCCCTAAGGCCTTCGTGCGCTCGTTCGGACGGCGCAGTGCCACTTGCGCCATCGTGTTGCGCAGCACGCGGGCAGCGACCGGGTGCCGCTCGGCGTGATAAGTGTCGAGTAGGCTCGCTGGCGATGTCTGTTTGACCACCTGAGCCAGCTTCCATCCCAGGTTCACCGCGTCCTGCACGCCGATATTGAGACCTTGTCCACCCACCGGGGGATGAACGTGTGCGGCATCGCCGGCCAGCAGGACCCGTCCGGCGCGGTAGGCTGCTGCCTGGCGCGTCATATCGGTGAACCTGGAGATCCAGGTAGGACTGTGAATACCGTAGTCGCTCCCATAGAAGGTGATCAGCGCTTCCCTGATATCGCCGAGCGTCGGTTCGCTCGCAGGACCTACCTGCTTTTCGGTCAGCACTACTCGCACCCGTTTCCCATCGCCCAATCTGCCGATCGCATGGGTACCACGGCCATCGTCCTGGAAGCCCCATGCCGGCTCCTCCGACACCTCGGCCTCGGCGATCAGCCAGCTGGTCGTCGGATCCCACCCGGGGAACTCGATGCCAGCGGCCTTGCGGATCAGGCTGCGACCTCCGTCGCACCCGGCGAGATACTGCGCCCGTAACGACCGGCCATCGGAAAGCTCAACGTTGACGCCGGTGTCGTCCTGCGCGAAGCCCGTCACTTCACGCTCGCGATAGATCGGCACGGCTAGCTCGTCGACCCACGCTGCCAGAATGCTCTCAATACGGTTCTGCCACAGCCCGAGCACGTAGTTGTGCCGGGTGGGAAAGTCGCTAATGTCGAGTGGAACGTGAAAGCGGACGATCTTATGCGCCTGTCCCTCTGAGAGAAACCGGTCGGCAATTCCGCGCTGGTCTAGAACTTCGATGGTACGCGAGTGCAGACCACCTGCGCGCGAGCCGGCAAGATCCTGGCTGGCTCGGCGCTCCACAATGGCAACGTCGACGCCCGCCAAAGCCAATTCGCCAGCCAACATCAGCCCTGTCGGCCCTCCTCCAGCGATCACCACCGCATGCTCGCTCATCACTACACTCCCCTCGGTTCGCCGCACCAACACGCCCGCGTATCTTTCCTCGCATCTCGATAGGTTTTTTGGGCCTCGTATTTTTGGCCGCAGTTCGCGACTGTACGGCACGACCCGGGGCTTGCCGCAAGCCCCCCGGGTCGCTGTATTCTGGTAGTGGCAGGAAGGGGGTACGACGCTTTCCGCCGATCCTCTCAGGACAGACTTTTGCGGAGCGCCGGGACGACGGCCTGCATGACTGCACGGTGGATGCGGAGAAGATCTTTTGTCGCACTTACCGGGGCAGCTGCCAACCGAGGAGTTTTTCAACTTCAGGAGATGTAAGCTCGGGTATCTTTGAGAGCGTCGCCCTTTTCCCTGGCGGCACGCTTCGCCTACGAAAGTTCCTTGTTGTGGTGGGCCGGGGGCGCACGGCTCACGAGCAATCACCATCCCGCGCGAGGGGGCAGCGATCTGGAGGGTTGTCGCCAACAACCTGAAAACGGTGCACCAGGTCTCAGGGTTCAGCGAGTTTCGCCGCCACGGCGGTGAACCCGGCAGCGAAGACTTTGTTGCCGATCTGATTGATCATGGCGTCGCGATCGACGCCCACTACCTCGAAATCGGCCCACCACTCCCCAAATGTTCGCTCACGATCGGTGACCCGATGCAGCCTTACGCCCGCCACGTAGTCACGAACCGGGAGCGTCCCCTCGATGATTTCATAGGTGAACACATAGTTCCGATCATCCAGGCACAGAAGGCGTTCGCGTACAAACCCTTCTCCTAGCGTCAACCTACGCACGCATCCAACCTGATCGCTGGGGTAATCGCTCTCGATGATGCTCTCCAGGATCCCCGGGTGATAGGCCGGCATGCCATTGAAATCTCGCATGACGCCCCACACTTTCTCGATGGGTGCGTCGATCACATGACTGATGTAGACCGTGTTTGGCATAGGGCTCCTCATGCCGCTCAAAACTTGATTCGCTTGAACTCTTGCGCTTGGGAAATGACGCCCTTTTCGGTCGGCAACCGTTCCATAGAACTGGCGCCGTAGAATCCGTGACAATGGCGTGCATTGTGCAGCACCCGCGCCGCGTCCCCGGGTTCGCTGATCGGACCGCCGTGGCACAAAATGATAATGTCGTTCCGCACATCGAGCGCTGCCTCGGCAATTGCGTCGACCCGTTGGACGCATTGTTCGAGGCTAAGCGCCGTCTTGGCACCGATCGTTCCCCCCGTGGTCAATCCCATATGCGCGACAATGATATCTGCGCCCGCCCGGGCCATGGCTTCCGCCTGTTGGCAATCAAAAACATAGGGTGTTGTGAAGAGGTTCTTCTCGTGGGCCTTTCGAATCATCTCGACTTCCAACGCGTAGCTGATCCCGGTTTCTTCCAAGTTCTGGCGGAACACCCCGTCGATCAAACCTACGGTCGGAAAATTCTGCACGCCTGAAAAGCCGACGGCGGCGAGCTCGTCCAGAAAGACCTCGAATAGGCAGAAAGGATCTGTCCCATTCACGCCGGCGAGCACTGGGGTCTTTTTGACGACAGGCAGGATTTCCGTCGCCATCTCCATCACCACGGCGTTCGCATTTCCATAGGCCAGTAAACCTGACAAAGAACCTCGGCCGGCCATGCGGTAGCGGCCGGAGTTGTAGATCACGATCAGGTCGATCCCGCCTGCCTCCTCGCACTTCGCGGAGAGTCCCGTTCCCGCGCCTCCGCCGATGATGGGTTGACGCGACTTTATCATCTGCTGAAATCTCGACCGCATTTCTTCGCGTGAAAAACGTGGCATGGATATCTTCCTCATCCGCTCCCAGTCATCGCTTGGCAATGGTCAAGAACTCTTCCACCCCAGCCTGCGCAAACTGAGGATCATTGAGGTGCCAGGGCAGACGCAGCAACTTTCTGCGGTCCGTCTGGCGCAGGCTAGCCTGCAACGATTCAAACAGCGCCGCATCTGCTGCAGGATCCCAGAATGCCTCGCCCGGCGCATCCAGCGACGAGACACCACCGAGCGGCAGCAGAAATCTCACCTCACCTTCGCACTGGTTGAGTCGCTCTGCAATCCAACGGCCTTGACGGACGTTCTCTTCGACCGAAGTTCGCATCAAGGTAATCTGGGGATTATGAGGATACAACTTTCGCCCGCGATACTCTTGTGGCACCGTGTCGGGCGCTGCGAAATTCACCATGTCGAGCGCTCCGCACGAGCCCACATAGGGAGCGCGGCTGCGCACGACTGCGCCAAATCGGTCAGCGGTGCAGGCGAGCACGCCGCCGAAGAGATGATCGCAAACTTCGGTAGTAGTGATGTCAAGCACACCGCTGATCTGGCTGTCCTCGAGGAGTTTTTCCATGGATCGACCGCCGGTGCCGGTGGCATGAAACACCAGGCAGTCAAAGCGAGGAGCAAGCAACCGAACCATCTCCTGCACACAGGGCGTTGTCACTCCGAACATCGTGAGGCCGAGCGCCGGCCGAACGTTAGCCGGTTGAGGGAGTGGGTGCAACATCATGCCGGCGAGCGCGTGGGTGGCATTTCCCAATACTTGGCGGGAGATACGGTTTAGACCAGCAACGTCGGTGACCGAATAGATCATGGTGATATCTGAGGCACCGACATACCCGGATACATTCCCAGAAGCCATCGTCGAAACCATTACCTTCGGTAGGCCGATTGGCAGGGCACGCATGGCGGGCGTGATCATAGCTGTGCCGCCTGACCCGCCCATACCGAGTAGCCCCCCGATGTCGTCTCTCTGCTTAACGAAACCCTCAAACGCCTGGGCCATTGCGGCAATCGCCGCTCCCCGGTCCCCGCAGAAGACCGCGTTCTCCCCTTGCGGATGATGGGCCGCGATCTCGGCAGCCGATATTTGCTCCCGGTTGCCGCACGAGCGTCTCCCATGGCCACCCACGCCCTTCGTGGAGAGATCGGCTAGTGTGACGGGCAGGCCAAGGGCCTCGAGCAAGGCGCAAACATACTCCGCCTCCGCAAGCTTTGTATCGAGTGTTGCCGCCACCCAGGCGCGCAGTCGAGTAGCCATCGGCGTCCGCTCTTGCCAGAAAGTCTCCGGCGTTGACTCAGCCGGCAATCATCATCAGCGACAGAATCTACACGTGAACGAGTTGGAATTCCACTAGAACGCGTGAAAACCGGTGCGAGACACGCGCCTAGAGCCTCGAAATGTAATAATTTTGCGCACTCACGGCAGGAAACGAAGACCTCGGTACCGTCCAGTCGATGAAAAAGAAAGCGCGGCTTTTGGTTGCGTTGTGTAGCATTGCAAACGACTCCCAGCCGCCAACGGAAGGCCTTTGAAGTAGGGATCCTTTCCCCTACTAGGACGTAGATAAACCTGCTCGCGCGATGTGGAAGTATGGCTATGAGAAATTTCTTCTGCCGAGATCTCCCACGAGTGCTGCTGTTAAGCCTGATCCTGACCAGGCTTGGGCAATCGGCGGCGGCGACCGGGCCCCCACCCGGAACATTGATCGATGTTTCTGGGCATAGGCTTCACATTCATTGTGCCGGCCCTCCAGACTCGAAACCTGTGGTTGTGTTCGAAGCGGGCGCAGGAGCCTTTTCCCAAGATTGGACTGGAGTCCAGGACCGGCTGGCCACGCGATTCAGAACCTGTGCCTATGATCGTGCCGGGTTGGGGTGGAGCGATCCGGGGCCTGCGCCTAGGACCCTGATTCAAGAGGTTTTCGAGTTGCAGGCTCTTTTGAAGGTGGCAAAGATATCGCCTCCTTTCGTGCTCGTGGGCCAATCCTTAGGTGCAATGAACGTGCGCCTCTTTACGCAGCAGGACAGCGGCGAAGTGGCTGGCATCGTACTTGTCGACCCTGCAGACGAGAACAGCATGTTGTTCATGGTGGGGACAAAGCGCTGGATGAAACTGCGCGATCAGGCGAGGGGCCGAAAGGTTCCGCCGCCTCGAGAGCGGGGGTCTCCGAGCACTGGCTACAATCCCGAAGAAGATTTCTTGGGCGACGAGGCCCAACTTCTCTACCTTAGTAGACAAAGAAATCCGCAGCCCTTCGGTGATCGGCCGCTGTTTGTGTTAGCCGCGGGAAAGCGGCCTCCACCGCCCGGAATGACAGAGGACTCGTATCGTGACATTAGGAGAGCCATCGATCAGGACCGGGTTGATGCGGCCCATCTCTCACGGAATTCAAAGTTCGTTCTTGACGTCAACAGCGGTCACAACATTCAACGGGACGATCCCCAAGCAGTGGCGGAAGCGGTGACCGAAGTCGTCGAGGCGGTCAAGAGCCATACCAAGCTCAAGTGAGGATCAGAGGTCATGGCTCATTGGCCTCATCTTGTTGTTTCAACGCCCTGCTGTTTCAACGCCCTGCCTGTGACTTGGTGCTCGCAAAGCGGCGAAAGAAACTATCGGCTTGCCATTGGGGACGCCGATCTCGGTTCGCGATGTCCACCGTTAGCGTCCGCTCCATGTCCTCGAATTTGGCGGCGGCGGCAAGATCTACCGGCTGTTTTAGATCATCCGAGGGTGCATGGTAGTGCAAATGCAACCACTCTTCAGCCTTCGCCTCTTCAGGAGATCCTTTTTCATAGCCAACCTTCATGGCCAACGCCGGAATGCCCCGCTTGATGAAACTATACTGATCGCTACGAATAAACAGGTTCCGCAACGGCTCGGGATCATCGAGGACAGCAATCCCTTCTTGCCTGCCTATTTCCTTTGCAGCGTCCCCCAATGTGGATTCATTCAGACCGTATACGATCACAGACCTCAACGGAACGATAGGAAGGAACATGTCAGTATTAATGTTGGCCACCATGGCCTGGACTGGCACGGTTGGGTAGCTCGCGAAATATTGCGATCCTAGCAATCCCTTTTCTTCTGCCGTCACAAACACGAACAGCACGGAACGCTTTAGCCGCGATCCTCGCAAGGAGTGCGCAATATCGAGGAGCACAGCGACCCCCGAGGCGTTGTCCATTGCGCCGTTGTAAATGTTGTCGCCATCAATCGGTGCGCCAATTCCGAGGTGATCCATATGCGCCGAGAGCACAACGTATTCATTCTTCAGCCGGGAGTCCGCGCCGGGATAGATCGCTGCGACATTCGAGGACTCGACTTTCGAGCGGATGAGCCTCGATTCTGCTACGAGTGACTTGTTCAGAGAGAAATGCGGCATCGGCTTACGCTCTTTGCCAAGGGCTGCGATCTCGGAGAATGTGTGTCCGGTGCCGTTGAAGAGTGCATCGGCTCGGGATGGATTCCAGTTCACCAACACCTGGATATTCTTGGTTTGGTCGAGCGCAGAATCATCGATCTGCATTGCCGGAGTCGCTCGCGAACTGGCGATACGTGACCATGGCAGGTCCATGGCAGCGGGATTTGGGATAGAGACCCACCCAATCGCTCCCACTTCTCTCATGATCCGAGCACGCTCTGCGAGCGATTGATAGTGCGAGGCGAGCGCGCTGGAGGCATTGGCGGGAGAACCGGTGAAAATCACAACGACCTTGCCCTTCGCGTCCAGGTTTGAGAAATCGTCATATTGCAGCTCTGGCATCCGTAGGCCGTATCCAGCAAACACCATCGGTGCTTCCAAATGTGGCGCAAGATCCACGCTCTTGCTGAGAATCGCGTCTTCCCCGAGAACGATGTTTTCGGTCTTCCCTTCCGTCAGCAACCTCAGACTGGAGTGCGTCTCGTCGAGTTGACGTACCCGAAAACTGATTGGCTGGTAGAAGCCCTTCTTCCCCGCAGGTTGCAGCCCGTCGCTTTTGAGCTGATCCACAATGTATGCGGCCGCGCGCTCCAGACCAGCTGCGCCCGTGCCCCGCCCCTCCATCTTGTCGCTGGCCAAAACCGATACATGCGCCCACCACGATTTGCCGTCAAACAAAGGATGATTGTGCTGTGCGAACGCAATGATAGTAGTGACCGATGCAATCGCGACGAATGCCAGCGTCCTCATTCGAATCAAGTGCTCCTCCGTTGTTGCGCTTCCGGGGCCAAAGGCGTTAGCCATCATAACGGACGACTCAAGGTTGAGAGATGGGCCTCATTTGCCCCCTGTGTTGCTGGGGGCTTGCACCCGGAACAGGTGGGTAAGACTCAGCGCCATCGGGACATGAGATGGTTGGGAGCGGTCCACTCCCGAGCCGTTGTTGGGTGGTCAAAAACTCTGCGTCAAACATAAGCGCGACGCAGCATCTCCGCAGCGCTTTCATCCAGCAGTTCGGCGCGGCGAACCTCTTCAAAGCGCGCCAAGAGGTCATCCGCGCGCAGCCGTTTCTTTTCCGCCCCGCGAAAATCGTGAACGATTCGTCCGCGGTGCATCATGATCAGCCGGTCTCCGAGGCTGGCGGCCTGCTGCATGGAGTGCGTAACCATCATGGTCGTCAGCTGGTCGCGGCGAACGATGGCCTCGGTAACCGTAATGATCCGATCGGCACTTTTGGGATCGAGCGCTGCGGTGTGCTCATCTAAGAGCAGCAGTTCCGGACGCAGCCAGGTCGCCATGAGTAGCGTCAGAGCTTGGCGCTGACCACCAGAGAGGGAACCGATTGGATCTTTCAGGCGATCGTCCAACTTCATGTTGAGCGCTCTTACGCGGTCACGAAATTGGCTGACGAGATTCTTCGACAAAAGCCAATCTAATCCGTGACGCTTGCCGCGATGGGCCGCAAGCGCCAGATTTTCAGCGATGGTCATGTTGGCGGCAGTGCCCGTGAAGGGGTTTTGAAAAACCCTGCCTATGAGCCTGCCTCGGCGGTGTTCAGGCCAACCGGTAACGTCCTTCCCGGCAAGGAAAATGGCGCCCGCGTCGAGGGAGAAGCATCCCGCCACGGCGTTGAGCAAGGTGGATTTCCCCGAACCATTGGTTCCAATGATGACGACGAATGAACGATCCTCCACCGTCAGACTGACATTCTGCAGCGCCCGCAGTTCGTTAGGAGTGCCGGCGTTGAAAGTCTTGCTGATCGAGCGGATTTCAAGCATGAGCTGATCCGGTTCGGGAACGGTTCAGTTTTTTCAGCAACCCAGGGGTAATCAGAGCGAGAAAGACGAACCCTGCGGTCACCAGCTTTAGATCATTGGGATTCAATCCGAGCCGCAAGGCAATTGCAACCAGTAGCCGGAAGAGTACGGATCCCATCACGGCGCCCGTAATACTGAGTCCGAGTTGGCGGGTGCCTACCAACGCTTCCCCGATGATGACGCTCGCCAGGCCCCAGACAATCACCCCAATACCCATTTGTATGTCGGCAAAGCCCTGGTATTGGACGATCAAAGCGCCGCCCAACGCAACCAGGCCATTGGAGATGGCCAGCCCGAGAATGATCATGTTTTGGTCATTCACCGCAAGCGCACGAATCATCTCCGGATTGTCGCCCGTCGCCCGCATTGCGGTCCCAATGTCGGTTTGAAAGAAGATGTACATCACGCAGCCCACGAGGGCCGTGACCAGGAATGAGCCGACAAGCAGAGACGCTTCCAGGGCAGTGATTTCCCATCCCAGGACACTCAAACTCGCATGATGGACAAGTGCCGTACCCGCGCGCTCGGCGTAGGTTGTAAGCGTACTCGACCCCAGAACGGATAGATTGCTTCGGCCCATGATGTGAAGGTTCACCGAATAGAGCCCGGTCATCACCAGAATGCCGGCAAGCAATCCGTTGATCTTGAACTTTGTCGCCAGAGTGCCGGTGAAAGCACCGGCAAGAAAACCTCCTCCAAACCCGACCATCGTCGCCGCAGCCGGATTGATGCCGTGGACCAGCAACATCGCCGCCAACGCCGCGCCCAGCGTGCTCGATCCGTCCGCAGTGATGTCGGGAAAGGCAAAAATGCGAAAGCTGATATAGACGCCCAACGCGATCAGCGAATAAATAAGGCCCAGGGTGAGCGCTCCGAGCAAAAGACTCATGAGCTCGCTCCTTCGCTAAGAGTGGTGGTCATCGGCGCGATCCAGCAAGCACCACGGTGCAGCTCGGTTTCTTTAGTGCCGGAAGCGTCTCGGTCGTCAGTGAGCAAGTGAATGATCCCTTCGAGCGACTGATTCTCAAAGAGTGCCTTGATGGACGCGTTCAGGTCTATTGGTCCTTTCTGTACGGGACGATATGAGAACGCCGCAGCATGGAAATGGGCGGAGAGGGGAAAGTCGGGCACGGTCGAAAATGGTTGAAGAATCGGGGCCAAAGCGCCAGACGTTCCCCGCACGGCAACCCCCGCCAAAAGCCCGATACGATGGGAATAGGCGGGCTCGGCCGTGAAGCTCAGCCAATCGCGAATTTGTGGAAAATCAAATGCGTTCTGCACACCGGTTCCTGGAATAGGCGACTTGCGCAAGGCGGCGCCCACCAAGCCAGCGGATTCCGCAATCATCACCACGCCAATTCGTTCGGCTTTGGTGAACTCCAGGCATGACTCGAGCAGGGCGGAAAGGGGGACGGGAACGCCGGCTTTTCCCTCGAATCGCACCAAGCTGCGAAAAGGCTGCTTGCCTTTGCCATGGCAAGCGAGGCCATAACATACCTGTACCTCTGCGCCCGAACCGTCATCTGCAAGCAGAAAGTCCGGAACGTTGGTTCCATCGGTCGGAAGATAGGCGACTGCTCCTGCTGCCGCGATGAATTCTCCGAAACGGCTTTTGCAATCCTCAAAGTCGCTGCCGAGCGCTCCGAGACCAATGGCAAAACTGGAATTCGGGAACTGCAGGGTTTGACAGTGCTCCTTATCAAATCCCGACGACTTAAGCAGACTTGCATCGCCCAGCAGCTGCCCCTGTAGCTGCGCATCGGCAGCGAGTGCATAGATTTCGTAGGTCGCTTCGGCGCGGTCAAGTTTCGTGGCCTTGACTGGCGGTTCGACGGCGGAGGGCCCGACGGATGAAGCAAGCGAAGGCGTCTTCGCCAGCAGCAAATCTTCCAGCTTGGAAAGCTGAATAACTTTCAGGACGACGGGTGACCAGTTCGAGACAGCAAACGAGCCCTGGATGCTCTTCAGATCTCTATAAAGCCTCACCAGCGTCCCAATTCCGGCAGAGCTCAGAAACGCGACTGGAGAGAGGTCCAGTCGTATCTGGTGAAATCCCTGGCGAATTTCCTGGTCCACTGCGGCGCCCAGGTGATCAGCCCAGTAGCTATCCACACGGCCATGAATCTTCAGTTCGAGAATGTCGCCGACTTGTCGTTTTGTTATCTCCATGCTACTTCGCAGTTCTGGCTTGATCCTCACCTCTTCGGTCGTGAATGCCCGAATCATCGACTACAACGCCGGCGCGCCGAAGGATCTCATCCGGAACGGCCCAGGGTTTTTTGAGGCCCTTGAGCACCGTGGTATTCACAACAAAGTGAACCGGGACAGAGTTCGTAATCGGTATCTTCGTAGGATCAGCTCCGCGCAAGACTCGTGCCGCCAGTTCTCCTGTCTGCTTGCCGATCTGATAGAAGTCCGCGCCGTAATCGAACAACGTCCCGCGGTCGGGTTTGCCGGGCGTGATGCTGAACACGGGAATACCCGCCCTGCGTGCCACCGAGATCACCGAGTCGGCGGCAACGCTGACGGTCACGTCACCACTGATCCACAACACCTCCGCGCCTCTGCTGACCAGCGAATGTTCGGCCTCAAGCACCGCATTTGAGTTTTCGACATTGGCCTCAAGCAACTCGATCCTCAATTGGCTGCAGGTTTGACGCGCGCTCTCGAGGAAAGCACGAGAGTTGGCCTCCGCCGGGTTCCAAGCAACCCCCACCCTCTTCAAGTCGGGAAACATTTCGCGTGCGATCTTGAAAGCATCCTGCACCGGAAGAAAACTCCCGATACCTACCAGATTTTTCGGATGATCCAATGGGTTACTCCGACTGATTCCCACGCCCGCCACCACCGGATCTGCAACCAGGCCGAACACGTGCACTGTCTTACCGCCACGATTTGCACCTGCGACTGCTTGCAGAGATAGTGTGCTCATCGTAAGCAGCAGGTCATAACGCGCGTTGACCATTTGTTTTGCTATGGAATTGCCGACCGAAATGTCGCCTTCCGCGTTGAACTTGTCGATCGTTATGGTCTTCCCTTGAACGAAGCCCTGCTCGGCGAGTGCGTCGATCGCGCCTCGCGCACCTTCGTCTAGTAGCAGGGTGGAAGCGTGCTGCAAGAGTCCGATGCGCAGCTTGGTTCGGGTACCGGCGCTCCGACGCGGTAAATCGGAGAGCAACAGTACGGCAGATGCCGCAAAGATCAGAACAAAGCCTAACGAGAGGCGCTTGATAACAAGTCGCATGGGCCCAGTATGGGCGAGAGTTTACCACCGAACTATGCGTTCGGTTGAGGTTCAATCAAGATACTTAAGGGGTCGAGTTTGGGAGCGGCAACTCTGCAAACGAAGTTCGCGGCAAGCGCGAAGTGGAGCGGCGGCAATGATAGTCTTGCGAGGATATGAACAGGCGGCGTTTTCTGGCCACCACTGGCCAGCTGATCCCAGCCGCGATTCCGGGCCTTGGCCTGGCAAGCGTTTTGCAGGATGGATCAGAAATCCCCCTTTTCGTCGATCTCACGCATACTGTCGCGATCGTTCCTGCAGATTTTGTGGGCTTGGGCTATGAGATCTCCTCCGTCTCCCGACCCGGCCTGCTCAGCACGACGAATGCCGTCTACTTGCAGCTCGTTCGCACCTTAGCCGATCGCGGAGTTATTCGTGTCGGGGGAAATACGTCTGACTATTCATCGTATTCCGCAACCGGCCCCGCTGTTTCTTCTCCGGAGGGGAAGGTGGGGTCGGTGGTTAACGATGCCGTACTGCGCGACCTTGGCAATTTTCTTCGCGCCACCGGATGGCGCCTGATTTGGGCCCTTAACCTGGGTTCTAGTAAGTTCGACAACGCCATCGCGGAAGCGCGAGCCGTGAGCCGGACGGTGGGTGACCAATTGCTCGCTTTCGAAATAGGGAACGAACCTGATTTGTTCCCTCGGGTGCATCGATCGACAGATTATGGGTACGATGCATACCTACGGGAGTTTCGCAGCTATCGCGAAGCCCTGCAAAAGACTATCCCTGGCGTTGCTTTCGCCGGACCGGATGTAGCCACCCGCACCGATTGGGTTGCCAAATTCGCCTCTGACGAGCGCAACAATATAAACCTGCTCACCCACCATTACTATCGCGACGGTGCCCGTAACCCGACCAGCACCATCGCTGAACTGCTTCACCCCGATCCCAGGCTCACACAGATATTGGCACAGCTTTTTTCTGCATCGCAGTCCTCGGGCCTGGCTTATCGAATCTGCGAAACCAATTCCTTTTACGGTGGTGGCAAACCGGGCGTGAGCGACACCTTGGCATCCGCTCTATGGGTTCTTGATTTTATGTTCACGCTCGCCTCGGCAGGTTGCGGGGGGGTGAACATGGAGACCGGAGTCAACCAGCTTGGGTTCATCAGCTCATATTCCCCAATTGGAGACGATGAGCACGGTCACTATTACGCGGCACCCGAATATTATGGAATGCTCGCGTTCACACAAGCAGCTCGGGGCCGAATCCTAGGATGCACATTGGGACGCACCGACAGGAATATCAAAGCCTTCGCAACCCTGTCCGATGACAATCATCTAGTACTAACGGTGATCAACAAGGAAGCGTCGCGCGATGCAGCAATCCTAGTTGATCGGAATCTGTGGTCGAAATTCCCATCAGCATCGCTCATCCGTCTATTAGGACCCGCTATCGATAGCAAGTCGGGGATAACCCTCGGTGGATCAAAGGTGTCCGATGACGGCTCCTGGAAGGCCACGCGGGTCGAAGCCTTGCCCTTGAAAAGCCTTCAGGCCGGTCTTCAGGTGCCTCGCGCCTCTGCGGCAATTGTTCATCTGCACCGCTAGATGTCCAAAGTGGAATAGACTACTTTCCATGCGGATAGAGTTAGATCATCTATTCGTCTGCACTGCTCAAGGCGCACCTCAGGCTGAAAAACTTGTTCAATTCGGCTTGCTTGAGGGGCCTCCCAATCAGCATCCCGGGCAGGGTACGTCCTGTCGGCGTTTTGCGTTTGCCAACGCCATGATCGAGTTGCTTTGGGTGAACAACCCGAACGAGGCTCAGAATCACAGCACCAGGAGCACATTGCTCTGGGAGAGATGGGCTGCTCGGGAGAGCACGGCTTCTCCTTTCGGCATTTGTCTACGCCCCGCCGATCCAAACGCAATAGGAGAAGCACCTTTCCCGTCCTGGGAATACCGACCGGCTTATTTGCCGGATCCCCTCCTCATGCATATTGGTGAAGCGGGAATCGAGGAACCAATGTGGGTCTATATGAGCTTCATGAAGCGCGTTCAGCGTGAGCATTGGTTCACCAAGCATCCCATTGGAATTCGCGAAATAACCGGTTTAACCCTAACCACTCCTCGACCGCTCCGCTCGCCGGTTTCCGAGAAAGTGGTGGAGAGTGGAATCCTCGCAACTCGAATCGGATCGGCAGCTTTGCTCGAAATCGAGTTCGATGGAAAGCCGCGAAACGAACGAGTGGATTTCAGACCCCACCTGCCGATTGTGTTTGAACTCTGACTTCATCCGACACCCGCTCAGGCAGACCAAGGGTGGTGGTAATTGGCCATTGCGAACGGCGCGGAATTTCGCAGAAACAACGCAACCCTTCAAGCCGCGGACGCAATGGATGCCGCCATGATTGGTTGGGACGAATCTCCCAACTTCGCCGCCGATACCGGTTGTCCCAACTCGATCCATTGGGCAGCCACATTCCGCTCCTCGTCTGGACGACTGAGGGTGAAGGCTGCCACGACTCGATCCTGCCGCAGCCACCACACGCTAAAGCTACCGCCCGCCATATCTCCACGATGAATGATTTTGTCCGCAGCGGCGGAATCACCCCAATACTCGTACGAGAGATCGAATACGTCAGAAAAGAAATACGGGACATGCTTGAATGACGTTGGTCCTTCCATAACGCAGCGGGCGCAATGCTGGCCCTGCGACACGGCGTTGTCCCAGTGTTCGACCCGCCTCCGCTTCTGAAAGATTACGTCCTCATAGTTCGCCACGTCGCCCGCTGCATAGATGTCAGGGTGGCTGGTCTGAAGATATTGGTTCACCAAGATGCCGTCAGCCGTATCGAGTCCGCTGCCGGACACCACCTCCATCACCGGCTCCACCCCAATTCCCGCGATGACCAGGTCACACTGGATCGCCTGTCCATCTCTGAGCACAGCGGTCTTGACAGCATCGTCGCCGCGTAATTCTGTCACTGCCGACGACTTGATGATTCGAACTCCTCTGCCGGCGTAATAGCTCTCGAAGAAGTTCGACATCTCGGACGAAAACAATCGTTTCCAGATCCGATCGTCGCTCAGCACCATCGTGACTTCGATCCCCTTCTGCGCGAGAACCGCCGCCACTTCCATGCCGATAAACCCGCCCCCAATCACGACAGCTTGTTTGGCGCCGTCGGCGGCGCTCCGAATTCTTTTGGAGTCGTCTAGCGTCCGCAGATAAAAGAGGTTGTGAAGGCTCGATCCGGGAATCTTCAATGTTCGCGGGCGGGCACCGGTAGCAATAATCAGCTTTTGGAACTCGATCTCATCACCCGGTTTGAGCACCAGCCGCTTGCGTTTGATATCTACGCTGGCGACTTCCATTTTCAGTCTTAACTCGATTCCGTGTTCCTCGTAGAAACTTTCCGGATTAATTCTGATGGCAACTTCACTGTCCTTGCCGGCTAGAAAGCTCTTCGATAAAGGGGGGCGCTCATACGGCACGGCATTGTCGGCGGAAAGAATCGCCAACTCGCCCTTCGGCAATCCAAGCTCAACCATTTGTTTAGCCGCGTAACCCGCAACCATTCCTCCGCCTAGGATGACGACGTTCGATTTCTTCATGTTTTTTGCCTTGGTGCTTCGATGCAGGTCGAGGCCGGCCAGGTGTCCGAACCCGGGAAATCAACGCGTGCAGGCCCTAATTGTCGGTAGACGAGACTTCCGGTTTGGCCGTCTGCCCCGATGTGTAGGGCTGTAGCGGCTGAAGCTATTCGTGACCAATTTTGTCGAGCTCTTTCTTGAGCGCCAGCTGATCGATGGATGCCAATGGAAGCGAGAGGAAAAGACCAATTCTGCGTTCGAGCGCTACAAAAGCATCTCGGTATGCTCTGGCAGCGTGTTCTGGACTTCCATTTACTGCAGCGGGATCGGGAACGCCCCAGCGTGCTGTCAAAGGATGCCCCGGCCAAACTGGACAAACCTCTTTCGCAGCGTTGTCGCAGACGGTGAAAACGAAATCGAGCGTTGGCGCGCCGGGGGTAGAGAATTCCACCCAACTTTTGCTCCGGGCATCATTCACCGGAACCCTCGCTGCCTCAAGCTGCTTGATCGCCTCCGGGCGTACCGCGCCGCTCGGATGACTTCCAGCACTGTAGGCCGCAAATCTTGGACGTCCCTTAAGATTCATGATTGCTTCGGCCATGATTGAACGAGCCGAGTTGCCAGTGCAGAGGAACAACACGTTGTAGTGATCTTTCAATGGTCCTCAATGGCAGCAGGTTGGAGCGCAGCAAGACATCGATGGAGCGGGCTTAACCGCACGCACAAATGCACTCATGAATTTCCCGTCGATCTGGGGAGCGATCGCTGCAAAATCAAGGCCCTCGTTTTGGAGGGTCTCCCGTGCGTCCTGGGCGCGATAAATACGAGTTGGTTCCAGTTCAATGTTCCCAAAGCCCGCAGCCTTCAGCTTGGCGCGGTATTCATTTTCTTCTAGAGCGCCCGCGATGCACCCCACCCAGGCCAAAACGCTCCGCCGAATTTCTGGCGGCATCTCGCCGCGCGTCACGACATCGGAGACAGCAAAGCGTCCACCAGGCTTTAGAACGCGGAAGGCTTCCCTGAGAACCCGATCCTTATCTGCGGAGAGATTGATTACGCAGTTGGAGATGATGACATCGACGCAATTGTCGGGGAGCGGAATGCTCTCGATCTCTCCCTTTAGGAACTCAACATTCTCCAATCCCGCTCTTCGTTTGTTCTCATTTGCCAACGCCAACATCTCGTCCGTCATGTCCAAGCCATAGGCTTTCCCCATCGGACCAACGCGCTTGGCAGACAGAAATACATCTATCCCGCCACCAGAACCCAGGTCGAGAACTACTTCGCCAACGTTCAGCTTCGCCAAGGCCGTCGGATTGCCACAACCCAGGGAGGCGAGCATAGCTTCCTCTGGGACCTGGTCGATCTGTGCCCCGGCGTAGAGATTTGAGGTGATCGGATCAGCACATCCATTGCCCGGACTCGATCCACAACAAGAGTTACCGCCGCTTTTCACTCGCAGTGCGGCTTCTCCGTATTTCTCTCGAACTGCTGCCTTGATGTTGGTGGTACTCATCGAATTCTTTTCACCTGCAACATTGCAGAACTTCCTCTGGCTTGAGGGCCTTATTTCGCGTACAACATTCCGCGTAAAGGAACCCAAGGAGTTGTTGAAGTGCGTCGGTATCTGCCGTGTATCGAAGGAAGGTACTCTCACGCTGCACCTTGACAAGCCCCTCGTTTCGAAGTTTGTCGAGGTGATGGGAAAGGGTCGAATTTGGAATATCGAGCTCTTGCTGAATTTCTCCGACTACGAGCCCGTCAGGATGCGCGGTCAACAGCAGTTGCATAATGCGGAGCCTCGGCTCGACGCCCATGGCGGAAAACATATCCGCGTATTTCGCAATTGATTCGCTGTTTTTCTTGGCAAGGGCATTGAGCATATTTCTATATTGGCAGAAATATGGGAACATGTCCAATGCTCCCACAAGCCGGCCGGAAACCACGCCAAGGAGTGCGTGTCGAGACTTCGTCCCGACCAAGAATGTTTCGCCCGGGCTGGCGACCCAGTAAGGCCCACCACCCTTGCCTTGGCGTGTAGCGGGGACCGCGACGATCACTGCGGCGAGGTTGAATTTATGCCCTCATTCGCGCCCGCAGCACCAGAGTGCTTCTTGGATGGATGTCCGTAGTATGGATTCATCTGCTTGCATGCTGCGATGATCTGCGGGTCAATCTGAGGGAGTGGCTTAGCAGCGTCGCTCGCTTGAGGCTTACCTTCGATCAACGGAACAACACAGTCGGCGGATAGATCGCTCCCACCCTTCCCTGCGTCCTTGGTAAAGCCCGCATCCTTGCAGGACTTGCTGATCTGAGCACAGGGATAAGATCCTTGCATGTTCGCCATACTCGGAATTCGTTTGAGCTGCTCGGCAACTTGCTCATTTACCTGGGACGCGATATCGGTCCCAAGTTTCCCATAATCGTCGGGAGTCATAGGTCGGGGACGAGCCTTGCTCGAATTTTCTGCCTTGGAGTGGTTATTGGTCTCGGGCTGAGGCAGGACAGGCTCTACCGGGGGAGAGGGTGTGGAAACGCTCTGATCAGGACGTTTTTCCGTTCGGGAGAAGTGCTTCCAAGCAAGGACCGTCACGATTGTGAATAGGATCAAAGCTGCAACCCCGATCCAGGGGCGAGAGGAACGAACCGCCGGGGGTTTGTTTTCCGTTTGTGTCACCGTTGCCGCGCGGTGCCCCGAGGTACTGTCGCGATGCACGCGCTTGAGGTCGGCGCGCACGTCGGCAGCAGTCTGGTACCGCATATCGGGCTCTTTCTCGAGCAGCTTGTCAATGAGCTGATCAAGTCCTGTCGGCAAGGAGGGGTTGAGCCGGACCACCGGCGCAGGGCTACGATGCAGAATTGCGTCGAATACCGCAGCCGACGTTGTTCCGGTAAACGCCTGTTTACCGGTGGCCATCTCATAAAACACAACGCCCAATGAAAAAAGATCGGTGCGGGAGTCAAGCGGCTTGCCAAGCGCCTGCTCCGGCGACATGTACGCGACCGTCCCTACGGCGGTACCGGGCATCGTGAGATTCACATCGTCCAGCGTGGCTTCGGAGGATATTCTCGCGCCCAAACGATCAGCAACTTTAGCAAGGCCAAAATCGAGAATCTTGGCGTGACCGCGCTTGGTAACGAAAATATTTGCCGGCTTGATGTCGCGATGAATGATGCCCTCAGCGTGAGCGGCGTCCAGGGCGTCCGCGATCTCCCCTGCCACCCGCAGCAAGCGATCAGGCTCCAGCGGTTTGCCGCCGATCAAGTGGTTGAGCGCGACCCCATCGAGAAATTCCATTGCGATGAAAGCACGTCCTTGCTCTTCGCCGATGTCGTAGATAGTGCAAATATTCGGATGGTTCAACGCCGATGCTGCTTGTGCTTCGCGACGGAATCGCGCGAGCGCCTGCTGATCGGTGGCGAGTTGTGCAGGCAGGAACTTCAGTGCGACGAAGCGCCCCAGGCGAGTGTCCTCGGCTTTGTACACCACTCCCATTCCGCCCCCGCCGAGTTTTTCGAGGATGCGATAATGCGAGATGATTTCTGGATTCACGGTGTGCTCGTAGGACGAGGATGTTAGGCGGAAGGGATGCCTGGTGGATGCGATCAGGCAATCACTGGAGATGGCCTAGGCAAATCGGTGGCCTCTCGATCCTCCCTGATGCAATCCAGTTGTCTGGTCTCCCATCGTCCGCAACATCTTCATCGAATGCAATAGCGCTCCTACCCTCGCGTACATCGATGCCATCATAAACTGTCGGAACCAAGCGCCATCACTGAGGTTGGCCTTTCTGTTTGGCCAGCCGCGGCCTGCCCAAGTCTTGGGAGTTCGGCACTGCCCGCCAGATCTGGAAGAGGCTAGTCGCCCAAATGTGTGCGCTCGGAGGCAGAAAAGAAGAGCGAGCGCCGATAGAGCCACCAAAAACTCACATACACCCCGATAACCAAGCAATGCCACAGGGCAGATTGGAACCTCTTCGCTCCGTGATAAAGAGAACCCGAGTATTGCGGCCAGTGCCACGGAAAGATTTTTACGGCCGGCAGAGTCCAGCGGAGATGATGGTTGAGGATGGGAGGCCCCAAGTCCACCAGATCAGGAAGAATGCTTCCGATGAAACAAGCGGTGACCAGAAGGCGAAATTGGGCTTTTGTGAGAGCGACCACAACCAGGAACAGGATGATGGCAAGGGCAACATCGATTCGCGAAGGAATGGGATACGAATGCGGAACATAATCCATAACCCCGTGCTCGACTATTCCCGCAACAAAGCCGATCAGGGCTATCAGAACACTATGCCGCAGAGTGCTCCTGCCCGACCTGGCGCCTGCTGCGGTGGAACTAAGAAAAGCTGCGGTGGCCACCGCGCCTACAGTGTGAAAGGTGACGTTCACTTTTCGTTCTTAGGGCTATGAAGAATGATAACTGGCGACTGACTGGCGAAAAGGCAATCTCGTTCCTTTGCGCTTTTCCTTCGCAGCACACTTGCCCGTTTCAGCAACCCCGCACAGTTCAGCAGCCATTCCCACGGGCGTAGCCGAATTTTCCCGAGGTGTACTACCCCCTTTCTCGTTTGACGCTCCCCTTGCACCCTCTTTAAACTCACATCTGGAAAGGTAAACCGTGAGTCCAACCGAAACTGCCGAGAGCACGACACGCGAAATTGAAGTCAAGGTTCCCGCCGAGGAAGTCACCCGCGAGACCGATGCTCTCATTCAGAAGTACCAGAAACTTGCCCGCATCCCGGGCTTCCGCCGTGGCCATGTTCCAGCCTCTGTCATTCGCCAGCGCTTCAGGCAGGACATTCAGAACGACGTCGTCGACGCACTCGTGCCCAAGTACTTCCGTAAGGAAACCGAGCGCCTAGGCCTCACTCCCATCTCGCAGCCTCGCGTTACCGATCTCCACGTCCATGATGGTGAGGGACTGCATTTCAAAGCCAGCTTCGACGTGATGCCGGCGATCAAGGTCGATGGCTACAAGGAACTCAGGGCCGAGCACCCGGAAACCGTGGTCACCGATCAGGAAGTCGACGATCAACTCAAGGCTCTACAAGAAAGCAAAGCGACCTACTCACCCGTAGAGGGCCGCTCCGTCGAGGACGGCGATTTCGCCCAGGTCTCGCTCGACGGAACGCCGAAAATGGAGGACGAAGGCACCAAGCCCGTCCACATGGACGATATCCTGGTAGAGATCGCCGGCAAGAACACGATGCAGGAGTTCACTGAGAACCTCCGCGGAACCAACCCCGGAGACGAGCGGACGTTCGACGTGAACTACCCCGATGACTTCTCCGATGAGCGTCTTCGGGGCAAGGCCTTTGCTTACAAAGTTAAGGTCAACGCCATCAAGCAGAAGAGCCTGCCCGAGCTCAACGATGATTTCGCGAAGGAAGTCGGAGAGTTCAAGACCATCGACGAAATTAGGCAACGTGTCCGTGATGGTATGGAGCACGACCGGCAGCACGAAGCCGAGCGGGAAGCCAAGGATAAGCTTCTCGCCGAGCTTATTCGCCGCAACGATTTCGACGTCCCTGAGGCCCTCGTCGAGCACCAGGTCGATCTCCGCCTGGAGCGAGGTTTGCGGGCTCTCGCAGCTCAGGGCATGAGCCAGGAGCATATGAAGAAGATGGACTTCGGTCGCCTCCGCGCCGGGCAGCGCGACCAGGCGATACAGGAAGTAAAGGCGAGTTTACTGCTCGAAAAGATCGCTGATTCCGAAAATATTCAGGTTGGCGACGAAGAAATTGACCGGGAAGTTGAAGCCCTGGCGAAACAAACGAATCAAGCCGCGGACGATATTCGTGCTCGTTTGACGAAGGATGGAGCGCTGGATAGAATCCGAAACAGGATCCGCAACGAAAAGGCTCTCGAGTTTCTGTATCGTCAATCCGCATAGGCGGATCACCTTCAATTCCCCTCAGAAATCCCGGTGTATCCGGGCAGGAGTGTGAGAAGCCACATGAACGACAAAGACGCACGCATGATGCTGGTGCCCATGGTCATCGAACAGACCGGGCGGGGTGAGCGGGCTTACGACATCTACTCGCGCCTTCTGCGCGACAACATTATCTTTATCGGCACTCCTATCGATGACAACATTGCCAATTTGGTTATCGCCCAAATGCTCTTCCTGGCTCAGGAGGACCCCGAAAAGGACATTCAGCTCTATATAAATTCTCCCGGGGGGTCGATTACCGCCGGTATGGCAATTTACGACACAATGCAGTATGTGAAGAACGATGTCACTACAATATGCATTGGTCAGGCAGCCAGCATGGCAGCTTTATTGCTCTCGGCAGGAGAGAACAAGAAGCGGCTGGCGCTCCCCAATTCGAGGATTCTGATTCACCAGCCCTCGATGGGAGGCCTGTCCGGTCAGGCAACCGATATCGACATCCATGCCCGCGAGATCCTCCGGATGCGTGAGATTACGAATCAGTTGCTGGCGAAGCATAGTGGCCAGAAGCTGGATAAAGTCGAAAAGGACGTGGAACGCGACTTTATTATGAACGCCCAGCAGGCCAAAGAATACGGAATCATCGACGATATCATCTATAAGACTCGCTAGGCTGTATGATCGCCCTTCTGTAACCCGTTGTGGGCGGGCTCGGAGCAGCGATCCTGGCCGGAGGAGAGCAGCACGGTTGCACGGTACCGCAAGCTGCAGGCAATAAGGGGGCTGATTGAAAAACCGAACCGGATCTGAAGAAATTCTTCGCTGCTCGTTCTGCCACAAGTCGCAGGATGCCGTAGCCAAGCTGATCTCCTCGCCGAGCGACTACCCTCGGGCGTATATCTGCGACGAATGCGTCGCCGTCTGCAATTCAATTCTCGAAGATGATCGGGCTGCAACTCCACCAGCTTCGACCCCGAACCAGCTTCCTAAGCCACACGAAGTGAAGGCTTTCCTCGACGAGTACGTGATCGGGCAGGAGCAGACCAAAAAGAAGCTGGCGGTCGCGGTTTACAACCATTACAAGCGCATTTACATGAACCGTCAGCGCGCCAGCGGCGACGGCATCGAACTGACCAAATCCAATATTCTCTTGATCGGTCCAACCGGCACTGGCAAGACGCTTATGGCTCAGACGCTTGCCCGCATGCTGGATGTTCCCTTCGCCATCGTTGACGCCACCACTCTGACCGAAGCCGGGTATGTTGGCGAAGACGTCGAGAACATCATCCTCAAGCTCTTGCAGGCCGCCGACGGCGACGTGGGCCGTGCCCAGACCGGAATCATCTACATCGACGAAGTGGACAAGATCGGCCGCAAGGACGAGAACCCGTCCATCACCCGGGACGTTTCCGGGGAGGGTGTGCAGCAGGCGCTCCTCAAAATCCTGGAAGGCACCATTGCCAACGTGCCTCCGCAGGGTGGACGCAAGCACCCCCACCAGGAATTCACGCCGGTCGACACCACCAACATCCTGTTTATCTGTGGTGGCGCTTTCGTAGGCTTGGACAAAGTCATCGGCCGCCGGGCTGGCAAGAAGGCCCTAGGCTTCCGCACCGATGAAGAAGAGGCCAAGCAAGCACAAGCCGACGCTCTCGCCGGCAAAAACCGGCAGGAGCTGGTGAGCGATGTTCAGCCCGAAGACCTTATCAAGTTCGGTTTGATCCCAGAGTTCGTTGGCCGCCTACCGGTGGTGGGCATCCTCGAGGAGCTGGACGAATCCGCTCTGATCGAAATTCTCACCCGGCCCAAGAACGCTATCGTCAAGCAGTATCAGCGTTTGTTCGAGTTCGAGAATGTGCGCCTGAAGTTCAGCGATGACGCCCTGCGTGCCGTCGCCCGCCAGGCAATGGTCCGCAAAGTCGGCGCCCGCGGCCTGCGCATGATCCTCGAAGAGCTGATGCTCGACCTGATGTACCACCTGCCTAGCCAAAAGAAAGTGAAAGAGTTCGAAGTCACACGCGAAATGGTCGAAAAACGTAATGTCTCGCTGACCATGATGGAGAAGGCGGGTTAGTTCCCGCTCTCGACTCCGTGGGCTTTGACGCTTGATCCAGGCTTTCGCGTTCTTTGCACGTGCGTTACATACGAACTTGCGGGCCTTGATACACTAGGTTTAACCGCAGGTGCCGGATCCCGCTTTCGGAGCATTCGTGACCACATCCAAGGAAAAATTCGAGACCCGCAAACTTCCGATGATGCCCATCCGCGACGTGGTCATCTTCCCGCATATGATGACCCCCTTCGTCGTGGGCCGGGAGTCCAGCATACGGGCCCTGGAGGAAGCGTTGGCCGCGGACAAGAAGATCTTTCTTGCTACCCAGCACGACGCCAGCGTGGACGAGCCTAAGGCGAATGAGATTTACCAGGTTGGGACGGTCGTCAACATCGTTCAGAGCCTCAAGCTCCCTGACGGCAACATCAAGGTATTAGTCGAGGGCATTGAGCGTGGCAAGGTGCTGCAGATCACCGAAGCCGAAGGGTTCATGCAAGCCACGGTTCGGTTAGCCCGATATGCGGTTGAAACCAATGCCTCGGTCGAGCAGGCCATGCAGCGCGTGACCTCCCTGTTTGAACAGTACGTAAAGCTCTGCCAGTCCCTAAATTACGAGACCATGATCGCGGCCGTCCGCATGGAGGACCCGGCAAAGCTCACCGACACCATTGCCGCCAACCTGCAGCTTTCGATCGAAGAAAAGCAGGAACTGCTTGAGATCTTCGATCCCGCCGAGCGCCTTACGCGCATCGCCGACGTCCTTGACGTCGAAATCGAAAAGCTGAACATGGATCGCACCATCCAGTCGCGCGTGAAGCGGCAGATGGAGCGGGCGCAAAAAGAGTACTACCTCAACGAGAAGATCAAGGCAATCCAGAAGGAACTGGGTCGGGGCGAAAAGAGCGAATTCGACGAACTGAAGAAGAAGATCGAAAACGCCGGGATGCCGAAAGAGGTCAAGGACAAGGCCATCCAGGAGCTCAAGAAGCTCGAAGCAATGCCGCCAATGTCCGCCGAATCGACAGTTTCGCGTAACTATCTCGACTGGCTGCTCGCGGTGCCGTGGAAGAAGCGGTCGAAAGAAATTCGCAACATCTCGCGCGCCGAGAAGGTCTTAAACGAAGATCATTATGGGCTGGAGAAAATCAAGGAGCGCATCCTTGAATTCCTGGCGGTGCGGCAGCTGGTGAAAAACCCCAAAGGCTCGATCCTATGCTTTGTCGGACCTCCGGGAGTCGGCAAGACTTCGCTCGGCATGTCGATCGCGAAGGCCACTGGACGCAAGTTCGTTCGCATGTCGCTCGGCGGCGTACGCGACGAAGCCGAAATCCGTGGTCATCGCCGCACTTATATCGGTGCCTTGCCCGGTCAGATCATTCAAATGATGAAGAAGGCGGGTACCAAAAACCCGGTCTTCATGCTCGATGAAGTGGACAAGATGTCCATGGACTTCCGAGGCGATCCGTCAGCCGCATTGCTCGAAGTGCTCGACCCCGAGCAGAACTACATGTTCGTCGACCACTACCTCGATGTCGAGTATGACCTTTCGCAAGTGTTCTTCGTTGCTACGGCCAACGTGATGCACACCATCCCTCCGGCCCTGCAGGACCGCATGGAAGTGCTGCGCCTGCACGGCTATACCGAGCCGGAGAAGGTCGAGATCGCGAAGCAGTTTCTCGTACGCAAGCAGATGGAGGCGGCCGGACTCAACGACAAGAACATAAAGTTCACCGACGATGGCATCGTCTCGCTTATCCGCAGCTACACGCGCGAAGCGGGCGTACGGAACCTGGAGAGGGAAATCGGCAACGTTTGCCGCAAGATCGCTCGCAAAGTGGTAAAGGAAGGCTCGAACTACACAATCACCGTGACCGCGGAGAATGTGAATGACTTCCTCGGCGTGATCAAGTTCCGTGACACACTTGCCCACGAAAAGAGCGAAGTCGGGCTAGTCACCGGTCTGGCGTGGACCGAAGTTGGCGGCTCGATTCTCTCGACCGAAGCCACCGTGGTCGACGGCAAAGGTAAGCTCACGCTCACCGGCAAACTCGGAGACGTAATGCAGGAGTCGGCACACGCAGCCATGTCGTATATCCGCTCACGCGCGCAGCGTCTGGGTCTGACCCGCGACTTCTATCGCAGCTTTGATATCCATGTGCACGTGCCCGAAGGTGCCATTCCGAAGGATGGACCGTCTGCTGGTATTACGATCGCCACGGCGATCGCCAGCGCGCTTAGCAAGATTCCCGTGCGTCGCGACATCGCGATGACCGGTGAGATCACCCTGCGCGGGAAAGTTCTGCCAATCGGAGGGCTGAAGGAAAAACTCCTCGCCGCACACCGCGCCGGATTGTTCGAAGTCATTCTTCCGAAGGACAATGAGAAGGACCTGGCAGAAGTGCCCGAGAACCTGCGTAACGCCATGAAGCTCCACTTCGTGGACATGATGGACCAGGTGCTTGCGATTGCGCTTGAACAGGCTCTTCCGGTAGTTGAGATCACAGCCGAGCAGCCTACCATCGCATCCATCGGCGAGAGCGACGCGCCGAGCGCCCATCAGTAGGTTGCTAGTTCGTCGGACCTTTTCCGACGGGTGAGCCATGGGAACCATGCGTCCTACAGCGGTTGGAAAGGAACCTCGTCGCAAGTAGCACTTAGGCCCCGCTTCCAGCTCTTTCCACCTTCTCGCCATCGCTGTTACTACCCGCCACGCCGCGTGCGCGTGCGCACGGCTTCCGAGTTTGGCGCGCGGTGGTGCCGGAGTGGGGCGGATCTCTGTCCCGCTGCTCAGTCTCTCTGCGGCTGAGTTTCTGGCGAAGTGGCTAGGGGAGAACCAAGCGCAGAACAATTAAAGCCCGCTGGTGGTAGTCAGCGGGCTTCGTGGGGAGGCAGTGACAACCAAGTGTGCGGTAAAAATTATGCTGCGTCCTCTTCTCCCAGGTCGGACGAGTTCTTGAGCGCTGCCTCTCCAATCTTGACGTACTGTTGCATTAAAGGATCTTCATAGGCTTCGTGGCTCTCCTTGGGAAGCACAAGGTTTGGCTGAATAGGCCCGTCCGTCCGCCTTTTCTTATGTTTGGCGATCCTAAGTCCATGAGTCGCACGTTTCGGCACAGCTGGAATCTAACAATTCCGTATTGTTCGATGGAATACAGTCGATACGGTATCGCGGCAAGATTTCTCAGGGAAATCCCTTTAGGGTGCTAGGCTCCAAACGAGAACGCCTATCGACATCCCCCCGAGAGCATGTGGGCTTGACGACGCTGCAAAAGCGTCGAGGCGGGACTACAATCGGGCCATGCTCCCGAAGATGACCATCAACGTCAAAGGGACGACCGGGCTGATTGTTGCCGCCGCGATCCTTGTTGCCGTGCTCGTCGCGTTCCCGGCCTATCGCGTGTTCCTCGCGATCAGTTTGGGAATTGGTGTGGTGTTCGCGGCGCTGATTTACTTGCGCAACAAATACCGTCCGATCACAGACAAAGACATCGAGAACAAACGCCCGCTGGGCCTGGATTGAGCGCATGCTGGCATGGCCGATCGCGGCCCGGGTTGCCCGCCAAGTCGTTCCATCCAGTAGCCGACTTGCAACTTCTTTGCAGAAAATCCAAACTGAATTGTGCGTGTCCTTTCCAGATTCTTGTGTGCGGCCACAGCGGTAAACCAGTTTCCCGCGGCCGCCCTGCCAGAAATAGCGTTCCTCGGGCGCTCCAACGTCGGGAAATCAAGCGTCATCAATTCGCTTCTCGGGACCAAGATTGCGAAGACCAGTTCGACGCCGGGACGCACACGGTCGATCAATTTCTTCGAGGTAAGGTGGCCGGGGAAGCCCCAACCGGAGCTGATTTTCGCCGACCTGCCTGGATACGGCTACGCCAAGGTCCCGAAGGACGTTGCGGCAAGCTGGTCTGCGTTCATCGACCCCTATCTAAAGGAACGCAAGTCTCTGGCGCTTTGCCTGGCACTGATAGACCTCAACGTTCCGCCTCAGGAGAACGACAAGCAGCTGCTCGACTATCTCCATTCGCTCGGAAGAAAGGCCTTGATCGTCGGCACCAAGGCCGACAAGCTTTCCGGGAACACTTTGCGGCAGGCGTTGCAAAGCTTCTCGCAAGCCGTCCCCAACGCCCGCCTAATTCCCTATTCGGCGCGCAGCGGCGCCGGCCGTGACGAGTTGTGGCAGGAAATTCGCGCCGCTACCCGGCAGTAAGCTCCCGAAACCGGCATGCCGCAATTTTGGTTTATCCTAAATTCGATCGCGTATCGAGAGATCAACCGATATGGCTGATAAGAGTATTGTTGTCAAAATCCGGCGTCAGGGAAATCCTAACGAGAAGGCGCGCTGGGAGGAGTTTGAACTGCCGTGGGAGCCGGGAATGAACGTCATTTCGTCCTTAATGGAAATCGCCCGGAACCCGGTCACCCGTGACGGAAAGCCGACCACGCCGATCATCTACGACTCGAACTGTCTCGAGGAAGTTTGCGGATCCTGCGCCATGCTGATCAATGGCAAAGCGCGCATGGCTTGCTCCGCGCTGATAGACAGCCTAGAGCAACCCATCCGCCTTGAGCCCCTTTCAAAATTTCCCATAATTCGCGATCTGGCAGTGGACCGCAGCGTCCTTTTTGAGAATCTGAAGCGGGTGAAGGCTTGGGTCCCGGTCGACGGCACATACGATCTAGGTCCTGGGCCGCGGATGACCATGGAAGAGCAGGAGCAGGCCTACCCCCTGTCGCGGTGTATTTCGTGCTGCTGTTGCATGGAGGTCTGTCCCCAGTTCAACGAGCACACCGGCTTTGTTGGTGCAGCTACGATCTCTCAGGTTCGGCTCTTCAACACCCACCCAACCGGTGCGGCACTGAAACCGGAACGCCTCCGGGCCCTCATGGGCGACGGAGGAATCCAGGAATGCGGCTACGCGCAGAATTGCGTGGAGGTTTGTCCAAAGGACATCCCTCTGACGCGCTCGATTTCTGAGGTAGGCGGAGCCGTAATGAAGCAGGCCATCGGCGACATCTTCCGGCGATAGCACCTCGATTGTTGTTTGACACTTTTCGTAACTGTGACCGAAGAACTTTGCCGCTTTTTGACCTTGGGTTTCTGGATGAATGGGTTGTCGTTGCATCCTCGAGGAGGGGCGGTACTGAATCCAAAGCAGATAGTCGGCGGCAGCCTGGTAGTTCGATCCGGCATCTCAGGTGCAGGTAAGTAGAACGTCTGAGATCAAGGTAATCGGAGGTAACCAGCAGACGGGCCATTTGGGCGAACCCAGAGTAACTGGGGAAAAAGCCGTTTTTTAGCTTGGAATTTTCCAAGTCTCGCTTACAATAAACGCCTGCTGTGTAGAACGAATCGCCAATGCGGAAGAACAGAGTCGCCTTCGTCATTTTGATTCTGGCCTTAAGTTGCCAGGCATTCGCCGTGCGGCCGGTCGTCGCCCCGCGATATCACCGCATGCATCGCTTCCATCGGGTTCGCTGGAACCCTGTCTTCAGACCTTCCCGCGAATCTTTGCTATTGCAGAACGCTGAAATAGACCGCTTGAATCTTCCGCGCATTCGCGACGACAGGCAACTCGAGCAGTTGAAGGCGGACGGGGAACTGGTGGCGATCGTCCCCACTGAAGCTCTGCGGATTCAAGGATCGCTAGAGCCGGCTCGACGCTATTGCCGTCCCTGGACGCTCGACTTCCTGAACGACATTAGCAACGCTTTCTACAAGGAATTTGGTCAGCAGATCCAAGTAAACTCGGCGGTACGCACGGTTGTTGTACAGAAGAAGCTTCGCCGGCACAATCGCAATGCTGCGCCGGAAAGCGGCGAGACGGCATCGTCTCATCTAGCGGGACTGACAGTTGACCTACAGCGGCGTGGGCTCAGCAAGACGCAGATCAAATGGATTCAAGAGTACATGCGTCCGCTCAAGGAGCTCGGCTTGATTGAGCCGGAGGAAGAACGTCGTCACTGGTGCTTCCACGTCATGGTTGGGGGTGCCTATAGTGAATACCGCTCAACCAAGGTCCTGGCCGAGCAGCAGGACTCCTCGGCAACCCTCCGCGAAATTACCAGTCTCGGCTTGCCCGACGGACTCGAGTAAGTCTCGTCTTTCACTTCACTTCCTCTGCAGTTTCCTAGTGATCGCGCAGTAGAGCTCTATCGCCTCGGACAACTGCTTCTTCTCCACATACTCGCCAGCGCTGTGGGCAACGTGAATGGACCCCGGTCCGAGCAGCAGCGGTTGCCCCCAGTGGCTGAGAGCCGGGATGTCGGTTGTGAACTTAGCGACCATCGTGGGAAGCCCCTCGAACGTACGCAGACGGACGAATGGAATGTCGAGGGTGAACTCCACTTTCACCAGGTCGCTAACGGCTGAGACAATCTGCTGCCGCAAAGGCTCGGAGGGCGCAACCAGCCGGAACAACAACAAGGCTCGGGCTTTGTCAGGAATAACATTTGGCGCGCGTCCACCTTCGATGAGGCCGATGTTCATCGTCGAGGGACCCACCTCGGGATTCTCAGGGAGTTTCATTCCGCGAAGGCGGTAGAGAGCTTCGACCAGCTTGTCGATGGCTGACTCTCCTAGCTCCGGGTAAGCTGAGTGCGCCATGCGGCCGGTGGCGGTCAACTCGACCCGCAGTGCTCCTTTGGAAGCAGTGGCGACGCGATTTTCGGTCGGCTCCCCGTTGATCAGGAATTCGCAGCGGTTGGCTTGCTCATTGGCGATCCTGGCGCCCAGGCTGTCGCGCTCTTCGCCCACCAGGAACAGCAGGCCAACAAAAATTCCTTCCTGCTTCAGCCGTTCGGCGGCGGCAATTTGCGTGGCGATGATCCCTTTCGCATCACAGGCCCCACGGCCGTACACGCGACCGGCATCCTCAGAGGAAGGAATAAACGGAGGCACGGTGTCCATGTGGGTGGAGAAAACAACAGCGGGACTCGGCTCCTGTTCCGATGTCGCGAATAGGTTCGCCCGCTCGCCCTCGGTCATGGTGACTTTTACTTCATATCCAAGCAGGAGCAGTTCCTGCGCGAGAAATTTCCCCACCGGCCCCTCGTTCCCGGTGATGGACTCGATGTCGATGAGCCGGCGCGTGAAGGCAACAACATCCATGCATTTCGAGAATACCTTACGCTGCGGGATTGAGCGAACTCAGGATTTGGACGGCAGGGCAAAGGGGTGACGGATTGCGATAATCTAGTCGCCATGCACACCGGGGCGGGAGCAATTCGCTCGCTGTTTCTCGATGGACCTGCTGGACAGCTTGAAGCCATTCTGAACCTTGGCACCGAGAATGCCACCCACGCGGCGCTGGTCTGCCACCCTCATCCGGTTTATGGGGGCACACTCCACAACAAGGTGGTGTTTCATGCCATGAAAGCGCTGAATGGGTTCGGATTCCCGGCGCTGCGCTTTAACTTTCGCGGAGCCGGCCTGAGCCATGGCGAGCACGACAACGGGAGGGGCGAGGTCGATGATGTGCGTACCGCACTCGATTGGTTGGACCGGGAGTTCCGGCTGCCAACCGTGTTTGCGGGGTTTTCCTTCGGCGCGGCGGTCGGTTTGCAGACGGTGTGCCATGACGATCGCGTGGTTGCAGCCATTGGGCTAGGACTCCCTGTGCAGCCGGTCGACGGTCGAACATACGATCTGTCGTACCTCACTTCCTACCAGAAACCCAAATTGTTTGTCAGCGGAAGTCGCGATCAATTTGGGCCGCGCGGGAGGTTGCAGCCGTTTTTCGAATCGCTGCCCGAACCCAAAAAGCTGGTGATGATCGAGAGTGCAGACCATTTCTTTGAGGGCAGGTTGCGCGAGATGCGGGACGCGATCGAGACCTGGGTTCGCGAAACTGGCCTCGGCTGAGAACGCAGGCACCCCATGAATGAGATCGCCCGTCACATATTCGATCACGCGCTGCGCGAGAGTAGCGTCAGCGCGGCGTTCTCCGGCCATGTGTCGTGTGAGCGGGGTGTACTTCGCATCTGCGAGGACTTGCACGATCTGAACTCCTACAGCCGTGTGTTCGTCATTTCGCTTGGCAAAGCTGCGCACACAATGCTCATGGCTTTACATGAGCAAACCGGGGAGCGTTTCGAAGGGATTGTCGCGAGCCCGGTGGCAGCAGAATTTCAGGTTCGCGGGTTCAGGTATTTCCAGGGCGGGCACCCACTGCCGAATGCAGAGTCAATTCGTGCCGCCGAGGCCATGCTGAAATCTGTCGACACCTTGAATGAATCGTGCCTGGCGGTTTTTTTAATCAGCGGCGGAGGATCGGCGTGCGCGGAAAAGCCTATTGAAGATGAAATCACCCTGGAAGAGTTGATTGCCACCTATCGCGCCTTGGTGCACGCCGGCGCACCTATTGGAGAGATCAACGCCATCCGAAAACACCTGTCCCGGACAAAGGGCGGGCGACTTGCGCGAGCCGCGCACCCGGCACAACAGGTTTCGATTCTGATTTCGGATGTCCCCGACGACACACCCGACGCCTTGGCCTCCGGGCCGACCATGCCGGACTCGACTACCGTGGATGACTGCTACGACATTGCAAGGAAGTACGGATTGATCCCGACATCGGAAAAGCGCGAAGCGTTCCTTCCGAATGTGGCGGAACTATTCGAACGGCGGGCTCTCGAGGAGACTCCGAAGTCGGACGATCCCGCGTTCATTTACTCGCGCTGGTGGACGGTGCTCTCGAATTCCGTAATGCTGAATGCCGCAAAGTCCGAGGCTGAACGTCAGGGTTTTCTGGTTGAGATTGACAACACCTGCGACGACTGGGACTACCGACCTGCCGCCGATCACCTTCTTGCTCGGCTCCGCGAGTTGCGCAAGAAAAACGACCGAGTCTGCCTGCTCAGCGGGGGAGAGGTGACGGTCGAAGTCGAGAACGGTGGGACGGGGGGCCGTAACCAGCAATTTGCCCTCTATTGTGCAGACAAAATCGCCGGCGAGACAATGTGCGTTCTGAGCGCTGGGTCGGACGGGATCGACGGCAACAGCACCGCCGCCGGTGCAATCGTTGATGGGACAACTGCAAAACGGGCAAAAGCCCGCGGACTCGACGTTGAATCCTGTCTCCGAGGGTTCAATGCGTTTCCGCTGTTTGAAGCACTCGGAGACTCGATTCGCATCGGGCCCACGGGCAACAATCTCCGGGACCTGAGAATCCTGCTTGCCGGCTGAACACGACGAAGCTGCCGTTGGGTCCCCTTCCTAAATTCCAGGTAGGGTCCGCTAGGCTGTTTTTCTCTCCGCCTGGGGCGGAGCCATCTTGGTCATGGCTTCGTCCATTGCAACCTTCATCTGCTCCGGCGAGAGATCCTTTACATGCGCGGCAATCGACCATTTGTGCCCGGATGGATCGGAGACCACCCCGTAGCGGTCGCCCCAGAATTGATCGGCGAGGGGCATTTTCACTTGTGCGCCGGCGGAAGTCGCGCGCTCGAAGGCGCGATCGACGTCGGGCGTGTAGATGTGAATCGTCACCGACGAGCTGCCGCCTGAGACCGGAGACAGCGCGCCATATTCTGGCATTTCGTCATTGAGCATCAAGTTGGAATCCCCAATGCGCAACAAAGCGTGCATAACCTTTCCGTCGGGCCCACGAGCAACGCCGCCGACTAGCTCCGCACCGAAAGCTCGCTTGTAAAACTCGATCGCCTGGTCGGCATCAAGGACGATCAAGTGGGGCGTAAGTGTATGGAAACCTTGAGGAACTGGCTGGGGCTGTTGTGACATGAAAACCTCCTCAGGGGGGAGATTCTAGTCGAGCGGGCTGTTGAAAATTGTCAAAAGTTAAAAAAATCGAGGGGAGCTCGATCGAGGCCTAGATTCAAAACAACTTGGTCACGCCTTCCGGCAGCACCAGCACCCGGTCGCTTACCCCGGCGGCGGCCGCTTCCTGCTCGAGGAGCTGCAAAGGCTCGTCCAAGGGCTCGTGGGACAAACGAAACGTGCCGTAGTGCATAGGAACCATCCAGCGCGAGTTAAGGTCGAGAAAGGCACGCGTAGCGTCGGCCGGGTTGGTATGGACATTGCGAAATGACGGCGGATTGTAAGCGCCGATGGGAAGAAGCGCCACTTGCGGAGCCAGGCGGGTGCCGATCTCGCGAAAACCGGAGAAGTAGGCGGTGTCGCCGGCATGGTAGATCGAGTTTTTGCCGCTTCGAAGAACGTAGCCGCCATATCCTCGATGGGCGTCCCGGAGAACGCGAGCTCCCCAGTGGCGAGACGGGACATGAGTGATGGTGACATCGCGATGGCGGTAGCTTCGCCACCAATTAAGTTCTACGACGTCGCGAAAACCGAGGTCCGAGACCAGATCAAAAACATGTTCGGGCACGACTGCGGTGGGCCCAGACCCACGGTGCTGCTTTGTATGTTGTACGATCGCCCGAAGCGAGGGGCGATGGAGATGATCGAAATGCGCATGTGTGATCAGCACCAAATCAATGGGGGGAAGGTCTCTGATGCGCAAGCCCGGCTTTCGCAGCCGCTTAAGAACGAAGAGCCAGCGCGCGAAATTCGGATCGATCACAGCATTTTCGCCGCCGATTTGCAGGAAGAAGCTGGCATGGCCGATAAACGTGATACCCATCTGACCATTCGCGACCAGCACAGGCTTGTGAGTTTCGCCCGTCCGTGGTGTGATCGCGGAATGACGAACCAGTTTCCCGAACTGCTTGGCGCGTTTACGAAGCGCCGAATTCTTAAGCGCGTTTTTCAGCATGGCGTGCCTGAGTTCCTGCTTCCCAGTCTCCCGAGAATTCCGTGTTTCTGTCCGTCAGTTCTCGCCGCTCAAAAGCTGACACATGCCTGCCCCAGCATTCTACCAATCCATGGCTTCGGCTTGACCCACCCCCGAGTGTCATTTCTAATTCTCGTGTATTCTTGCACCTCTCAGGAGACTTAGATGCGAGTTGCTTTCGTGGGTTTGGGAATTATGGGACAACCGATGGCCGCCAATCTCGTCAAGGCCGGGCACGAGGTCAGTGTTTGGAACCGCAGTGCCGGCAAAGAGGTAGAGGGCGCTCGGCTGGCGTCGTCCCCGGCGGAGGCCGCGCAGGGAGCGGATGTTGTTTGGATATGCGTCTCCGACACAGCGGCCGTGGAACAAGTTCTATTCGGCCCGAACGGCATCGACCAGTCTTTGGCCGAAGGGATGATCATCGCCGATTCCAGCACGATTTCTCCCGCTGCTACACGCAGGTTTGCGGAGGCCGTGGCCAAAAAAGGTGTGCAGTATGTGGATTCGCCGGTAACAGGATCGAAGGCCGGGGCACAGGCGGGCACGCTGCTGTTTATCGTCGGCGGCGAGGAACAGACGATTGAGAAGTTGAAGCCACTCTATGCCGCGATGGGCAAGAAGATTTTCCGCATGGGCGAGACTGGCAAAGGGCAATCCGCGAAAATCGCGATGAACCTGCAAATCGCCATGATTTATGAGGGCTTCGCCGAAGGCCTGACGTTAGCCGCGAAGCTGGGAGTGGACCCGGACACACTGATTCCACTCATTAATGCCTCCATGATCAAATCGGGGGTAGTGGAGTACAAGGCTCCCTTTGTCCTCCAGCGTGACTTCACAGCCAATTTCCCGCTGCGGCTCATGCGCAAGGATATTCGACTCGCCTTAGAGGCCGCGAAAGAAGCGCGCGTCAAGCTGCCGGGCATCGAAACCGTGGAAGAGATTTATGACGTTGCCATCGAAGACGGTCACGGGGATTTGGATTACGCAGCCACGTTGATGCTTTTGGAGAAGTGGGCAGGGGTAGAAGTCAAGACCCAGGCAGCCTAAATCGCAAGGCATCCTGCCTTTTCTTCGGCCGCTACCTTCCAAACGTCGCCAAGGCAGCACGCGCTCGAAGACCTCACTCCGCATCCTAGGGGACCCCCTAGCAGAGGACGCTGAAGAGGATTGGCAACCGGGGATCAATCCGTCATGTCGTTCTAAAATAGAAATGGCTCACGACAGGGCCAGAGAGATTTTCAAGCTGGCGGGTCTTCTCTGTGTCACCGTGCTTCTGTGGTGAGAATCCGACATGGCCGATTCTCTCTATCTCAGCCTCTGGTTTCGCGATTCCGAATTGGAAGACCTTTTGCCTCACGGTTTGCGCGCCATGCAGCAGTTCTTGTATTCGAAGGGATTGCCCGGTGTCGCCGGTCTGTCCATTCATCCCGTGTCGTGGAATGAGGCGACGATTCTCGAGCAGCGCTACCGTCCGGGAATCAAGCCGGAGGAGGCGGTCTTAGTTGCTTCCGATCTCCTTCATGAAGACTATGGCTACGTGTTTGAGGCAAACTGGGATCTCTGGACTCCGGAATCAGGCGAGGGCGAGTGGCACAAGCGTCCTACGCCGGTGAAGTTCATTGCCCGCGCTCAGGACTTCGAGGAAGGTGAAGCAGGAACGCAGGGGGAAATCCAGGTGGATTTCGGCCTGGACACGCCCTTCCTGCACGAAGAACTGAGACTCACCTCGGAGTTGGAATCGCGGGTTCGTGCCAATGTGCAGGTGCTGGTCGACTACATTAGCCGCGTGGAGAAAAACGTCGGAGCCGAGACACGACTTTTGTGGTCGGAATCTGACGAGAACCTTGCGCAGAAGCTCATCAGCAGGTTACAAAGGGTTCAGTAAACGGCGATGGAGTTCGCCATAAACCGCTTGTGCTTTAATGGTCGGCACAGGCTGATGACTCCTACCACTTTAGTGGCGGAGACTCCATCGTGCTCAACACAATTAAGGACATACTGGTTATCTCGATCGGTGCGATCTTTGGCGCCAACGCGCGCTGGGTAATCAGCCGATACCTGGCAAAGGCGATCAATCCGTTTTTTCCCTATGGAACGCTGGTAATTAACGTTAGCGGAAGTTTTGCTGTGGGTTTTTTCGTGACCTGGGCTACAGAACGCACCCTGCTCGATCCTCGGTGGCGATTGTTGATCGTAGTCGGCTTCTGTGGCGCATTCACCACGTTCTCCAGCTTCGCCTTTGAGACGATGGCCTACTTCGAACAGGGCCAGTGGGTCTTGATGGCGACGAATTTCGTCTCCAACAACCTGCTTTGCCTTTTGGCAGCTTTGGGCGGAATGGCCCTGGCGCGTGCGGTGTAGAGCTACAACATGGAACCCTCGGTGGTAATCGAAACCAAGCGACTGAGGCTCGTTACCTTGAGCGAATCCGACATCACGGAACTGGTCCCACTGATCGGCGATCGTAGAGTCGCTGCCACCACGCTGCGCATTCCTCATCCTTTCACCGAGAACGACGCACGAGAGTTTCTCAACAGCCCCGCCAAGGAGAACGAACTCAGGATGGGAGTTAGACTGCGCGAAAACGGTCGACTCCTTGGCGGAATCGGGCTGCATCCTTACCCGGAGCACAAGCGTGCGGAGCTTGGCTACTGGATTGGCGTTCCGTACTGGGGCCAAGGGTTCGCCACGGAGGCGGCACGTGAGGTGGTGAAATACGGATTCGAGAAGGCTCAATTGAACCGTATCTTCGCCGCTCATTTCAAACATAATCCTGCTTCGGGGAAAGTGCTGCAGAAGATTGGGATGAAGTACGAAGGCTGCATGCGCCAGAACATCCTCAAGTGGGGAGATTTTGTCGATGTCGAGGTCTATTCGATTCTCAGGCAGGAGTTCGACGCCGCGTTAAAGTAGAATGCAGAACGCAATGGCAGTTCAAGTCACCATGTACCTCAATGAGGGCGACAAGTGGCAGGGGCGCGCGCTGCACTTGGCGGTGCTCAATTATTTGCACGCAGAGAACGTATTTGCGGCATGCGTCTTGCATGCCGTTGCTGGGTTCCTTGGACGCATGCGGGTGAAGACCAGCCATCTCGTGGATGCGGGAGGAAAACTGCCGGTGATTGTTATTTTTGTGGATACCGATGAGCACGTCACCCGCGTTCTACCGAAATTGAAAGAAATGGCTGCGCATCGGTTGATCGTGCGCGAGAATGTCGTGATTGAGCAGGGGAATCTGGACTGATGACGATGGAGGCTCTGGACGTTTTAGCTATTGCCGCGCATCGCGACGACGTGGAGCAGACCTGTGGCGGAACGCTGCTCAAGTTGGCTGAGCAGGGCAAGCGAACGGGCATTCTGGACCTGACCCGCGGCGAGATGGGTACGCGAGGGTCAGCCGAGGACCGGGCCGCGGAAGCCACGGAAGCTGCAAGAATTTTGCGGGTTTGCTGGCGCGAAGCCCTCGATATGCCGGACGGACGGGTCGAGAACACCTGGGACAACCGACTGAAAGTGGCCCGTGTGATCCGAGAGACCCGGCCGCGAGTAGTGATTCTTCCCTACTGGGAAGGCAGGCATCCGGACCACTACACCGCGTCGAAATTGGGATATGAGGCGTGCTTTCTGGCGGGATTGGCGAAGCTGGACGTGGAACACGCACTCAGTACCCAGTACTCCGCGTTCAGTCAGGTTGCCTCCGCGGTCGCCAGCGTGGCAGCAAACGAGAAGCAAGATTCGAAGTACGCTCCGCACCGCCCATTCAAGATCATTTACGCCACCTTGTACTACGACATTCGGCCGACGTTTGTGGTGGACATTACCGATCAGTTTGAAGCGCGCTTTGATTCGCTCATGGCGTACAAAACGCAATTTAGCGATCAGGAAGCCGGCAAAGACATCTTCCCTGCGCGCGATGAGATCCGCGCACGGGTCGAGTCCATGGCGCGGTTTTATGGGATGCTGGCGGGCGTCACTTACGGCGAGCCGTTTCTACAGAAAGAAATCGGACTGGTGGAAGACGTGACGGCAATTCCGGTGAAATCGATCTAGCGGAAGAACTCACTCGCGGGGCAGCGCTTTTCCCCACATCATCGTGTTCAAGAAGTCAGCACCTATTTCTTTACGGCCACCGCGACTCCATCTCTGATTGGAAGGATGGTGGGGAATAGATCCGGCGAAGAATACAGCAGGCGATTGAATTCCAGTATCGCCTTAGTCGATGCCTCCGACGGATTCTCTTGCGTAACTCGGCCGCTCCAAAGCACGTTGTCCGCAACCAGCAGGCCGCCCTTGCGAATGCGCGGCACGGCCAGCTTTAATGCCCGGGGATAATCTTCCTTGTCGATGTCGCAGAAGATGATGTCGTATTCCTGGTTCTCTTCCGAGAGCAGTTCTAGCGCGTCGCCGACTTTGATGGCGATGCGATCCCCCACTCCCGCGCGCTCGAAATAGCCGCGGGCCTCGTCGGCTTTCTTACGATCCCCATCGGTATAGGTGACGCGGCCACCGTCGCCAACCGCCCGCGCCCACCAGATCGTGGAATATCCAACCGCAGAGCCTAGTTCAAAGACCTTCTTCGCACCCAAGGCGAGTGCGACTTGGTGCAAGAATCGTCCGACTGCCGGGCCGACGATTGGAATGCCACGTTTGATCGCCTCATTCTCGATCTGGGCGAGGACCTCGTCGCGCGCAGGAAGCAGCGAGTAAACATATTGTTCCACGGGACCGACCGTAATCTCGTGGTTCAGCCAGGCTGGTTTGTTGGGAGCATCAGGCATCTTTCTCATCCTTGTTGAAAGCAAGTTTCAAGACTGTGACAGCAACCGATCGAGTTCGTCAACGGTGAAGATGGGTGGCTTGCACGATCCATTTGAGCAAACCACAGCGCAGCTCTTCCCCTCATGGATCGCCGTCAGGTGGGGAAGAGTCTCGGCCAGGTTTCGGGGGAGATTCTGTGGCGCGACCTGGTTGAACGCAAGCATGAGCACGCTCCTGGCAAGATTCGGCACAGAGTTTGCTCGGGCATACAGTTCTCGTGCAATCTGATCTTCACCGACTACCACGATCTGCTCATGGGGACGAGCAAACATGCTGGCAGCGATGGCATAGGTTGCGGCAAAGATGCCGTACTGCCCCGCAACCCCCGCGAGCAGTTCGAGGGCCTTCTTGGCCTTGTCGCGATGCCCACGGTTGTCGGTGTAGGCATCCATGCGAACCAGCGCGATCGCCGCCATCGGATTTCCGGCGGGCGTGGGGGAGTCCTGGAAGGCTTTACGGGGAGTGGCAAGCACGCCCAGGGAAGCTGCTCCGGGTTGACAGTCGAAGAAGCCGCCACCTTGTTCATCGTAGAAGCGCTGAATCATCTGTTCGACGATTTGTTCCGCCTTCCTGAAGTAGGTCATGTCCGAGGTTGCTTCGAAAGCGTCAAGGCAGGCGATCGCAGTCGAAGCATAGTCATCGAGAAAGCCGGCGTTTTCGCGGAGGGCCGCGCTGGGATTGGAGTAACTGACCACGTGCTGCAGCCCAGATCGTAGATTCCAAGCTTCGCCCAGAATTCGATCCAGGGAGCGAAGTGCAAAATGCCTGGCATCGTCGAGACCCAGCACGGCTGCCGCCTCGAAATAGGCGGAGATACAAAGAGAGTTCCAGCTTACGTACACGGTCTTGTCGATATAGGGCGTAGGGCGGTTCATTCGCGAGGCATACATTTTTTGTTTCGCGATTTCGAGGATCTCTCGTACTCGAGCGAGCGGCAGCTGGAGCCGCGTCGAAATCTCCTCGAGCGAGGCACGCTGATAGAGAACGTTCTTCGCCGGATTGTGATGCATCTCGCCGACTTCGTTGATGTCGTAGTGCAGGCACACAATCTGCGCTTCTCGATCATTCAGAACCGCTTTGGTCTCCTCGAGAGTCCAAGTGAAGTAATCGCCATCGTCGTCCATGGAGTAGTCAGCGTCCTGCGAGGCATAGAAGCCGCCCTGTTCGCGATCGCTAAGCCACTGGTCCATCCAACGGATGATGTCGCGGGCCACTCCGGCGAAGAACTCGTTCCCGGTCGCCTGATAGGCGCAAGCATAGTTCTTCAGCAGCTCGGAATTGTCATATGACATTTTCTCGAAGTGCGGCACGATCCAACGCTCGTCCACCGAGTAACGGTGGAAGCCACCGCCGAGCTGATCGTAAACACCGCCACGCGCCATCCTTTCCAGGGTGTGCGAGAACACGGGCTTGAGTCGCTCATCCCGGGAACGAACGTACTCAGCAATCAACAAATCAATGATCGACGGGTGCGGGAATTTGGGTGCGCTGCCAAAGCCTCCGTTGCGGTCATCGAACATTCGCAGGGCAGCTTCGACGATCTCCTCGACCGCTGCGGTCGAGAACTCACCGCTCTTCCCCGCAAAAGACTCTGACTGGCGGATCGCGTTTTCTACCAAGCCCGCCTGCTCCAGCACTTCGGAATTCTTCTCACGAAAGGCATCCGAGATCGTCATCAGCACGCGCCGGAAGCTGGGGCGTCCGTAGTGATCATTTGGCGGGAAATAGGTCCCGCCATAGAATGGCTTGCCATCGGGAGTGAGAAAGCCGGTCAGTGGCCAACCTCCCTGCCCGCTGATCGCCTGCACCGCGGCCTGGTAGCGACTGTCAATGTCTGGCCGCTCGTCGCGATCGACCTTGATCGCCACGTAGCGCTCGTTGATGAGGTGTGCCATCTCGGGATCGTCGTATGACTCGCGGTCCATCACATGGCACCAGTGGCACCAGACGGCACCGATGTCGAGCAGGATGGGTTTGTTCTCGCGCTTCGCCAGAGCAAAGGCTTCCTCGCCCCATTGGTGCCACTGCACCGGCTGGTGCATGGCCGAGCGCAGGTAGGAAGACGAAGCCTGGGCAAGCGAATTCAGCGACGTGGTGGACATTGGGATAGTTTAGTGGGTTTTCAGGGCTGCTGGGTGGCATGCAACCCTCGAATAAAATGTCGAACGAAATCAGAGCTTCTCCGTTCTTCATATAGGAGGGAAGGCAGACAGTGACGGAACGGGCCCTCACCCAGAACGCTCTACTGATGACTTCGACGAACGAAGATGCTCTGGCGGCCGCCGTTCGTGAGCATTCCCGGCTGGTGTATCGGATCGCGTATTCGGTCTCGCGCAATCATCATGACGCGGAAGATGCGACGCAAGAGACGTTCATGCGGGTGCTGCGCTATCGACGAAAACTTGAGGGTATTGACGACCTGAAAACCTGGATGGCACGGATTGCCTGGCGGGTGGCGGTCGAGCAGGCGAAAAAGCGGCCTGCCGCGTCGTTGGGGGAGAGGCAAGTCGCGGACGCAATTTCCCAATTGCGGGTTGGTGGAAAGACGGCCGAGGAATTGGCCTCGACCCGCGAGATGGCGACGATGTTGGAATCACTGATCGCGGCTTTGCCGGAGTCCTTGCGGGATGCAATCAGACTGTCGACGGTCGACGAGTTGTTACCGAGCGAGATCGCCCAAATGCTCGAAACCAGCGAGGCGTCGGTACGATCGAGATTATTTCGTGCAAGGCAGATTTTGAAGGACAAGTTAAGCGCCTTGGAAGTGCAACATGGGACCAGAAGGTAGAGACCAATTCGACGATCTGCTCGATGGTGCGCTAAAGCACTATGGCGATGTAGAGCCACGCGTGGGGCTGGAAGGACGGGTGCTGGCAAGGCTGCCGTCGGGACGACCAACGCGAGTTCGGTGGACGGCGGTGCTGGCCGGGGTATGCATTTCGGCTTTGACAGTAGGAGTGTGGTGGGGGCTTAGTCCTCGCAAAGACATTCCCCGGTTCGGCGGCGCAGTGACGCCGCAGGAGTTGGGGACCACTCAACCGAATCCGCCCACGGCGATCGAACCGGGCCTGCGCCCGGCCGAGCATAAAGCCATTCCCATAAAGGCTGGCAGACGCGGAGAGCCCAAGCTCCCGCAATTTCCATCCATGCGCGTTTTGAGCCGCCAAGAGCTTGCGATGGCAAGTTACGTCGAACGATTCCCCAAAGAAGCAGCGCTCATCGCACAGGAACAGAGGTCGTTCGAAGACGAGATTCGAGAAACGGAAAAGGCTGCCGGGCTCGACCGGCCAACACACGATTCGGAAAGGTAGATCATTCCATGCGAAACCTGTCTCTAGCATTGTTCTCATTGTGCGTTGCCCTCTGCTTGCAACCAGTGCCGGTGGGGGCACAGGAAAACCATGGGGCTAGCGATAAGAAATCAGATTCGGTAACGCCACCGGCCACAAACCAAAAGGCAGCATCCATCGAACCATACCGTCTGGATTTCTCCTTCAACGAGCTGGAGAACGGGAAGAAGATAAACACGCGCCACTACACCATCACCACTACCGCGGGATCCGCGAACGAGATCAAGATTGGCAGCAGGGTTCCGGTTTCCCCTGACGCCGGCACCGCCCCCGCCCAGTATCAATACCTAGATCTTGGTACTTACATTTGGGCGATGCTGAGAGACAAAGGCATTGGCCTGCAACCACTGGACGGATTGCAGTTAGAAGTGAGGAGCGAGATCAGCGCGACGAAACATGAGGACGTGGATATTGCCCCTAGGGCTCCCCATAGCACATTCACACCTCCCATCATCAGCCAGATCAAAATAAATGGAACAACTCAGCTAGTGATTGGCAAACCGATGATTATTGGTAGCGGTGATGACCCCTACTCTAATCGTCAGTTCCAGCTCGAGGTCACGGCTACGAAGTTGAAGTAAACAGGCGGGCGACCGGCCCTTCACCTCCTGCCTAGCCGAACGACATCAATCACTGCTTTTCAAGGTTTTCGCAGGAGCGCGATTCCGACCAATGATCCGACAAGCGAGATAAACACTAGTCGCTCACGAGGCGGGCAGCTTCCTTGAAAATTCCTACGAACATGAGCCGGGTGAGCTTCCCGGTCTGGGTGTTCTGGTTAGAGGGATGGTACGAAGAGAGAAGAGTGCGGCCGTCGGGCATTCTATATTTCGCGCCGTGAGCGAATACGTACGATCCTTTGCTGCTTAGCTGCCCGAGATGCTTCAAATAATTCAGGTAGGCATCGAATCCGATTTTGCCCAAAGCGACGATCACCTTCAGGCGCTTCAATCCCTGAAGTTCGCGTTCGAGATAAGGGGCGCAGTTGGACAACTCAGTGGGAAGCGGTTTGTTGTCGGGCGGCGCGCAGCGGGCAGCCGCGGTGATATACAAATCGTTCAGGATGAGCCCATCTTCTCTTGATGTAGCATATGGCTGACTCGCGAATCCGGTCTCGTAGAGGACTGGATACATGAAGTTTCCGGAGGCATCGCCAGTGAACGGGCGGCCAGTGCGGTTCGAGCCATGCGCGCCCGGCGCGAGGCCGAGAACCAGAACACGCGCATTCGGGTCTCCAAAGCCGGGGACAGGCTTCCCCCAATATTCCCAGTCGAGATACGCGCGACGCTTCTCGCGCGCGATTTGTTCGCGATAGACAACCAGACGTGCGCAAAGCGTGCACGAGATAACTTCTTGATTGAGGATGTTCAGCCAGTTTGGATGGGGCATGAGTAGAAGCTTCAGGCTTTTGTATCACACGAATGCTGGATTCCTTCACGCGCCTAAGAGCTAGAGCTTCTCCGAACGACATCGTGAGGTCATCGGGGAGGGCATGCAGGCAAATCGGACGACTGACGCCTCAATCGGGTATTGCGAAATACCCGCTCCGCGACTGAACCTTGTAACCCTGTTTAGACCTGACCTCAACCTTGTGGAAGCTGCCGTCTCGTTTGGGGTTCAGCGGCACATAGCCTGCGTTGTATTGGCTGCGGAGTTCGTCGGAAATCTGCTGAAATGCGGCCTTTAACTTTTCGGGTTTGTTGCCGACCTCGATGACGCGCCCCCCGGTTTCCGAGGTGAGCTTCTTCATCTCGCTGTCGCCTCCGAAAGAGGCACCAGCGTTCCAGTAGAACCCGCGGTCAGCACACAGCAGTACATAAACAATCGTGTCCGCCTTCTGCGCAGATTCGATGGCATCTTTGATCCTGTATTGGCTTCCCTGGTCTTCCCCGTCGGTGAGCAGGATCAGCGCTTTGCGGTCCACCTGCTGTCCCATCTGATCATGCGAAGCTAAGTACACGGCGTCAAATAGCAGAGTGCCCTTGGGAGTGCCCACAGTGGGAACGGGCCCTCCGCCCATTCCCGGGACGCCGGAGACCGCACCCTGCCCACCGCTATCGATCCTGACGCTATTTAGTGCGTCTTTGAGTCGTCGCACGCTGCTTGTGAAATCCTGGACCAAGCTGACGCGGACTCCGAAGTCAATGACGAAGGCTTGATCCTTGTCTGTGAGGATTTGCCCCAAGAACGCCCCCCCCACCTGCTGTTCCATGCCCAGCACGTTCTGCTGGCTGAGACTGGTGTCAATCATGATGCCGAGTGTCAGGGGCAAGTTGGAGTTCGCGGTGAAGTACTTGATGGTCTGCGGCTGCTTATTGTCGTAGATTTCAAACTCATCTTTGGTGAGGCTGGGAATCAGCCCGCCTTTCTTGTCTTTGACGTTGAAGAAAAGCTGTACGAGTTCACTTCGCGCTTTGAGCGTCGTGACCGGCTCTTCTTCCTCGCTCTTATGCCTTTGTGCTTTGTCGGCGGCCTCGCGGTCCGCCTGATCTGGGACCATCTGAACGTCTTGTGCATGGGGGGCGATCGTCCCTCCCAGGACGAGCAAGGTAAGAAGAATTTGGGTGACGCGCGAACCACGGTTTCGAAGCATGAGCTCTGTCCCTGAGGGTTTCTGGTAGTCTATCTCTCTACGGGTTAGATGCACCAAATCTGCTTACCCTTGCATCCCACTGCATAGAAGCGCGAGGAACGATTGCCTAAGCGTTGGGCACACATTCGGGGGAACTTGTTGCGGGTAGGGTCTTGTATGCTCCTGACTGCAGCCCTGGCTTGGTTGCATGGACAGTCAGGCGGGAGCGGCAGCAATGCGAATTCGGCCGTTTCGTCAGGAACAAAACAGCAGGACCAGAACATTCCTGACGCGCCCTCGACCGTGCAACCGGCCAAACCGTTGCCCACGCCTCCGCCAAGCACGGAGCCACCCGCATCCGCTCAGCCTTCCCAATCGGGGACTCCTCAGCAGGAGCCGACACCATCGACTCCACCGCAACAGGATGCCAACTCCCAAGGGGCGCCGAAGGCTCCCCCCATCAACATTCGAACCGTGCCACAAGGCGGGGCAACAGACGAAACCAATGTTGAAGGAGGTGAACCCTACAAGCTTCCACCCGTGATCGTGAACCAGGTTCTTGTTCCTGTTAGCGTAACCGACGAGGATGGCCGTCTGGTTTCTGGTCTAACCTTTAAGGACTTCTCGATCCTCGAGAACGGGCAAAAGCAGAAGTTGAATTTTTTCACCTCGGATCCGTTTGCGCTATCTGCGGCAGTGCTGATCGATCTGGGAATGAAAGATGTCGACCTGCAAAAGGTCAGTCATACATTTCCCGCGTTAGAAGGAGCGTTCAGCGAATTCGATGAGCTCTCCGTCTACACCTACAGCAACACCGTGGGTCAGCAAACGCGATGGGGAGCGGTTGGACCAGCTCTCTCCGCTCGCTTGGAGGAATTGAGCAACGTCCGCGGCCAAAACAACGGACCTCCGGTTGTGAGTGGGCCGATTGCCGCGGGAGGTCCCGTCATCAACGGAATTCCCGTGGACCCGGCCAACCAACGCCCCATGACGGCAACGCAGCCAGCGCGTGTTTTGAATGACGCAATTCTCCGGGCTGCAACCGATCTCGCCAAACGCGACAAACGCCGGCGGAAGGTCATTTTCGTGATCAGCGACGGACGCGAGTATCGCAGTCAAGCGAGCTATCGTGAAGTTCTTCACGTTCTCCTAACCAACAACATCATGGTTTACGCAATTTGGGTCGGCGCGCCATCCGTGCCTGGCTACAGCACGCTCGCAAGGTTGCACCTACCGCGTTTCGGGTTTACCGACATTCTTCCGAAATACGTGAATGCTACGACTGGTGGCGAATCCCTTCTAGGAAACACCCGCAGCGCGATTGAGGATGCCTATACACAAGCCATGGGAAATGCGCGCAATCAATACACGCTGGGCTACGTGACGCATGCTCCGCCAACATCGGCTTATCGTAGCTGGGAGGTTGTAGTCAACCGACCAAGTTGCCGGTCGTCGATTCGACCCTGCGTGAATGTTGAAGCGCCGGACGGCTACTATCCGGCACCGCCGCGGCAATCGCAGTCGGCCGATTAGCCCCATGAGCCTAATCTGGTAACGGCAGTAACCCTACCCTGATCGCCCCGGTGTGGTATAAACCATTGTTACAGCCCAAAAATCTGCGGAGAGGCTTGGCCCGCATTATCAGCGGTTTGCAGGAGGGTTCAAGAAGCCAAGTCCATCCGGTGTCCGAGGAAAGTCTTGAGCTTCATCAATTTCGCAGCCCGCGAGATCAATTGCAAGATCGTGTACTACGGCGCGGGCCTTGGCGGCAAAACCACCAACCTGCAGCACATTTATCAGACCACCGCCGAGCAGCAGAAGGGTAAGATGATCTCGCTCGCAACCGAAACCGAGCGAACTCTCTTCTTCGACTTCCTGCCGCTCGACCTGGGCAGCGTTCGCGGATTCAAGACGCGCATCCACCTCTACACCGTTCCCGGGCAGGTCTTCTACGATGCCAGCCGCAAGCTGATCCTGCGCGGGGTGGACGGCATCGTTTTCGTGGCCGACTCGCAACAGGAACGCATGGACGCCAACGCCGAGGCGCTCGACAACCTGATGTCGAACCTGAAAGAGCATTCCTACAACTTCAATAGCATTCCGTATGTTCTGCAATTGAACAAACGTGATCTCCCCAACGTTCTTCCGGTGGATGTTCTAACCCGGGAACTCCAGCGCAAAGGCGAACCCGTGGTCGAGGCGGTTGCGTTTCAAGGCCAAGGCGTCTTCGAGACCCTCAAAGAGATCGCCCGACAGGTTTTGGTCGAGTTGAAAAAGGGCGGGTAAGTCAGCAGCCCATCCTCCCGCATTCATCACTCAGCAGTCGCCTAGCGAAGCCCTTTGAATCCATTGTCAGGAAAATTCGCGCAATCTCAGGGAGTCGTAGTTTCGCTCTTGCCCGCGTCTGGCAGAGGCCCGCTTGGAGCCGATTCGAGGGCGCTGACGTCTGTTCCCGTATAATCACTAGATTCACCATGACGGTCCTCTCAGAAATTATCGCCGCCACCCGGCGAAGAGTGGCCGAGTGTCGCTCGCATGCGGATTTGAGCGATCTCGAGCACCGGGCGGAAGCCCACGTCCCGCGGGGGTTTCGCAAAGCGCTTGCGACCGCAAGCGCGTCAGGGCCCGCGATTGTTGCGGAACTGAAGAAGGCTTCTCCGTCAAAGGGATTGATTCGGAGTGACTTCAATGTGCCCGGGCTCGCGCAGGAACTTGCTGCGGCGGGCGCGACGGCGCTCTCGGTTCTCACCGAGGAAGAGTACTTTCAAGGATCTCTTGAAAACCTGCGCTCGGCATCGTCCAATACCTCCCTGCCCTGCCTTCGTAAGGATTTTGTGGTCGATGAGTTTCAGCTATTGGAGTCGCGGGCAAATTCAGCCGACGCAATTCTCTTGATTGTTGCGGCGTTAACAGAGAACGAGCTGGTCACGTTATCCAAGCATGCGGCGGAATTGAAGCTGGATGTGCTCTGCGAGGTACATGACGAAGAGGAACTGGGACGCGCGCTAGATGCAGGTTGTGACCTGATTGGAGTCAACAACCGCGACCTGAGGACTTTCAAGGTTGACTTGAACACTGCATTTCGAGTTGGAGACATGCTCCCGCACGGGGCGGTCGCCATCGCCGAGAGCGGAATTGCCAGCGGGCGCGACATCGCGCGCCTGCGCGCCGCCGGCTATGACGGCTTCCTGATTGGCGAAACCCTGATGAAGGCCGAATCGCCAGGCGAGGCTCTGAAGACGCTGCTTGCGGAAGTGAAAGCGATGGCGTCGGAAGCGAAGTGAGGCTTTCAGCGCTTTAGGGGTTAGCCTTTAGGTTTTGGCTAACGCCAAAGCACCGACCAACCACCAACAACGACCGTTATGACTTGGGTGAAGATCTGCGGAATCACGAATCTCGAGGACGCCCTGCTTGCAGTAGAAGCGGGAGCCAATGCGATCGGGTTCGTGTTCTATGCAAAAAGCCCACGGCATATGGATCCCGAAGAAGCGGCAAGAATCTCTGAGGGACTCCCCGCCACTTTGGAGCGAGTTGGCGTAATCGTCCCACATTCGATGGACGAGATTAGCTTCATCGCGCGCACTGCCCGGGTTAGCGCTTTGCAGCTTCATCTCTCGGTGATGGCTCCCTTAGTCGGCAGCGAGTCGGATTCCCTTGCTTATGGCATGCAGGCTTTCGCTCCCGCAGACAAACTCTTCCTGGCGTTGCCCGCGGCACCATTCATCGAGCGAAAGTCGAGTCCTGACTTTGCGGCCCTTCGTGGTGGCGCCTTGCCGAAGGGTATCTTCGACACCGTGTTTCTGGATTCTGGCAGCCCGACCCAGCCCGGGGGCACGGGGCGGACGTTCGACTGGAAAGCGGCCCTGCCGCTTGTCGAAGCCATGAACAAGCAGGTCAACGTCGTATTGGCCGGCGGCCTCACGCCGCAGAATGTGACCGAAGCAATGCGAATTCTGCACCCCTGGGGCGTCGATGTCTCCTCTGGAGTCGAGGCAAGCCCCGGAAAGAAAGATCCACAAAAAGTCCGTGCATTCATACGGGCGGTGCGCGAGGCAGATAAGGCGAGTCAGAATTAAATGGCAACGGCATCGGTAACAACGAAACCTCACCTTCCCAGTTCGAGAACCGTAAAGCAGCCCTCGTTGGGCAAGCGAGGCGCTTCGAAGCGAGCGCCAGCCTCGGTTCGCGGTTCCCAGAGTTCAGAGAACCGGAAGCATCAAAAACCTACATTGGTGGTGGTTCCTGGACGCTTTGGTCCTTGGGGCGGTCGCTATGTTCCCGAGACGCTGATGGCAGCGTGCGAGGAACTGGAGCGCGAGTACGAAAAAGCCAAGCGCGATCCCAGGTTCAAGGCGAGGCTTGCCGAACTGCTCAAAAGCTTTGCCGGACGGCCCACATCGTTATTCTTCGCTCGCAGACTCACAGAAAAACTCGGCGGCGCGAAGATTTATCTCAAACGGGAAGACCTCTTGCACACGGGCGCACACAAGATCAACAACTGCCTGGGACAAGCCCTGCTGGTCGAACGCATGGGCAAGCACCGAGTGGTCGCCGAAACGGGTGCGGGACAACACGGAGTTGCGACCGCCACGGTGTGCGCCTTGTTTGGTTTCGAGTGCGTCGTCTATATGGGCACCGAAGACATGCGGCGACAGGAACTCAACGTCTTCCGCATGCGATTGCTCGGAGCCGAAGTTCGCGGCGTCGATTCGGGATCTCGCACCCTGAAAGACGCGATCAACCAGGCCATGCGCGATTGGGTCACCAATGTCCGCACCACCCACTACCTGCTCGGCAGCGTGCTAGGCGCGCATCCCTATCCGACCATGGTCCGCGACCTTCATAAAGTGATCGGGCAGGAAGCGCGCAAACAGGTGCTTCAGGCTGAGGGTAAGCTCCCAACGGCGGTGATTGCATGCGTTGGCGGCGGCTCGAATGCGATCGGCATCTTCCATGATTTCATCCGCGATAAGAAGGTCCAGCTAATCGGGGTCGAAGCTGGCGGCCGCGGCGAGAAGCTCGGCGATCACGCAGCACGGTTCCGAGGTGGGCTGCCGGGTGTTTTGCAAGGAACTTATTCCTACGTCCTGCAGGACGGAGCAGGACAGATTGCCAGCACGCACTCGGTTTCGGCTGGTTTGGACTATCCGTCGATTGGCCCGGAGCATGCGTGGCTCGCGGACCAGAAGCGCGCGCAGTATGTGGCCGCTTCAGATTCAGAAGCCCTGGAAGCCTGCAAGATGCTGGCGCGGACCGAAGGAATCATTCCCGCCTTGGAGTCGTCGCATGCTGTTGCCGAGGTGATCAAGCGGGCACCGAAGATGAAGAAATCGGATGTGGTAATTGTGAACATCTCGGGGCGGGGAGATAAGGATATTGGAATTCTGCGCGAGAACTTGCAGCTTGACTAGGTTCGAGTAACCTTTCATCCCGAATTCGCGTTTGGTCGCGTGAGGGAACTGGCATTCACCGGACAATGCAGACTTCTCGCGAGATTTTCGACTGGCAAGGGTGGGTTTCTCCGTTGAGCAGTCAGTTTTGAAAATGAGCATCGCATTCAAAAATCATCCCGGTTTGGTGGCCTATTTGACCTGTGGCGATCCGGACCTGCCAACCACTAGAACGGTCGCGCTGGCAGCAATCTCGGCCGGCGCAGATGTCATCGAGCTCGGTGTTCCTTTCAGCGACCCGGTTGCTGACGGACCCGTGATACAGCGCGCCAGCGAACGCGCCCTGCGCAATAAAGTCTCCCTCGAAGATGTTCTGAAACTGGCGACGGAAATCCGCCGGGAGAGCGACGCCGGGCTCATTGTTTTCTCGTATTTGAATCCCATCATGCGAATGGGTCTGGAAAAGTTTGCATCAGCCGCGGCACAGGCAGAAGTTGATGGCGCGCTGGTAATCGATCTTCCGGTTGAAGAAGCCGGCGAGTATCTGAAATGCATGCGAAAATGCGATCTGGCCACGATCTTCCTTGCCGCGCCCACCAGCACCGACGATCGTCTCAAGCGAACTTGCGGGGTGTCGACTAGCTTCATTTATGCGGTCTCGCGCACAGGTGTAACGGGCGCGCGCAAAGACCTGACAGAGGACGCCCAGAGACTGGTCAAGCGCCTGCGCAAGTTTACGAAGTTGCCGATCGCCGTGGGTTTCGGCATCTCCAGTGCGGCCCATTTTTCTTCGATTAGCAACTTTGCCGACGCTGCCGTGGTGGGCAGCGCGATTGTCGAGACCGTCGAGCAGAATCCCGGCAAGGAAGCGCAAGCTGTGGCAGAATTGATAGCACAAATTGTCGGCGGTCGGTCGTCGGCTGTCAGCCCCTGACTCCATCAGGTTCTCGCACAACAAGCTGAAAAGCTGGCAGTTTTCAGGAGTAGGTTGCGGGCTGGGTGTATTTGCCGACGGGTGGATTTGCCGACGAGTAACGACCGAAGACCCGACCGTATGGACATCGCAGATTGGCGACGCAAAATCGATGAGATCGACCGCAAGCTGGTGGCTTTGCTGAGCGAGCGGGCGCAGGCAGCGCACGAGATTGGAAAGCTGAAACGCCATGCCGGGATGCCAATTTACGAGCCCGACCGAGAGCGTCTTGTTTTTGAGAACACCCAGAAGGCAAACCAAGGGCCGTTGCCGAACCGTGATCTGCAGCGCATTTACGAGCGAATCATGGATGTGATGCGGCATATCCAGCAGGAAGAAATTGCACCCGAGACGTTGAAGCCTTCTGATGGATTGGGCGACACCGAGATTGATCCGGAGGTTAACGACTGAATTGGTTGTTGACTGGCGGGCAGTCGGCGCTCGTGCAGGCCGCCAAGAACCAATAACCAATTCCCACAGGCCTACTTATGATCGTCGCAATGCAGGAAACCGCAACCGAAGACCAGATCCAGGTGGTAACTGAGCACCTGATAGAAATGGGCTTCTCCGTTCACCGCACCACGGGCGAGCGCCAGACGATCCTGGCTGCTGTGGGAGCGCGCTCTGACTTTGATACCCGTAACCTGGAAGTCCTCAGCGGCGTCATGGAAGTCCACCGCATCAGCGCGCCCTACAAGCTGGCGGGACGCAGCTTCCGTCCTCAGGGCACGGTGATCTCGTTTAAGAATGGCGTGCAGGTAGGCGGCAAAGAAGTCGTTGTCATGGCGGGCCCCTGCTCGGTCGAGTCGCGCGAACAGCTATTCACGGTTGCCGAGCAGGTTTCAAAAGCCGGAGCTCGCGCGCTGCGTGGCGGCGCGTTCAAGCCGCGCACGTCGCCCTATTCCTTCCAAGGGCTTGGACTCGAAGCGCTGAAGCTTCTGCGCGAAGCCGGCGACGCGCACAACATGCTGGTGGTCAGCGAGGTGATGGAGATCGCGCAGATCGAGCTGATGATTCCATACGTTGATATCCTGCAGGTGGGTGCGCGCAATATGCAGAACTTTAACTTGCTGCGCGAACTAGGAAAGCTGAAGACGCCGATCCTCTTGAAGCGCGGGATCGCTGCCACGATCGAGGAACTGCTGCTTTCGGCGGAATACATCCTGGCAGGCGGTAACTACAACGTCATCACCTGCGAGCGCGGCATTCGTACCTTTGAAACCTATACCCGCAACACGCTCGACATCTCCGCGATTCCCATCGTTCACAAGCTGTCGCACCTTCCGATCGCGTCGGATCCTTCCCACGGTACCGGTCGTCGCGACAAAGTCGCGCCTATGGCACGCGCCTCGGTTGCTGCCGGTGCCGACTCGCTGCTGATCGAAGTCCATCACAACCCCGACAAGGCGTTGTCCGATGGCGCGCAATCGCTCTATCCGCAGCAGTTCACTGAGCTGATGGACTCATTGCGCATGATTGCGCCGGCTGTAGGAAGATCCATCGCGTGATGATTGAAGCCCCGATCATGGGAGCGAATCACTCGATAAGCTACGCGAAGGGCGATTCCGTTCGATAGCCGCCCTTGACGCAATCAGTCAATGATCGGATGATTCAATGACTCAATTCCATCCATGTCCATCCGTCAAATCACGATCATTGGCACGGGTCTCGTTGGAGGCTCGTTCGGCCTGGCGGTGAAGGCCAATGGATTTCGCGGGAAGATTGTCGGCTGCGATCGCAAAGATGTTCTCACCAAAGCGAGACGGAAGCACGCCATTGACGTCGGGATTGCGGATCCCGTCGAAGCCGTTCGGGGCAGCGATGTTGTGCTGCTGGCGGTTCCGGTGGGGGGCATTATCGGATTGATCGCCACTCTAGCTCCTCACCTAGCTCCCGATACTCTGCTTACCGATGTGGGGAGCACGAAATCCGAGGTGCTAGGAGCGGCAGAGAAAGCTTTCGGTAAGGCCGCCTCGCGACGGTTTCTCGCAGGGCATCCTATGGCCGGCAAGGAGAACTCCGGGATCGAATACGCCGACCGAGACCTATTTCGGGGTGCCGTGTGGTTCCTCGCGCCTGCCCCCGATCAAAATCTCAGGGCTAAAGGCATTTCGGACTTCCTCGGGCTCATCAAGAAGATTGGCGCGCGCATCGCCCTACTTGGCGCCGCCGAACATGACGAGCTCTGTGGTTGGATCAGCCACGTTCCACAGATGATCTCGACCGCCTTGGCATCAACCCTGGTTGAAGAATACGGCGAGAACGCGCCCTTACTCGATTCGGGCGGACGCGCACTGCGCGAGATGACGAGGATTGCGGCGAGTCCCTACTCCATGTGGCGTGACATCGCTATTACCAACCGGCAAATCATCGGCGAGGCGCTTCTGAAGGTGGAGCAAAAATTGGCGCATATTCGCGAGAACCTCGATACCCGTGAGTTGGAACGGGAATTCGAACAGGCCCATCGGTTGAAACCTGGGAAGGGAAAATAGGCGGCTCGCGCTTAGGGAATCGCGGGACTAACGGGGTCATCGCTACGCGCCAGCGACCAGATGGTCAGTCCACCGCCAACCGCGAGAGCGCTCCATTTTGCGGCCCCAGAAGCTAGGATCGGTCCATGCGCCGCGGTGGGAGCGCCACTCGCTTTCGCGATCAGGCCACAGTTGTCGGCGTCGTCGCGCGAGATTTGCTGGCCTTCCTTAACCCGGTCCGGTCCAGAAGTACCGCAATTTATGGTTACATCATTCTTGCGGGCAACGATATTAATGCTGCCGCCGCTGCGCGTGACATAGAACTGCGTCCAATCATTGGCGACGGGTGTAATGCGAAAATCGCGCGCGTTCACGCTAAGTCCTTTCCCGGTTGCAACCGAGATCTGGCCGCGGTCGAGCGCGATGCTTTGTCCTTGGAACCGTACGATGGAGTTTGGCTCAATCAGAATGCTGCCGCCGGGTCCATTGACGGTTGCGGTGCCATTCTCCTTGGTCTGAATTACATCGCCCGCAACCACGGCGTTGGAATTCGACAATTGTCCGCCATTGAGGTACACGCTGCCGCTTCCGGTCAGGACCGCTACACCCGAGTTTTGTGCGAACAGAACGGGTGTAAACACCGCCAGAAGGAGGCAGATACCTTTCTTGAAAGCGGACCTATCCACAAAGACACTCCTTGCCCCGAGGTGGTCCCACCGCCCCGAATGCATTTGGAGTGATCGTAACCAGGACGCGGAAGAGGGTCAACGGAGTTATGGCGGGGAATCCCCACAGTAACTACCCGCGCCAGCGATCCACGGCCTGCCACCACACAAGCCTCAACCATTCGTCAAAATTCACTTTCGCCCACTGCCGATGCTTCCACCACTTGCCGCCAAACTGGGCGGGGTCGCTAGCCGCAGCCACCGAGAATTCATGATTGGGCAACTCGTGCTTGAAAATGCTCAATGCCCGTCGTGTGTGGTAGTCGGAAGTGACAAGGAGAATCCTCCTCGCCGTTTTGTTGGCGATGCAGGGGGCGACGTCATGCGCCTCGGCTTGGGTGGAAAGCCCGAAGATGGGGCAGACATGAATGTGATCACGCTCGGGTAAGGCGTTGACATAGTTTTGGGCGATCTCGATTGTCTGGCGGTCGAAAATCTTGGCATTGGCCGGAACATCCAGGAACAACTCGGGGGCTTGTCCGGCCCGCTGCAGCTCAAGCGCGCGAGCTGGCCTTCGGTCGGTCTCGCCGGCTAGAACCAGAATTAGATCCGCGGGTCGCGGATCGTCGACAATCAAGAAGGCACCGGAGGTGCTAAACAGCAGGGTTGCTAGCAAAACGGCCGCTGTGAACAAACTCCAGACTTTTCGCATGGAAATGGCAGAGTAGCACCCGCCCGAGAGGTGACGTAAGTAATCATACGGGCTAGGATTCCACTCCACCCGGGGCAAGGGACCGAGGAATCTACATGCTAGAATCGAGCGGAAACTCACCAATCTATGAGCAGCCCAACCGTTTCGACCACGCATTTTTCTGAGCTGAAAACCAAAATCGAGCAGCACCAGGCCCGGGTGGCCATTATCGGCCTGGGTTATGTCGGGCTGCCTTTGGCTCTGCTGTATACCGAGAGCGGGTTTAGGGTTACTGGCTTCGACATCGACCAGCGCAAAGTTTCCACCCTGAACAGCGGGGGATCGTACATTTTCCGCATTACCGCGCCTGAGATTCAACAGGCTTGCACGCAGGGCTTCTCCGCGACGGCGGACTATTCACAACTCGAGAGCATGGATGCAATCATCATCTGTGTTCCTACTCCGCTCAACGAGTACCACGAGCCGGATATGAGCTACATCACCGACACGACGAAAGCGATTGCACCTCATCTTCGCGCCGGGCAGCTTGTGGTTCTTGAGAGCACCACGTATCCGGGAACCACCGAGGAGGTGATGGTCCCGATTCTGGAGAAGGGCAATCGACATGGATTGAAGGCCGCACGGGACGCGGCGGGGGGAGATTCGTTTTTTGTTGCCTTCTCGCCGGAGCGCGAAGATCCAGGGAATCAGACCGTGGCGCGTCGTGACATTCCGAAGGTGGTAGGCGGGTTGAGCGCGCAAGCATCGGAACTTGCGGGGCTGCTCTATGGGTCCATCTTCAATCGCACGGTACCAGTCTCCTCGCCGGCGGCTGCGGAGATGACCAAGCTGCTGGAGAACATCTACCGCTGCGTGAACATCGCGTTGGTAAATGAGCTGAAGCTTCTGTGCCTACGCATGAACCTGAACATATGGGAAGTGATCGAAGCCGCGTCGACCAAACCCTTTGGATTCCACCCGTTTTACCCCGGGCCGGGTCTTGGGGGACACTGCATTCCGGTAGATCCGTTTTACTTAGCTTGGAAGGCCAAGGAGTGGGACTTCCACACACGATTTATCGAACTGGCCGGCGAGATCAATACCAACATGCCCTACCACGTGTTGGATTCGGTCGCGCGCGCACTGAATCAGCAAAAGAAGCCGCTGCATGGATCGAAGGTGCTGGTGCTGGGGGTTGCATACAAGAAAGACATCGACGACCTGCGGGAGTCGCCGGCGCTAACCATCATCGAACTCCTGCAAAAAGAGGGAGCGATTGTGAGCTATAACGATCCCTACTTCCCAGAAGTTGGCCGCGGTAGGAAGTATGATCTCCAAATGAAGTGTGCACCGCTCGACAATCTCAACCAATACGACTGCGTGCTCATCGTCACCGACCATTCCGATTACGACTTTGACAAGATCGTTCGCGAGTCGAAGCTGGTGGTGGATACTCGCTATGCCACGAAGGGAATCAACAGCCCCAAGATCGTGCACTGCTAAGTAGCAGATTGGCCTGGCTCGCCGAGGAAGAGCGCCAATCCACTCCGCGCGCCAGCGCTGTCGGAACTAAGTCATTGAGAATTGGGGTAGCACCGAAAAACGGCGCTCGCTTGTCCCTGTGGGGCTGAGAGTGGGGTTGGACAATGGCCCAAGAGCCCACTAGTGGATGGGTTTGAAAGGCAGCGCCTGATTGACTGCGAAAAGCGCGAGTTCCAACCGGGTTGAAACTCCGGTCTTGTCGAAGATATTGCTGAGGTGATGCTTCACGGTGTCTTCGCTGATCTTGAAATACTCCGCGATTTCCTTGTTGGCGTAACCCGCAACCACGGCTGAGACAATGTCCAACTCGCGGGGAGTCAGGCCAAATCTTCTCTGCCGCGAAATCTTGGTGGATGAATCCATCAACCCACGCAGGTACAGCATGAGATTCGAAACGGGCTCGCGGCCTACCCAGTACTCGCCGGCCAATACCGAACGAATGCTCTTCATCAAGATTTCAGTACCGCAGTCCTTCAGAACCACGCCTCGCGCTCCCAGTTGAAGCGCCTCCACAATTTGCTCGCGCTCCGCGGCGGCGGTGAGAAGAATGACCCGGACTGGTCCCGCATGGCTGTTGCTGATTTCGCGAAGGGCTTCAAGGCCGTGGCGGCGCGGCATGGCCAGGTCGAGCAGAAGAATTTCGGGCTTCAGGGTGCGCACGAAATCGACCGCTTCAAAGCCATCGCAGGCTTCCCCCACCACCTTGAAACCGCGCTCGGACTCAAGCAGGCGTCTCAATCCATCGCGAAAAATGGGGTGATCGTCCGCAATCAGAATCTTGACGGACTGAGAGCGCGTGCTATCCATGGGCGGCTTGACGATTTTGGGCTACTCGTATCTCGACGCGTGATCCGCGGCCTGGTCTCGATTCTATCGTGAGGTGGCCTTCGATCAGGCGCACTCGTTCGCGAATAATTGCCGGAGCATGAGGGGCACCTTCAAGATCTAGATGCGAAAGCCGGCCGGCAAATGGGAACCCAGTGCCGTCGTCTTCGACGATAAGTTCCCAGGAGCCCTTTGACTCCAGCAGCTGAACCAGCACGTGCGCGGCTCCGCTGTGCTTGCGGACGTTCACCAGGGCCTCTTGTGTAATCCGCGCCAGCTCGCGGCAAACCGGCTGTGGAAGTACGAGCTCCTGGTCGTCCATTACGAACCGAGCGCGAATTCCTGTCTCCCGTTGGAAACGATCGACGGCATCGTGCAGGAAGCCGGGTAGCCGGCGGGCGTCAATGTCGACCGACTTCATTTCCTGCATGAGTTCGCGCAGCTTGAGTACTTCTTCCCGCAAAAGCTGCTGAATGCGCTCGAGCTCAGCATCCAGCGGGGCAGAAACGGGGTGAGACCTGCGCAGAACGTCCATTTGCATTTCGACGCCAATGAGCGACTGCACCGCCCCATCGTGGAGTTCCCGTACCAGACGTGCACGCTCCAGCGCGCCCGCACGCTTGCGGAGGCGCCGAACCAGGTAGACGTTGTAGACGGCCGGTCCAATCTGGCGAACGAAGTCTTGCAAGAAGCGAAGATCTTCCTCCGAGTTGGAACTGAGTTCGGGATCGAGAAAGAAAATGCGCCCAGAAAGGTCGGCTCCGGAAGAGAAAGAAACCGCCAACAGCTGTCCGAAGCTGTGTTGCGCAGCAATACGTCCCAAAAGAACGTCGTCCGGAATCGGGCTGATCATTCCATCCTTGGTAAGACCAATGCCCCTGTACTCACCTTTACGCCGCAGTTCTGTTTTGGCGTGGAAAGCAGTCACCGGGCTCGCGAACAGGTAGGTGTCCGCCCCGCTTGGTCCTGGATCGAGCCATTCCAAATGGGGAGTGTCCCGGCGCAGCTCGATCTTGGCGAAGGAAATTTTCGGACCTCCGCTCTCGCGCGACGCCAGCAAGCAACGTCTTGCCCGGTATAGCCGCATCATCTCGCCCAGAATGAGGGAGAGATTCAAGGCAAGTCCGGTATCCATGCGAACCATGCCCAACATGCGCCCGGCCTCATCTTTTTCGGCGCGCAGCTTCTTCTGCTGTTCTGCCAGATACCCTAGTAGCACCCCGATCACGACCAGGTACACCGATCTCATAAAGAGCCGCTTGGGGTTAAATGCGCCAACATCTTCCAGGAAAACTGGCAGGTCATGAGCACTGAGCCAGCGGTCCACCGAGGCCACTGCGCCTAAGCGAAGCACGAGGCTCTGCAGCCATAACATCGAAGCCGAGGCCACCGAGGTGAGGACCGTCTCCCAAACACCCCACCGATAAGCTGCCGCCACAATCACGAAGAAGAAGAACAAGAAGAAGGAGTAGCTCTGGCTGGATGTCGTCAGAGAAATCAGAGCCGGCCAGAACACATCCGCCGCGTGCACGACAACGCGGAAGGTAAGGCTGGATTCAGTCCAGCTGCGCAGCAGGAAGATAATGGCGGCGCCGTGGGTGATGTAAAACGTCAGCAGAGCATAAGCCCATGCTGATCGAACTTCCATTGGGTTGATCCAAACTGCGACCAGGGCAGACATGGCCAGGAAAACCCGCGCCGTGGCCAGCCAGCGCTCAATCCGGTGCACCTCTTCCGGGGCAATCCCTCGCGCATTCCTCCAAAAGGACCGCGGACGCAGCCTGGCAAGCGGGATTTGAGCCACAAAACCCATGAAAACAGAATGATAGAGAGTACGGGGACACTCAGCAAGCTCCCCTGCACCCAAGCATGGGGGTCGGGCAGGGCGTCTCCTGCGATTACTGAAGTAACCCTTGCCTTAGATGTTTGTCAATCTAGAATGATGAAGCTATGTCCAGGCGGGCCCAATATTGGGGTTATTGCCTTGCGGGATTGGTCTTCGCGCAGATGGCGGCCTCCTTCCTTCTCGCCGAAAGGGGGCGGGCGCTAACCGCTACCAGTGACGTGATCCAGTGCGCACTTCTTTTGTGCGCAACGTTATCCTGCGTCCCAGGATTGCTTAGAGGGGTGGGTCGCGTCCGGCTGTTTTGGGCATTGATGGGCTTCGGGCTGAGCAACTGGCTGGTCTACCAAATTCTCTGGACCTACATCGAGGTTGTCCAAAGGCGTGATGTGCCCAGCCTGTTCGCCGGGGACGCGATCGTTTTTCTTCACTTCGTGCCCATGATCGCCGCTTTGGCGCTGCAGCCAAATATTCAGCAAGACGAGCGGGAGTTGCGACTCGGCTCTCTCGATTTTGCTCTGCTGCTTTTTTGGTGGGTCTACCTGTATGTGTACACGGTGATGCCTTGGCAGTACGTGCAACCGAATGAAGTCGCATACTCCCATAACCTCAATTCGTCGTACTTGCTGGAAAAGATCGCTTTTCTGGTGGGACTGGCGGTTGTCTGGTATCGGAGTTCGGGTCTTTGGCGAAGCATCTACGCACATTGGTTTGGAGCCAGCCTTCTGTATTCGAGCAGTTCCTACGTCGCAAACTGGGCGCTAAACGGCAACTGGTATTACTCCGGTAGCTTTTACGATCTGCCGATGGTGGTCTCGATGGCATGGATGGCAGTGCCTGGATTGCTGGCTTTGCAATCCTCTCCTCAGCAGCCGGTTTCTGAAAAATCTCTACCCCGTGGAGTGTGGGCGGCGAGACTCGGTATGTTGGCGGTTTTCTCGCTGCCGATTTTCGCCTGGCTCGCGTTCTTCAACCATCAGCTTCCCGGACCGGTGAGAAACTTCCGCGTTGCCCTGACGCTAGGCGCCATCATTCTGATGGGAGCCTTGGTCTTCGTCAAACAACATTTCCTGGATGTGGAACTGATCCAGCTGCTTCGTTCGTCGCGCCAGTCGTTGCAGGACCTACAATTGCTGCAGGCGCAATTAGTCCAGTCAGAAAAGCTAGCCTCTCTCGGGCACTTGGTGGGTGGAGCGGCGCACGAGCTCAACAATCCGCTCACCGCAATGCTCGGATATTCGGAGCTTCTCTCCGCAACGGAAATGTCCGACGAACAGCGCTCGCTTTCCGACAAGATCTCGCAGCAAGCGAAGCGAATTCGCGCCTTGGTGGCCAGCCTACTCAGCTTCGCGAAGCAGGTGCCAGCCAGCAAATCAGCAGTGGACGTTAACCTTGTGATTCAAACCGCCCTCAAGCTCTGCCGCACGCAATTGCAGTCAGCCAACGCTCAATACACCGCCGATCTGGAGGAGTCGCTGCCCAACGTTCGCGGCGACGCAAACCAGTTGCTGAAGGTATTCATCCAGGTCATCAGCAATGCCGCGCACGCAGTGGCCGAAAATCGCGGCGGAACCATTCAGGTTTCCAGCCGGGCCCTGGATGGACACGTGCGGATCGAGTTTGTCGACAACGGTCCCGGAATCAGCGAGCCTGACCGCGTGTTTGATCCCTTTTATACGACGCGGCCGGTTGGTCAAGGGGCAGGACTTGGCCTGAGCATGTGCTACGGAATCCTGCAAGAGCACGGTGGCAAGATCACCTGTCACAACCGCAAAGAAGGTGGGGCTTGCTTCGTGATTGAGATGGCAGCCTTGCAGTCGGTAGAAGAAGCCAAGGTTCAGGCCCACGCCGTCAAGCTCTGAGCTCGACGGTTCTTTTCAACTGGCCGCAAGCGGCGTAGATGTCCCGTCCACGAGGCTTTCGCAAAAAAGCAGGGATGCCAGCCGCAATCAAGACCTTTTGAAATTCCTCCACGCTTGCATCCTCGGGAGTTTCAAATTCCAGCCCCGGCCCTGAATTCCAGGCGATGAGGTTTACCTTTGCGCGCAACCCGCGCAGAAGTTCCACCAGTTCCCTTGCCTCTTGTGGAGAATCGTTCACCCGGTGGAGTAGAACGTACTCGAAAGTAAGCTTTTCCCGCGGTCGCAAAGGAAATTCGCGGGCAGCCCCCAACAGCTTTTCAAGATTCCATTTTTTGTTGATCGGCATTAAGCGAGTACGTAGCTCATCGTTCGGAGCAGTCAATGAAATCGCAAGCTTCGGGCGAATTGTCTCCTGGCCAAGATCATGGATTCGCGGCACAATGCCAGCGGTTGAAACCGTCATTCGTGATTCGGGAATGCCAACTCCTTCCGCGAGCAAACGAACCGCCTTTGTGAAGTTGTCATAGTTGAGCAGCGGTTCGCCCATTCCCATAAAAACCAGATTCACGCGTTCAAGCGGTGGCGAGACGCCACGTTCGCGTAAAACCACGACAACTTGGCCGGCGATCTCTCCCGCAGTGAGGTTACGCTTCACTCCGAGCAGCGCGGTCAAGCAAAACTGGCAATTCACCGCACAACCGACCTGGCTCGATACGCAGATCGTCGCCCGGCGCCAGGAACCCGATCGCGATTCGGAGTCGCTGCCGTCCCCTTCTTCGCCATCGTCTCCTTCTGGCATCCAGACGGTTTCGATGGTTTCCCCATCCTGCAGTTCCATCAGATAGCGGATGGTTCCATCGCTTGAAAGGAACTGCGTCTTGATGGCGGGAACACCCAGCGTGAAGCCCTCAGTCGAGAGCCAGGCACGGAAGTCCCTCGGCAGCGTAGTGATCTCGTCAGCCGAGGCGATCCGCTCCCGATAGAGCGCCTGAAAGAGCTGGCGTCCCCGATAGGCGGGCTGGGCGAAGCCTTCGGCGAGCTCTGTAAGCTCTTGAAGATCGAGACCGAAAAGAATCTTTTGAGGCTGTAAATTCATGCATCTAATCGGTTCGAGAGTCAATGCCGGGAATCGTCTTTCCATTCTAGAGGAAACTGGAATGTTGAAAACAGTCCCGCCGTTGGGGATAAGCTACTTTATTTCAGCGATTTAGCCGCATCCCCCTGACACCGAGGGGAGTATGTGAGAATAAGAGAATGGATGAAGGTCGAAACATCCGCCGTGAGGTGCTCCCGAACGGGCTCTCCGTGATTACGGAGGAGATGGAGCACATCCGTTCGGTTTCGATCGGAATCTGGGTAAAGACCGGATCGCGGGACGAAGACAAGCAGTGGAATGGCATCTCCCATTTCGTCGAGCATATGGTCTTCAAAGGAACGCAGAACCGCTCGGCGGAAGACATCGCCCGACAAGTCGATTCGATCGGCGGCAACATCGACGCTTTTACAGCGAAAGAATGCATCAGCTTCAGTATCAAGATGCTCGACGAGCACCTTCCCATTGCGCTCGATGTGCTCAGCGACCTGGTGCTCAATCCAATTTTCGATGAACAGGATATTTCGCGCGAGCGAGGGGTCATTCTCGAAGAGATCAAAATGGACGAGGATAATCCCGACTACCTGGTTCACGAAATCTTCACCCAAAACTTTTGGAAAGACCACCCCTTGGGACGTCCCATTCTCGGAACTCGTGACACGGTGCGGCGTTTCGAGCGGCCGCCGGTTCTGGATTTCTACAGTCAGCGGTTCTCGCCTGGCAACGTCATCATTACCGCAGCCGGGCACCTGAATCACGATCGCTTTGTCGAGCTGGTAACCAAGTATTTCCAGACCATGAAGCCGGTGAGCAATGGATTCCACAGCGCGCCCCCGACAATCGTGCCGCGCATTGTTTTGCGCAACAAGAAATCGCTCGAGCAGGTTCAGATCTGCGTGGGGGTGCCCTCATATCCGATTACCCATGAGAAGCGGCATTCTTCCTACATTCTGAACACGCTACTGGGCGGTGGGATGAGCTCGCGGTTGTTTCAGAACATTCGCGAGCGGCAAGGCCTGGCTTACGCTATCTATAGCGACCTGAACCCCTACCGTGATACCGGCTGCCTGTCTGTATATGCCGGGACCTCCCGCGTCTCTGCAAGCAAAGTGGTTGAGTCCATCGTTTCGGAGTTTCGCAAACTGAAGGCAGAGACGGTATCAACGGAAGAGCTGCGCCGCGCCAAGGACCAACTTAAGGGCAGCCTAATGCTGTCGCTTGAATCCTCCGGGGCGCGGATGTCAAACCTAGCGCGGCAAGAGATGTACTTTGATCGCTTCTATGGGCTCGACGAGTTGATTCAGAAGATTGAGGCCGTCACCGCAGAGGAGCTTCAAACCCTGGCCAACTCCTTCTTCCAGACCGATAATATTGCCGTCACGATCCTCGGAAATCTGAACGCCCTGCGGCTCACGCGAGAACAGCTGGCCTGCTGAACAATCCCCCACGCCAACCGCCAACCTCGAACACTCGACTTCGCCCGTGTGGCGTTCGAACCTAAGCGATACATCCCCGACTGTTCCCGGACATCCTGTAGGGCTTCTAAGCGCTTCATGGCGCTTGACTTCTTTGCCCTAATGAGTCTTAAACACGACGCAACGTCATTTCGCGCAATGGTATCCAATTCCATGCGCAAACCTCGTCGTCGCTCTCAGAGAGGCAGGTGCTCCATGGCGAAAGTCTTAATCGTTGATGACAATCCGTTCTTTCGCGAGCTGCTCTGCAACGTGTTCAATCGCGAACCGGATTTCGAGGTTTGCGGGCAAGCAGAGAACGGCAAAGAGGCTGTCGAGAAGGCCTTGAGATTAGACCCGGATCTTGTCATTCTCGACCTGGTCATGCCGGTGATGAACGGGATCGATGCGGCTCGGGTGCTCAGATTGGTCATGCCGAGGCTACCCTTGATTATGAGCAGCGCCTTGGAAGATCAGCTGGTCGAAAAAGAAGCTCGTCTGATTGGGGTTACTGAAGTGGTGCCAAAATCCGCGCAACTGCTGAAGCAAACCGCACGCCGAGTTCTCTGTTGTTCAGAACAGTCGGCTGCGGCCTGACTCCAATCCCTCGCGCCCGCAAAGGAGCGCACTCGTGGGCTTTGCCCGAAAAATAAAGCAGGCGTCTCGACTCTGATTGAGTCACGAGACGCCTGGGCAGCCCTCCCCCAAGAACTGCTCAACTAGAAGGTACTGGGATCGCTTCCGGTTGGGAATGGCACGAACGTGCTAGGGGATCCCCCGATTTCCTCAACCGGCGCGGGTTTTGGCGGAATCGCACTGCCTGAAGTTCACCGGAAATTTATGAGTCCGGTGATCGATAGCGGCTTCTTCAGAAACCTGCAACTGAAGTTGTAGACGGCGCTTCGGGCATCTCTCCGCTCGTCTGTCCGACTCGCTTGGTGATCCCTAAGCTAGGGTGCCATTGTCTGCTAGGTTACCGTTTGCGAACCGACGAAAGGGAACCGGGGGTGCCCCTAACCCCTAAGGCTGGGATTCATGATGGGACGGTTCAGTGGAAGATTGAGCCAAAAAACCCTTTGACCTTACCGAAGAATCCTTTGCGCTTTGGCTCAGCCGGAGGAAGTACGACGACAGCCGGGAGCGGATCTTGTCCGCGGGTACTCAAAGGCAACTTAGCTGCTTCCGCGGTTGGGGCGGCAGGAATCGCCGCACTCCGCTGTCGGGCCCTGGCGACGTCCTCGCCGCTGAACACCAGTGCGGCCTGGGTGACTGGCTTCTCACCCGCTTTGCCTGGATCGTTCCCCGAAGGGCTGGGCGATGTGGAATCGCCTGCATGTGGGGCCTCGTTTGAGGCTGCGGAATTCTGCAATTGCAGCTTTTGCAAGGCTTCCTCTTCAGAAATCACCTTGGCATTATCTGCCGCTGCCCGCATTACGGGAATCGGCGCCGTGGGACATCCGCACGCAACCAGAGGGGCCTCGGCGGAATCGAGCCGCCCCTGCCGGAACATTACTTGCTGCTCCGGCTTGATTTCGTACGTGCCGCTTCCGAGCAATTCGGCCACGACCGCCGACGATGTGCTGCCGGCAAGCGACCCCACGCAGGTGTTCCCTTTGGCATCGGTGCTAATGGCGAGGTTGAACTCGCCGGGTCCGGGCATCACGATGCGGAAGTCCGGCGTCAGAACGGAATCGACCGATTCCGCGACCCCATAGTGGGTTTCCATCGCGCCCCTGCTCATCCCCAGCATCAACTCCTGCCCGGTGGAGGAGGTTGCCACCGAGACGGTTGTGCCCGGACACACGCGCACCTCTCCTCCGCGCCGCAAATGCAATACCGCAATCTCATCCCCGGCGGTGATTGAGGATCCCGAAGCAACACGGCTGCCAGTTTCAACCAGGGTTCCGGAGGTCCCGATCGCAACCGGCACCGCCACGGGCTCGGGTCCAGAAGAAAGCCCCGCCACCGATGGCGGCTTGGCTCGTGCAGCATCATCGATGCGAACGCGGATGTTAAGGCGATTCCCGTTGGCATCCCAGGTGTATTGAACGGGTGCAGCCAGATCGAGCACGATGCGAGTAACCGGAGGTGTGGTCTGAAACTGGTTCAGGCGGACACTCTTGATCTGCTCATTGCGGAATGGAATTCGCGTGCGTGCGCTTCCGATCGTGGAACCTGGCAAATCGATCACCAGCCGCAGCGGGTTCTCCACTACCTGAATCTTCGGTGTCAACGGGCGTGAGGCGAGGACCTCGATAACCGGGCCAAATTCGCCCGCCGTCACGCGCCAGGAACGCAATTCAGCGGTGCGGGGGTCCCGGTTCTGCGCAGACGCAGCAAGTCCTCCTAATGCCAGAAACGCAATCCGGAGAGCGCGAGCGGGAAACAAGGCAATTCCTGAGTTTTGGTGGATGTCTACGTCGAGAGTAGCACCAGTTGTCCTCGTCATAAAGGGCCCTGACATTGCCGGAGCAAATCGTTCCACAGCCACTCAAGCGGGGTGCGATCATTGCATTTCGCGGGAGGAGAGCGAAGCACGCAGGGGCACGCAGACCTCCGTCGGGTTCCCTATCTTGACGAAGCTGGCGGCGGACGAGGTCTAGGCTTCTGCCAGGAACTCGTATTCGTCAATCACAGCAGCAACAGGAACCTTGGCGTCGGCAAGAGTGTTGTCCACACGAACGACCTTACCCTTGCAGCGAACCCGAATGCTTTCAGTCAGGGTAATTTCGGGGGGGAGGGTCAGAGTGAAGTCGATTTCGGACCCAACGGCCAGGGGTGCCTCCAGATAAAAGCAGATACCGCGGGCACTCACGTCGCGAGTTTGGGCGGCCAGCGGTGCCCCAGTATTTGTGACGAAGTTCACCGAGACCGGTAGGCGCAAGGCGAACCGGCGAGTTGCGCGTTTCTCTGCCTGCTGGACTTCGACCACCATGGGGGAGACTCCTATGTACCTTAGAAGGATAACCGCCCTATTTGCCCTGTCAAGCTGAACCTACGGCCAGGGGAGAGGATTGGCCGGTTTCGTGTTGCCCGTTCTAGGCCCGATTCCCGGTTTCACCGCTCGGCCTCCGGCAGCCAGTTTTCTCAACTGAGGACTAAGATCGGGCTTGGCAAGGCACTAAGAGCTGCGAACCGTCGGATCGGATGCTTTGGTGTACCCTGAACACAGCCATTCATGGTCTTCGTCCTCGACAATTACGACTCGTTTACCTACAACCTCGTCCAATACTTGGGGGAGCTTGGCACCGATGTCGTCGTCCGCCGCAACGACCAGATCACGGTCGGCGAGGTCGAAACCCTTCATCCTGAACGAATTGTCATCTCGCCGGGTCCGTGCACCCCACAAGAGGCCGGCATTAGCATGGACCTGTTCCGCCACTTCACGGACAAACTGCCCATTTTGGGGGTATGTCTGGGGCATCAATCGCTGGGGGCAGCGTTCGGTGGAAGCATCATACGCGCCCCCCACCTTATGCACGGAAAGACCAGCCAGGTTACTCACGACGGAAAGACGGTCTTCAAAGACCTGAAATCGCCGTTTACGGCGACCCGGTATCACTCCTTGATTGTCGAAGTGGAAAGCCTGCCCGCAGACCTCGAGGTGAGCGCTTGGACCACCGAGTCCGACGGTACAAGAACTATCATGGGGTTGCGCCACAAGAAATACCCCCTCGAAGGTGTGCAGTTTCATCCTGAAAGCGTGCTGACCGGCGAAGGGAAAAAGTTGGTGGCAAACTTTCTGATCATTTAGAGCGAGCGGGTGGCAACGGCCGGTTTCTGAGTTAGCTTCGATTACCAGTTAGCAACAGGCGGCCGAGAACTGGAAGCTGGGAACCGATCATGCTCCGCGTGCCGCTTCCACGGCTCGAATCACCGCTCGTGCCTTATTCATGCTTTCCTGATATTCGGCAGCGGGGTCCGAATCCGCAACGATTCCCGCTCCTGCCTGTAAGTAAGCCTTTTTGCCTTTCATCAGCATGGTCCGGATCGCGATGCAGGAGTCGAGGTTTCCGGCGAAGTCCGCGTACAGAACGGAACCGCCATAGATCGCGCGTCGGGTTGGCTCGAGCTCTTCGATGATCTGCATGGCACGTACTTTGGGCGCTCCGCTCAGGGTCCCTGCCGGGAAGCATGCGGCGAACGCGTCAAGGGCATGAAGCTCGGGCCGCAACGTTCCTTCCAGAGCGGAAACAATGTGCATCACGTGCGAGTAACGCTCGACATACATCAGGTCTTTTACCTTCACGGAACCATACTCGCTGACACGGCCGAGATCATTACGCCCGAGGTCAACCAACATCACGTGCTCGGCGCGTTCCTTTTCGTCGTGGAGCATCTTCTCTTCGAGTTGCCGGTCTTCGGCTTCGTCCTTGCCGCGCGGATGGGTCCCCGCAATGGGCCGGTATTCGAGTTTGCGGCCGGTCACCCGCACCAGCATCTCCGGTGACGAGCCGAGAATGTGGGTGTTGCCCATCTTGAAGAAATACATGTAGGGGGAGGGATTCACGGCGCGCAGCGAGCGGTAGATGTCGAAAGGCGGCACCTCGGGCGTGAAACTCAGCCGTTGAGAAAGAACGACCTGGAAGATGTCGCCCGCGGCGATGTATTCCTTCCCCACGCGGACGGAATTTTCATAGTCCTTCTGCCGCATGTTCGCGCCGATCTTGAGCTTGCCTTTTGTCCGACCGTTCGATCGCTGCCATTGTCCGGGGCGGATGGATGCCAGCTTCTTCTCAATCGCCGAAATATCGGCAATCGCGCGGTCGTAGGCCTTTTGCGGACTTTCGTCGCGGACATCGGCTGCCGCGATGATGTGAATCTGATGCCGCAGGTGATCGAACGCCAACAGACGGTTGAAGAACATCAAGGCACAATCGGGAAGATCGAGGTCATTCCTGGTCCCTTCGCCGATGTTTTCCAATTGGCGGACGATGTCGTACGAGCAGAAGCCTACCGCTCCCGAGAGGAAAGGCGGTAAGCCCGAAATGTGGGCTAGCCGGTGCTCCTGCAGTAGTTCCTTGGCCGCTTGAAAGATGCTGCCGCGGCGCACTTCACGTTTCCGTCCGCGAGCGACGACGGTCTTTCCGCCGGAGGACTGCAGCTGCATGTAGGGCCGCGCACCAAGAAATGTGTAGCGCCCGATCTGCTCTCCACGCTCGACAGATTCGAGCAAGAAAGCATCCTGCTCCCCGCGTGAGATCGCCAAGAATGCGGACACAGGCGTAAGCAGGTCCGCCATGACGGACTTCACCACCGGAACCAGGGTCGATTCCTTTGCCAGAGCTGAAAACTGCTTGTAATCAGGGCGGAGCATGCATTTAGGACGAGAGTAGTAATTATAGGGGATTCTGGGAGAGGACCCTTTAGAGGATCTTCTTTCCGAAGGCCGACAGCGCCAGCTCCACTGCCAGGTCTGCCGTTCGATTGTGCTCGTCAATGACCGGATTTACCTCGACAATCTCGAGGCTCAGCATGCGGCCATGATCGGCAATGATCTCCATCGCTAGGTGCGCCTCGCGGTAAGTCGCGCCTCCGCGGACGGGAGTACCGACGCCGGGCGCATCCTCGGGATCGACCCAGTCCATATCGAGTGACACGTGATAACCCGCCGTTCCTCGTCCCGCCAGGCGGAGAGCTTCCTCCATCACCGTGCGCATGCCGCGTTCGTCGATGTCGCGCATGGTAAAGACACCAATGCCCGCCTTGCGTACGTTTGCCTTTTCGATTGCATCGATATCCCGCACCCCCACCAGCACGCAATTTTCCGGGGCGACCTTTGGGGAGAAGCCGAAAATATTGCTTAGGTCCGCTGGGCCGAGTCCCATGAGGGCTGCCAGGGGCATGCCATGCACGTTGCCGCTGGGAGAGCTGTCGGGAGTATTGATGTCGGTGTGGGCGTCGATCCAGATCAGGCCGATCTTTTGATTTTGGCGCCGATAAAACTCTGCAACACCGCTAACCGTTCCGGCACCGACCGAGTGATCTCCGCCGAGCACAAGCGGCACTTTGCCGGCTTCTAAGGTCTTCAGAACGAGGTCAGCCTCCTTCGTGCAGGTTGCGGTGATCTCTTTCAGGTACTTCGCGTGCGGGTCGCCGGTCTTCTTCTGCTCGGCGATGGCAACCGCTACATTGCCTGCATCTTCGACTACATGACCGAGCTCTTCGAGACGCGCCTCGAGCCCAGCAACGCGGACGGCTGAGGGCCCCATGTCCACCCCGCGCCGCGATTGGCCGAGATCGAGAGGCACACCGATGACGCGTATCTTCTTGGCAGCGATGCTGGCATCAGGCACGACCATGGTGAACCATTCGGGAATCGAATCACTGACTCCGTCGAAAATTGGATCCTTTCAAAACGCGTACTGGTTGGGTTTCTTAGTGAGCCTCACTTTGTAACCATCGACGACGTCATTCCTCACGGATATAGCCGGTGCAGCGTCCTTGCGAACGGAATAGTTTCACGCACGTGCTCCAAGCCACAAATCCATGCCACCGCACGTTCTATTCCCATGCCGAAGCCGCCGTGGGGAACGCTGCCGTACTTGCGCAAGTCCAAGTACCACTTGAATGCCTCTTCCGGAAGCTGGTGCTCATGAATGCGCTTCAGCAGCATCTCATGCGAGGCCAGACGCTGCGACCCGCCTATGATTTCCCCATAACCTTCGGGCGCAAGCACGTCCACGCATAACGCCAATTCCGGCCGGTCGGGATCGGGTTCCATATAGAACGCCTTCACTTGTGCAGGGTAGCGGTGAACCATCACCGGCCGGTCGAAATGCGACGACAAGTAGGTTTCATCGGGCGATCCAAAGTCTCCCCCCCACTCGAAGCGTGCCTCGACTGCTCCTTTGGCATGCGCGTCTTGCAGCATCTTGACCGCATCGTCGTAAGTGACGCGTGGGAACGGGGTTTTCACGCTCTCCAGCTTGGTGACATCGCGGCCGATGGTTTGCAAATCCGCGCGGCGCTTGTCCAGGCACCGCTCGACGAGGAAGCTGATCAGCCCCTCGGCGAGATCCATCAGATCGTCGAGAGTGGCATAGGCCACTTCCGGTTCGACCATCCAGAACTCGGTGAGATGGCGGCGGGTCTTCGATTTTTCCGCGCGGAAGGTAGGCCCGAACGAATAGACCTTGCCGAGGGCCATGGCTGTGGCTTCAATGTAGAGTTGTCCGGACTGGGTCAGATACGCCTGCTCATCGAAGTAGTCGACCGGGAACAGTGTCGTCGTACCCTCGCACGCTGCGGGAGTCAGAATTGGGGGATCGGTGAGCGTGAATCCGCGATCATCGACGAAATCTCGAGCCGCCTTAATGATCTCGGCGCGTACCCGCAGAATCGCTGCCTGGCGCGGGGTACGGACCCACAGATGGCGATGGTCCATCAGGAAATCGACGCCATGTTCCTTCAGCGAAATCGGAAACGGATCGTTGTCCGGCACGCGCTGCAAGACCTGCACGTTCGCCACATCCAGCTCATATCCGCCCGGAGCGCGTTTGTCAGCCCGCACCTTGCCCTCAACGATGACGCTCGATTCCTGGGTTAGTCCCTTGACTCGGTCGAACACCTCCGCCGGCACGGCGTTCTTCGGAACTACCCCCTGGATCACGCCGCTGCCATCGCGAAAAATGGGGAATAAAAGCTTTCCGCTCTCTCGCAGGTTATAGAGCCACCCGCGAATGGTGACGATCTGGCCATCGTGCTTACCGATCTCAGAGATTGTTGTTACGGGATTCATGCGATTGTGAAGACTGAGTTGCTCCGCAAAAGAGCTCCTACGCTGGTACTAGCTGCCCGAAAGTCTCGTTCATCTTCTCCACCGGATTGATCTTCTCGTCTCCCTCGATTTCTAGCAACAGAGGAGGACGATGGGGTGCGGTGTTCAGCAGTTCGAGCGTCTGTTTCCAGTCGATCGTCCCAGCACCGGGCCACAAGTGCGAATCGCGCTCTTTGGCATTGTCATGAACGTGGGTGGAGTGGATGTGATTTTTCAGGGACTCGAACGTTTGCGCGACGTCGCTCATCATGTGCGCGTGGCCGGTATCGAAACATACTCCCACGTCGTCGAAATGGGTAACGCGGATGAACTCCAACAGGCGCTCGGGGGACGAGAGGTCGTTGGGGATGTTCTCCAGTAGCAGACGCACGCCCAGTGGTTTCGCAAATGCGCGCAGGTGCTCGACCGAGGTCATCGCGGCTTCGAACTTGCGCTCGCTGTAGCTCTCGTTTGGCAGACCGATGTGTTGAATCAAGAACCGAAATGGAATTTGTTCGGCCAGCTCAATGGCCCGCTTGATCTCGTCCATGGCCTCGATTCGAGCCGCTCGGTCGGTGGAGGCAATGTTGATGGGAGGCGATCCCGCGCGCCCCCATTCGTAGTCTGCGTATAAGGGCGCGTGCACCGAGTGCAGCGGCACGCCGCTGGTTCGGAACCAGTCGGCGATTTCACGCACATGCTGTTTGCGATTCGCGTAGTCGAGATGCTGGCGCGCGCCGAAGATTTCGATGGCTTGTGCGCCGCCGCTGACCAACTTGTCCAGCAACCCGGGGTGAAGCCGTTCTTTTACATAGATATAGGTGGAAATCGCTCTCAGCATAGTTTGTATTCTCCCCCGACTTGACGGGGAAGGAACGCGCACAGCGGACTTTTGAGGCTAGCCCAGTCAATAAGATCGAGTCAAATGCAAATGCATTGAAACATGGGACCGAGGCGCTTGCCTCCGCGATATTTGCGAAGGCTCAAGGGTCCCATCATTCAGGAACAATCGCTCTACACCTGTTGCCTCGCCTCTCCCAGCGTAACCTGAATATCCATTTTGCGCTTACCGCGATAGATCGTGACCTTTACCATGTCGCCGGCGCGATGGCTGTTCATAATACGGGCCAACTCTTGCTGGTCTTGAACGCCTTGATCGTCGATTCCGATAATGAGATCGCCCCCGACTGTGATCGGTATGTTTCCCAAATACGCCCGCTCCGCCCCCCCTTTCAGTCCCGCACGCGCCGCCGCTCCCCCCGGGAGCACCTGCACGATCAGCAAACCATAATCCGCAGCCAGCCCAAGTTCATCGGCAATATCGGGGCTGATCGGGATCGTCACCACTCCAAGCGCAGGCCGGCGCACGCGACCAAGCGTCAACAGGTCATTCAGAACGGCCTTAGCGGTGTTCACCGGAATGGCGAAGCCGATACCGGCACTCTGATTGACCCCCGGATTGCCGGCAATCATGGTGTTGATGCCGATAACTTCTCCATGCGAGTTGAGCAGTGGGCCTCCCGAGTTCCCGGGGTTGATGGCCGCGTCGGTTTGGATCGCTTCGTCGATTGTGACACCGTCTGGCTCCTGCACCTGTCGAATGGAGCTGACAATTCCGCTGGTCAATGTCCCCGACAGGCCGAACGGGTTCCCGATGGCATAAACCTTTTGCCCAACCTGCAGGTTTCTGGAGTCTCCCATGGTCATGGGGTTGAGCTCGGGTGCCTTGATCTGAACGATCGCGAGGTCGTGCGAGCGGTCCGTGCCAACGATCGTTGCGCGATACTTTTTGCGATTGTGCAAGGTAACGTCGATTTGGCGAGCACCATCAATCACGTGATAGTTGGTCAGAATGTGCCCCTCGCGATCGATGATGAAGCCCGACCCCTGCCCTTCCTGGGGCACGAGGCCGTAAAAGAAGTCTAAGGTCACGGCACGGGACGTAATGTTCACCACCGACCCGATGTTCCTTCGGTAAACAGAAATGTTATTTTGCTCTTCACTATCGAGGGGCTCAGCGTTGTTCGCCGCCTCGGTTATATTCACTTTTGGAGCAGGGGAATTCACCAGCCGGAATTTACCGGACCGGTAGGTCGTGAGGTAGAAGAACGCACCCACAAGTAAAACCGCGATCACAATCGGTCGAACTAGTTTCATGCAAGCACACCTGATGACCCAAACGGTCTGAACGAACCCCTATTTTACTGTCCCTTGCGGCTTGTTCTCGATAGGAATACGACAGACGTAGAGTGCTGCCTTCTCGAAGAGGCAATCCATGCCCCAGGTCTGCGGTCGTTCGAGGACGAACCAGTTCACTCCAAAACGGTCCCGCAAGTTTTCAAAATCCGGACGTCGGAACGCCTTCCATCGGCGCTGAGCGTCCACCTGTTCCTGCCAGGTTTCGGCGAGAGCCGGGAACATGGTGACCGCGCCACTGTCCTTGACCGCATCGGCCAGCATGGAGCGCTCGGCCAGCGCCCGAAAGCCGTGCTGGTCTTCTCCCTGAAGCCGCATGTGCTCGGGATTCAAGGCAAAGTAAGCGTCGACGGGGGTATTGCGACGGGTCCACAAGAACGTCTCGACCCAAGCGTTGTCCTGCTCTCGGCCTGGAAATTCAAGATGATCGGTGGCTGGAAACAACTGCCGCTGCGCATAAAACATGCCCGCGGACAGGGGAAAGAAAACCGCGATCCAGCGCCACAGCTTGGCCTGGAGGAGATATTCAGCCAACAACCCGCCGCAAATCACGAATAGCGCGACATAGACCAAGAGCAAACCTCGCATGGGCTGCAACTCCGCAAAACGCACAAGTGACGGAGGAACCGTGATGACAAGCGCAGTGAGGAGGCACAAGAACGAGAATACGATTGTGGCATTACAAAGCTTCTGCAGTGTCAGCCGGTCTCTGTGTTTCGCCCAGCGGGCTATAGCCCAGAGAATCACCGTTGGGCCGAAAAAACCGAGCCATTCAAACCACTCCCATCGCAAGATGAAGAAATAGGCATGCGAATTGAGCGTCCTCAGGTAAGCCGGCGTTACCGGGGGGAAGAGCGAAGCGGGAAGCAACACGCCTGCCACCGCCCGCGGAGGTCGAACTCTCTCTATAACAAGGAGCGAAACGAAGGCAAAGCTGAACACCGCCATCAGCGGGTGTATTAGAGCCGTAACCAAAACCCAAATTGCCGTGCGGAAATATTTCCTCTCCAGAGCCGAGACCATGATCCAAACCGCTGTGGCGGTCGAAAAAGACCTGGGGTTCACATACTGGTCCATGATGTAGAGCGCCGTGCCCGCAACCGGAATCGTCAGCAGGCCCGCGACCAAGATCGAGCCTCCCCACGCCGCCCGCTGCGATCGGAAGCAGGCATTCCCCAGCCTCCAGCAGCCGGCCAGGAGGAGCAGAATGCAGGCGATATGCCACCCCAACAGAACCCATTCGAGCGGAAGATGTATTAGCCGCGCCGACCACGCGATCAGATTTGGATAAAGCGTCATGCTGGCGTGGGAGGCAAAAAAACCCTGGTTCAGGGGGTAAAGCGCCGGGTTCAGCAGCTTCTTGATCCCGGGAACATAGATTTCCGCATCTTCGACGAACGGATGGTAGCCGTGAACAAGCAGGGCGCCCGCAGTCAGAAAGCAAAGAAGGAAGAATGATTTCACCCTGCTTTGCTCGGCGCCTGGAGAGGAGATGTTGTTCAAGTTGTTATGGCTGCGGACTGCCCGCTAGCCCGCGTGCGTAGTAGCTCGGGGTACTTGTTTCCAATTTACGACCTTGCTCGTCGAAGATCTTGTACTTCGCCAAGCCCCATTTCTGCAAAGCAAATTGCACGGTCGTGGCGAGTACTCCAAAACCATATTGCACGCTGCGTCGGAAATTGATCGACGATGCTTCTCGGAAGTACTTGGTCGGACAAGAGACCTCTCCGATGCGGAATCCGAAAAATGTGCACTGCGCGAGCATTTGATTGTCGAAAACAAAATCGTCGGAGTTTTCAAGCAAGGGAAGCTTCATCAAGACCTCACGGCTGAAAGCTCGATAGCCGGTGTGGTATTCAGAAACCTTGATGCCCAGAAACAGGTTTTCAAAGGCAGTCAGCAGGCGGTTGAAAACATACTTGTAAAGCGGCATCCCGCCGCGCAATGCCTGCCCTCCAATGATTCTCGACCCGAGCACAACATCGTAGACCCCATAGGCCACCATGCTGGCCATCGCTGTAATCAACAGCGGCGTGTATTGATAGTCCGGGTGAAGCATGATCACCACATCCGCTCTTTCCTGGAGCGCCTCGGTGTAGCAGGTCTGCTGATTGCGCCCATATCCGTAGTTGCGGTCGTGGACGAAGTGCACCAGCCCAAGTTCACGAGCAACTTCCACGGTTCGATCGGAGCTGCTGTCATCCACCAAGATGCGAAGATCCACGAACTCAGGGATTTCGGAAACGGTTGTGAGTAGCGTCTTCTCCGCGTTGTACGCAGGCATCACCACGACGATACGTTTGCCATTGAGCATAAGAAACAGTGAGCGAGGAGCCATGAGGGGTGAGCCGCCGGTGACGCTCACTGGCTAGCGGAACCTGAGTTACTGGGCGGGCTCGCCGAGACTGCTCATCGCTCGCGACTAATTTACACTCATCATAAATCATGAGTTCTCCTCCGCCCGGCGCAAGAAAGTTCCCCATCACCACCGATGGCACGATTCTCTTGCACATTGATTTCCTGCTTGCGGGAATCGTGATGACTTTTCTCGGCCCCATGCTGCCGAGCCTCTCCGCGCGTTGGTCGCTGAACGATGCACAGTCCGGGTCGCTAATCTTTGCGGAATTCTTCAGCTCGATGTTCGGGATGCTGCTCTCTGGGGTCGCGGTGCAACGCCTTGGCTACCGCAAAACTCTGATCATCGGCCTGACGCTCATGCCGGCTGGTGTGGCACTGCTGGCCTTTGGTCCGTGGCTTTGGGGAATCGTTTGCATCTGCATATTTGGAGTCGGGTACGGAATCACCACTCCTGCCGGCAATCTTCGTACTGCGGAAATCAATCCCCTGGGCAGCGCATCCGCCCTGAACGTGATCAATGCAGTCTGGGGTATTGGAGCGATGGGATCCCCGTTCTTGGTTGATCTCGCCTTGCGCCAGCATCAACCAAGACTTTTCTTTTTCGGCACGGCGGTCGCCCTGGCGGTCCTTCTGCTGGCGTTCGCCCTCTCGCGCTTCGTTCCCGACACCCACGTGGAAGTTGCGCAACCCGGCGAAGGGCCGAGAAGCATCTGGCAGATTCGCATCCTGCCGCTGGTTTGCGTCCTCTTCTTTCTCTATGTTGGCGCAGAAACCTGCTTCGGAAACTGGGTGGCGATGTACGCGCGCCGCATGGCACCCGCCAACCATTCCTTCGGCACCCGTATGCCTGCTTTCTTCTGGGGAGCGCTGCTGGCGGGGCGGGCTGCGGCGCCGCTTGCTCTGAAGTTCTTCCGTGAGACCACGGTCGCGAGCACTGGACTCACTCTCGCACTGGTCGGTGGCTTAGCGCTGGTTGGCGCGCAAGGCGTGGAATTCATCGCTTTAGGTTCGGTTTTAGCGGGCCTGGGGCTGGCGTCGATTTATCCGATTAGCGTCTCGCTCCTGTCAGGCTGGTTTGGCGGTGCATCGCGGCGGGTAAGCGGCGCTGTGTTCGGCAGCGGAAACGTTGGCGGTGCCCTCATGCCGCTCATGGTCGGTGCCATTTCCACAATGACCAATAGCCTGCGGTTTGGATTCCTCGTCCCCTTGGTAGGGGTAGCGTTCATTTTGGGCTTTTATCTCTTGCAGGCATCTCGCGTCGAATTTCCTTCCGAGAGGTCTTTAAGGTACGCGCGGGAACACGACAGAGGCGAGTTTCCCCGCATCTGAAGGTCTCTGAAAACTGGGGCTCTCGCGAATGACCTGGCTACATAAATTGCTAGAATATGAAATAACCCATGCCGCGAACACTCTTTGAAAAAGTCTGGGATGAGCACCTCGTAACCGACCCTTCGGGCCAGGCGCCGCTGCTTTATGTGGATCTACACCTCGTGCATGAAGTCACCTCCCCGCAGGCATTTGATGGCTTGCGCTCGGCCGGCCGCAAGTTGCGCGTTCCCGAACGGACCATCGCTACCGTCGACCACAATATTCCCACCGAACCGCGCGGGACTCCGATCCTTGACCCGATCGCACGCAAGCAGATTGAGACCTTGCAGAAGAATTGTCGCGAATTTGGGGTTCGCCTCTTCGATGTGAACTCACCAGAACAGGGTATCGTTCATGTCATTGGGCCTGAACTGGGATTCACCCAGCCCGGCATGACCATCGTATGCGGTGACAGCCACACCAGCACGCATGGCGCACTTGGCGCTCTGGCATTTGGCATTGGGACCTCGGAAGTTGAGCACGTGCTTGCGACCCAATGCCTGCCGCAACGCAAGCCGAAGACGATGTTGATTCAGGTCAACGGCAAATTGAGCGAAGGGGTTTCTGCGAAGGACTTGGCTTTGGGTATCATCGGACGGATTGGCACGGATGGAGCGACCGGGCACGTAATCGAATACGGCGGCGAAGCCGTGCGTTCACTTTCGCTGGAAGGCCGGATGACACTCTGCAACATGAGCATTGAGGCCGGCGCCCGCGCGGGCATGATCGCGCCCGACGAGAAGACGTTCACCTACATGGCGGGGCGTCGTTACGCGCCGCAGGGCAAGGATTGGGAGGAAGCCGTTGCCTACTGGCGCAGTTTGCCGAGCGATCAGGGGGCAAAGTACGACACGGTCATCGAGATCAACGCCAGGGATCTCGCGCCTTGCGTCACCTGGGGCACAAACCCCGGGATGGTTGTACCCATCACGGCTTGTGTTCCCGAACTGCCTGCCAATGGCTCTGATCGAGCCAATGCTCTGCGGATGCTCGACTATATGGACCTCCGGCCCGGCACTCCCATGGAGCAGATCAGGGTTGACCGGGTGTTTATCGGCTCCTGTACCAATTCCCGCATCGAGGACCTGCGGGCAGCCGCGCGAGTTGTCAAGGGACACAAAGTGGCACCAGGGGTGCGCGCGATGGTGGTGCCGGGATCTCAGCGCATCAAGCAAGTGGCGGAGCAGGAAGGCCTCAACCAGATCTTCCAGGACGCAGGATTCGAGTGGCGCGAATCAGGCTGCTCGATGTGTTTGGGAATGAATCCCGACATCCTGAATCCGGGCGAGCGTTGCGCATCAACCAGCAATCGTAATTTCGAAGGGCGCCAGGGACGGGGCGGCCGCACACATCTGGTGAGCCCCATGATGGCTGCAGCAGCAGCCGTAACCGGGCATTTTACCGACATCCGGAACTGGAAGTTCAACTGATCTCCGCCGACATGGCCGGGAGCGCCACCGTAGCGGGGCATTAAGGCCTGAGGAGTTTTAATCCATGCAGCCATTCCGCCAACATACCGGTAAGGTCGCGCCGCTCTATCGCGCAAACGTAGACACCGACCAGATCATTCCCAAGCAGTTCCTGAAACGCGTTGAGAAGACCGGCTTTGGGGAATTCCTATTCAACGACTGGCGCCGTTCCCTTTCCGGCCAACTTGAGCCCTCGTTCGTATTGAACCAGCCGCAATATTCCGGTGCGAGCATTCTGGTCGCCGACAAGAACTTCGGCTGTGGTTCGTCGCGCGAGCATGCCGTATGGGCGCTTGCCGATTTTGGTTTCCGAGCCGTCATCGCGCCTTCGTTTGCCGACATCTTCGCCAACAACTGCGCAAAAAACGGTGTGCTCACGGTTGCGCTTGCGGAGGCGGAATCCGCTGAGGTCGCCCGCAAAGCCGAGGCGCCCGGATATCAGCTTACGATCGACCTCGAGACTTGTACGGTGCAAGACAACGAAGGCTTTCAGGCAAAGTTCAAGATCGACGAATTCACTCGCCACTGTCTGCTCGAGGGCCTGGACGACATCGGCCTCACACTGCAACACCAATCAGACATTTCCCTATACGAGTCCAGGCATCCCGCACCATTTGCGTGGAAGATGTAGTTCATGCAGCGCTTCTCGGTAAAGACCCGAAGGAAACGTGAGGTCCTTGACATCACCGATTACGTCGAGAGGTTGATCGCAGGCGAGAAGCAGACCGGGACCTGCTCCCTCTTCGTTCTGCATACGACCGCAGCGCTCACCACCGCCGATCTTGATCCCGGCACCGATCTCGACCTGCTCGACGCATTCGAAGCCATGGTGCCGAAGCTGCACTATCGACATCCGCATAATCCTGCCCACGTTGGGGATCACATTCTTTCGGCGCTAATCGGAACGTCAGTCTCGTTGCCGATTGAAGACGGAAGACTGCTCCTCGGGACATGGCAGCGGGTCATCCTGCTGGAGTTCGATGGACCGCGAGAGCGGGAACTGGCACTCAGCATCGCCACCGGAGCCTGAGCCTCCAACCAGATTGGGGTGTCAGGCTTTGTGCGTTACCTTGTAAGCCTCGAGGCACCGCTTAGCGGTTTCAAGTTCACCGAAGCGGCTGCCCTCTTGCTCGAGCAGGTAGTATTCAGCTCCCCCCGCGCTCTCTGCCGCATTGAAAATTTCCTGCCATTTGGCGCTGCCTTCGCCAAACAGAACCTGGTATCCCTTGGAGGGGTCGGAAGACCAATCTTTCAAGTGAAGCGAATGGATACGCCCGGGGTTTGAACGTATCCACGTGACCGGATCCGAGCCTGCCTCGAGACAAGTACCTACGTCCAGCTGGAGCATCACCGATGGTTTCGTCTGTTTCGCGAGAACATCCATGGGGCGAGTGCCATCCACAGCCTTCCATTCGGCCTGGTGGTTGTGATAGCCGGGCTTCAACCCTGCGGGTTCAAGCCGCTCAGCGGCGAAGTTCAGCTGATCGGCAATGGCTTTCCACCCATCCGGACTTCCCTTCGGCTCGGAATATGCCATCACCACGTATTTCGTTCCCAGCGCAAGATTCAAATCGCGAGCGCGACTGATGTTCTCCGGGCTGAAACTCTTTTGATCATTGTGCGTCGAATAGCAGCGAATGCCGAGCTCATCCAGCAACTTGCGCATGCTCCTAGCTTGCGCTTCGGTCCACTCAAAGTATGGGGCATAGAATTCCACGCATTGATAGCCCAGCGCAGCAACGGCGCGAACCGTGCCTTCAGGGTCCTGCTTCAAGGCTTCCCGCACGGAATAGAGTTCAAGCCCGATAGGAATGGGGCTCTTTTTGGCGAAGGCGTGCGTGGCGAAGGGCAAGGTTGCAGAGAGAGCAACGAAAGACCGACGGGTGATTTCCATGGCGCACACATGGTACTCCGGAAGGGGGAACAATTTCATCCCGGAGACCAGCCGTTGCCTATTGTCGGAAACTGGAGGGGGAGGGCGCAGGCAAAAATAGAAAGGGTCGCGACATTGGTTATGCTCTAGTCGCCAGCTCTTGCGAGGGAGCTAACAACGTGGAAGCATGTACCGTCACGACCCCCGATGCGATCACTGCTTTCGCAGTTCCGAACCCCAACTGTTCCTCGCAGAATCAGTCGGCTTTTTCGGGTTCGGCCGCTGCTCGAGTCGCCTCGCTCAGCGAATCACCCAGTCTACTTCGGATCAGCAACTGTTTATTTTTGCTAACCCTTTCGACCGTCGACGATGTGAAGTTAACACGCCATGGTGAAATGTCAACGCCCGGAAATTGTGCAATGAAAATTTCTTTATCGTGGATTTGTGGAAATTTAACGCGATGCTGTATACGTGTTTACCTAGCGCTTAGAAATTCAGGCCGAGTTTTGCACAATCCTTCCACAAGCGCCAAAACGCGCCACCGACGTACCAACCAACCGTCTTGACGAAAAGGCGTTCTTCACGCATGTTGTAGAAAGCGGAGTACAGATGGACTTAGTGGCGTACGTTGACGGCGGGTCGCTGGGTAATCCGGGACCTGCGGGAGTTGGGGTAGTCATCGAGGGAGCCATTAACGGACGAGTCACAATTGCCAAATGGGTGGGCCTACAGGACAACAACGTTGCCGAATATCTTGCGCTAGTAGAGGCATTGCAGTGCGCGCTCGCTCTTAAAGCCACAAAACTCCACGTTTATTCCGATTCCGAAGTGATCGTTCGGCAGATGCTCGGCGCATATAACTGCCGCAGCCCGCGACTGTATTCTCTGCACTGGGTCTGCTGCAAGCTGGCGCGATCGCTTGAGTTTTCCATTTCCCACATCGCGCGGGAACGCAACCGTGAGGCCAATCGACTCGCAGGCACTGCTGCCCGCAGCCGGAGAGCGAAAGTGGATTGCAGCGGAGAGGCGTTCCAGGCTCTTGCCTTAGCCCTATAGCACCTATCAATCGGAGCTCGGCCGGTTTCGAAGCCGGGACACACTCCTGATTACACCTCGGTAACCGCGCAGTATCTTCCCTCGCCAGGTTTCTCAGCTTATGCTGTTCACCGAGAACAGAGCCTGCTCCTGGGCTCCTCCAAAGTTTATGCTTCCCTTTCGTCTCTATATGTTGCTGGCGGGCGGCGGAGCTGCCGTATTCGCTGCGTATCTGGTGTTTGGGCGTAAGAAGAAAACCGCGGCGGAAATTGAGCGCGAGCGCCGCGATTGGCTCAACCGGATTGGCCGCATCACGGATGGTACCGTCATCGACGTGCAGGAAATCACGCCCAATGGGCATCCTGCAGCCACCATGCTGATCTTTCAGTACGATGTCGGCGGCGTCTCTTATGAAGCCTCGCAGGACGTGACGCTTTTGCGCCAGTGGATCAATCTCCACTCCTGCCGGTTGGGACTGCCGACTTCGGTCCGCTACGACCCGCAGAACCCGGGCAATTCCATCGTCGTTTCCGAGAAGTGGATGGGACTGAGGCAGTAGCAGGCATTCGACACTCAGCGGTAAACCCTTGTCAACGAAGTGTCTCTTGCTCATCCTCGGCGTACGCTCTAGCGTACCCAATGAGGCTGAGTACTTCTTGAATGAACTCTAGGTCATCCTTAGACTAGAAGCGTGCACATGCACGTCCACGGCGGAGAGGAGCGCACCTCCAAGGTGCTCCGAGTCTCGTTATTTGTCACCGCCGCCTACATCGTATTGCTGGTCATCGCGGGCATTCGCGCACATTCCCTGGCTCTACTCTCTGAAGCTGGACACAACCTCGCCGACTTCGTTGCCCTGCTGCTCTCGCTGGTTGCCGTCTATCTGCACTCGAGACCACCCAACGCCACCCATACCTATGGCTACCACCGCGCGGGAGTGCTGGCTGCATTGGTAAATGCCGCGACGCTCGTCGTCCTGTCGTTCCTCATCTTCTACGAGGCATTTCAGCGGTTCCAGGAGCCGCAACCGGTGCACGCCCGAACCATGATGTGGGTCGCCGCCACCGGCGTCGTGATGAATGGCGTTATTGCGCTCATGCTCTACCGCACGGACCGGGACCTGAACATCCGCAGCGCCCTCTTGCACGAGATTGGCGACACGCTATCTACGGCCGCTGTGATCGCCGGTGGTTGGGCAATTCTCGTCACCCACCAGGCGTGGATCGACTCCGCACTATCAGTGGGGATCGGCGCCCTGATTCTGTGGTCAAGTTTCGGTATCATGCGCGAGACGCTCAACATTCTGCTAGAAGGAACCCCTCGAGGAGTGAAGCTCTCCAAGGTGGAAGCTGCGATTCGCGATGTGAATGGTGTGAATGATGTTCACGACCTGCACGTTTGGAGTATCGGCTCAGAAACCGCTGCACTTTCATGTCACATTTCGATCGCGGATATTCCTCCCTCGGCAAGTGAACGCATCCTGCGCGAGGTGAAGGAGCGTTTGCACCGCGACTTCCGCATCAATCACACCACCATTCAATTCGAGCATGCGGTCTGTGAAGTCGCGCATGGTTGTGTGATTCCCGTGCAGGAAGAGCATACGCATTGAGCACGACCCCTCCACTGAAGGTCGCGCTTCTATGTCTGATCACAACCTCCCTGCTCATGGCGCAATCACAAAGCACACAGGTCGTCGGGCCGGGCAATCATCAGGTGTTCTCGAGCAAACTCGCCGCCGCCGCCATCGAGCGCACTCATCATCATGTTCAGTACATTTCTGACTACGTTCCCATTCCCTATCCCGGGGGTGACGTCCCCGCCGACACCGGAGTTTGTACGGATGAGGTGATCCGAAGCTACCGGACGGTTGGCATCGACCTGCAAAAAGAAGTGCACGAAGACATGATTGAGAATTTCGATGCCTACCCGCATGGTCGCCAAACTCGTCCGGATAAGAACATCGATCACCGCCGTGTGCCCAATCTGATGGTCTTCTTCTCTCGCAAGGGCGAGAAATTGGAGACAACGATTCGCTCCGAGGATTACTCACCGGGCGACATTGTTGCCTGGGATCTTGGGGGAGGGATCACGCACATCGGAATCGTTGTCGACAAGCAGGGGGCGAGCGGGCGTTATATGGTTGTCCATAACATCGGACGCGGACCTCAGATGGAAGATGTACTGTTCGAATGGAAGGTGATCGGACACTACCGGTATTACGGGCCTTAAGCTAACCGCCGATGAGGCCTTTCATCTCATCTTCATTAATGACCCTCACGCCCAACTCTTTGGCTTTGTCGAGCTTCGACCCCGCCTCCGTGCCAGCGACAACATAATCGGTCTTCTTGCTCACCGAACCGGTGACCTTGCCGCCCGCGTCTTCGATCAGCTTCTTGGCCTGGTCCCGAGAGTAGTGCACGAGCGTACCGGTCAGAACAAAGGTCTTCCCCACCAGCTTGGTGCCCCGCTCTTTCTTCTTCCCTCTCATGTTCAGGCCGGCGGCACGGAGTTCCTCGACGAGTTCCCTATTCTTTGGTTCGGAAAAGAACTCGATGATGCTCTTCGCGATCCGCGGACCGACTTCTTCTACCTGCTGCAGTTCCTCTTCGCTCGCGTCCATTAATGCGTCCATGTCGCCGAAGTGTTCAGCGAGGAATTGAGCCGTGCGCTCACCGACGAAGCGGATGCCGAGGCCAAAAATGACTCGCTCGAGCGGCAGCTTCTTTGAATTCCCGATTTCCCTGAGGATGTTTTCGGCCGATTTGTCGCCCATACGTTCAAGGCTCAGGAGCTTCTGTTTCGTGATCTTGTATATGTCCGCGACATCCTTGACCAAGCCTTGGTCCGTGAGCTGGGTTACCAGCGCATCACCCATGCCATCGATATTCATCACTCCGCGCGAAGCAAAATGCAGAATTGTTTCTCGCAGCTTGGCCGGACACTTCTGATTGACGCAGCGATGATCGGCCTCGCCTTCGGTGCGAACTACATTCCCCCCGCACACGGGACAGTTGTGCGGCATGACGAACTCGCGAGTTCCGCGAGGATGGTCCTTGTCGTCCACCACGCGCGTGACTTTCGGGATGACGTCTCCCCCACGCTCGACTTCCACCCAGTCGCCAATCTTCACCCCCAGCCGTTCGATTTCGTCCATGTTGTGAAGCGTGGCGCGACTGACGGTTGTGCCGCCGATGGGAACGGGCTTGAGCGCCGCTACCGGTGTGAGTTTGCCGGTGCGCCCCACCTGAACCAGAATGTCCTCTATCTTCGTGAGACCGGCACGAGCAGCGTACTTGTATGCAATGGCCCAACGGGGAGCTTTGCCCGTGAATCCGAGCTGGCGCTGGAGACCGATGTCATTCGCCTTGATCACGACACCGTCGATCTCATAGGGCAGAGATTCCCTCTTTTGCTCCCACTCTGAGATGAATTGCCAAACCTCGTCGAAGTTCTTCGCCAGGGCCCGGCGGGGATTAACTTTGAATCCGGCGGAGTCGAGCGCGTTGAGAGTTTCCCATTGGTTGTCGAAGATGCTGGCGCCGTTCGCCATGAGGATGTAGGCGAAATAATCCAACCTTCGTTGGGCAGTAATGCTTGGTTCCAGTTGTCGCACCGTCCCTGCGGTAGCGTTCCTGGGATTGGCAAAGACGGAGAGGCCGTGTTTCTCGCGTTCCTCGTTCATTTTTTTGAAAGACGCGATTGGCATGAGCATTTCGCCGCGAACTTCAAAGCCGCCGGGAAGGCCTGACTTCTTCAATTTCTGTGGTGCAATCCCAAGCGGAACCGTTCGCACGGTACGAACGTTGGTGGTTACATCCTCGCCCACGCTTCCGTCGCCGCGGGTAATGCCCCGCAAGAGCTTGCCGCTTTCGTATCGGAGCGCCAGCGACATGCCATCAAGCTTCAGTTCGCAAACGAATTCGACGTCTTTTCGCCCGCTCAGCTCATGCACCCGGCGCTCCCAGTTGCGCAGGTCCTCTTCCTTGTAGGCGTTGTCCAGGGACAACATCGGAACCGTGTGCGGGACTTTGACGAACCCCTCGCGTGGCTTGCCTCCAACCCGCTGAGTGGGCGAATCGGGGGTGATCAGTTCGGGATGCTCGGCTTCGTTTCTTTTCAGCTGGTTCATCAGCTGATCGAATTGCGCATCGGTGATCTCGGGATCGTCGAGTACGTAATAACGGTATTCGTGATGGCGGATTTCCTCGCGCAGGCGCTCGATGTCCATCTGGGGATCTTCCGATTTCATTGCAGGCTATTTCAACACATCTGGAATGATTCTGGGGATCCACGCTGATGTGAGGGCCGAACTATGGCGCCGTCAATTCGAAAGCCGGATAGTTTTCCGCGATGTCCCCGAATGTCTCCGGCGGCGATCCCGCTTGAACGGGAAAATACCGTTGCACTTCGGTATGAAAGCGATCGAGATAGGCTTTCAATACTGCCGGTTTCTCGGTTGGGGAGAGTGGCCGCAGTCGAAATCGCTGCTGGTATCGCCCCCTTTTGAGCGTGACCTCCCCCGAGGCTTCCGCGTTACGAACCCATTGGGTGCGACCGCGAGGCGCAACCAAGAATCGTTGCCCGTTCATGTCCAAAAGATCAATCGGAGTTGAGTAGATCTTGCCGGTCTTTCGTCCTCGCACCTGAAGCAAATAGTTGTAGGAAAATCCCAATCCCATTCCCACCAAGGACCCGTAGATCCGGTTAAAAAATCTCTCTACGCGAGAGGGAGCGTGAAAGTCAGGCATCGATGCCATGCACCTAATTCTAGTCTCTGTGGCATCCTATTGCTGGCCGTGGCAGTGCTGCCAGAATGGGGATTTTATGCCTCGTACTCAATTGCTTCAGCAAGTAGTCGCAATTACCTTGATCAGCGTTCTCGTCTCTCCGGCATGGGCTGCTTCGCCTGCAACCCCCCAACTGCCAGATCCGGGCAACGCTCGCATGTCGCGCGAGGATCAGCAGAAATTGGGGTTCCAGGCGATGGGAGAAGTCTATAAGCAAATGCCCGTGCTCCCGGATTCAACTCCCCTCACGCAGTACGTCCAGAGACTGGGCAAACGACTGGTGAAGCAAATCCCGCAGCAATATTCCTGGCCCTACGAGTTCCACGTGATTGCGCAAAAGGAAATCAACGCATTTGCTTTACCCGGGGGACCGATGTTCATCAACATCGGAACGGTTGCGGCGGCGGAGAACGAGGCGCAACTCGCGGGCGTGATGGCGCACGAAATGTCGCACGTATATATGCAGCACTCAGCCAAGCAGGCAACTTCGACCAAGCGCACCATCGCCCAAATCATCGGCGCCGCGGGAGGGATTCTGGGGGGCAGTGCGCTGGGTAACCTGGCACGCGCCGGCATTCAATTTGGCGCCGGCACGCTGCTCTTGAAGTATTCCCGCGAGGACGAGGCGCAGGCCGACTCGGTTGGCGCCGTCATCATGTACAAAGCCGGCTACAACCCGATGGAGCTTGCGAACTTCTTTGAAATTCTTAACAAGGAGGGTGGAGGGCCACCCCAGTTTCTGAGCGATCACCCGGCCCCCGGAAACCGGGCAGCCGCCATCGACAAAGAAATCAAGCCCTGGCCGGCAAAACAGTATGTCAGCAGCAGCCAGGATTTTCAGTCAGCCAAAAAGCAGGCAGCCTCAACGAAGGGTTACACCCAGCAGGAGATCGCGGAAGGGGCAAAGTCGGGTCGCTGGGCAAGAGAGAACATGCAAAGTGGTGCTGTGCCGGCAAGTTTGAAACAAACGGTGGCCAGCGGAGGGACTGCCTCGCAAACGGGGGTGCCGGAAACCATTTCAAATGTCACGTTTGAGCAGATCCGCCCCAGTGGCGATTTCACGCAAGCGCAGGGTAACGGATTCTCCATCTCCTATCCTTCAAACTGGGCGACAGCTTCGGGGCAGAATTCTTTGACGATTGCGCCCAAGGCGGGTGTGGGACAGAACGCGATTGCGTATGGTGTTGTTACGAGTACCGTACAGGACCCGAAAGCCAGCTCCCTCGACCAAGCGGCGCAAGACCTGATCGAAAACCTGCAGCAGTCGAATTCCGGAATGCGACAGAACAGCAGCGTTCACAGCACGTCGGTGAATGGCATTCAAGGTCGAGAGGTGGATCTCTCGAGCACCTCCCCCATTCAGCAGAGTGGATCATCACTTCCGGAACGTGACAGGCTGGTGCTTCTGCCGGTTTCCAACGGGAACTACTTGTACCTCATCTTCATTGCGCCCGAGCGGGATTTCGGAGCGCTCGAGCCAACATTCGGAAAGATGCTGGAAAGTTTACGGGTTCCGTAGCGAGATCTCGAGCTGTCTAACATCCATGGGGTGCAACGAAAAACCCTTCCATTTCTGGAAGGGTTGGCAAGTGGCCGAGGCCGACTAGCCGCGAACGACGTTTGCTGCCTGGAAGCCCTTGGGGCCCTTGAGCAGGTCGAACTCAACGGTCTCACCCTCGTTGAGCGTGCGGTAGCCGTTTTCCTGGATGGCGGAGAAGTGCACGAAAACGTCTTCGCCAGTTGACCGTTGAATGAAGCCGTAGCCTTTCGCCCCGTTGAACCACTTTACTGTACCCTTCTCTCTCACAAAAAACTCCTTTCGCCTCTGTTTGAAGTTTTGCTCATGCTCTTCGCGAAGCAGTGCGACTCAAAAGCCCCCCTCAAAGAGCAAAGCATTCTTATCTTTAGGCTTGTTCCGCAGATCGTGCCGTCTGCCCCAAAAAGCAAAAGGCTTCGATCCGTTCCGAGGAAGAAGTCTCAGGCGGATCCAAGCCCCGATGTGTATTCGCGAGTTCGACGACGTGGCACTGCACAAATAAGCCCAATTCAAGACTTGGTGCTTTTCGGACTGGGCACCAAAGCTCGCGTCATATTATTCAGGAACTTACCTCTTGCGCAACAAAAAATTTACAAAACTCTGACGCTATTGTGATCTTCCGTCTTCGCGAACGAGATTTGTTCTTCCGATAAACTCGCAAGTCTTTGATAAGATTGATGAATCTTGTCGTTCCTAACTCCCGAAACAAAAACTGCGGTGACACCTTCCGCCAAGCTGAAGTTGCGCTGGCCCAAGTTTCGATATCTTTACCGGCTGACGGTTTCGACGCTTGGCTACCTGCTTCACACTGAGGTGCACACCTTCGCTTTTTCCGTCGCTGCCAACGCGATCTTGTCGTTTTTTCCGTTTGTGTTGCTGCTGATGAATCTGGTCCGCCGGGTTTTCCACTCGCGCGCCATGTATGACGTTATCGTGGAGCTGCTGCGGGACTACCTCCCGGCTGGCCAAGACTTTGTTATTCGGAACCTGACAGCCATGTCGTCGGCCCGTAACCGAGCTCAGGTGTTTTCGTTCGTTATTTTGCTGGTGACCTCAACCGGAGTTTTTATGCCGTTAGAGGTCGCCCTGAACCGGGTGTGGCGTTTCCCAAAGAATCGTTCCTATTTGGGGAACCAGCTGATCTCCCTCAGTTTGGCCTTTGCCTGCGGCATCCTCGCCCTGGTCTCGATTGCGCTGAGCGCCGGGAACGCGGTGTTGCTGCGAACTCTGACTTTTGGGCACGACTTCTTTCTAGTGCGTGCCCTGGGGTTCCTGACCGCGAAGGTTTTTGCCACCATTGCGAGTATGGTCATTTTCTTTCTGATCTATTGGCTGTTGCCGAATGGAAAGGTACCCGCGAAGGCAGTGTTGCCGACCGCGGTCATCATGGGCTTGCTTTCTGAAGTCGTGAAGTACTCCTACATCATTGCCCTGCCCCGCCTTAACTTCCAGGAGGTATATGGGCCATTCGCTCTCTCGGTCAGCATGATGTTCTGGGCATTCCTCTTAGGACTGCTATTGCTGACCGGCGCGCACCTCTCGGCGCAGAAGATCTTTCTCCGACAGGAATGACCCGCGAACAAAGTCGGAAGTCACAGACACTCCCTTATTTCCGCTTCGCTAAGGGTGTGATCGGAACTCTTGGCGCGCTGGTAGATGCGCTCGACGATATCGTCGGTCGCAGAAATGCCGCGCTGCTGAAGCCAGAATAGAACGTTGGATTTTCCGCTCATCGGTCCAACATCGATTACCTGATCGAGACCGAATAGATGCGAAGGCACGCCCGAATACACCCCATTCGCGAGTTCCGTGCCACCTTTCTTATACGCCTTGATCACGGCAGAAGCATGAACGCCGGTAGCGGTGCGGAATGCGTCCTCGCCAATGACCGGATAGTTTGGCGGAATTGCTACCCCGGTAGTGCGGGACACCAGCTCGCAATAGTCTTTCAGTTTGGTCAAGTCCTGTTTGTCCCAGGGGGGAACGCCCATCAATTTGAGGTTCACGAGCATCTGATCCATTTGCGTATTGCCGACACGTTCTCCAGCCCCGAGCGCGCACCCGTGAACGCAATCGGCCCCAGCCGCAAGCGCCGCAAAGGAGTTCGCCACCGCAAATCCGCGATCGCAATGCCCGTGCCAATCGACGCGAACCTTCTCCCCGGAGGGCTTCACAACTTCGTCGATCAAGAACTTCGTAACCGCGTATGCGCCCGGCGGCGTTGAATGCCCGGCGGTATCACACACAACCACCGCCCTTGCTCCGCAATTGATGGCTGTCGCGTACAGCCGTTTGATCATTTGCGGGTCACAGCGGCTGGTGTCCTCGGTTACGTACATCGAGTCCAGTCCTAGCGAGACGGCATACTGAATCGCATGTTCCGTGGTTTTGAGGAGAAAGTCTTCCGTCCAGCCTTCGGTGTAACGGCGAATGGGACTGGATCCGATGAAGGTCGCTGCCTCAATTTTCAGACCCGTACGCTGCACGATTTCCGCAATAGGTCGAATATCATTTTCGTGCGTACGAGCGGCACAGTTTGCGCGGATCCTCATCCGGTTTTGCGCCATCTCCCGCGCCAGCGCTTCGACGTGTTCGATCGCACGCGGACCTGCTCCGGGAAGCCCCAGGTCCAACGAGTCCAAGCCAAGCGCCTCCATCAGGTGGAGGATTTCAATCTTTTCTTGAATCGAGGGATCACGGACGGAAGGCGATTGTAGGCCATCGCGCAAGGTCTCGTCGTTCAACTGCACGGGTCCCTTCGGCACAAGCAGCCCTGCCGAGGCCTGATTCCAGTCAAAGATGAGTTCGGAGGGCTTCATGAATGGAGCTCACGAACCGAATCGGAGTGGGAATCATTGTACGCGATGCGAAAACTCGCAGACCGCGTACTTGGTCGGATTTGTTATGCTAAACGCTGCCCATGCGCCTCTTTGTCGCGCTCGATATCCCGGAAACGATTCGCCAGCGAATTGCGTCGTTCATAGAGGAGGTTCGCGCTCTTGTCCCAGTCGTACGCTGGGTTGCTCCCGAATCGCTGCACGTAACTCTCAAGTTTATTGGTGAGCGGCCTGACGCGATGGTGCCGAGCATTGAAGAGAGTCTGCGCAAAATCTCTTCCCCGGCAATTCAGATTTCGTTTCGCGGCTGCGGCTTTTTCCCGACGGAGAAGTCGGCGCGCGTATTTTGGATCGGCATCGAAGCGGGAAGTGATTTGAACCAACTGGCGACGCGGATTGAAGGCGAACTGCGACCGCTGGGAATCGAGGATGAGAAGCGCGCATTCAGCCCACACCTGACTCTCGCACGTGCGGGAAACGTCTCGGGAGCCCCTGAGCGGCAGCCCAGCGATAAGTCGAATCGCCGTTTCTCCCTTCTACAAGCGAAATTGCGAGCGATGCCCCCGCTCGATTTTGGCAGAATGAATGCCATCGAATTCTTTCTGTACCGCAGCCAGTTGTCGAGTCGGGGCGCGCAATACTCAAGGGTTGCGCGTTTCGCGCTGAGCGAAGCATGAGCATCGAACACCCGATCGCGGCCGTCCTGATCTCGGCTTATCTGCTCGGATCGATTCCCTTCGGGTACCTGCTGGTGCGGCTGATCTTCGGCGGCGATGTGCGGCAAACCGGTAGCGGGAGTATCGGCGCGACCAACGTGTCGCGTACCTCACCGGTATTAGGGCTAATCACATTATTTCTCGATGCTCTCAAGGGATTCGCGGCCGTCAGCATGGTCCTAGTGTGGCTGCCCGGTACCCCCCAACTCGCGTTCGCAGCGGCATTCGCCGCAATCTGCGGACACGTCTTCCCCGTCTGGCTCCGATTCCGCGGAGGCAAGGGAGTCGCCACCGGCTTGGGCTCGTTTGTGCTGTTGGTACCTAAGGCGGTCTTGATCGCAATAGCCCTGTTTTTGGCCCTGGCTGCAGCCTTCCGCTGGATAGCCCTCGGATCCATTGTGGCGAGCGCCTCCCTTCCGCTTGTCGCATACTGGTTAGGCGAGTTCCATCAAGGCTCCCAAGCCCCGCAGGCTAGTCCGGTTGGGCGGGCGCACCCGGTCTTCTGGCTCACCGCCGGCGCGCTACTGATTGTCGCCAGACATTACAAGAACATCCGCCGCATGCTGGCGGGAAGCGAACCGCGTTTTCAGATCTCCCACAAATGAGCAGAATTGCAATTATCGGAGCCGGCGCGTGGGGAACCGCACTTTCGATTGTTCTCGGACGCCAGAATCGTCACGAAGTTCGGCTGTGGGCTTACGAGGAACAGGTTCGCAAAACGATTGCGTCTACGCGCAAGAATGAGTTTTTCCTGCCGGACCATCGCATTCCGGAATGCGTCGCCGTCACTGATAATTTAGCCGAAGCTTCCAAAGACGCCGCATTCGTCGTCGGCGCCATGCCATCGCAACATGCCCGTGCGTTGTTTGAGAGACTTTCACCTCATCTAGGGCGGGAAACGATGGTGGTCAGTGCAACCAAAGGGCTGGAGCAGTCCACTTTGCTGCGCATGTCGGAGCTGATTTGCCTGGTCGCCCCTCACCTGTGCAGCGTAGGCGCACTGAGTGGACCGAGCTTTGCAGCGGAAGTTGCGCGCGGGGATCCAACCGCATTGGCAATCGCCTCAAGCGATCCCAATCTCACCAATTCGGTGCAACGCGAGTTCAGCGACAGCAGCTTCCGCCTCTACCGGAACGATGACACCGCCGGCGTAGAACTTGGCGGGTCGCTCAAGAATGTCATCGCCATTGCCGCCGGGGTTTGCCACGGCCTCGGCTTGGGGCACAACTCCATCGCCGCGCTGATCACCCGAGGTCTCGCGGAAATGACGAGACTCGTTGTCGCCTGCGGAGGCCGCCCCGAGACGACAGCGGGACTTGCAGGGCTGGGCGACCTTGTCCTGACCTGTACGGGGGATCTTTCGCGAAACCGGTCGGTGGGGGTCGAACTGGGACGCGGCCGCAAACTGCCCGAAATTATTGCCGCCATGCATGGCCAGGTTGCAGAAGGCGTCTTCACAACCAATGCCGCAGTGCAACTGGCTCGCTCGCATAGAGTGGAAATGCCCATCACCGAGCAGATGTCATTCATTCTTAATGAAGGGAAACCACCCCAGCAGGCCATTCAGGAACTGATGGCCCGGGAATTCAAGAGCGAAGCCGCCGTCGCAAGGTCGAAACCTTGGGCGAAGTAATCACAAGGTAACCTGAACGTGCAGAACTCGTGTTCCACCACTTTTTACGGTACTTCGGTAACGGGAAGCGCCGATCCCTTCTCGGAAGCCAATCCGCACGACCTTAGAATTGGTCCTTGTAACTCCCCGAAAAACGTTTCCCGGAGACAGACGCAGCTTGTTCTCGAAGATTCTGCCGTCACGCGTACCTATTCTCTACGTGATCCTGAGTGTGCTGGTGCTCATCAGCGTGGTGCCGATGTATTTCTACTCGGCCCAAGTGCAGTCGAGCAACCGGCAGGCCCTGATCACAAACGAGCGTATGCTGCAAAATACTCTGGCGCTGGCCATCGCGGACGATATTTCCCAGCACCAGGAATCGTTTCGGCTGATGCAGCAGAACCTCGCGTCGGCCTTACAGGTGGCGAGCGGCAATGATTTAAACGGCGACCATGTGCAGGCACCGGAGCTGCGTGCGCTGCTCGAGAACTTCGTTTCAGCCTCCACGGATTTGGATTACGCGACTCTACTCAACTCCGAAGCGAAAGGTGTTTCGGCCGGCCGTATTGAGCCGGATGCTTTCCTGCAACGTGAACTTGAGCAAGCCTATGCCGCGGCGCGGGATTCCCGTGCCTACAACGGACAGCCGCTTGTGGTCGGCAATGGTAAGTCGCAGCACACCGTGATGTTGGTTAGTACGCCAATCGTGTACAGCGGGCGCTTTCTGGGCATGATCGCCTCCGTGGTTGATCTTGGATATCTCATTCGCCGTTTAGAAGACATCCAGCGCGGCGGACTGAGGCCCTACGTGGTGGACAGACAGGGCAGGCTGATAGCCGGGGCAAATCCCGAATACGCGACTGGCCAGGACATGAGCAACCTGGAGATCGTCCGCAATTTTGTTGACGAAGGTGGTAAGGCCACCATGGTGGCCGCGACTCGTGAGTTTACGGTGGGTACAGGCAGGAAAGCCGTCGTAATGCTCGGCACCTACAGTCCAGTGATCAACCTGAATTGGGCGGTCATCGTACAAAAGCCGGCCGCCGAAGCCTATAGCAGCGTCTATGAAATGCAGCGCACTGCACGCTGGCTTGCGATCGTGACCATCGCGCTCAGCATCCTGGTCGGTATTTTCGCTGCCCGGCGCATCACCAATCCGCTTGAAGTCCTGACCGAGACAAGTCATGCCATCGCACGCGGCGACTTCTCGCAGCGTCTGCAACTCAAGAGCCGCACTGAAATCGGCGAACTCGCTACTACCTTTAACTTCATGTCGGAAGAACTCGAACACTTTGTCGAGGACCTGAAGCGGGCCGCGACCGAAAACCGCGAGCTGTTCATGAACTCGATCCAGATGCTCGCGGGAGCGGTTGACGAAAAGGATCCCTACACCCGCGGCCATTCCGATCGCGTCACCAAGTATTCGGTCTTGATCGCCAAAGAGATGGGACAAAGCGAGGAGTTCCGGGAAATCGTGCGCGTTTCTGCGCAGCTGCACGATGTGGGCAAGATCGGAATTGAGGATCGGATTCTGAAGAAACCTGGTGCACTCACGGCCGAAGAGTTCGAGATCATGAAGACGCATACCACCAAGGGAGCAAACATCCTGCGTCCCGTCTCTCAACTTAAGGAGATGATTCCGGGAATCGAACTGCACCACGAGTCGCTGGACGGGCGCGGTTACCCGCACGGATTGAAAGGCGAAGAGATTCCCATCTTGCCTCGTATTATCGCCGTCGCCGACACCTTTGACGCCTTGACCACGAACCGGCCTTATCAGCAAGCGCGCGATGCGGACGACGCACTACGCATCATTCGTTCGGTTTCTGGTAAACGTCTCGACCCAACCGCGGTTGCCGCCCTGGAAGCGCTTTACAAACGGGGCGAAGTGCGAGTTCCACGAACTCATCTGGTGGCGGCCAAGATCGCTGCCGCCGCTGCAAGCGCGGGATCAACGGGACCGGCGACCGGCGAAACCAATGGCCCCCCAATGTCGATCGTGATGGATCGCAACTAGACCCACTGGCAGCAATCTCAACCGATTCGCCCCCGCTATAATTGAAGAGCGATAGCTTTCGCTTTTCATGATTCAAACCTTATTTGGCAGCATAGAAGAACAGAAGAAAACCGGCCTGTTTGATCGAATGAAACAGGCCGTCAGCCGCACGCGTGAGAACCTGAGCGAGCGGATCGACGAAGTTGTCCCCTTCAACAAAGAAATCGACCGCAACACACTCGACGATTTAGAAGCCACGCTGATCGGCAGCGACTTGGGCTCGGCGACAACTCATCAAGTGCTCGAAAACCTGCGCGAGAAAGTGGATCGCAAGCAGATCGGGAACCTGGATGAGCTCAAACGGTTGCTCAAGCAGGAACTGCTGGCAATCCTGAACTCCGCGAACACGCCGCCCGTCGAACGCGAAGAAGGCGTGCCTGGAGTCGTGCTCGTGGTTGGCGTGAACGGCACGGGTAAGACAACGACCATTGGAAAGCTTGCGCAATTGTTGCGCTCCGAGGGCAAAACGGTTTTGCTGTGCGCTGGCGATACCTTTCGTGCCGCCGCGATCGAGCAACTCGAGGTCTGGGGGCAGCGAACTGGGACCGAGGTGATTCGAACCAAGTCCGGAGGTGATCCAGCTGCGGTGCTGTTTGACGCACTGCAGGCCGCCAACGCGCGCCATCTTGACTGCGTTATCGTGGACACCGCCGGTCGCTTGCACACAAAGACGAACCTCATGCAGGAATTGGAAAAAATCCGGCGCACAGCTCAGCGAATCATTCCGGGCGCCCCTCACGAAGTCTTGCTCGTGATCGACGCAACCACTGGACAGAACGGGCTCCAACAAGCCAAGCTGTTCACCGATGCAGCAGCGGTCACCGGCGTCGTACTAACGAAGCTTGATGGAACAGCCAAGGGCGGAGTCGTGGTCGCCATAGCGCGGGAGTTGGGACTACCCGTACGCTACGTAGGCGTCGGAGAAAAAGCGACGGACCTTTTGCCGTTTGACCCGCAGGGGTTTGTGGACTCCCTGTTCTCCTAATCGCGTACGGTTTGCCAAACTTTGAACACGCACGTGGGTACTTCTCCAGAAACCGACTTTCGACATCTGCGCCATGCACTACGCCTGGCAGAAAAAGGGTTTGGGCTCGCCTCTCCCAATCCGCACGTGGGCGCGGTGCTGGTGGATGCCGAGGGAGAGATCGTCGGCGAAAGTTTCCATACCTACGACGGCCTGAAACATGCAGAGGTACTGGCGATCGAGCAGGCGGGAGCCAAGGCCCGTGGGGCAACGCTCTATCTGAACTTGGAGCCGTGTTCCCATCAGGGGCGGACCGGCCCGTGTGCGGACGCGGTGATTGCCGCCGGGATCAAGCGGGTTGTGGCGTGCACGCCCGATCCGAATCCGGCAGTGAGTGGACGGGGTTTCGCCAAGTTGCGGCAAGCAGGTATCCAGGTAGCTTCAGGGTTACTCGAAGAAGAAGCACGCCCCCTCAATGATGCGTTTGCGAAATATATTCGATATCGTATCCCGCTTGTGACGCTGAAAGCCGGCATGACTCTCGACGGAAAGATCGCTCCACCACCCGAGGGAATGGCGACTGCTTCGGAGGTAGGCACGGGAGGCCCGACGGGGGGGTGGATCACAAGCGAAGAGGCGCGTGCGCACGTGCAATTGCTTCGGCATCAGCACGACGCCATTTTGGTGGGCGTGGGCACGGTGATCGCCGACAACCCGCTGCTTACCGATCGTACGGGCCTGTCCCGACGGCGGCGCCTTCTGCGGGTGATTCTGGATTCTCACCTGCGCTTGCCGTTGCAATCGCGTGTTGCACAAACCGCGAATGACGACGTACTGGTGGTTTGCTCATTTGCTGAAGAAAAGAAGAAACAAACGCTACTGGATCATGGCATCCAGGTAGAACAAGTGGCCAGTTCTGGTCCAGATGGGCGGCCGGACCTCGAGGCCATCTGCCGCAAGCTCGCGGAGCGTGAAATCACCAGCGTGATCATTGAAGGCGGAGCCCTGGTGAACTGGACAGCCTTGGCATCGGGCGTGGCTGATAAGGTTTTCTTCTACTACGCGCCGAGGATTTTGGCGGGTATTGGTTCGGTCCCGTTTGCTGCCGGCCCGGGATTCCGTCGTATGAGCGAGGCCGCACACCTCAAGTGGTTCCGGCTGCACCGATTTGGCGAAGATTTCGCGGTCGAGGGATATTTGAGGGATCCCTATTTGGATTGACGTCGAAACTCATGACCACAGATTTACACGAATCGTCGCGGACTCATTCGATTGGTCCCCGCGTTGATCTCTAAGGATTGAAGCTCTTATGTTCACTGGAATCATTCAAGAAGTTGGCAAGGTGATTGCGGTTACGCAGCAAGATGAAAAACGTCGCCTCACCGTCTCCTGCTCCAAGTTACTACCTGAGCTCAAGCAGGGCGACAGCATGGCCGTGAGCGGTGTTTGTCTAACGGCCGTTGACCTCAACAATCAATCGTTTACGGCCGATCTTGCGCAAGAAACTTGGAAGCGAACGTCCTTCTCGCGTATTCAGGAAGGTGCACTGGTAAATCTCGAGCTTCCGATGCGCGCAAGTGGCCGTTTCGACGGGCATATAGTGCAGGGGCATGTTGACGGGACGGGAAGATTTGTTTCATTGGCTCAGATCAAAGGTGGCAACGACTATTTGCTCACGATTCATGTCCCCTCGGAGCTGACCCGTTACATCGTCAACAAGGGATCTCTCGCGATTGAGGGAATCAGCCTGACCGTGGCCGCAACCGAAGGTTTAAACGTTCGCGTCGCGATCATTCCACAAACCGCTGAAATGACGAACCTGGGGTCCTTAGAGCCAGGCGATCCAGTCAATTTGGAAGTGGATGTCATTGCAAAGTACGTCGAAAAGATGATTGCGCCACCAAATGCGCAGAGTGTTCTCACGATAGAGGAACTGATACGGGCGGGGTTCTGAAAGGGCTTACAATCGAAAGGCTTCAGGGGGGCGACCCATGATTCGAGGAAACCTCCTCCTGCATCTATATCCTTGGACACATTGACTTCTCTTCTGGTTCTACCTAGATTGGAAGCAGTTCTTTGAATGGTCGATCCCACAAATGGGGGCGTCACGGTTTCGACGGAGATGCTTGCGGCCAGAAGGCATGCCGGGGTGCACACACCCGCAATCGCGTGCAAAATGATAATTGCCAATCAACAGATGGCATACGCTGCTTAATTAATTAAGTAGCCGCCCTCCGCTGCTTTGCCCGTGGGCTGCGGAAGGGCGTCGCACAGCGGGCTGGCTTTTTCCGCTACGTCTGGGTGGAGAAGGCGAGATCTACAGGCTAGCGGTATCCGTTTCTTGTCCGTTCTGAGCGGCGACCGCGAACGTCTCTGGGTAATGCCAGAGGCAGGAACGCGACTAAGCATGTAGGCTTCTGACCAGTAACATTTTCGGACGCGGGTTCGACTCCCGCCGCCTCCACCAATTTGGCTTGGGTTGACTTCTTCAAATTCTCGCCTTCCCTGCCTTGGACAGCATTCGTGAAAATAGCATAGATGCTTATTTTCGTTTATCATTAATTTTGAAAATAACGCTGATTCTTATTTTCGCGGGTGAAAAGCGCTTTGCCTAAAGTCGGTGAAATACCGGGAAAAACTGTGGTCCTGGGAAGCTACTCGGCATTCGTACCCGCTCCCTTGCCGCCCAAACTCGACTGGACGGCAAGGTTAATTGGAACCCTCTCGGATGCTGACCGCCTTATCGGAAGGCTCGCTGGAGAGGGGGGGCGGCTGCCCAACCCTCATATTTTGATTCGGCCGTTCGTTCGACGCGAGGCTGTTCTGTCGAGCAAGATTGAGGGGACGCAAGCTACTCTTGGTGAGTTGTTGGCCGCAGAAGCCGGGGCTGTGGTAGACCGAAGTCCAGACGATCTCCGAGAAGTTGGCAATTACGTTGTAGCTCTCGAACACGGTATTGCCCGCCTCAAGAAACTTCCTCTCTGCGTCAGACTCGTGCGTGAGCTGCACGAGAAACTCATGACCGGTGTCGCGGGGCACCGTGCCACCCCGGGGCGTTTCCGTACCGTTCAGAACTGGATCGGGAAGCCCGGCAGCACTGCGGCCACTGCGTCCTATATTCCGCCTCCGCCCGGAGAAGTCGAGCCGTGCCTTGCGACGTGGGAGACGTTCTTGCACGAATCGAAGCTACCGCCTCTTGTCACCATCGGTTTGATCCATTATCAGTTCGAGGCCATTCACCCATTTTTGGATGGGAATGGCCGTGTCGGGCGTCTATTGATCACGCTGTTTCTGATCGAACGACAGATTCTTCCGACGCCGCTCCTTTACTTGTCGGCGTTCTTTGAGGCATCGCGGCGCGACTACTACGATGGTCTGCGCGGAGTCAGCGAACGCGGAGCATGGAACGATTGGCTCGAATACTTCTTGCTCGGAGTCGCACGAATGTCCGAAGACGCGTTAAGCCGAGCCACACGCATCAACCAGTTGCTTGCTCAATGGCAGCGAAAGGTGTCCGGTGAGTCCACAAACAATCCGCTACGTCTGGTCGAACTCGTTGGCGCAAATCCGTTCATCACGACAAAGGGGGCGTCAGAAACATTGGGAATTGCATTTACAACAGCCCAGCGCACGATTGAGCGGCTTGAGCGTGTCGGTATTGTCAAACAAGTTGGCCAGGCAAAGCGGGGCCGGGTGTACTGTGCGCGAGAGTTACTTGATATCCTCGAGGAGCCTGCACGACTAAACACCCGCTAGAAAACTGTCAATTCGAGGTGGCTTCCGTGTGCTCCTTCCTCCTCTGCTTCATGCCGGTTTATGCCGGCACATATGAATCTCCGTTGCACTCAGAATGTCCCGAGCAGACATTTTGTCCCTGTTTTGTCCCTTCAATATAGAGAGATAGGGATCAGTGCAGCTTATCTAATTGAGAATGCGATGTTTATTTTATGGTGACGGCGCGACTCCCGCCGCCTCCACCATTAGCACTTACATCCCACGCCGGCTGCAGCCGCAATCTCGGAAGCAAAAACTAACGCTATAGCCCGTTGCGAAAGGATATGCCGAATTCAGCGTGGCTGCGTAAAAATCCCTGGTGCTTCCTGGAGCTCATGGAAGAAGGCCGCGTAGCGACAGTTTTTTACCGACAAATGGCATCAAGCCTTGACTTTTTATTGTGGTCATAATAAAATGACCATATGAAAACAGTTCCTGCAGCCAAGTTCAAGGCCAATTGTCTGGCACTCATGGATAAGGTCCAGGAGACTGGCGAGTTTGTGGTGATTACCAAGCACGGTAAACCGGTGGCGAAGCTAGTCCCAGCCGAACGCGAGCGCAGGAATATGTGGGGCGATCTCGCCGGCACAGTTAAGATCCTTGGAGATATCGAGTCGCCAGTTACAAACGACTGGGAAGCGTCGTGATCGTTCTCGACACCCATGTGCTGGTGTGGCTGAGAACCTCTCCAGATCAGCTCTCGAAAGCCGCGGCGGACGCCATTCGCAAGCAACTCAAGAGCGATTGCGTCTCGATTGCGGCAGTGACACTTTGGGAGCTGAGCTGGCTTGCGACCAACGGCCGAATTGACCCTGGCGGGACAGTACCAGCTTTCCTGAAGAAGATCACTGCCGGGGTGGTGATCCTCCCTTTGACCATCGAGATCGCTGCGCAGGCGGCTGCATTCCCGGTGGCTTCCTACCCACGAGATCCGGCTGATCGGCTGATTGGAGCGACAGCATTAACCTCCGGGACTGATCTCGTGACAAAAGACAATGCAATCCGCCGAAGTTCTCTGGTGAGGACAATCTGGTAGTCCAGACTGGACCTTTTCGGGAGAACTGTACGCTTCTATGAGAAGGTTAAGAAGGTTACAAAAGTCAAGGCCGACGTACGACACCGAACGACAACATCAAATTTTGTCCCTGTTTTGTCCCTTCAATCTAGCGAGATCGAGGTACAGACGATTTATCACATTGATAATTAAATGCTTATTTTGTGGCGACGGCCCGACTTCCGCCGCCTCCACCACATAATTTCTTAGTCACTTCCTGGCAACTATTATCTCCCAGTCCCTCGCGGTGCAGGTCTTGTTTGCATGGAGATCCAACTGAAATTCAGCCGACGTTGTAACTTCTCCCGCCGTTTGGCGAAATACTGCACCCGTTGATGTGCCTCTTCCGCTTTCTCCCGCACGGCATGCAGAAGCCCTACTTTCTATCCTCTGGTTCCGGCACAACTCCCGGTGCAGTACGTAGAAATTTCATAAGACCGTCGCCGGTTGCTTTTCCGCCTCGCTGGTTGAAAAATTGATCAGCCGTTTCAACTAACCGACTTTTTCAGCAACCGCGACGGAAATCCACTGGTTCAAAGAAACCCCATCTTCCTTAGCCAGCCGCTGGGCGGCTTTCTTAATAGAGAGAGGAAGTTTTAGCGGATAAGTAGCTTTGCTCATGGCTTTACCTTCTTTAGCAGTTCGGCGGGCCTCAACACGGAAATTGTAAAGTGCTTCGGCGCGTGGGCGAAATCTGTGACATTGTAGGTCACGAGAGCGTCCGCGCCGCCATTAATAGCCGCCTCAAGCACCATTTCATCATTCGAATCCCGTTAACTGTGGACGCCACTGAAAGTGAACCTCCACGGGCTCGATCAGAGCGGCCAGTTCTTCCAAAAATTCATCGAGAGCTCCGAGCGATAAGCCGTGAACCAGCCGATGCTCAGGGCGCTTCAATACGTCCTCGTATTCCAAGAATAGAGGTGGTGTGGCCAAAGCTACTAATCGCCGTTGTGCCACCAGCCGCAAAACGGCATGTGATGCGCGGAGCGCGACCACTATCACTCAACATGATTCGCAAACCTGCATCGCAAACTGGAAATTCCAGCTGACATCCTGATTCAGCCGGAGCGTAAGGCCACCCGCCATCGCGCTTCTAGACTTGGAGCCAGAACTCCGCAGGTTCGCAAGCGTCAACGATCGTAAATCGAAAATGTTATTTTGCGTCCGTTCCGGGCGCCGGCTGCGAACGTGCGTACACGCCACGTACACGCGTTCGCCCACTTTATCGATTTTGTCGTTTCTGTCGTGTGATATTTTGCAATAGGTTCCGTGTTTTCAGTAAACGGGAATGTTCCAACCCGCCGCCTCCACCATGAAACTAACTGCTGGACCTTAAGTCTTCCTTGCACACAGTAAGCCCTTAAAACTGCGACACAAATATGGATGTCTTGGACGCCATTTCCACCACATGAAAATAGCGTAGACGCTTATTTTCGTTTATCGTTGTTGGAAAAGCCTCCACCCTAATTGAAGCGTAATTTCCTATGCTTACGCACGGCAATTGTCGTCACATTCTCCTAGCGACGGTTGAACACCTCTCGCCAGTCATCGGAGCAGGAAAAACAAAATGAGCCAGCATCCCCTGGAGTTGTGCGCAACGTCCACGCTTCTGTTCGCGATAGCCATTGCACTATCGCCTGGGTTTGCACAACCAAACACAACTCGCCAGGACTCGGTAGTGGTTTTTGCTCCGCATCCAGATGACGAGGTCATTGGTTGTGCCGGCATCATCCAGCAAGCGCTGGCGCGCGGAGCACGAGTCAAGGTGGTTGACATCACTAGCGGAGATGGCTTTGACGCGGCCGCGGCCGGTGTCACTCATAAGTCGCTGGACAAAGTCGGCCCCGAAGATTTTATTGCGCTTTCGCGCTTACGCCAGACCCAGAGCCGCAATGCACTTAAGATTCTGGGCGGAACAGCCGATGACTTAGTCATTCTTGGTTATCCGGATGGCGATTTGGGCAACTTGTACGAGAACACCGATGACAAAGTAATCCGCCAGCAATTTACCAAGAAAGAAGAGACTTACGCGCTGGTCCAGAAGGACTATCACACGTCTGTACATGGCAAACCGGCTCCGTACAAGCGCAGCTCGGTGTTCGGCGACTTGGCTGAACTGCTGAGAACGCTGCAGCCTACTGAAATCTACGTCACTGACGAAAGCGATGGCCACATTGATCATCGCGCGGCGTTCTGGTTTGTCCGCGACGCAGCAAAGCAGGTGGGATATAAAGGTGCTTTCTACACTTATCTCGTCCACGGACTACCCGCATGGCCTTTTCCACCTGGAGTGACAGCGAATCACCCATTTGAGTCGCGGAAGGTTAATGGCGAGGTAGCTCCGCGTGGTCTCCCATGGCCGCCGCCAAAACGTGTCCCGCTTACGCTGGAGCAGGCCGAACGAAAATTGAAGTCAATCCAGGTGCATAATATACCTGTGGTAGGAATGCCGGAGCACCAAAGCGAGATGGAATCCTTCGTAAAGTCGGAAGAGGTGTTTTGGACCCCTCGTGAGGACAGGTGATTTGCGTAAAACGAAGGCTCAGCAGGCCGGGGATTCTAGACGAACTTGTGCGAGGAGTGAGGAGCAAGGAGACTCTCGCATGAGATTGTTGGACGACGCGCATCGTTTGTTGAAGCGCTGTCTCTTCCATTTCTGTTGTTTGTCGTGAGCTTAGAAGTTGCGCAAGCGATTCTTCCTTGGAGCGAGCCCGACATCGACAGTGAACCCCGAGGAGCAAAGCACGCTTTCAATTCCGCGGCACCCGCGATTGATTCTGATTGCCGCAACACCTCGATAGTCAGTGCTGCATGTTGAAGGTGAGGGGGGAAGTCAACACGTGACTGACCAGGCCGAGCGGATTTGTTCCTGTTTGGTCCCTTCGATCCGGAACGTCCTTTTCGTGCGACTTTGTTCGACAAATCTTTGACCCAAGCCCGCAACATCACTTCTTGTAGTTTATTGCGCCTCCCAGAGCTGGCCTCGAATGAGAACATACCCGGCATGTTCCCCCTACTCTCGCCTGCAAAGCGGACATATCCCTTGCTAATTCGACCGGACATTTGATGCGCGACAGCTGCATCCATCCGCGTTGACTTGCTGAGGGGTGGGTCCTAACATGCAACAGGGCGCATGACCGGCACAACGATTTCGCATTATCAGATCGAGCTACGCCTGGGCGGTGGCGGTATGGGAGTGGTGTACCGGGCGCGGGACATGAAGCTGGGGCGAAATGTCGCAATCAAATTTCTTCCGCCCTCTCTGGTATCTGACCGGCAAGCGCTGGAGCGGTTTCAGCGGGAAGCCCGGACCGCGTCAGGCCTGAATCACCCGAACATCTGTATTATTCACGAAATTGACGAGTGGGAGGGGCAGCCTTTCATCGTCATGGAGTTGCTCGAAGGACAGACGCTGAAGCAGCTGATCACCGGCCGCCCGCTAGCGATGGCCCAACTCCTGGACACCGCGATTCAGGTTGTAGACGGGCTGGATGCAGCCCATGAGTCGGGGATCATTCATCGCGACCTGAAGCCGGCAAACATCTTCCTTACTCGACGCGACCAGGCAAAGATTCTGGACTTTGGGCTGGCGAAGCTGGTGGTGATTCCTCAAAGTGTGGTGGAGGAAGTTGGCGCATCTTCGATGCCAACCATTGACAAGCACGATCTGACCAGCACGGGCGTTTCTCTGGGCACGGTGGCCTACATGTCGCCCGAGCAGGCGCGAGGCGAGGACCTGGATGTCCGCAGCGATCTGTTTTCGCTGGGGGCAGTGCTGTACGAGATGGCGACGGGACGGAGCGCGTTCATTGGGGCAACGACGGCGGTAACCTTCGAGGCAATCCTAAACCGCACGCCGCTTGCGGTCACCCGAGTTAATCCTGACCTGGTGCCGGATGTCGGATGGATCATCAACAAATTGCTGGAAAAGGACCGCAAGCTGAGATACCAGTCGGCGGCGGAGTTGCGCGCCGACCTGAAGCGGGTGAAGCGGGACACCGAGTCCGCGGGAGTCCCAAGCCTAACGGCGCAGCCGGAACGTCCCAAAAGGAAGCGGGTGCACAAAGGGCTGGTAGCAGGTGTTGCGAGCCTTGCGGTGTTGCTTGTGGCGTTGGCGATGGCTCCGCGTGCCTGGTTGAAGCGGATGTTCACAGGCGGCGGACAAATCCACTCCATGGCGGTGCTGCCCTTCAGCAGCTCTGATCCGAATATTGAGTATGTCGCGGATGGAGTGACTGACGGCGTGATCAGCAGCCTGTCGCGGATGCCGGAGCTGAAGGTGATGGCGCGCAGCACGGTGTTCAGCTACAAGGGGCACGACGTTAATGCACAGAAGGTAGGCAAAGACCTGAAAGTAGACGCCGTGCTGATGGGCCGGGTTTCGCAACGCAACGACACGGTTTCGATCCAGGTGGACCTGGTAAACGTGGCGGACGGATCGGAGCTGTGGGGTGATCGATACAACCGGAAAATGGCAGACTTGTTGACGGTGCAGGGGGACATTGCGAAGGAGATTTATTCTAACCTGCGACCGCGACTGACGGGCGAGGAAGCGCAGGGACTGGGGAAACACGCAACCGAAAATCCAGAAGCTTATCAGGCGTACCTCCAAGGATTGTTTTACTGGAACAAGTGGACGGAGGACGGCTTCAAGAAGGCGAGCGATTACTTCACCCAGGCGGTCACAATGGATCCAAACTTCGCCCTCGCGCACGCCGGACTGGCGGACACGTACACGTTTATGGGGGATTCGGGGTATTTGGCGCCGCGTGAGGTATGGCGGAAGGCGAAGGACGCAGCGACGCAGGCGGTGAGAATGGGCGATTCACTGCCCGAGACCCACATTTCATTAGCCCTGGTGCGGGAAAACTATGACTGGGACTGGGCGGGCGCGGAGGCTGAGTTTCGGAAAGCGATAGAGCTCAATCCGAATTCGGCGACCGCGCACCACTGGTACGGAGATTGTCTGACAAAGCTGGGGCGATTCGAAGAAGCGCGAAAAGAGCTGAAGAAGGCGCAGGAGCTCGATCCACTGTCGCTGCTGATCAATACCAGCGTGGGATGGCAGCTGTATTTCACGCGGCAGTATGCGGGCGCCATTGAGCAACTGCAGAAGACACTGCAGATGGACCAGAATTTCGTGCCGGCGCAGCATGCGATCGAAGCAGCCTACGCGCAGAACGGAATGTATAAGGATGCGGTAGCGGAGAGACAGAAAGTGCTCACGCTTTCAGGCAATCCTGATTTGGCCGCCGCCATTGGAGCGGACTATGCGCAGTCGGGGTATGTCGGCGTCATGCAGGGCTGGCTGGAAGGTTTAAAGGAAGTTTCTAAGCGGGGGTACGTTTCCGCATACGACATCGCAGAAATTTACGCGCGAGTGGGAGACAAGACCCAGACGCTGGTGTGGCTAGAGCAGGCGTTCAATCAGCGCGACAGCAAGCTGACATACATAAGAGTCGAGCCCGCATTTGATCCCATGCGTTCCGATCCACAATTCCAGCACATTGTGGAGCGCCTGGGCATGCCGCACTAATCAGCGCAGCTGATACCCAGGTTCGCCGGGCAACTTTCCATCCACCCGAACAATCTTTGCTCCCGGGCGCACCTCCCGCGCGTCGATAAAAGCGATGGCCCCGGGAATCGCGCTGACCAGCTCGTTCGCCATGTCATTGGAATAGACGACCTTGGGTGCTGATGCGGACTCGGCGCGGAAGATCTTGGCGATCCAGTATTGCTTAAACTGCGCGTCCGACATTTGATAGATCCTCTTCAGTACCACATCCCGCTCACGCGCGACGGGAGCGCGGATCAGAAGCACGACGGGAACGTTCGTGCTCCAGTATTGGCGGTCGCCGAGAAAAACCTTTCGAACTTCTGCCATGCTGAGATTGGTGATCGGCGTGTCAGGATGAACGACGACGGCAATATCCACATTAGTCGACGTCTGGGCAAGCGCGACCACGCAGATTGCGGCCAGCAGCAGAACGGCAAGCGATTTTTGTTTTGCTGTCATGGCGCGCTCAGAAGGTAAACGCGGTCTGGAAGAAAGCCGCGTTGCTGCGTGGTTCGCCGACTCCCAGGCGGGTGCTGCGGTACTCGCCTTTGAAAGCAGCATAGTTAGTAATGTCATATCGGATCCCGAGGGTTGAGCCAACGAGGTCCGAAACACCTGTGTATACCGGATCGCTGTCCGGCTTGTGAATGTACTCGAAGCGGTAGTAGGGCTTCCATTTGTCATGTTGCCAGGGGAAGCGATAAGCGAGCTGGACATAAAAGGCCTGGCTGTTGAAGCTGCGGCCGGTGAGCACGTCCCGATGATGGGAGTTGGCGAATTCGGAGAGAAACTCGGGATGTTCCTTGGTATAGACGAGATGGGCGGAGGTGATGGTTTCATCGAAGTTCTGCCCCGGCTGCGGAGTCAGCTTGTCGCGATAAACTGAGCCGCCCAATTGCAGCCCGTAGATGCGGGACGGACGGGCGAAAACGGTGGCCACCCAGGCGCGATTGTCGTTGACGTCTCCGCTATCCCCCGCCTTGCTGAGGATGGAGGAACGTCCGTTGCCGAGGCCGACATTGTAGCCGAGGCCGAGACCTCCGGAGGGAATATTGCCTTCTGCGAGAAGACCGACGAAGTGAACGGGAATAAAAGTTCCGCCAAACTGCACCATCTGTGGGCGGCTGATCGTCGTCTGTAGCCAAGCTCCATGATGAAAGGCGGCGTTCCAGTAGCCGATGGGTGTGTGGTATTTGCCAAATGAAATTTTGAAGTAGTCGTTGTAGTCGTAGCGGATGATGCTACGTTCCACCTGGAGTTCATAGCTTGCGGGCTGAGCGGTGAAGCTCACTTCCCCGAAGTAAGAGACCTTGCGCGACAACGGGGAAGCGAAGTGCAGCACGAACTGGCCGAGGTTGAATCCGCTGACTGACCCCTTCTGATCGCTGGCAGAGAAATCCACGTCCCCGAATCCTCTGATCTGAAGCGATGGGTAGTGCTCCTCGGCTTCGCGCACGACCGTCGTGTTGGGCAGATGATCATGCTCGTCGGCAGGCTGGGGATGCGATGGGTACTGCTTCTCAGTCGCATCGCCGGGAGGCGGGGCCGGAGCCTGCAGAGTAGCCTGCTTGTCATCTGCGCGATTATTCTCGCGGGCTTCCAAGTCGCTGATGCGCTTCTCCAACTGCTGGATGCGCTCGAGCAGGGCTTGAACATTAGTCTCCGATGAAGATGGAGGAGAATCATTCTGCGCGAGGGCATTGTGGCTGATAGCGAGCAGGAAGATAGCGAGCACGGCAGGACGCATCTGGTTCTCCTGAATTCGAGAAATGTGAGACCGAATTGTGCGATATGCGAAACGCCGAATAGTTTATTCGGTCGCTGAGGTTTGTCAAAGAACGGTGAAAAACGAGCTTGGTCACGATTCGCACCATGCGAAGCGAAAGACCGCTAGCTATATGAGCAGGGCTTCCTTCAGGAGGACGAGTTAGGCATGTCGTGCGGTAGCACGATCAAAATCTCGAACCGAACTTGGCGTTATAGCACTCAGAGTCCCGCAGTTTAGTCGACCTGGGAGAGGCAAAATCCCGCCTCCTCTCGCACGAGGCTACTAACCAGGACGAGCCGCTTTTGTTCATCGCCTGGCTCGCTGTTCATGCTCCAGTAACCAGCGCTTACGCTCGATACCCGCGCCATAGCCGGTAAGCGATCCATCTGATCCGATCACGCGATGGCACGGGATAACCAGCCCAACAGGATTGGAGCCGTTGGCAAGGCCGACGGCACGAACCGCGGTTGGGCGTTCGATTCGTCCGGCAAGTTGCGCATACGAAACCGTGGTGCCACAGGGAATCGCGCGCAGCGCACGCCAGACTTCACGTTGAAAATGGGTGCCCCCGGTTTTGACCGATAAAGCGTCGATGGCGTCAAGCTCTCCGGCGAAGTACCGGGCGATGGCATCGGTCGCACAATTCAGATCGTGAGTGGGTTCAAGCCGAAATCCGACCGGGGCGTATTGGCGCGAGAGGAGCCGCCGCATACGCGCGTCATAGTCGGTCCAATCTACCGCACGGAGATTTCGGTCGGAGTCGGTCACGATCAGCATCTTGCCGATAGGCGTGTCCATCCGATTCACGAAGAACCGCAAGACCTCAGTCATGTGTTCCCCGGTTTGGGTTGGCAATGGATTGTGCAGCCCACAGATGCTGAGCTGCGTAAGCGCGCCATGGCCGCCACGATTCGGCTCGCTTGAGAAGTCTATGCGGGCTCGACCGCATACCGTCGACCAATGCCGCGCCGCGCAGCAGTCCTACGTCAGACGCGGGGAAAGCATCCGGTTCGCGTAGTGCACGCAACGCGATGTATTGGGCCGTCCACTCCCCGATGCCGCGGATCGACCGGAATCGGGCGATAGCTTCTTCGATGGTCCCAAATGGGCGAAAGAGGTTTCGGTCACCCATGGCAGCTTCAGCCAGCGCCTTCAATGACAACAGCCGAGCTGACGGCATGCCTAGCCCAATGGATTCTGACCTGGCTAGACATTGAGCAGTAGGAAACACATGGGACAAGCCCGGGTGACGATCAGATTCGACCGGCAGACGCTTACCGTGCCGCAGAACAAGCTGTTCCGCAAGACGGCGAGCTGCAGCAACGCTCACCTGTTGACCAAGAACCGCCCGCACGGCCAATTCGAATCCGTCCCATCCGCCCGGTGCCCGCAATCCCGGACGCTCTGCCACCAGTCGAGCGAGCCCGCTGTCGCGAGAGAGATGCTCGTCGATGATTCCGATGTCGGCACTCGTGTCAAATAGCCGTCGCACTCGCGCCACAATGGCAGGCAAGCAACGAACGTTAGGGAATCTGATCCCTACCGCCAGGCTGTGCACATGAGGCAGGTGCACAACCTGGACAAGTCCCATATAGCCCTCGATTTCAACTGTGCGCTGATAACTGTCGTCTTCCACTACTTCAACACCTGGGATGGCGCGTGGCTGGAGATAGGCGAGCATCGAATCCCAGTCGTAGGGTGGTCGATATCGAAGTCGGAGCCTGACACCCATCTTGGCGGGAACCCAACCTCGGGAGTCGTTTCTCCGAAGAGCGGTCGGGGGACGATGAAACAAATCGCGAAAGACTTCGTTGAAACGACGCAGGCTGCCAAAACCAGCTGCCAAGGCAATTTCAGTCATCGGCATCCGCGTCTCATGAATGAGCTGCTTGGCAAAGAGCACGCGTCGTGTCTGGGCTACAGCAATAGGGGAGGCGCCAAGATGCTCTTCGAACAAACGACGGAGCTGGCGCTCTCCCATGCCAAGGCGTTTGGACAATTTCACAACGCTGCTGTCGCCACTATCCAAGGCGCCGTCCGCGATCAAAGCTAAAGCGCGAGAGACCGTGTTCGAGGTTCCTCGCCATGATGCCAAGTCGGGTGCGGTTTCGGGGCGGCAACGCAAGCACGGGCGGAATCCTGCTTCTTGAGCTGCGGCCGCGGAGCTAAAGAATCGACAGTTGCGGAACTGAGGGGTTCGAGCGGGACATATAGGCCGACAATACACGCCCGTCGAGGTAACTCCGACAAACAGTCGACCGTCGAACCGTGCGTCTCGGGTCTCTAACGCTCGATAACATATTTCCCGATCGGGCAGTTCCATATTTGAATTCTCTCATTCGTTTAACAGCTGAGACTCGCGGTTTTCGGACATGATCTTCATCACGACCATCTCTGAATTTCAGGATGTTCTTCCCGCCCCAGTTGCACTTTGTTAGGCGATGGCAACACACCTGAAGGTGGCGGGAGAGAATGTTCGTCGTCGAATGAGCCCAACTGGGGTGTTCAAAGAAAGTCGCTGATCGGCAATAATTGCCGGTATGCTCAACCGGCGCACTTTCCTCAAGACCAGCGCAGCCTCCCTTCCATTGGCCGCCGCCATCGAGACACTCAATCCTGCGACGATCTCAGCAGAAACAATTGCCGACGCAGCCATCAGCGGTGCGACTCCGAAAGTCATTCCTCTGCCGGCCAGGTTGGCTCCGATCGATCCGTCCAGCTTGCCCTGGCAACAGAACATTCGGCGCGTCGGTCAGAGCAACATGACCGAGCACGATCCGGCTGTGATGAACATTGAACAATGGGCAGACTATTGGCACTTGGCAGGCGCGGACATCGTTTTCATCAGCGTAACCGGCATTCTCGCCTTCTACCCCTCAAAGGTCAGATTTCATCGTCAGGGAAAATTTCTCAATGGCCGTGACTTCTTCGGCGAATGTGTCGCTGCCGCCCGCAAGCGAGGCATGCGAGTCGTGGCTCGCATGAGTCCGGACTTGAATTGGGGCGATGCGCTTGACGCCCATCCCGAGTGGGCTATGCGCGACGCCAAGGGATCGGCGCTCCTCAGCCCCGAAGACTCCCGTCTATTTCGTACTTGCATGTTCACCAGCTATATGGACGACTACATTCCGGCGATCATGCGCGAAATCAATTCGCTCTATGAGGTAGATTGCTTTTACACCAATGGTTGGCCTCCCATCGGCAGTCTTCCGAGCTGCCATTGCGCCATTTGCAGCAAGCTTCCGCCCTCGACGACTCCTGCCTATTGGCACGCTTTCAATGATCGCGTTGTCGAGTTGTGGCATAAGTACGATGCCATCGCCAAAGAAAAGCGAGGGGACAGCTTTTTCTTCGCAAACCTCGGTGGCAACGTTCGCTGCGGCCCCAACCTCGATCGCCTGGGCAAAACTGCCGTCTGGTTCCAGGCCGACAATCAGGGCCGCACCTTGGACGATCCCGCAGTTTGGGGATGCAGCCTGCAAGGTCGCGTGTGCAGCGCCATTATGGACGGAAAATTCGCTGCCAACGTTTCGGCAGCTTACTCGACCGGCACGGTCCGCTGGCGTAATGCTTCCAAGAATCCCGCAGAAGCAAGAATGTGGCTGAACGAAACGCTGGCCAGCGGCATGGCGCTCTACTACCACTTCATTGGCTCCGAGGCGGGATTCGGAGAAGATCGCCGCTGGCAAAAAATCGGTTCCGACTATTTTCAATGGGCAAAGAAACACGACGTCCACCTGAGACCCCGCCGCTCCCTCGCCAACATCGGCGTGCTGATGGGACAGAGCACACAGCTCCTATATGCAGCTCCCGCTGCTAGTCACGCGCAAGACTACATGCGCGAGACCACACACGGGATCTATGCGACGCTTCTCCACGGCCGTTTCGCCTTCGACTTCGTACACGAAGACCGCCTCGAGCTTGAACGGATCAGCCGATACCGTGCCCTGCTTCTACCGAACATTGCCATACTCAGCGATCGCCAGTGCCAACAGCTCCGCAGCTACGTTCGATCAGGAGGGTCAATCATGGCAAGCTTCGAAACCGGCCTATATGACGAAAACCTGCAGCGGCGCGGGGAATTTGCCCTCGCCGACCTGCTCGAGATTACCAAGGCTGGAGACGTTATCGGAACCAAGGGCAACGCTTACTATGGCCGCATTGAACGCAATCACCCAATCCTTGATGGCTTCTCCGATACCAACTGGCTCCCGGGTGCCGAAAACCGTGTGCCGCTGAAACCCGTGCAAGATCCGGTTCTCACGGTTGTTCCCGGCTTCGTGCAGTATCCTCCGGAATTGGCCTACCCACCGACTTCCCGCACCGATGAGCCAGCCGTGGTGCTCGGTGAAGTCGGCTCCAGCCGCTTGGCCTACTTCCCTGGAGACATCGAACGAACCTTCTGGATTACCGGGCATGGCGACCTACTGCGTCTATTGCACAACACCATCCGCTGGATCACCCACGATGAAGCCGTCGTCCAGGTTGACGGCGATGGGTTCTTGGAGTTCTTTGCCTGGGAAACGACGCCGGGTTACGCCATTCACCTACTGAATTACACGAACCCGAACGCCCACCACGGCTGGCTGAGCACGGTCTATCCCCTGGGTCCACAAAGCGTCAGCATGAAATTGCCCAGCGGAGTGACGGTCAGAGCCGTCAACCTGCTTCGGTCCGAGACGACAATCCCCTTCCGACTTGAAGGCTCGATCTTGCGTTTCACTATACCTCGCGTGGAGGACTATGAGGTCGCCGCGGTGACCGTCGGATAATCGCAGTCCTACGACAGCAACCGGACGGGCCAAGGGTCGGCGAATTTTCAGCCGGCTTCCCGGCCAAAAAGGGCGAGAATTACAAACTGGTAAGCTAATCTGGAACGGTCATGGCAACGATGCCGAAGCATGCACTCGTAAGATCCCGCCTTTTTCCTCTTCTGCTCGGGTTCGGCCTTTACGTAGGAGCAGGAGAATTGGGCCTATCCGCACCGTTCACCAGCGGAAATGTCTCCCCCTTCTGGCCGGCTGCAGGTATTGCTTTGGCCGGCGTTCTGGTTTGGGGCTATTGGATATGGCCGGGAATCGCTGCGGCGGCATTCCTTGTCAATTTCTGGAGTCCCATTCCAGCCCAAGCTGCCTTCGGCATCGCTGTGGGAAATACTTCAGCAGCCTTGGTTGGGGGTTTCCTGCTTCGGCGCATAGCACAGGTTCGTGGGGATTTAGACCGAGTTCGCGATGTCGCTGCGCTGATTCTGTTCGGGGCCTTGCTAAGTCCGATGGTCGCTGCCACCATCGGAACGTTAACCTTGCTCGCCACCCATGTGAAAGCATGGTCCGGCTCTGGCATAACATGGACCGTTTGGTGCTTCGGGGACGGCATGGGCGTGTTAATTGCAGGCCCGCTCTTGATCGGGACGCGACATGCACGCGCAACTTTGCGCGAGTTTCGCAGCGCCGAGGCGGTTGGACTCCTGGCTGGAACAGCTTTAGTTTCACTTCTGGTTTTTAGTCACCCGTTGATCCAGGACGATGTGCTTGCGTTTGCCGTGTTTCCCTTTGTAATTTGGGCCGCAATTCGCTTTCGAACGGTGGGCGTATCAGTGGTTTGTCTCATGATTGCAATGATCGCAGTCTGGGGCACCGCTCATGGGGACGGGCCCTTCGTGAAACATGGCCCACTACACAATGCTGCCGCTTTGCAGTTGTTCCTCGCTCTTATATCGGTCAGCGGGCTTTGTCTGGCAGCTGTGATCGTCGAGCGCAAACAAACCGAAGATACCTTGCGTAACCTTTCCGGCCGGCTACTGCAGCTACAAGATGAGGAACGCAGGCGATTGGCTCGGGAACTTCACGACAGCAGTGGCCAAAGCCTTGTTGCCCTACAGATGAATTTGAGCGCTCTGAGTCAGCGAGCCACTCAAACTGACAAAGAGATCTCACGTCTGATTGTGGACAGCCAGGCTATTCTTCGCCAAGTGGTGACAGAAATTCGCACATTGTCGCATTTGTTATATCCACCGCTGCTGGATGAAGGTGGACTTCCAGTAGCTCTGCAATGCTACGTTGAGGGACTCTCGCAACGTAGTCACCTGAAGATTGACCTGCGTACGTCATCGGAATTCGGACGGCTCGATCGAGAACTCGAAACCACAATCTTTCGCATCGTGCAGGAGTGTCTTACAAATATCCATCGCCATTCGGGTAGTTCGATGGCCTCTATTGCCCTCGCTCGAGACGGTGGTCGAATTATGCTTACGATTCGCGATGAGGGGAAAGGCATCGATTGGGAGCTTGGGGGTGTCAGGGAGCCCCTTCCACCAGGGCTGGGTGTCGGATTGCGGGGAATCGCAGAAAGAGTGCGGGAATTACATGGTGAGTTTCGGATGAGGAGTGCCTCGCCCGGAACTCTTGTCCAGGTAACCTTGCCGGTTCAGGGTTGATGAGCAAAGTACAACCTCTCCGGCGGGGGATCTTATTTGTTGGCGCCAGCCGACCACCCAGTTGATTCAGATTCCGTGTCACTTCCTCGTTCTCAGTTCCTCCAAGCACGAGTTTGACCTGACTCGAGCGCCGTCTTACGATTCTGTGGATTCCGTTCTCAGAGCCCGAAATGGTCGGCGAAACAATCTCTCATTACCGTATTCTCGCGGAACTCGGTGGCGGCGGAATGGGCATCGTCTATGAGGCGGAAGACCTCAAGCTGGGCCGCCGTGTCGCACTGAAGTTTCTGCCCCCCGAACTGTCGCGCGATCCACAGGCGCTGGAGCGTTTCCGCCGCGAGGCCCGGTCGGCATCAGCCTTGAACCATCCCAACATCTGCACGGTTTACGAAATCGACGAAGCTGACGGCCACCTGTTCATCGCCATGGAACGGCTGGAGGGAGAAACTCTGAAGCACATGGTCTTTGGCCGCGCATTGCCGGTAGACCAGATTCTGGAACTCGGAATTGAAATCGCGGACGCCCTAGGGGCCGCGCATACCCAGGGAATCATCCATCGCGATATCAAGCCAGCCAATGTTCTCGTGACTACGCGCGGGCACGCCAAGATTCTTGATTTTGGTCTCGCCAAGATGGCGGATCGGAGTTCCGCCGCGGAAGCAACCGGTGCCACTGTCACAGCGAGCATGCCGGCCGAACACCTTACCAGCCCGGGACACGCCGTGGGTACGATCGCCTACATGTCACCTGAACAAGCGCTGGGAAAACCGCTTGACGAACGAACCGATCTGTTTTCCTTTGGCGCCCTGTTGTACGAAATGTGCGCCGGCCGTCCGCCTTTTTCGGGAGACACTTCCGCCGCCATCTTCGATCGCATTCTGCACGCCGCGCCCGCTTCTCCGGTGCGCTTGAATCCCGATCTGCCGCCTGAGCTGGAACGTATCGTAAACAAGGCTTTGGAGAAGGATCCCAGTCTCCGCTACCAGCACGCCGCCGACCTTGAAACCGACCTTAAGCGTCTTCGGCGCGACAGCAGTTCCGCATCCCCGGTTGCAGCGCCGCCCTCGAAATCCCGGTTCACGTCACTGTCCGCAGCCTTGGCCCTAGCCTTAGCGGCGATCGTAGCGGTGGGAATCTATTGGTTGCATAGCCGTCCGGCGGCAAGTACCCCTCCCCCAGCCTCCGCCCTTTCCACTTCTTCTTTGCGCAGCATCGCGGTTCTACCATTCCAGAATCTGTCACCGACGCCGGATGAAACCTGGGGCATCGGCATGGCGGACGCCATCATCAGCCGGCTGGCAGCATTGCAGAACCTGGCAGTACGTCCGACCAACTCGGTGCTGAAATATGCCAAGGGAAGCTTCGATCCCGGAGATGCTGCGCGCGAGTTGAATGTTGACTCGGTGCTCGCCGGAAATTATCAGAACATAGGGGGCGTACTGCGGGTTTCGGTGCAACTCATCGATCATGGCGCGACGCGCTGGGGACAGCGTTATGACCTGCGTGGCGCGGACATGCTGAAATTCCAGGACGATGTGGCACAGCAGGTGGTGCAGGGATTGAGTGTTCAGCTTTCAGGGGCGGAGCAAGAGCGCATGAACACTCCCAGCACACACTCTCCCGAGGCGTACAACTATTTGGTGCAGGCACGCGCTTATTTCAATGAATACTCCAGCACCTCACGAGTCGAGTCCCTGCGAGAAGGTGAACGCCTAGCCCAAAAAGCCATCGCTCTCGATCCATCGTTTGCCGACGCCTACGTCATTCTCGCGCAGCTTTTCGCCTGGCAGGCAGCCAACTTTGCCGACAACGCAGGGCGTGTGCTTTCCGATGCTGAACAGGCGGCACGGAAGGCACTGGCACTGGAGCCCAATTCAGAAGCAGCCAAAACTGTGCTGGGTGGTGTACTGGTGGAGCAAGGAAAGAATGCGGAAGCGATCCGCACGTTGAGGCAGGCCGCCTCTTTAGCGCCGAATGACGTGCAGGTCTGGGATTACTTGGGCTATGGCTACCACTACGCTGGATTGGCGGATCTGGCTGAACAGGCGATTCGCCATTCTCGTGACCTAAACCCCTCGCCGCCTCGAATCTACTGGATGCACGGACGAATGCTGCTTTACCAAGGCAAAGCGCACGAGGCGGCGGAGCAGACTCGGGCAGCCCTGCAACGGACTCCACAGCAATTCAAACTCATGGGCTTCCTGGGTTATTTCCTCTACTACGAAGGCAAATACGATGAGGCGGAACACTGGATCAGTAAGTCGCTGGAGCTCCGGGGCGGCAATGGCGATGATTCGCCTTTGATCTTTTCTGCTTACCTACATGCTATGCGAGGGGAGCGCGATCAAATCGACCCTCAAGTTCTCCGATACCGCCCCGAAGGCATTGTGGATGGAGACCTTGCCGAGTGGGTGGGCGGAGTTTACGCGCTGCTCGGCGACAAATCCAATGCCTTAGCTTTTCTGCGGCGCGCGGTTCAACTCGGGAATCACAACTATCCCTGGTTCCAACAGGACAAGAATTGGGATAGGCTGCGCGGCGATCCGGATTATGAAAAGCTCATGCGCGAGGTAGAAGGCTATTGGAAGGGCTACGTACGCGAGTTCGCGACATAACCCTCTCAGCCACCGGCGATGAGCCAGCGTTCGACCTGAAAGGCACGGTTCTCGCCCTCCCCTATCAGACCACCTGCCCGGCACAGAATCCCGAGGCCCAGGCCCACTGGAAGTTGAACCCGCCGAGATGGCCCGTCACGTCCACGACTTCACCGATGAAAAACAATTTTGGAACTTTGCGGGTTTCCATGGTTTTCGAGGAAAGTTCATTGCTGTCAACGCCGCCCATGGTTACCTCGGCTTTCTCGTAACCCTCGGTACCCTCCGGTGTGATCGCCCAGTTGTGCGCCTGGCGTTCGAGTTCGGAAATGGCATGATTGGTCCATGCGGACGGAGCATTCAGGTCAACCCAGCGGTCGGCCACGCGCTGGGGCAGCGTTGAGCGAAAGGCGGCTTTGAGTGCAGAAAGATCCCGTCGCGACCCTTTGCGGATTGGTTCTGTAAGATCGCGTCCCGGCGCCAGGTCGATGTTCACCGGAGCGCCTGGTTTCCAATAGGAAGAAATCTGCAAAATAGCCGGGCCGCTAAGACCTCGGTGAGTAAACAGCATCTTCTCGCGGAATCGCTGGTTATCGATCGAGGTAACAACTTCAGTAGAGACTCCGCTCAAGTCGCTGTAGTCGTGCCGGTCTTTCGCGTTGAATACAAGAGGAACCAGCGCCGGACTTGGCGCTACTACTCTTAGCCCGAATTGGCGTGCGAGATCATAACCAAACGAAGTCGAACCCATCTTCGGTATGGAAAGGCCGCCGCTCGCAACCACCAGCGCTGCCCCATGAAACTCGCCCTGCGCTGCGCGGACTATGAACCCGTCTTGGTGTTCGACGCTGGTTACCATGACGTTGGTGAGGATCCGGACGCCCGCCGCTCGACATTCCGCCTCAAGCATGCTCACGATCTGCCGCGCCGGACCATCGCAAAAAAGTTGCCCGAGTGTCTTTTCGTGATAGGCAATGCGATGTTTTTCGACTAACGAAATGAAATCTGCCGGGGTGAAAGCTGCCAACGCTGATTTCGGGAAGTGCGGATTGGTCGAGATGAAGTTCTCTGGATGGCAGTGAACGTTGGTGAAATTGCAACGACCCCCGCCGGATATGAGTACCTTCTTTCCAATGGACGCAGCGCGTTCAAGCACGACCACGCGTCGGCCACGCTTGCCGGCTTCGATGGCGCACATGAGGCCAGCGGCTCCGCCGCCAAGGACGATCACGTCATCGTCTTGCCTCACGATCAATGGTGACCGCCATGCGGCCTGAGTGATTGGAGGAGAGTCCGGAAATCCGATGGAGGCTCAGACTCAACAACCACCCGCTCTCCCGTTCGCGGATGAGAGAACTCGAGATACTCCGCATGCAGCGCAACGCGAGCAATTCTAGTTTCCGACGCCTCCTCCGGGCAGTACTTGCGGTCTCCGACCACCGGGTGACCGAAAGCCGCAAGCTGTACGCGAATCTGATTCTGTAGTCCGGTGTGCAGGGTAACTCTCACTAAGGACGCACCCCGGAGGTCTCCCTCAACCGAGTAGGTGAGTTCAGCACGCGCAGATTTCGCATCCTTGGCTGAGCTCAACGTCTGATACATTCCGTCTTTGCGGAAGTGATGGACGAGAGTTCCTTGCTTCGTCCGAAGATGTCCACGCACCACGACCAGGTAGCGCCTGATCGGAGTATGGGCGAGGAACTGACGTACGAGAGTCTCTCTGTCGGCCTTGGCCTTGGCAAAAAGTAAAATTCCTGAGGCAAAGCGATCGATGCGATGAACGGTAAAGATGGACTTTCGATGGTTGCTTAAGTGGTCGGCCAGAAGAGAACGCGCTGAGGGCGCATCCGAGCCTGGAGAGGGTACGGCCAGAAGTCCGGGCGGCTTGTTGACGGCAACAACCGATTCGTCTTCGTACAGAATCGCGAGTTCACGAGAGAAGTTCTGGCGCCTCAGCGTTCGGAAATTTGATTTACGTCCTCGGTGAGCTCTCTTCACTGGCGCTTCCCGCCAGATTTAGAAATGACGATGCCTCGGCGCTTCATATGGGTACTTTACTCGTCACGCAGAGTGGTATCCAGTTTCGCCGGGTGTCCCGTAGTCCGCATGTGGAGCACGGCAGCGGGAGACGAGTCCGCCCCGGTCCTTAAACACGTCCCCGTCTCGGTTCAGCGCGCTCGCCGAGGCTCTAGGCACCGAGGTCAAGTTCATCCAGTGTTAAGAACTCTTGCACGATCGACTCATCGCACTTCTCCATCTCGGCGTAAGACCCGTAGAATAAGACACGACCTTCATAGAGAAACACCACGCGATCGGCAAGTTTCTTGGCCAGGCGCATATCGTGGGTGACCACCACGCTGGTCAGATGGAGTTGGATTTTCAACCGCTTCATCAGATCGCCGAGCAACTGCGCCATCAACGGATCGACCATAGTGGTGGGCTCGTCGTACAAAACGCAATCCGGCTGCAACGCCAAGGCACGCGCGATTGCCACCGAGCGTTTCATCCCGGTCGAAAGTTCGGCTGGAAATTGTTCCGCCATGGCTTTCACGCCCACCATCTCAAGCAGTCCGGAGACGATTTGCAGGATCTGGTCCTCGCTGAGGTCATTTCTTTCGCGCAACGGAAACGCGACATTCTCGCCGACGGTGAGTGAATCAAAAAGCGCGCCACTCTGAAACACCATTGTGACTTTCTTACGGATTCGCTCCAGTTCTGCTTCGGGATAGTCCGTAATGTCCTCATGCGCCACGATGACGCGCCCGGAATCCGGCTTGAGAAACCCCATGATGTGTTGCAGCGCAACCGACTTCCCAACCCCACTTCGCCCAAGAATGCAAACGGTTTCTCCAGTGTTCACCTGGAAGGTGACGTCACGCAACACATGGTTCTCTCCGAAAGCCTTAGAGACGGCATCGAACTCGATGTAAGGTCTTCGGTCCGCCTCGGTGGGCACGGCCAGGGGTGGGGTGATTAGCGAATCATTCATGGGGCATGGGTCTGGGGCTCATCATACATCTTGTCGGCGGGAGAACTCGTCTCTGGCCATCTTCCAATCGGCTGGCGTGTTGACATTGCGGAACATAGCCGGCGAGAAGCCGCTTCGCACAATTTCTTCTTCGTTCACAACCCGCAGGCGGATGTGCGAGAACAGCGCATCCACTTTATTGCGATTCGATGCAAGAGCCCTTTCTGCTAACGCGGAAAATCCCTTGCGATACGCTGCTATTAGCGGCTCATAGTAACCCCCAATGCGGGGCACTGTTACTAAAGCGCCACTGTCGTTGGCGGCGGAGATCAGTAGCTGCAAGAAGCCAATTTTCAGGAAGGGGAGATCTACACCAACCATAAGGTTCAGTTCAGTTTGTGATTCTGCAAGTGCAGCGTGAATCCCGCCTAACGGGCCGCGCTCAGGATATAGGTCCTGCACCACGGCTCCGAACTCGCCGAATTTTGCGGGGTCGCCAACGATCTTTACTTCGGCGGCAACCGCGCGGGCGAACCCAAGGGCGCGCTCCAATAAGGTCTTTCCCCCTAGCTCTAGAAATGCCTTGTCCCGGCCCATGCGCGAGCTCTTTCCGCCTGCGATGACATAGGCTGTAACGGCTTTCATTGGGGAAATGATACCGATTGCCATAGGCTTCAACTCTGTCATTCCCGGTGAAACGACGTCGTTCAAATTCGCTAACACCAAAGTAACCTACCGTGCACATGCTTTCCGGTGCATGATGATCGTACCGGTGCGTTGAGCCGGTAGGTCAAAGCTCCCATGCCACAAAAGTTGCTCGATGTCATTCTCTTAGGTCGTTGCTCCCACGAGTTTTCCTGGCCACGACGAGCCGCGGACGGGCAGTTCTACCAGGTCTGCCTGCTTTGTGCTGCCGAATACAAGTATGACTGGGCCACGATGCGCCGTACCGAGCGGGTCAAGCCCGATGCGGGAGAAGCCGCATCTCCAAAGCGTCGGCAGCATGTGCGCAAACCCACCTGGGTGCCCCGCGCGCGCAGAATTCGACTCGATGCCCCGGTACGTTACCGGGTCAAGAATCTGGGCACCTGGAGCGAAGGGATTATTCAGAACCTGAGCCAGTCGGGCGTGTTGCTGAGAGGCGCCCAGCGCTTCCCCGAAAACACACTGGTCGAGATGGTCTTTGAAATGCCAGAGGAGATCTCCGGACAGAAGAACAGCAAAGTCCTTTGCCAAGGCCGCGTTATCCGAATGAAGGACCAGCGAGAAGATGGTCCGGAACATGAATTTGCCGCCTCGATCCTGGACTACAAGTTCATCCACTGACAAAGAAAGTACACTGCCAAGGGCCCAAATTTTGTTCGAAATAGCAGCCATTCTGCATCTAAACTTGTTACAAGCACCCGCTGAATCTTCAGGAGTTAGGTCATGAGATTTTCTCAGTTTTTCCGCATCCTTCCGCTTGCCCTCGCCCTGGCGCTGGCCGTTGCCTGCACCAAGGCGCCGAATGACGCGCAAGTCGCGACCGACATTCAAACCAAGCTTGGCACAGATTCCGGTTTGCAGAACAAGCAGCTCAACGTTCAGAGTGATAAGGGAACAGTGACTCTGTCCGGCACGGTGGACAACGACGCCCAGCGGGAAGCCGCAGCAAAGTATGCGGCCTCAGTGCCGGGTGTGAAGCAGGTCATCAACAATCTGCAGGTTGCGTCCTTGGCAGCCTCATCTTCTCCGCAACAGGATGCGGCCCCACCGCAGGCGATGCCAAACGACAACTCTTCGCCTGCGCCGAGCACGACAGTGAAACCGTCGCCCTCAGCCTCCAAGAAGCATCACAGCTCGAACGCTCAAGAAGCACCCGCCTCCGAGTCCGCTCCGCAAGCGAATTCAGCGGCCGCGGCTCCGCTAGCGGCATCCGCCCCGGTGGCTCAGAACACGGCGCCACCACCGCCTCCGGCTCCGGCAAAGGTTACCGTGCCGTCGGGAACGTCACTTCCTGTCCGCCTGGTGGATGCGATCGACAGCGCCACCGCCCAGACCGGCGACACATTCCACGCCACGCTGGATTCTCCGATCGCAGTGGAAGGTGAGGTTGTCGTACCGGCGCACTATGATGTCGAAGGACATATCGTGGCCGCGCAAGCGTCTGGCAAGTTTGCCGGTAAGGCGCTACTCGAGTTGCAGCTGGACAGAATCAAAGTTGGGGACCGCTGGTATAACGTCGAGACCGACCACTTCAAGCAGGAAACCGGATCGCGCGGCAAGAATACCGCTGCCAAAGTTGGCGGTGGAGCAGTGGCGGGCGCAATTCTTGGCGGAATCTTTGGCGGCGGCAAAGGCGCCGCCATTGGCAGCGTTGCCGGTGCGGGCGCGGGTGGCGGGGTTCAGGCGGCCAGCAAGAAACCCGACATCAAGCTCTCTTCCGAACGGATCCTGACCTTCGCACTGCAGCAGCCGGTTACTATAGTACCCACGACTAAGCCGGCGCGATCCGGTCAGAAATTGGAAGCAACCGATCAACCGCAACAAGAACAGCAGTGAGAGTACTTGCAGTAACACAAGCGCGGCATAAGCCGCGCTTTTTTGTTCTCAAGTGTGTAGCATCTCGCAAGATTCGTGCTAGAGTTTGTAAGCACAAACGACAGGTCCCGCCACTTCTTCTAAATTAGTAGCCTCGGTTGTCTGCGGATGATCAAGGGTCATATTTCGTTTTATAAATTTGAACCGCGCTGGTCCGATCGTGTGGCTTGGTATGCCTCGGCGATCGCGGCCACCGCGCTTTCCTGGTGCATCTGGCGACTGTGGCCCGTGATGCATCAAGATCCCTTCGTCATCTTCATTTTGGCAGTAGTATTTATCGCGCGATTTTATGGCTTTGGGCCGGCCGTGGTCTGTACGCTCAGCTCTGCACTTCTTCTTGATTACGCTATCTTCCGCCCAACGCTTTCCACTCCGATTACTGAACTCGAGTTACAGCGCCTCGGCGTATTCATGTTGATCGCGGTTATGGTAGCCGGACTGGCGCGGCAGCGCTCTCGCGCGGAAACGCAAGCCGACGAAATTCGCCAGCAGCTGGCGGCGATTGTTACTTCTTCGGAAGACGCCATCCTCAGCGTCACCGTAGACGGCGTCGTCACCAGTTGGAACCTGGGCGCGGAGATGTTATACGGCTACACCGCCAAGGAGATTCTTGGCAGGCCCCTGGCAGTCTTGGTTCCGGTCGAGCACATGGGCGAACTGGAGCACAATCTGGAACGCCTGAATCGTGAAGAGCGCGTCGGGAGTTACGAGACCGAGCGCATTCACAAGAACGGCTCGCGTTTGCGCGTTTTGCTCTCCGTGTCTCCCATTCGAAATGAAAAAGGTCAGCTCGTAGGGGCATCAGCCATTTCCCGCGATATCACTCAGCAGAAGCGGACAGAAGAAGCACTGCGCCGCAACGAGCGACTGGCAACCGCGGGCAGGCTTACGGCTGCGATCGCTCACGAGATCAGAAATCCGCTGGAGGCCCTGACCAACCTTGTCTACCTTGCGCGTCGAGATGCTGCCGGCCGAGACGAATACTTGCGGCTTGCCGAACAGGAGATCGGTCGCCTCGACTCCATCGCCCAGCAGGCGCTCGGCTTCGTTCGCGAGACCACGGCGCCCGAGCAACTCAACCCGGGAAAGTTGATCGACGAAGTGCTGCAACTCTATATGCGAAAGCTGCAGCAGAACCAGATCACGATCGAGAAGCACACGCAGGACGAGCTCGGAATTTTGGGATTCCCAGGCGAACTGCGTCAGCTTTTTTCTAACCTCATTTTGAACGCCATGGAAGCGATGAAAGATGGCGGTGGTCGGCTTCGCATCCGCGTCGTCCACACGCACGAATGGGCCGGAGACCGGCGCGAAGGCGTGCGAGTCACGGTCGCCGATACCGGCGGTGGTATCCCAGACCTCGCGCTGCCGCACATCTTCGAGCCGTTCTTCACAACCAAAAAAGAAACTGGCACGGGCCTGGGTCTATGGTTAGCCTACGGCATCGTGCAAAAACATTCTGGCTGGATGCGCGTCGCCAGCCGTACCGCTGCCGGCGCGAGCGGAACGGTGTTCATGGTGTTCTTGCCGGAATCACCCGCCATGGCCTCCACCCAGGCGGCCTAGCCTACAAACAAATTGTTCAAAAATAATGTGTCGCGAATTGCAACCTGGGTTGCGATGGAAGACAGTTGTCACCGCGATGTGAAAGCCGTTGCATACGCGCAACCTGCGTTACCGGAGTGAAGCCGCGATGAAACGGCGGTTGCACTGGAAATACGGCCTCAAGGCGCCTTCTTAATTTCCGCAGCGACGGAGAAACTTTGGCGCTTCAAGTGCTCGAAAAAATCTCCCCCCCGTGCCAAGCCTTCCGGCGCGAAAACCAACAATCCCAGGTGAATCGATGAAGCTCCTGCATGGGCCAGTTGCGGTCTTGTGCTCAGCCCTAATCCTTTCCGTGCCTCTCTGCTCCGCTGCCGAGCGCAGAACTCACGCATTCAAACAGACTCCGTCTGTGCTAGCGAGCATTGGTGGAATGAATACTCTGAACGACCCGGCTGTCTTTGTCAGTTCCAAGGGTGAGCTAAACATACTGATGATCGCGAAGCCCAAAGACATCAGTCTTGGCGGCTTTTCGCCGACGGCGTGGGTGTATGAGATCTGTTTGCGAAAGGACGCGATTGGCGATTCCTGTCCCGCTGACGGTCGCACGGCCAATCCTTATGGTGGAGTGCGATTGGCATTGCAGGCTGGGGACCATCTCCGGATTCGGTTCGTGAACCAACTGCCACCTGCTCCACCGGATGCGGAGCACGTATTTAACGATCCCATGGGCGCAATGCTCGCCGCAAATCCCACGAACCTGCACACCCACGGATTGATCGTCGAGCCACGTCGCGCGACGCCGGACGATCCTACTTATGGTGACTTCATATACGTACTTGGATATCCCCAGGGGAAGTTGCCTTCGATGCAGGATCCCGGTCTCGACTACACGGATCAACCCATCAACTACGACATTTACATTCCCAAGGATCACCCGTCAGGCCTGTTTTGGTTCCACCCGCATGCGCATGGATTGGCACTGAATCAAGTTTCCGAAGGGCTCGCGGGAATCATCACCGTTGGCATCCCAGCGACTACCTCTTGTATCACGGCAAAGGTGGGGTTCCTCCAGGCTCACGCATCCGCCACTTCATTCTCAAAGATATGCAGGTGCTGGCCGACAATACCGTTCTCGACCAGGAGGACCCTGATTTCTGCGAGCACGATCCATCATTCACAAATCGCAACGGATTTTGCCCGGGACAAACCTATACAACCGATGATGGCAATACGGTTGACTACGCAGGCGGCAAATGGATCTTCACAATTAACGGCCAAGTGTTTCCAACCATTCCAGTGACACACGGCAATGGTGAAGCATGGAGAATCACCAACACTTCGGGTAGCAGAGCATACGACCTGCAGTTGATCGACAATGGAAGCGGGAAAGCAATGCCAGTCCAAGTGCTCGCAATCGATGGCGTAAGCTTCGACGGAAATGCGCCGGCCAGCACGATGGCGGCGCGACTGAAGAACAAAATCAAGCCGGTTAACTGCGGAGATCCCTCGAACCCCGGCGCCGTTTGCGCTACGTCCATCAAAATGTATCCCAGCTCGCGAGTCGAGATTTGGGTGTCCTCTCGTCAGGCAGAGAAGACCACTAGCGCGACCCTGGTGAGCCAAATGGTCGTCACAGGCGAAGATGCCGATCACTGGCCGGCATCCAAGCTGGCTACGGTGCTCTTCAGTCGCGGGAAAGGCAACAAAGTGAGCATCGCCGAGACCCTCTCGACTGTCGGGGCTTCCTCAACCAAGAAAGGAATTCTGTCTGCACCAGTTCGGATAAGTGATCGCAACATCGGCGATGAAGTCGCGGTGCTTTCCTCACATCAAGGCAGCAAAGCATCCAGCATCATGTCGCGGCAGTAACAGGTAAATGGGCAGGACTAACACCATCTTGTCCGGCCCTTCCGACAGGGCACCGCCGTCGGATCTTCTTCGGGGTGCCGGCGGACGATCCGGATGGTTTTGGGCTGGGTTATGAAGAGCTTGATCAAAACGGGAACCTTGTCCCTGGTACATTCCAGGACATCGTGCCTTTTGACCATTCCGTGGTTACCGTGTGTCTGCCGCTCGCGCCCGGCAATAACCCGGTAGAGGAGACCTGGGAACTCATCAACGTGGCGAGCGAAGACCACAACTTCCACATGCATCAGACGAAGTTCCGGGTCGTTCTGCCCTCTCCGCTGGACAGCAACGAGGCGGGAGCACTGGTGGACAATCTTCCGATTTACAATGGCGGGCCAACGTGCGACGGTTCAGTCACGAACTGGCGCAGCGGAGGATGCGCGGTTGCACCCGTGGTCGTCCGAATCCCATTTTCCCAGATCGGAGACTTCGTCTATCACTGCCATATCCTCGAACACGAGGACGGTGGAATGATGGCTCATATTCGAGTCGTACCGAACGACGCTCCGTAGTTGTCCACTCGGCTTGGCGAACGCCCAAGCCTATCGAGCAAGCTCTGAGAACGGCGGTGGCCGGAAGGCCACCCCGTCACGAGCTCTCAGGCGGCTGGTTGCATTCCGTCCCGACGCCGAGATTCTCCAAGGGCCGCAGGCAACGACTGTCCTCTCGTACAGTGACTTTGGTACCCCCCTGCAAGGTATTCCCAGAACTTATAATCAGGCCGGATTGGTTTGCATTGGGCTCGCAGGTCGCCCACTCAGGTCCGAGTGGCTTGAGCTGGGATATCGCGAGTGTTACCCGACTGAGGTGAAAGACACACTTTGGATCCGTTCATCGCAACAGGATTCTTCTTGTTCGGGCTGCTCTTCGGCAGCTTTCTGAACGTGTGCATCTACCGCCTGCCGCGTGGTTTGTCGGTGGTGTGGCCTGGCTCGGCCTGTCCGAACTGCGAAAAACCGATAGCCTTCTACGACAACATCCCCGTATTCAGTTGGCTGATTCTGGGCGGTCGTTGTCGCAACTGCAAACAAAAGATTACTCCGCGATATCTGATCGTTGAGCTAATTAATGCCCTGCTGTTCCTCGGCTGCTATTGGCACCTCGGCTTGACCCTTGCGACGTTGAAGTGCGCGGTGTTTGGATTTTTACTCCTCGGCCTCATTTTCACCGACGCCGAAACACACCTCTTGCCTGACAAGATGACCCTCCCCGGTCTGGCACTAGGGCTGATGTTTTCCTTCGTTGTTCCAGTCAATGACTTGCTTTCCATGCTGCTGCCTGGAGTTATCGAGTTGCCGGTGAGCTCGGACCTTTCCTGGCGTCTCCTTTCTTTTATGGACGCGGCCCTGGGCGCGCTTGTCGGCGCCTCATTTCTCTACGGTATCGGCGCCGCTTATTTCCGCTGGCGCGGCGTAGAAGGCATGGGCTTCGGCGATGTGAAGCTGATGGCGATGATGGGCGCATTCCTCGGCCTACGGCTCACGATTTTCACCATGATGACGGCTTCTCTTGCCGGCTCTGCGTATGGTTTGTGGACTGTGCTCGCCGTCTGGGTGAAACGGACCCAGCGTAGAAAGCGCAAATTCCACGAACCGGCCGCTGCCGCCCGAAAGAATGCCTGGGGATCTGCGCTCGTTGCCTTGCGGCGTCACCAAATGCCTTTCGGCGTCTTCCTCGGCAGCATGGGCTTGCTGGCATTTTTCTTCGGCCAGCAGTTCATACGCTGGTACTGGAGGAAATTATGAGATTTCTGGCCAATCCTCTAGTGGTCCGGATGGGAATCGGTCTTCTCATATCGATGGGTGCTTTCGCCACCGGCGTTCTGGGACTTCGTGCGCTGCGGCGCAAGCTGGTGGACAGTGAACCCACAGCCGATCCTCTCGGTGCCGACGACGCGAGCTATGCGTATTCGGCAGTAATTCAAAATCTGAAACAGCAGAAGTTCGAACTGCAAAGCGAGCACGCTGCACAAAAGCGTCGTGCCAAGACCTCGGAGCAGATCACGGCCTCGGTGATTGCAAATCTCCCCTGTGGAGTTTTATTCATAGGCCCGAACGGACTTGTGAAGCAGGCAAATGCGGCGGCGCGCCGACTGCTAAGCTTTGCCTCCCCGCTCGGCATGAGTCCCGAAGAGCTTTTCCGCGATGCCATCGCCATTCCCGAAGCGGGGGAACCTATGCCGCTCGCCCACGAAGTTAGGACCTGCTTGCGTGGCCGGGAGCGCACAACCCTCCAGAGCCGATATCAGACTACCTCCGGAGGGGAACGCATCCTGTCTCTGACTCTCATCCCTCTCACCATAGATGAGGCCTCGGGCGTGGCCTGCGTTCTGACCGATGAAACGGCCCTCTCGCAACTCAACCGCGAGAAGCTTCTGCAATCGGAGATTTCAGTCGAGATGGCATTGCAGCTTCGCACATCGCTTTCCGTGATTCGCGATTGTGCAAACAGGATCGGCAACGAGCAACAAAACGCGGCTCGTTTTGCCAACGACATCGCCGCCGAAAGCGATCGGCTGGAGAAAGTCGTGGGAGGTTTTCTGGCGGAACCCGCAGTCAAAAAGGCTGCCGCCGCTGGTGCATGATTTCGCGTCCTCAGGGACAGATGGGAGTTACTATGAACCGAGTACACAGATTGTCATGGACGGCAGTACTTCTCTTCACCGCCTGCGTGGCCTTCGCGCAGAGCCCGGCATCGCAGTCTCTCGGCGACTATGCGCGTGCCGTCAAGAAGACAAAGAATGCTCCCGCATCCGACCACAAAAAGGTCTACGACAATGACAACCTTCCGGCCAACAGCTCTATCAGCGTTGTCGGAAATACAACCAGCTCGCAGCAGCCATCGAGCGATCAGAGTCCCAGCTCCGCTGCCGCTGCCGATCAGTCCGGCTCCTCTCCTGATAAGAGCACAGAAAAGAAAGAGCCGGAATTAAAGGCTGGTCAGTCTCAGGATGATCGCAAGAAGGCTCTCGATGCTTGGAAAGAAAAGCTCGCTGCGCAAAACGAAAAAGTCTCAGGCCTGGCCCACGAAGTGGAACTCTTGCAACGCGAGTACACCGTGAAATCGGCGGAATTCTATTCCAATCCTGCGAACATGGCGCAACATCCCAAAGGCTTCTCTAAAGACGACACCGACTACAAGCAGAAGATCGCCGACAAGCAAAAGGAGCTCGGGGATGCCAAAACCAAGCTCGGCGATATGCAGGAGGAAGCGCGCAGGGCAGGAGCGCCAGCCGCAGCTACCGAGCAAAACTGATCACGGCGGGCTTTCCGACGACCGCGAGATTCAGCTTTGAGCAGCATCATCGCTGTTTAGTAGAATGTGGAAAGTTTGCATACCCAATGGGAAGGAGCCTAATGAAACGGCTCGCAATAGTTCTGCTTTCTCTAGCGATGATTTCGGGATGCACCTCGGAAGCGCCTCAACCCGCACCCAAAGCTCAGCCTCCCGATCCGCAAACCGGCCGGAGCGCCTTCCAACACATGTTCGTCGCCGCGCGCGGATGGGCGCCGGACATTCGCCCGTATCAATTGCAGTCTGGCGTGGTCGGCGACCAGAAGGGCCGCGACGGCAAAGCGGTGCTGTGGACCGCAGCATTCACTTCCGCCAACATGCACGCATCGAAGCCGTACACTTGGTCTGGGATTGACGCGCCCGATACGCCCTCGCGCGGCGTGAATCCAGGAACTCAGGATTCCTTCACTCCCGGCAATGACTTCGACGTACAGTTCTTGAAAGTCGATTCCGATAAGGCCTTCTCCGTGGCCCAGGACCATGGCGGAGACAAGATTCTGAAAGAAAAACCCGACACGCCGGTGACCTATCAGCTCGATTGGAACAAGAGCGGTGGAAACCTGGTTTGGCACGTGATTTACGGAACCAGCCGCAACCAAGCCGCGCTGGTTGCCGACGTCGACGCCACCACCGGCGCATTCCTCCGAAAAGAGAAGTAAAATAGCATTAGCTTCTTTGGGGACGCTACTCCGGTTCCTTTGCGTCCTTGCGCTTTCCTGTGCGCTTCTTTCGACGGCAAAGATCGCGCAGGCTCGCAAGCTTGCAAAGAAGCTCTCATTCCGTTCGTCCCTTTCAGTACGCGGGACGCAACTGCCCTTGTATCTGGAACCTGGCAACTAGCATCTAGGAACTAGCAACTAGCAACTACGGAGGAAGATTTCCAATGGCGCACGAACTACCCCCATTGCCGTATGACTATTCGGCACTCGAGCCCGTGATCGACGCGCAGACAATGAAGCTGCACCACGATATGCATCATGGCGCTTACGTGAAGAACCTGAATGCTGCTCTGGAGAAGCATCCTAACCTGCAGTCGAAAAGCGCAGAAGAGCTGATTCGCGACCTCAACGGCGTTCCTGAAGACGTCCGCACCGTCGTTCGCAACAACGGCGGCGGCCACGTGAACCACACCATGTTCTGGAAGATTATGAAGCCCCAGGGTGGCGGCGACCCGAGCGGAGCCATCGCCGAGGTAATCAGCAAGACTTTCGGCAGCTTCAACGACTTCAAAACCAACTTCAACGATGCCGGCACAAAGCAATTCGGGAGCGGGTGGGTTTGGCTCGCAGGTAAGAAGGGCGGCGAAGTCCAGATCCTTAGCACGCCGAATCAAGACAATCCCATCTCCCAGGGCTTATACCCAATCTTCGGCAACGACGTTTGGGAGCACGCTTACTACTTGAAGTACAACAATCGGCGTCCCGAGTACTTAGCGGCGTGGTGGAACGTCGTGAATTGGGACGAAGTCAATCGCCGTTACGAGGCGTTCAAATCAGGAAAGTGAAGCAACCTCATAGTCGATTTCGCCTTGTTGGTGGGCGCGGGCGTCCTCGCCCGCGCTTTTCTTTGTGAGGTCAACGCAAAGTAGAAAGTTCCGCTTTTAAGCCGGGATGGGGGTGGTGCGCGCAGGGGCAAGGGATGGCGTTCTGAATTCTCCTGAGTTCCACCCACAGGATTGCGAGCCCTTCTGTGAAGAGCCGCGACTCGCGTTCCGTGACTCTGTGCAGCCGCTTGACTCTAAGTTGTACCGACGTGGTTCGAGGCAGAAGAAGCAAGGCACGGAAGGGTCTGAGTCAAACGTCCCTCCTTTCAGACTTGGCGTTTCCTCTGGGCAGGAGCGAACTTCGAATCGCCTGCGCTTCCGTGCTGGCGAGCACGGAGGTACGGGAGTTCCGCGGCATCATACCTGTGTAGAGGGAAAATCGCGTTCATGTCGAAAGAATTCTGATTTCGATCCGGCATCGGCCTCTGAGGTCGTTACTCCCGAGGCGCAAAACCCCGCATCTAAATCGGCACAATGACTCCTGACATCGTTGTCATCGGCGCGGGTGTCTCCGGCCTCGCAGCCGCGCTCGATCTCACACGCGCGGGAATGAATATTGAAATCCTCGAAGCCCGCGACCGAATTGGCGGACGCATCTGCACGCAGCAAGATCCCACGCTGCCACACCCCATTGAGCTCGGCGCCGAATTCGTCCATGGCCTGGCCCCGGAAATCTGGTTACCCGTCCAGCAGCACAATCTCAAGGTCACCGAGGTTGAGGGCGGTCTTTGGTGCTCTATTGATCAGAAGCTCGAGAAATGTGACTTCTTCTCGCAAGCCGACAAAATTCTTTCCGGAATGGACGACAAACACCCCGACGAATCGTTCCTCGATTTCCTAGCGCGCCGGTTCCCGGACGACCACCACTCCGAAGCCAAAGACTGGGCAACACGCTACGTAACCGGATTCAACGCAGCCAAACCTCAAGAACTGAGTGTGCACTGGCTCGTTCACAATCGCCAGGCAGAGGAGCAGATCGCCGGCGACCGCGCTTTTCGCATCGTCGGAGGATACCAGCGGCTTGTTGATTTATTCGCCCAAGAGCTCGCGGAGACTGGGGGAAGCACGGTCGGCGCCTCTGCGCCACTTCAATTGAGCACCATTGTCCGCGAACTCCAATGGCGTGAGGGTGAAGTCCGTATCGAAGCCCAAACGCCACGCGGCTCTCGAATCATTGAGTCGCCCCGGGTGTTGATAACTCTGCCGCTCGGAGTTCTTCAATCGCGCGAATTCATGCGATTTGATCCTGAACTGCCCAACGACAAACAACAAGCTCTCGATCACCTGGTGATGGGCAAGGTCATCCGCGTGACCTTATGTTTTCGCGAAGCTCCCTGGGAACATGCGAGCCGCGTGGATCCAACATCCTGGTCCGACACTGAACATGCAGCCTTTGCCGATTTGACCAATCTGAGCTTCCTGTTTTCTAACGACGACTACTTCCCTACCTGGTGGACGCAGATGCCCGAGCGCTTGCCGATCATCACCGGATGGTCTCCTGCGAAATGCGCGGAACGCATGGCGGGCATGACCGAGGGGCGCATCATCGATAAAGCGCTCGAATCTCTCGGCAATCTACTCGGTCTGGAAAAAGCGAGCCTCAATTCGCAGCTGAACGCTGCCTACCTCCACAACTGGGACACCGACCCGTTCTCCTGTGGCGCCTACAGCTACGTGAAAGCAGGAGGCGAAGGTTGCCAGGCAACACTCGCCTCCCCGGTCAGAAACACATTGTTTTTTGCAGGCGAGCACACTGACACAACGGGCCACAACGGCACCGTCCATGGCGCCATTGCCAGTGGCCGCCGCGCCGCAAAAGAGATTTTGGAGCTCACATAGTCGTCTCGTATTGGCGTCCACCTGGGCGCCGCTCCGGAAGCGACGCTCCTCTTGCCCCCCGAAAGTATTCGTCTGCTTCCCCTCTCTGGCAGTACTGCCGATTGGGTGGACCTGAGGGCCCCGGAGCGGATCTCGCATTTGCGGTCAACTTGGGCGAAGTTCTCTCTGCATTTCCTGTGCTTGACATGTGGATAATGCGTCCCGGTCATCGCTGGGTGTCCGGCCATCGTCCGCCCTGCCACTCGAAAGGCGCTCAAAACCCGCTCCCGTCGCGGCATTTCGGATTGTGCGCTCAATCAGCAGTCTGATCCGTGTTTCGCACAAGAAAATTGCTTTGCACTGCTCTTTGAGAATTGACCCCGTCCTCTTCGGCGCGTAGATTCACAATCACTTCATCATAGTTTCTGGCCGGCGGATTCCCACGAGAACCTGCCGGTGCGGATCTCTCGGAAACAAAGTCGTGCGTTCCAGGATGTGCTGCGTCGGTTCCCGAAATGTGAGACGTGTCGCACCGCCGACGAAAGGGGATCGACGACCAATGTCTCGGCGCGAAACGACCAGCGACCAACGACTAACAACTTTTGGGGAGTAGCAGTATGCCGGACGATTGGAAGACCTACCGCACGCGCTTCGTGGTTCGTGCGAAGCAGTTGACTCAGCCATTCACATTCACCGACATCAACGGGCGCGAGCATTTCGGCAGGCCTGGCGATTACCTGATTGAGTCTCGCGACGGCCTCCGCATCTCTCGGCGCGAGATCTTCGAAGACGTCTACATCGCAATGGAAGGTTGCGATAGCATCCCCGGCCGCTCTCTGGACCGCGTACAACCAGCTGGGCAGCCGTTGAATCTTGCTGTCTAGGCACCCGAAGCGGGGTTGAGTTTCGCCAAGTGTGTGGAAAAACAGGATTTAACCTGGCGTTCATACAGTAGATTCAAGGCGATACAATATATTGTGATTAGTTGTTGACACGCACAACATACAGCAGTACTGTTGTCATCCCAGAGGCACCAGAATTTCGCCGATTCAGTCCCGTCAGCCAGGTTCAAACAGGTAGCGAAACGGCGTAATTGTGACGAAGAGGTGGGACGGCGCCTGGGTCGGAGGTGATTCTTGGCCGTCCTACAACTTTAGATGTATCAGTGACTTAGCCGCGTTGGAGCGCTAAGAGTCCTGAGTCCCGTCCGGGACCCAACTAAGACGGACGCCAGATCCGTCAGTCGCAGTTACACCAGCTCCAGGAGAGACAGAAATGGCCGAAGTTCAAACCCAGATTGCAGCCGCCACAACCGTCGCTTCATCGTCAAAACCCAGCAAAACTTACGGGCTTAGCTTCCGCCGACTTTTTACCAAGGCGGGCATTTCTCCCTATGACGAAGTCGAATGGGAAAAGCGCACAGCCACGATCGTCGACTCAAAGGGCAACATCATCTTCGAACAGAAAGAAGTCGAGGTTCCCAAAGACTGGTCGATGACCGCGACGAACATCGTTGCCAGCAAGTACCTTCACGGCCAGCTCGGCACGCCCGAGCGTGAGACCGGTGTCCGCCAGCTGGTTGGCCGCGTCGCCGAAACCATTCGCGACTGGGGACTCGCCCAGGGCTACTTCCGGACTTCTGAAGACGGCGCCACATTCCACGACGAGCTCGTACATCTTCTTATTCGCCAGTACGCGGCCTTCAACTCCCCGGTCTGGTTCAACGTTGGATGCGACCGCATCGAGCCCAACTCTGATGGCCAGAACTGGCACTGGAACGCCACTCTCGGCCGCGTCGAATTTGGTATCACCGGCTACAAAAAACCGCAGTGCTCTGCTTGTTTCATCAACTCCGTGCACGATTCGCTCGACTCCATCCTCACCTTGGCCAAGACCGAAGGCATGCTCTTTAAGTGGGGATCGGGGACGGGCACGAATCTTTCTCCGCTGCGTTCGTCGAATGAGACGCTCAGCGGCGGTGGCACTGCCAGCGGCCCACTCAGCTTCATGCGTGGATTTGACGCGTTCGCCGGGGTAATTAAGTCCGGTGGCAAGACCCGTCGTGCGGCCAAGATGGTGATCCTCAACATTGAGCATCCCGACATCGTCGACTTCATCGAGTGCAAGTCGAAGGAGGAAGCTAAGGCGCACGCGCTGGTTTCGTTGGGTTATGACGGCTCCTCGCCCGACGCCGAAGCTTACAGCTCCGTCTTCTTCCAGAACGCCAACAACTCCGTGCGCGTGACCGACGATTTCATGTACGCCGTTCTGCGCGACACCGACTTCTCCACTCGCGCGGTCAAAGACGGCCGCCCGGTTCAGACCTTCAAAGCCAAGGACCTCCTCTTCAAGATTTCAGACGCTACCTGGCGCTGCGGCGATCCTGGCATGCAGTACGACACGACAGTCAACCGTTGGCACACTTCGAAGAACACGGCGCGCATCAATGCTTCGAATCCGTGCTCGGAGTACATGTTCCTCGACGACTCCGCCTGCAACCTGGCCAGCTTGAACCTCCTGAAGTTCGCGCCCAACGGGACGTTCGACGTGGAAGCCTATCGCCATGCAGTCGATATCTTGATCACCGCACAGGAGATCATCGTTGACAATGCCGGCTATCCGACCGAGATGATCATGAAGAACTCGCATGATTATCGTCCGCTCGGGCTTGGCTACGCGAACCTCGGCGCGCTGCTCATGGCTTGCGGCCTGCCTTACGACTCCGATGCTGGTCGCGACTATGCCGCCTGTGTCACTGCGATTATGTGCGGTCAGGCATACCTGCAATCGAGCCGGATCGCCGATACTTGCCCTCCGCTGGTTCCCGCAACCGAACCCACGAAAAAGGGCCTGGCGGACACGAATCTTGGAAATGCGGTTGGAGCGACGGGCGCCTCTCCCGTCATGCCTGGCGGCGCTTGCCCCGGCTTCTACATCAATCGCGAGCCGTTCCTCGACGTAATCCGCATGCACCGGGCTTCGGTGAATAACATCAACAAGACCAACGTTCCCGCTGCGCTCTACGAGGGATCCAAAGCTTGCTGGGACGAAGCTCTGGCTCACGGCGAGAAGTTTGGTTACCGCAACTCTCAGGTCACCGTTCTCGCGCCCACCGGTACGATCGGCTTCTTCATGGATTGCGACACCACCGGCATCGAGCCCGATCTCGCGCTCGTGAAGTACAAGAAGCTGGTTGGCGGCGGGATGATCAAGATCGTAAACAACACCGTTCCGACGGCCCTGTTCAAGCTCGGCTACAACCATGAGCAGGCCGACGCCATCGTCAGCTACATCGATGCCACCGGCACCATCGAAGGGGCGCCACACATCAAGGACGATCACCTCGCCGTCTTCGATTGCTCCTTCAAGCCAGCCAAGGGCACGCGCAGCATCGCTTACATGGGACACCTCAAGATGATGGCCGCCGCTCAGCCATTCATCTCCGGTGCCATTTCGAAGACCGTAAACCTCCCCGAAGCGGCCACGGTCGAAGATATCTCGGAAGCCTACCTCCAGGCCTGGAAACTCGGCCTGAAGGCAGTGGCGATCTATCGCGACGGATGCAAGAAGTCGCAGCCGCTATCGGCTGCAGGGACCAAAACCGCAGAAGCGGCGAATACTCGCGCCGAGCGGGGGCCCTTGCCGGCGATTGAAGAACAAGATCTGAACGCTCCGCCGAAGGCTGTCCGCCACAAGCTACCCGAAGAACGGATGTCCATCACCCACAAATTCAACATCGGCGGACACGAGGGGTACATCACAGTCGGCCTGTATCCAAACGGCAGCCCCGGCGAAATCTTTATCACCATGGCGAAGGAAGGCTCGACCGTCAGCGGCCTGATGGACAGCTTCTCCTGCGCCACATCGCTCGCGCTGCAACACGGCGTGCCATTGAAGATGCTGTGCGAGAAATTCGCGCACACGCGTTTCGAGCCGAGCGGCTGGACCAACAATCCCGACATCGGCTTCGCCAAGTCGATTATGGACTACATCTTCCGCTGGCTGCAGCTGCGCTTCCTGACCGGACAGCAGCAATTGCTGTTTGAGAATCTCAGACCACGGCTGTCGGTCGCGAGCTCGCAGCCCTCAGTAGAAGAGGTGCCGCCGACGACAGACGAGGCAAGACGCACCACAGGCGTGCCGACAACCAACGGTCAAGAATCGACGACCCGCCGCGTTCACGCAGCCGACGCGCTCGCCGAAATGATCGACCTCGGCGATGCACCTAGTTGTCACGTTTGCGGATCGATCATGGTGCGCAACGGCAGTTGCTATAAGTGCATGAGCTGCGGGTCCACGTCGGGGTGCAGCTAGGAAGGGGGGTTGGACGGACTGCATATACCCCCCTTTGCGATCCGTCCAACCTCCGAATGGCAGCCCTGCGTTTTCTAAAGAGCAAGGCAAGCGGAATACCGCTCTGGCTTCTTCATTCGCCAACTTAAGATTCCGACGGCCGCAGTAGTCGAGGCTTACGTCGCAGACCTTAGGTCGTCGTGGCAGCCAGCTTTTCGTAAGGAGTGAAATCCAGTGCGAGATCTTGCGGCCCACTCCTGATATGCGCGCGAGCTAGACATGGGCTTGCGCCGGAGATTGCGAAGCCGGCTTGTACAGCTCGTCACTGCCTACGTCAAACACACGGTTCAGTCGTGCACGAAAGTTTTCGAATGCGATCTGTGCGGACAATGCCATTAATTGCTCGTCGGAAAATTGGGCGCGCAAACGCGAGTACAGCTCATCGGAGATGTTGGAAGGCGTTGCTGCCATGGCATCTGCGAGCTCGATAACAAGTCGCTCGATGTCGTTGAAAATTCGGAGATCGTTGCCACGCAGCGCCAGTAACTTTTCGTCGCTAAGACCAGCTTTTCTGCCTACGGCAGAATTGATATCAACTCAAAACGGACATCCGATCAACGACGCAGTTCGGACTTTGGCAAGTTGCGAATAGCGGAATGAAATGCGGCGCTTGCGTGAAAGGCCTGCCTCCATGGCGATGCTGCCCCACATGAGGCCCGGCAAACGCATCTGCATCTTGGCCGGCGTAAGATCTTTGCCAAACATCTTTCGCATCACGCTATAGAACCATCGTAAGTGCCAGGGCGCCTGATTTCTCTCGATAGGGGTAAGACGTGTCACGGTTCAACCTCGCGTCGAGAAATGTGACCCCAACACATATGAGATGAATAGACGACTGACTAAGAAGCAACAATCGAGAAAAGAGCGTTTGCAACCTTCTTACCGCTGAGGCCTTCCAACAACCATGAAAACAATGACATGCAAACAACTCGGCGGCCCTTGCGATGCAAAGCTCTCCGCCGAATCGTGGGACGAAATGGTGCAGAACATGGTGAAGCACGTTTACGCGAACCATCCGCAAACAGCGGAAGAAATGAAGAAGATGCATGACGCCGATCCCCAGAGATGGGGAAGAGAAACCAAGCCCAAATGGGATGCCGCACCTGCGGCTTAGGGCAGCAAATCTCGCACCCCCCGCGAAGCAATCAGATCGCACATATCAGGCGGCGACTAGTCGCGAACGCCGCTCGAATCTCGCTTTTCTTTGAGCTTTCGCCTCTCCAGGGGTCCCTTGGAGTTAATTGCTCGTTCCCTGTAGGCCTTTGACGGTCAGGAGTAGGACTTTGGAAAGTCAGGCGGATGGCTGCGGTATCCTGGGCGCATGAGTACCATCAAGATTCGTGAGATTCGCGACGAAGACTTGGCAAGAGTATTGGAACTTTATCGTGAAGGCGAGATTGGGGCTCAGGAATCCTTCTCTCTGGAAGAGGCTCGGTCGCAGTTGGCGACTTTCCGCAAGTACCCTAGCTATCGCGTATTTGTGGCGGAGTTCGAAGACGAGATCGCCGGCACTTACGAACTGCTAATCATGGACAATCTTGCAAAACGAGGACAACGGTCGGCGATTGTAGAAGACGTTGCGGTTAGTAAGCAGCATCGTGGGCGTGGAATCGGCCGAGCCATGATGCGACATGCCATCGAGCTCGCCAAAGATGCGAGATGCTACAAGCTCACTCTGTCAAGCAATTTGAACCGTGATGATGCCCATGCGTTCTATGGTGCTCTTGGTTTCGAGAAACACGGCTACAGTTTTCGGGTAGAAATCGCGTAGCAGGTCCCCTCTCTGACAACCACAACCCAAGAAGGACTTGCTATTCTGAAACGAAACCGCAAACCGATTCACCATCTGCAGAGGAAGTTCTATGCCCACCGGACTCGACAAACTCCAGCACATTGTGGTCCTGATGATGGAGAACCGCTCGTTTGACCACATGCTGGGATCGTTGCAAGTGGTCGACAACCGCATTGATGGAGTGACAGACCAGCTCCGCAATCCCGACACAACAGGTGCTGAGGTCAAGCCACAACCGTTGGCGGAATTTCAGGGCCAGCTCAATCCCGACCCGGACCATCACTTCCCGGCCGTTGATTTGCAGATCTTCGGAGGGAACACGGCGCCCGGCCGCCAACCCAATATGCAGGGATTCGTGAAAAGTTACTTTAACCAGCGGGGCGACGTTAAGCATTCCCAGAAAATCATGTACTACTTCCAACAGCAAGACCTGCCGGTGCTGACGACATTGGCCCTGGAGTTTGCTGTTTTCAATCGGTGGTTCGCATCAATTCCAGGCCCAACCATTTGCAATCGCGCTTTTGCTCACTATGGCACTTCTTTCGGGCGGGTTGACATGAGTCCGTTCGACATCCTCGAACCTTATAAGAGCATCTACACGCGATTGGTCAACGCGACTCCGAAGCGGACGGCGAAGGTCTACTACTACGACACCACCAGCTCGACCATGGAGGTCGTGAACCTGCTACAGAACCAGCCGGAGTTGTTTGGAACCTATGAGCAATTCTTAAGGGATTGCGATCAAGGAATTCTGCCCGACTATTCCTTCATTGAACCAAATTACAACGACCACGAAACCGACGGTGGCGAGCAGTTGGCGAATGATCAGCATCCTGATCATGACGTCCAAGCCGGAGAGTTGTTCATCGCTGAAGTGTATATGCGAATCAAGCGCAACCCGAAGTTGTGGGCCAGCACAGCCTTGCTGATCGTGTATGACGAGCATGGCGGAATCTACGACCACGTCGTACCACCCGCATGCCCACCGGACAACTTCACGGCCTCGGCAAATAACACGGGCACGGGAATGGAATTTAAGTTCGACCGGCTGGGCGTACGGGTCCCCGCGATTCTAGTATCTCCGTGGATTTCCAAAGGCACGGTGGTGAATCGAGTCTTCGATCACGCTTCAATTCCCGGGACTGTGACAAAGTTCTTTTTGGGAGATTATGCCGCGCGATCGCCGAGGGAGCTCAATGCTGATGTGTTCATTGAACCGCCCTCTTCGCCTAGGGCAGATTGCAATCTTCTTTCGCTCGACTCCATGCGAACGGACTGCCCGGAATTTGACGTTTAGACGTAAAGGAGAGATCGAATGGCAGTAATCCACGTGCCCCGGCCCTCGCGAAAGGCGATGAATCCGCATCGACCGATATCGTCGCTGTTGCTCACGCAGATTGGGCACCTGCAGCACGCAGAACGGCGCTTGCCGCTTCGCTATCGAACGAAAATCTACACCCATGCCATTAGGACCGAAGCAGAGGCTGCGGCCTACATTTACGAAGTAACCGAGGCTATTCATCAGGCCCATGCGGATGCGGCGGATAGGCGAGCCGCAAGACCCAAAGGAAAGGGTGGACGGAAACCCGTAGCTCAGGCAAGAAAGCCGAAGCGCAAAGGCGGAAAGAAGGTCGCCACATCCAAAAAGAAGAAGAGAAGCACGAAGAAGAAGTAGAGGCGGTGGAGGCGAGATGCGTACGAGTTTAGCGGTGGTCGTTCTACTTCTGGCGGGATCGGCATGGGCCCAGGAGAGTCCGTTGCACGCAGAGTTGCGACGTGAGGGCGAGCGCGTCTCGGACGCATGCCGCAGCCTCAAGTCGATTGGGAGCTGCTCCTACACACTGTTTACTGATCATCCTCTGCACATTGCCGCTGGCAGCATGCCTCCAGAGAACGGATTCGGAGTCGGCGGGGCGTTTGTCTGGTCAAAGAACACGAAGAACTGGCGGCTAAGTTGGGATGTGGATTCGGTAGGCGCGTTCAATGGGTCGTGGCGGGCGGGCGGATACATGAAAATGGTGCACAACCCCCATTCCGCCATCAATCCGATCAAGGTTACGATCCCCGGTGAGAGCGGCGACAACTCAAAGAAATCGGCAAAGAACCGCAGTTTTACCCACCCTTACACGGTGTTCAACATCTACGCACAAACCATCTCGCTGAACAACCTGAACTATTTCGGGGTAGGAAATGACACGATTCCTGCCGACAAGTCTCTTTTCGGAATGAGCGAGACCATTGTTGGAGCAAACGTCATCAAGCCGGTGTTCGAGCTCTCGGCGATTCGCTGGTTGAATCTCGCATTGGTTGGCGAGGCCAACGGACGTTTTGTGAGTATTCGGGGAGAGCACGGACACTCGGTCCCATCGATCGAAATGCTATATGACAACGCGACTGCTCCAGGGCTATCTACCCAGCCCGCGTTTGCGCAGTTCGGGCAAGGCATTCGCATCAAGCCGGAAATCGGAAATTTGCAGTTGAACTATTTGGGAAAACTGCAGGAATTCGTGGCGTCGAACTCGATCTACTCGTTCCTGCGCTGGACAGTAGATTTGGACCATACTTATTCGTTGTATAGGAGGTCGGTATCGGGAACTTCGGAAACCCTTGGTCCAGACTCCTGTGCGCCGCGGGGGGAGTTGTGCCCGCCGGTTTCGCGGACGCGGAATCTGAATGGCAGCATTAACGTGCACTTGTTGTTGTCGGAATCGATCACCTCTGGAGCAAGCGTTGTTCCCTTCTACTTTCAACAGACACTGGGTGGGAAGGACCTGGACGGCATGCTGTCGCTCGGCAGTTATGATAATTACCGATTCCGTGCACCAAATCTTCTGCTCCTGCAGGAAAGCATCGAACACTCTGTTTGGGGACCGTTCGGATTGAAGTTCATGGCGGAGCAAGGGCGAGTCGCTTCGACACGGGGCGATATCGGGTTTGGCGATCTGAAACGCAGCTTTGCGGCGGGGATTACCCTGCGCGCGGGTGCGTTTCCGATGGTCTCACTGATGTTTGCGTGGGGCGGGTCTGAAGGACGCCACACCCTTTTCAACATGAACACGTCATTACTAGGCAGTTCCGGCCGACCGCCGTTGGATTAAGGTCAAAACAAAAGCTGATGCGCCACGGCACCAGCACCCCCGGCGCTCGTCTTCGCTCTTGTTCCCGGCACCTTCTCCCCGGCTTAGTCGGTCAGTACCGCAGTGAACCTTCGCCTGGGTGCGGCATGCTTAACTGAGAAGTTGCCAGCGTGATCGTGCCGGTTAAGTGCGCTCGCGTTGGCAAATGGCGATTCGCTACCAAACGCGCCGGAAAATCCACAAAGTGCGCGAGAAACCCTAACGACGCTGTGGCGTTTTAGCTAATTCTTGACAACTTCGACCGTGCACCCGGTGGGTTTCGCATCTTATAGCGGGATTGAAATGCCACTTGTTCATAAAGCCCTGAGCTCGCTGACCATCATCACCGTTCTATGTGCGCCCGCTAGCAAAGTCGCAGCAGACCCAGTTCCAGTGCGACACCTGGAAGGCGTGACTTTCGGGTTCCTGGTGTTGAAAAACCTCGAGGGGGAGCTACTGGCGCACGGCGAATTGAAGCAAGTCGTTAAACCAGACGATCCGGTGATCTTGGCCGATCTGCAGTTTCGCTTCAAGGACGGGTCCTCTTATCGTGAGATCACAAAATTCACGCAGAAGGGCGTGTTCCGACTGATAAGCGATCAGGTTGTGCAGAGGGGGCCGTCATTCAAGCAAGACAGCGAGAGTTGGATTGATGCCGAAACCGGAAAAATCACAGTACGCACGACAAAAAAAGGCAAGGAGAAGACGGTCACGAAACGGCTCGATCTACCGAATGATGTGGCGAATGGGCTTCTGTTCACGATCGCGAAAAATCTGGAACCAACAGCCTCGGAAACGGTCCTATCAATGGTTGCTCCCTCAGCTAACCCCCGCGTCGTAAAACTCCGCATCACGCCAACGGAAGAAAAGACATTTCACCAAGGCCCGCTCACCTATAAGGCGCAGCACTATATAGTCCACATCAAAATCCCGGGAGTAGCGGGGGCGATCGCACCGGTGATCGGCAAGAAACCCTCCGATATTCATCTGTGGATTTTGAAAAGTGAGGCCCCAACTTTTCTTGAGTTTGAAGGACCCCTGTCCGATGCCGGGCCCTTGTGGCGGATCGAACTCTCGGCCCCGGAATCGGAGAAGGCGCATTAGGAAGCCGCCCCCGCCCGCTCGAAATCGGCACAGCCCCGGTGGGCCCGCAGGACGACGTGAGTTGGCTACGGCGCCTGAACTGCTGCCTGGCTGAACGATTTTAGGGTCCCACCACTGCCCTCAGTGGTTCGCTAAAGGACCAGACCTGCCTGGGGGAAGTTCCTGCGCCGGTTGAAGTTGGGGGGCAAACCCGCAACTCTGAACCATCTAGGTAAACCTACGGATTAGGCTCTTCCTGAATCTTAGGAATGGCTCATGCTGAGTGCAAGAAACCACGTGTTTGCAGTCTCCATCGCGGCCGTGACCAGTCTTTGACAATCTGCCCGCAAGTTCATGTACCTCAAGAACTTACACCTCGAAGGCCAATGACTTCGGTAACTTTCGGGCGCCCATTTTCACGTGTAGTCTGGCCCTTGATGTCCAACGATTCCATAACAGGTGCAGCGAAGGCTATGAAGTCACGCTATACCGAAGTGCAAGGCGCGGCGCGTTTTCCCGTAAAGCTACCAATTCACATCAAGTCGCAAGCCGGCGAGAGTGATGCGGAAACCGCAAACATGTCCGCGAACGGATTGCTGTTTCATCACGACGTGGATATGCCGGTGGGATCAAAGGTGGAATTCACGATCTCCTTACCGGCGGAAGTAGTTGGCGCGACAGCCGACGTGAAGGTGCAGTGTCAGGGACGCGTGGCTCGCATCTCGCAAGATGGTGAGCGGCGAGGCGTTGGCGTCGTGATCGACGAGTACCATTTCGAGCGCCGTTAGGGGCGGATGAGCTGATGGCAAGCCCAGCAATGAGCACGGGAGAACCGAGGTTGGCCCCTCCATCTATGGAGAACCGCGAGCAATTTATCCGGGTCATCGTGGCCGACTCACAGGCGATTTTCCGCGCCGGGTTGCGCAAGATCTTCGCCGTCGAAGACGATATCCGGGTTGTCGGGCAGGCTGAAACTCTTGAGCAGGCCGTAACTGCTGCGAAGAAATTCAGTGCTGAGATCCTGATCTTTGAAGCCGCATTGGCGGAGCGTCCCGCTGATGCCGTGCAGGACATGATGAAGCAGGCTTCCGGCCTGCGAGTGGTTGCGGTCACTGAAACGCCCGACCAGGAACTCACGCTCGAGCTTTTACGGCGTGGTGCCCATGCGGTGGTATCGCGCGAAGTCGATTCCGAGCTGTTTGTTGAGTGCCTGCGCAAGGTGGCGGTCGGTGAAGTCTGGGTCGAACCTCACGCTATGAAGTGGGTTCTGGATGCATATCGGACGCAAGGTGCTCGCCCTCAGACTTCGCGCACAAAAGTTCAGCTGACGCCGAAGGAAGCTCTGATCGTTTCCTGCGTGACGCAGGGAATGAAAAACAAAGAAATTGCTCAGCGGGTCGGAACTACTGAGCAGGTGGTGAAGAACTATCTGCGCAAGGTATACGACAAGCTGGGCGTTGCCGACCGACTTGAGCTCGCACTCTACTGCCTCAACAGCCGCGTCCTGCAAGATGCGAAGCAGGCCGTTCCAGCAGAGCCACAGAGTGCAGCCACTCCGGCGACGCAAACGAAGGATCAGACGACCACAACGGACGTGTCCGATCCGATGGCGGAGCAGAAAAAGACTTCGTAGGACGTTCCGAGCCTCCAGTTCTCAGTTCAAAGTTAGAGACGCCAATCTCTCGGCGCACTGGCATTCCCTTCCGTCCTTCAAAATCTCAGGGCCTGCTGAATGTAAACTAGGATCCGGGATTTCCTATGAAGATTGGATTTGCTCTTCCTAACATCGGGCTGGTCGGCAATGCGGACGGGGTATCGCAGGTTGCAATACGTGCTGAAGCTCTCGGCTATGACAGCCTCTGGACGATCGAGCGGCTGCTTTGGCCAGTCAAGCCTCAAACACCTTATCCCGCGACGCGAGACGGATTACTTCCAGAACCATACAAGTACATCCTTGATCCGATCGACACTCTGACGTTTGTTGCTGCTCAAACCAGAACGATCGGTCTTGGAACAAGCGTCCTTGACATTCCTTACTACAACCCGGTGATGCTAGCGCGGCGCCTCACTACTCTCGACCGGCTCTCCAATGGTCGGCTGCAACTCGGACTCGGGCTTGGCTGGTCCAAAGATGAGATGGATGCCACTGGAGCGAGCATGCAACAGAGGGGAGCGCAGGCAGACGAGTTTTTGCAAGTCCTGAAGGCAATCTGGACAACAAACCCGGCGGAGTTTCATGGGAAGTTCTATCAGCTGCCGAAATCGTGCATAAATCACAAACCCGTGCAGAAGCCGCACCCACCTATTTATATGGCCGCCTTTGCACCGGCAGCGTTGAAGCGTGTGGCAACTATGGCGGATGGGTGGAATCCAGTGGCTATTCCCCCCGACGGAATGGCCCAGATGTTTGGATCGATCCAGCAGATGGCGAAAGAAGCGGGCCGAGATCCCTCCTCTTTGCGAATGGTCGTGCGGGCGAATTTGGAAATCAGTGATAAACCACTGAGCAAAGAACGGATGATTTTCACGGGCACACTCGAACAGATTGAAGAAGACGTCCTAGCTTGCAAACGGATTGGCGCACATGAATTGTTCTTTGACCCAACTTTCTATGAGGGCGCACAAACCCTCCAAGGCTGGCTCGCCTTAATGGAACAAATGCGTAGACTCGCATGACCTCCCATCACTCGAGTGAGTGAGAGGAGTCGGGCGATGGTTGCGGTCACACGCTCACCGCCATAGAATCGAAGGGACGGAGCTTGCACTTCCGCAGTTGCCTTGCTCCCCTGTTGGGGGCATAGCTTCCCAAAAGCACCGGAGAGATGGCCGAGTGGCTGAAGGCGCACGCTTGGAAAGCGTGTTTAGGGGAAACTCTAACGTGGGTTCGAATCCCACTCTCTCCGCCAGACCTTTTATTTTGTTGTGCTTGCCTGGCCTCCATACTACAATCCATACGACTTTGAGGCGGTGTGGAGGCTGGTATGCCATTCTCCGCGATTCCCAAAACCCCCAACGTCAATCTAACCAAGTACGTAAACCTGGGCGAAGACCAGTGGCGCTTCTGCCCCGTGGTCATCGCCGGAAACGGTCGGATCAAGCCCGACTACGTTTTAGCCGCAGGCCGGGCAGAGCTGCATCGGGAAGGCTCCTACTACCTTGAGTGGTACGAAGATGGATCCCGACGTCGCCGCTCCGTTGGCAAAAACGCGCTCGAGGCCCACGCTCAAATCGGTGAGCAACGGCGGCGGCGGAAGATCACGCTTGTTGGCGTCATACCTTGGCGAGGGCTCGGGAAGTCCTTGGCTCTGTGCACCCAAGTAGCACATGAGCATGCCAAGAGCACGTGACAATTGAAGATTTCTGCTGACGCACAGTAAGTCGCCAGTCAATGCCGAGTACGTGGGGATCTTTCTTCGGGCGGAAATTTCCGGCAATTAGCTCTCGTTGCTTTTGGATTGTAAAATCGAAATTTACTCGAGAATGGTGGCCTTTGAAGTGGGTAACTGCGCTTGACTTCGAGCACTGGGCGGACAGGATCAACGCGAGGGCGGATCAGAAGAGAGGGCTTTCGGGCGGGGATTCGAATCCGTAAGCTACTCGCGGATTCGTCTGAACCGCGGGAGCGAAATCCGCTTGTACCAGTGCTGCTGCAGAGTACCCAACGTCCACTGAGCGAGTTATCGAGACGCTCGCCGCGTGTCGGGACACGGGATGCTGACAGCAGGAGTGCGAAGTCGGCATGGCCGATGTCTCGCATTCATGCGCCATCTTTTTGCAGCAATTCAGCTCC